>ERZ857840.173-NODE-173-length-112039-cov-4.894333_pt1 | contig 112039 bp, 86 predicted proteins | sample MGYA00519760_ERZ857840 | MGnify/ENA primary metagenome ERZ857840 (study PRJEB31778, sample SAMEA3449371) | human gut metagenome | biome: human gut; feature: human-associated habitat; material: faeces | place: United Kingdom | collected 2010/2012 ... | reverse complement strand
GCCGCGTTCATCGGCGGCTGCGCGGGCACTGCATGCACCGTGTCCGATCAGGTCTATGGCGTTCCCGCCGCGGGCACGATGGCGCACTCATGGGTGCAGATGTTCGACTCCGAGTATGACGCCTTTGTCAGCTACTGCAAGACCTATCCGAACAACGCCGTCCTGCTTGTGGACACCTTCAACACCCTCAAGTCCGGCATACCCAACGCCATCCGCGCGTTCAATGAGGTGCTCCGTCCTATGGGCATCACCAAGTGCGGCATCCGTCTGGACTCCGGCGACATGGCCTATCTCACCCAGCGCGCGCGCAAAATGCTCGACGACGCAGGCTGGCCGGGCTGCACCATCACCGTCTCGAACTCCCTTGACGAGCGCCTCATTACCGAGCTTATCCGTCAGGGCGCAAAGATCGACTCTTTCGGCGTCGGCGAGAGACTGATAACCTCCAAGAGCGCCCCGGTGTTCGGCGGCGTGTATAAGCTCTGCGCCGTCGAAAAACCGGACGGCGAGATCGTCCCGAAGATCAAGCTCAGCGAAAACGTCGGCAAGATCACGAACCCCGGCTTCAAGAAGGTGTACCGCTTCTTCGACCGGGAGAGCGGCATGGCCGAGGCAGACTATATCTGCATGCACGACGAGACCGTTGACGACTCTCAGCCGCTCGAGATATGCGACCCGCACGACCGCTGGAAGAAGAAGACCATGCGCAACTTCCGCGCGGTGGAGCTGCAGGTGCAGGTGTTCAAAAACGGTGAACTGGTCTACGACCTGCCCGCCCTCGGCGATATCAAGAAGCGCTGCGCCGAGCAGATAGACACGCTCTGGCCCGAGGTCAAGCGCTTTGACTATCCGCATCAGTACTATGTCGATCTCTCGCCGAAGCTCATGGCACTGAAGGACAAGATGCTGCTTGAGCGCGGACACGAAATAGTATAAGACATGACAAGAACCGGGCGCGCCGCAGACTTTTGCGGCGCGCCCGGTTCCCTCTCCCATAGGGAGCGGCAAGGGAGGCTTGCGTGGTATATCAAAATTTTTAATTGATGGTATTATAAAATAAATATTGTTTTCTCCGGAGCCCTCTGCTATACTGGAAGCGGCCAAACAAAAAGAAATGAGGTGCTTCCCATGCGTAAAAAAGCCAACTCCGTGGACAAAAACTCTCCCGAGTACTGGGCAAAAATGATCACAGGCGGGCGGGCTTCCCTGCTGCTGATCGTAGTTTTAACCGTTGTAAACATCGTGCTGCTGCTTATAGAGGCAGACCGCTACTTCGTATTTTCCGCCTCCATCCCCTATTATCTCACGGCGTTCGCAATGGGCATGGACTCCGTGTTCTCCAGTGGGATCGGCACCTATACTATCATTGCGATAGTCATCAGCGTCATAGCGGTAGGTATTTACCTGCTGTGCTGGGCGCTGGGCGAAAAGAAACCCGGCTGGCTCACCGCCGCGCTGGTTCTTTTCTCGCTGGACACAGTGGGACTTTTAGTTATCACATTCACCCTGCTGGAGGATCCGATCCTCAATCTCGTGGACATCATTTTCCATGCCTTGGCAGTTTATGAGCTGGTCATGGCTGTGATCTGCGCGGGAAAGCTCAAGCGGCAGGCAGCCGCCGAGACCTACAGCACGACTTCGGATATTATCTATTAACCGCTAAAGGCTAATAGGGCTGCGGCGATTTTTTCGCCGCAGCCCTATTTTTTATTCTTTTATTCTTCATAAGTCCTTATTATGCTCTCGGCGACGGTGCGCAGCTTCATGCAGCCGTCCATGGCGGAGCGCTCAAGGAAACGGTGCGCTTCGTCCTCGCTCATTTTTAGCCGGGAGATGAGCAGTAGCTTTGCGCGGTTAATGAGCCGCGCGTCGTCTAGCTTGCCGCGCAGGGCAGCGTACTCGCTGCGCGAGCGGCTGAGCCGCCCGCAGGCGGCGAAGAGCTGCGGCAGCACACTTTGCAGCTGTGCCCAGGCGCCGCAGAACACGCCGAGTTCGACGCAGGCGCGGCGGTCAAAGGCTTCGTCGCACAGCAGGAGCACGGCAAGGCAGCCCTTTTTATACGCCGTGGGAGCAAAGCTCAGGGCAGCTTCATCGGTGATGACAAGGATATCCGCCGGGTGCAGGATCAGCGCACGCTCAAGGCTCGCGCCCTTTGGGACGCCGGAGATGCCGGAAACGAACCTGCCCATCCCGGATGCGCGCACGGCTTCGGCAAGCGGCTCGGCCGCGCCGGAGATCATCATGCTGTATTTGCCCGCGCTCTCGCTCATGTGCACACGCCCCTTTCCGGCGAAGTATAATTATATTTTATTATAGCATATTTATCGACGCTGTGCAATGCGCCGGTTTATTTTGCGTGGATATTTATGAACTCTGCCTTGAGTTTGGAGTACATTATCTTCTGGCTGCTGTACAGGCCGAAGTAGCCCGAGAGCATATAGGCTATGCCGCAGGCGAGCGCAAAATACACAAGGTCGGTCGAGCCGAAGAGCTCAATGCTCAGGACGATGGATGCGACGGGGCAGTTGACCGCGCCGCAGAACACACAGATGAGTCCGATCGCCGCGGCAAAGCCCGTAGGAATGCCGAGGAGCGAGCCGAGGACGCAGCCGAGCGTCGCGCCGATGAAGAAGGTCGGGACGACTTCGCCGCCCTTAAAGCCGCAGCCGATGGTTATCGCCGTGAGGATGAGCTTCCAGAAGAAAGCGTCGGGCTTTGCCTGCCCCTCCTCAATGGCACGTTTGATTATATTCATGCCCGCGCCGTTATAGTCGCCGGTGCCGAGGATCGCCGTGATGAGCACGACGAGCGCGCCGCCCGCCGCGATACGCAGGTACGGGTTCTTTATGAGCTTTGCAAACAGGTGCTCCGTCTTGTGCATCGACAGGCAGAACACCGTGCTCATGAGTGAGCAGACGATAGCGAGCGCCGAGACCTTCAGCAGCATAAGCTCGGAGATCGGCTCGATGACGACGTCAAAATGCGTCGGGGTGATGCCGAAGATGTTCGCCATCTCCATCGCGAAGAGCGAGGCCACGATGCAGGGGACGAGCGCGGAATAGTATATGACGCCCACGCTTATGACTTCGAGGGCAAAAAGCGTCGCGGTGAGCGGCGTTCCGAAGAGCGCGGCGAACACGGCGCTCATGCCGCAGAGCGTCGCAAGGCGCATATCCTTATCGTCAAGGCGGAAAGCACGGCCTATATAGCAGCCGAGGCTGCCGCCTATCTGGAGCGCCGCGCCCTCACGCCCGGCGCTGCCGCCGAAGAGGTGGGTTATGGTCGTTGAAATGAAGATCGCCGGGACGAGCATCAGCGGCACCTTATCGCCGAAATGTATGGAGTCGATGATGGCGTTGGTGTTCTCATTCTCCATCTTCGTGAGCCGGTAGAGCCCCGCGATGAGAAGACCCGAGACCGGCAGGAGAAGCAGCAGCCACGGGTGTGCCATGCGCGTACCCGTCGCCCAACTGACGCTGAGGTTGAAGGCCGTGCCGACAAGGCCGCCGACGATGCCCGTCACGCCCGCGATAAACAGCCACTTGACGAAAGTCCATATATACTTCCAGGCGGCTTTGGATTCATCCTTAATAAAGTTCATGGCATATCAGTCCTTTTTCTCACGCTGACCTCGCCGAAGCGTATGGTCTCGCGCTCCCCTCCGCGCTCCACGATGAGCGCATAGTCCCCGTCGATGCCGACGGCGCGGGCGTTATATACTGTGTCGCTGCGCGTATAGGTCACATCGCAGCCGACTGTCGCGCAGCGGGCGCGGTATTCTTCAAGAAATGCCTCCGGGTCTTTGAGCCAGAGTGCATACATCTTATCAAGGCTCTCTATGAGCCGCGCGGAAAACGCGCCGATGTCCCACTTTCTCCCCGAGGCAAGGTACAGGGACGCGGCAATATCCCGCAGCTCCGGCGGGAACTCCGGCGTGTTGACGTTCACGCCCATGCCCATGACGACGCAGAAGCCGCCGGGCGTGGTGCAGCCCTCGGTCAAAATGCCGCAGAGCTTGCGTCCGCCGAGGAGCACATCGTTCGGCCACTTGATGGACACATCAAGCTCCGGCCAAGCTTCAAGACAGCGGCACAGCGCGACGGCGGCGCAGGAGGTGAGGCTCACGGTCTTTTCCGGTGGGCAGTCAGGCCGCCAGAGCATCGACAGATACAGCCCGCCCTCAGGTGAGAGAAAGCTGCGCCCGAGCCGGCCGCGCCCCGCGGTCTGCTCGCTTGCCCAGAGTACCGTTCCGTCAGGCGCGCCCTGCGCGGCAAGTTTCTTGAGGGCGTTGTTGGTCGAGCCTATGCTGCGCGCATACAGCACCGGCGCTTTACGCTCCGCGTCGAGCCGGGTGAAGCCGAAGTCATCCATTTATTATCCTCAGCGCCTCATACACAGCGCCTGCGCTGCCGGCGACGATGGAGCTCTTGCGCCCGTCCATCGGCAGCTCGCTTCCATCGGCGGCGAGGGCGATGCCGCCCGCCTCGCGCACGATGAGCATGCCCGCGGCAAAGTCCCAGAGCGACACGCTCTGCTCAAAATACACACCCGCGCGCCCCGCGGCGGCGGAGCAGAGGTCAAGCTCCGCGGAGCCCTCGCGGCGGATATCCAAAGAGGCGATGAATAGCTTTTTGATTATATCAAAGGTCTCATCGGCAAGCTCCGGACTGTAGGGGGACGTGCCGCAGCAGACGACCGTCTCCGACAGCGGCGCATCCTCGACGTGTATCGGGCGGCCGTTGAGCCATGCACCCTCGCCCGAGAGCGCGGTGAACTGCTCGTCCAGATATGGGTTATACACCGACGCCGCGCGCAGCTCGCCGCGGCTCATATATGCCACGGATATGCAGCTGTGCCCGAAGCCGCGGACAAAGTTCATCGTCCCGTCAATGGGGTCGATGATGAAAAGATGCTCCGCGTCCGTCGGGTCCTGCTGCCCGTTCTCCTCGCAGAAGAAGTGCGCGCCCGGAACGTCCCGGCTCAGCCGCTGCATGAGCAGCTCCTGTATGCGCCGGTCGTACTGCGTGACGACATCACGGTGCCCGGTCTTGCACTCGGCAAGTATCCCGTGCGCCTGCATCATCAGCTCCGCCGCTTCGCGCTGTGCGGCGGTGATATGGTCAAGGATATTGATATCATGTTTTCCCGTCATAGCTGTCCCTCCTGTGCCCCCTGGTGTTCTGACAGCGGTTAGAATACTACGATTATGCGTGAAAATCAAGCGTTCCTAGTATATTACCCCCTTTTGTATTAGGCGAGGTTGTGGTATAATTTTATAGTTTTTGTTTCCCAGAAAGGAGAGGTGCCATGTTATCTGACATAGAAATCGCCCAGGCCTGCGAAATGCTCCCCATAACGGAGGTCGCGGACAGGCTCGGCATTGAAAATAAAGATCTTGAACAGTACGGCAGGTACAAGGCGAAGGTCGATCTGTCCCTGCTGGATGAGCACGCGGAGCACGAGGGTAAGCTCATCCTCGTCACGGCCATCACGCCTACGCCCGCCGGCGAGGGCAAGACGACCACGGCCATCGGCCTTGCCGACGGGCTGCGCCGCATAGGCAAAAACGCGGTGATCGCCATGCGTGAGCCGTCGCTCGGTCCGGTGTTCGGCATAAAGGGCGGCGCCTGCGGCGGAGGCCGGGCGCAGGTCGTCCCGATGGAGGACATTAACCTGCACTTCACCGGCGATATCCACGCCATCGGCGCGGCGAACAACCTCCTCGCCGCGATGCTCGATAACCATATATATCAGGGAAACGCCCTTAACATCGACCCCGAGAGCATCACATGGACGCGCTGCGTGGACATGAACGACCGCCAGCTGCGCTGCGTGCGCGACGGGCTCGGCGGCAGGACAGGCGGCGTGCCGCGGGACGACCGCTTCGAGATAACCGTCGCAACCGAGACGATGGCGATTTTCTGCATGGCAAGCTCCATCGACGACCTCAAGGCGCGCCTTGCGCGCATCATCGTCAGCTACACCTATGACGGAAAGCCCGTCACTGCGGGCGACCTCAAGGCCGTCGGCGCGATGGCGGCGCTCCTGAAGGACGCGATAAAGCCGAACCTTGTACAGACCCTTGAGGGGACTCCCGCCTTTGTACACGGCGGGCCGTTTGCGAACATCGCCCATGGCTGCAACAGCGTCACCGCAACGCGCATGGCAATGCGCCTCGGCGACTACGCCGTGACCGAGGCGGGCTTTGGTGCCGACCTCGGCGCAGAGAAGTTCCTCGATATAAAGTGCCGTCTCGCGGGGCTTACGCCCTCCGCCGCCGTTGTTGTGGCGACGGTGCGCGCGCTCAAGATGCACGGCGGGCTTGCGAAGGATGAGCTCTCGCACGAGGATCTCGCGGCGCTCGAGCGTGGGCTGCCGAACCTGCTGCGGCACGTGGCAAATATGAAGGATGTATACGGTCTGCCGACCGTCGTTGCGATCAACCGTTTCCCGACCGACACCGAAGCAGAGCTTGAGCTGGTGCGCGAGCGCTGCCGCGAGCTCGGCGTGGAGGCTGCGCTGAGCGATGTATGGGCGCAGGGCGGCGCGGGCGGCACGGAGCTTGCCGAGGCCGTCGTAAAGCTGTGTGAGCAGCCCGGTGATTTCCGCTTTGCATACGGTCTTGACGGCAGCATTGAGGACAAGCTGCGCGCCGTAGTGCAGCGCGTCTACCGCGGGCGGGACATTGAAGTTCTCCCCGAGGCCGCCGCGCAGATAAACCGGCTCACGGCGCTCGGCATGGCGCATATGCCCGTGTGCATCGCGAAGACGCAGTACAGCTTCTCCGACGACAAGACAAAGCTCGGCGCACCGGAGGACTTCACCGTGACCGTGCGCGAGGTCAAGGTCTCCGCCGGGGCGGGCTTCATCGTCGCGCTGACGGGCGACGTACTCACAATGCCGGGGCTCCCGAAGCTTCCCGCCGCAGAGCGCATAGACGTCGACAGCACGGGTAAGATATCCGGACTGTTCTGAAACAAAAAGAAGGTGCAGCCATCCGAAAGGATGCGCTGCACCTTGTGGTTTATTTTAAAGAACGGGCGCAGATTCGTCGCCTCGATTATCAGCAGACCGAGCGCGTTTGCCGCCGTCCCGATAGGCGGCGCGATGAGCTTTGCCAGCGCGACGCCCACGAGTATCGTCACACCCGGCGTGACGGCGCTTCTTCCTATCTCGATAACAGCACGGTTTAGTACGAAACCAGAAAAGGAGTGGGAGCATGAGCGCTTGCAAGCGAGAGCAACGCAACTCATAGCTGCCGACACCCGTAGCGAGGCAGATGCGCTTTTCATGGCCGCACAGAAAGAGCTTGAAAATTTCGTCCGCCACGTTCGATACGACGTCGGTACCGTCGACAGCATATCATAGCTTTCAACAGATTGTAAGAGTGAGAGCAGGAAAAGCATTCGAAAATTTGGCGCACATTTAGCGCACAATCCCGAAAAAACAGCTGCGCTCCCTTTCTGGAGCGCAGCCGTTTTTCCTGTACTTCAACCAAACTGTTGATACAGAATCCAGTTTTAACATATCCTTTATACCTCACTTATCCCGGTCGGCTCGGCTACGAGCTGTACCGAATCCTCTTCGTCTCTTACGACAAGCCGCCAGTACTCCTCAATGCTTGAATCCGCGAAGCTCTCGAAGCGCAGCCCGTTTGAAAGCTCAAGCTTTATATCGCAGCCATTGACAAGCCTTGCCGCGGTCACAGTGACTTCGCCGCCAGAGAGTATTTCGACGGACTTCCGGTCGAAGGCATTATTCCCGCGGACGTCCCAGTCGAAGTCCACGGTAAATTCCTCACCCTCCGGCGGGAAAAAGATATCGACCCTTGCCAGCACGATCTTTCCGTGCCCGTCCGTTATCCTCCATGCGCACTGACAGTGCAGGGCGTACCTTGACAGCCATTCGCCGCGATAGTTCCTACATATATCATCCCCGAACGAAAGGACCAGCATGTCTGCTGCCCGGCTTATGTACGTCAGCCGCTCGCCTGTCAGAACAGATATGTCAATCATTGATAAATTCCTCCGGATGGTATTATCTTACTTGATAATACCATCCGGTTTGCTTATTTTCAATACCTGTTTCCCTCAAGCCGAGGTGAGCTTCAGCCCGACGATGCCAACGAGCAGCAGCGAGGCGAAGAATATTCTCCCCGCCGTAGCGGGTTCCTTGAAGATGACGATCCCGACTATCACCGCGCCGAGCGCGCCGATGCCCGTCCATATGCCGTAGGCTGTGCCGATAGGCAGCACCTTCGCCGCTTTCGCGAGAAAGAACATACTTGCCGCAAGCCCTGCGAGGGTGATAACTGTCGGCATGGGCTTCGTGAAGCCCTCCGAGAATTTCAGGAACGTCGACCACAGCACCTCCATCGCCCCCGCGATGCCAAGATATAACCATTCCACTTTGTCTTCCTCCCGGTAAAATAAAAAAATACGTCTGCATTCGTATCTTCTAAGGCCTATCGATACGAAGCAAACGCTCATTTCCTCCCACCCGGCGGCGGGAGCATTGACAGAATAACACGCATTGAGACCTTTGTCAACGACCCCAATGCGTGCAATTTCATTAATCGTTGTTATTTACAGAAAAAACATCGGCGATCTCGCTTATCGTGATATAGGCCGCCGGGTCGATGCTGTGGACGATGTCCCGCATACGGATGATCTGGTACCTGTTCACGACGAAATAGATCATCGCCTTGTCGCGGTTTGAGAAGCCGCCCTTTGCGTCGAGCCGGGTCGTGCCGCTTTCAAAGGCCTCGCCCAGCGCCGCGCATATCTCCTTTGGCTTTTCGGTTATGATGACCGCGCACTTGGCTCTGTCGATGCCCTCCACGATGAAGTCTATCGTTTTCAGCGCCGCCGCGTAGGTGACGATGGAGTAGAGCGGCAGTATCCAGCTTTGCAGCACTATCCCGCAGACGATGTACAGAAGTATGTTGTATACCATCACAAAGGTGCCGACGGTGACGCCGAGCCGCTTTGCAAATATGACCGCCATGACCTCAATGCCGTCCATCGCGCCGCCGCAGCGGATCGCAAGGCCGCTGCCTATACCGGATATCACGCCGCCGAACAGCGCGCACAGCAGCAGATCCGTCCCCGCAAGGGGCGAGGCCATGCTGACGTCTATCGGCAGAACGTCGGTTATCAGCCACGCGGAAAGCGAATATATCGCGACGGTATATATCGCGTAGCCAGTGAAAAGCCTGCCCTGCTTCTTCAGCCCGAACAGGAACAGCGGGATGTTCAGGATCAGCAGGAAGACTGACAGGGACAGGTACTCCGGCGTTATCTGGTCAAGCAGCATCGATGTTCCCGAAATGCCGCTGTCATAAAGCCTCACCGGGCTGAGAAAGATCGTGATTCCGAAGGCGTTTATGATCCCTGCCACGGTAAGCATAATTATATTTTTGAAGCTGAATTTGTTCGTATTCTTCACTTATTTACATTACCCCTTTACTGTGATCCTATTTCCTGCACTCACTTGTGCAGCCGCTCTATTCTTCTCTCGTCTGCCGACGCAAAGCCAAGCTCCGTTATCGCATCGAGAGATATGTACGATATACCGTCGCCACTGCCGTCCTCGTTCACCTGCGCTATCCGGTACATGCCGCCGTCAATGTCCTCCACAATGCCGATCACATCTGAAACGCCGCTGCCGAGCAGCTCTATCGACACTATGCACCCGGCCTTTTTCGCTGCCTCCAGCGCCGAGCCGCGCACGTCCTCGCAGGATATATCGAACTTCTCCTCCGTGTATACCCCGGCCATGAGCTGCTTCATCCTCGCGGAATAGCCGCCGTCAAGCTCTATCCGGACGACGCTCTCCGCGTCCTGTACCGTTATGCCGTCGAACGCTCCGTCAGGAGACACCAGCGACGCTGCGAAGAACTCCCCGTCGAATGCGACGATCCTGCCGTACATGAATTTTGAAGTGTCCTCGGCGTTTGCGTATATACCGGCATACTCACCGGACTCATATATGCGCCTTATGATCTCGTTCAGCATGGCTGTGCGCCTCCGTTTCTGTGCCAGATTTCTTTTATAATACCATTTACTCTCCGAGATTTCAACGCTTTATGTTCCGCATCCGGATATAACAAAACCCCGCCGCGGCTGCTCTCACAGTCACAGCGGGGTTTTATCATCTCAGTCCATGATCTCGACCGAAACTTTTTTGCCCTTTCTCTGGGCGACGGCCCGCATAAGGATGCGGATCTGTTTTACGATCCTGCCCTGCCGGCCGATAACCTTGCCCATATCGCCGTCGGCTACGCGAACCTCGTAGACCGTCTCACCGTCGGCTTTGCGCTCGGTCACAGATACCTGATCGGGATTATCGACCAGGCTCTGCACAATATAGGTCAAAAGCTCTTTCATGTGCCGGGAACTCCTTTTCAGGCCTCAATCTTCTTGAGAAGACCGCGGACGGTATCAGTGGGCTGTGCGCCGTTTGCGATCCAGTACTTTGCACGCTCCATGTTGACCGTGAGCTTATCGCTCTCAGCCATCGGGTCGTAGGTGCCGAGCTCTTCGATGAAGCGGCCGTCACGCGGGCAGCGGGAATCAGCAACGACTATGCGGTAGTAAGGAGCCTTCTTAGCGCCCATTCTGCGAAGTCTGATTTTAACCATGTATATTCACCTCCATGTAATTTCGTTTAATATATTACAAGCGCTTTCGCGTCTGTAAGCAAATTTATGCTCCCCGTTTTTCAGAAGCCGAGGCCGGGGAAGCCTCCGCCCATTCCTCCGAGGCCGCCCATGCGCCCCATCTTCTTCTGGAGCTTTTTCATGTTCTTGCCGGAGAACTGCTTTGTGAGCTGCTGCACTGCCTCAAACTGCTTGAGCAGGCGGTTGACGTCGACCACCGAGGTGCCGGAGCCCGCGGCGATGCGCTTCTTGCGGCTCGAGTTGAGGATCGAGGGATTGTTGCGCTCGGCCTGCGTCATCGACAGGATTATCGCTTCCTGCCTTGCCATTGCCTTCTCGTCGATCTTTGCGCCCTTGAGTGCCTTCGAGTCCATACCGGGGATCATCCCCATGATGCTCTCAAGGTCGCCCATGTTCTTGAGCTGCGCCATCTGGTCGAGGTAGTCGCTCAATGTAAAGCGGTTGCTCTTGAGCCGCTCCGCGGCTTCAAGCGCCTTTTTCTGGTCGAAGCTCTGCTCCGCCTTTTCTATGAGCGTGAGCATATCGCCCATGCCGAGTATGCGCGAGGCCATGCGGTCGGGGTGGAATGGCTCTATCATGTCGAGCTTTTCGCCCGTGCCGATGAACTTTATGGGCTTGCCCGTCGCCGCTCTTATCGAGAGCGCCGCGCCGCCTCTCGCGTCGCCGTCAAGCTTTGAGAGCATGACGCCCGTGATGCCGAGCGCCTCGTCAAAGGCGTTCGCGGCGTTCACCGCGTCCTGACCGGTCATCGCGTCAACTACCAGCAGAATTTCTGCCGGTTCGACTGCCGCCTTGATGTTCTTGAGCTCATCCATGAGCTCTTCATCAATGTGCAGGCGGCCTGCCGTGTCGAGAAAGACGATGTCGTTGCCGTGCTTCTTCGCGTGCTCAATAGCTGCCTTGGCTATATCCACGGGGTTTGTCTGCCCCATCTGGAACACCGGAACGTCAAGCTGCGCGCCGACCGTCTCCAGCTGCTTTATCGCGGCGGGGCGGTAAATATCGCAGGCGGCGAGCAACGGGCGCTTGCCCTGCTTCTTCATGTAGCCTGCGAGTTTTGCGCCGTTTGTGGTCTTGCCCGCGCCCTGCAGGCCGACGAGCATCACGACGCTCGGCAGCTTCGAAGAGATGTTGAGCTTCTGGTTCTGTCCGCCCATCAGCTCGCACAGCTCCTGGTTGACGATCTTGACAATCATCTGCGCCGGGGAAAGCGCTTCGAGCACGTCCGCGCCCGTGGCCTTCTCCGTGACGTTCTTTACAAAGTCCTTGACGACCTTGTAGCTGACGTCCGCCTCCAGCAGCGCCATGCGCACCTCGCGCATCGCGTCCTTCACATCGGCGGGGGACAGGCGGCCTTTGCCGCGCAGCTTTTTGAAAGCCGCATTCAGTTTTTCGGATAAGCTTTCAAACGCCATGTTTTACCCTCTCGCAATGATCGCTCTGACTTCTTCCGCCGCGGCTCTTGCCGCGTCCTGCGCCTCGCCCTGAGTCATACCCGTCAGCGCTTCGAGCCTTGTCAGCAGGCTCTCAAGCTCGCGGCGATTCTCCTCAAAGCGGCGCAGCAGTCCGGTCTTTGCTTCGATATCCTCCATCGCAGTCTCGGCGCGCCTGATGTTATCCCACACGCCCTGCCGCGAAACGCCGAGCTGTTCGGCGATCTCCGCGAGCGAAAGATCCTCGTTATAATGCAGGTCGAAGCATTCCCTCTGCTTGTCCGTCAGAAGCTCCCCGTAAAAATCCAGCAGCATACTTCTTGTAAATCTGCTGTTTTCCACGCAAAGCCCCCCTGTCAAGCTTTTTGACTTAACGGATTATACTACCGTTCCTATGCCCTGTCAAGCTTTTTTTCTTTACAGCGAGGGCTTGATATACTTGAGCAGGAGATCAAATGAAAAATTATTTTTTCGTTGTCGGACACCGTAAAAAATCTATTAAGAACACCAATTTTCCAAAAAGAACCGCCGGGGAGCTTATCCCCGGCGGTTCGCGGTCATTCAAAATCAATAGAACGTTGCGACAGGCTGCTCCGGCGCCTCGCACAGCTCATGCGAAACATAGCTGAGCACAGGTCCCTTGCGGCCATAGGCCTTGTTGAACTTGAAGTTCAGCTTCGCCGTGAGGATCATCCAGCTGTCATCCTGCACGGTGTCGGCCTTGTCCCACTGGCAGACCAGCGCGGCAAACTGGATATCTTCAACGCAGCAGGTCATGACGTGCCTGCCGACGATGAAAGTGTTTGCCGGCATCTTGCTGCGCTTGAGCGCACGGCACTTGAAGCGCACGGTCTTGCCCTCGTAGTTTGCCGGGGTCTCACCGAGGTCGCGGTACCACTCGGCAAAGTCCGCGTCGCCTATCTCGATTACCGGCGCGTTCAGGTCGAACGGCAGGGGATCCTCAATATCGTCATAGACGACCTTGCCATCGGTGGATTCGTATGCAATGTCGGCGCGGCGGGACGCAGCGCGCACGACCTTGTGAAACTCCATCTTATCCATGTCGGGCTTGAAGCGGTTGAAAACAACGAGCTCGCAGCTCTTGAGCTTATCATAGACGAGCTGGCGCATATTGCCGTTGTAGCTCAGGAAGGTGCCGGCGTCGGCAAACATGAACTCCTGATAGACGACCCAGCCCTCGGGCATCGCGGCATAGAGTGCGTCGAGCAGCCACATGCCGTTATACTCAATAACGACGCGGTCAGCTTTCGTCTCCTGTGCCCACTTGGTGAGGTTCTCGGTCGTGAGCTGCTCCTGACCTTCAAGCACACGGATGACGACGGTATCCGTCGCGAACTGCTCGGGCGCGTACTCCTCCTCGCCCTCCTCGCAGACGAGCAGCAGGGTCTTTTCCTTATTGCAGAAGCGCTTGTCCTCAAGCGTCTCCTGTATGAACTTGGTCTTGCCGCTCTCCAGGAAACCCGTGAAGAGATATACCGGCATCTCTTTCGGCTTCTTATTCAACTTCAAACAGCTCCTTCAGCGCCTGCTCGTTGAGCTTAGAGCCGATCACGCAGAAACGGCCGGTGACGGCGGCATTGCCGCGGCGCACGTCGTATTCGCCGGGGGTGTAGTCAAAGTAGAGCCAGTCGCCGTCGCTTGCGTCGACTATGCCCTTGGCGCGCAGGATAGTGCCGTAGACGGCGCTCTCATCGAGGGCTTCGAGGATCTTCTTAAGGCTCTCCTCAGTGAACTTGCGCGGCGTCTCCATGCCCCAGCTGGTGAAGACCTCGTCAGCATGGTGGTGATGGTGGTGCTCATGATCGTGATCGTGGCAGCCGCAGGAGCACTCGTCGCCGTGGTCGTGATCGTGGTGATGATGCTCGTGCTCCTCGTGATCGTGGTCATGATCGTGACCGCAGCAGCAGTCGTCATCATCGTCGTGGTCGTGGTGATGGTGGTGCTCATGGTCGTGTCCGCAGCAGCAATCATCGTCGTCATCGTCGTGGTCATGGTGGTGATGCTCGTGCTCATGCTCGAGCTCCTCCATCTGCGCGCGCAGGCCGTTCTTGTCCATCGCTTCAAGGATCTGCTCGCCGCTGATCTTGTCGAGCGGGGTGGTGATGAGACCCGCGTCATGGTTCAGGGTACGGAGCATGTCCGCCGCGGTCTGCACCTTGGCTTCGGGGGTGATATCGGTACGGCTCATGACGATGAGATCGGCGTTCTCGACCTGATCGTTGAAGAACTCACCGAAGTTGCGCATATACATGCGGCACTTGCCGGCGTCGACAACGGTGACCTTCGCGCCTATGTGCGCGCCCTCGACGTGCTCCACGGCCTTTGCGACGTCGGACAGCTTGCCGACGCCTGACGGCTCGATGATGATGCGGTCGGGCGCGTAATCGTCCATGACCTTCTTGAGTGCCTTGGTAAAGTCGCCGACCAGCGTGCAGCAGATGCAGCCGGAGTTCATTTCGGTGATCTGGACACCGGCGTCCTTCAGAAAGCCGCCGTCAATGGCGATCTCGCCGAACTCGTTCTCGATGAGCACGAGCTTCTGTCCCTTGTAGCCCTCATTGATGAGCTTGCGGATAAGAGTGGTCTTGCCCGCGCCGAGGAAGCCGGAAAAAATGTCTATTCTTGTCATGGTAAATCCCTCCATGTGATATACTTTTATTGGCCGCGTGGGAAGATAATTATCCCCACCGGTCAATTATATTATTATACCACTGCGCGTCAAGCCCTGCAAGAGCTGTTAATATGACTGTTTTTCCTCCCGGCATGGCTATTTTTTTGACATAAAAATTGCGGTAATCGGTTTACATTTCGCCGCGATGATGTTAAAATACAATGTGTCCATTCAATAGATGAGCAAAGAAAAAGCAAAAACTGAAAATGGAGATGAAACTAATGGAGAGACACTTCAAGACAATGGACGGCAACAACGCGGCCGCCCATGTATCCTACGCGTTTACTGAAGTTGCAGCAATCTACCCCATTACACCGTCCAGCCCTATGGCAGATTTCGTGGACCAGTGGAGTGCGGCAGGCCGTAAAAATATATTCGGCTCGACTGTAAAGGTTCAGGAAATGCAGGCAGAGTCCGGCGCCGCTGGTGCGGTCCACGGTTCTCTGAACGCAGGCGCTCTGACCACCACTTACACCGCATCCCAGGGCCTGCTCCTGATGATCCCCAACATGTACAAGATCGCAGGCGAGCTGCTGCCCGGCGTGTTCCACGTCAGCGCACGTACCCTCGCAAGCCACACCCTGAACATCTTCGGTGACCACAGCGACGTTATGGCTTGCCGCCAGACCGGTTTCGCGATGCTGGCCGAGTCCAACGTTCAGGAAGTCATGGACCTGTCCCCGGTCGCACACCTCGCGGCTATCAAGGGCAGAGTTCCTTTCCTCAACTTCTTCGACGGTTTCCGCACCTCTCACGAGCTGCAGAAGATCCAGGTCTGGGATTATGACGATCTCAAGGACATGGTCGACATGGACGCCGTCAAGGCATTCAGAGACAGAGCGCTGAACTCCGAGCACCCCGTAATGCGCGGCTCCCATGAAAACGGCGATATCTTCTTCCAGAACCGTGAAGCTTCCAACAAGTACTATGAGGCAGTCCCCGCAATAGTCGAGGAGTACATGGGCAAGATCAATGCCAAGCTCGGCACCGATTACCAGCTCTTCAACTACTACGGCGCTCCCGATGCTGACCGCGTCATCATCGCTATGGGCTCCATCTGCGATGTCGCAGAGGAAGTCATCGACTATCTGACCGCTCATGGCGAGAAGGTCGGTCTTGTCAAGTGCCGCCTGTTCCGTCCTTTCTGCCCGGATAAGCTCCTTGCCGCCATCCCCGCGACCGCGAAGAAGATCGCAGTCCTCGACCGCACCAAGGAACCCGGCGCACAGGGCGAGCCGCTCTACCTCGATGTCGTCACCGCGCTTGCTAACGCCGGCAAGACCGACGTCACCGTTATCGGCGGCCGCTACGGTCTCGGCTCTAAGGATACTCCTCCCGCTTCCGTGTTCGCTGTTTACAACGAACTCAAGAAGGCGGAAATGAAGCGCCAGTTCACCATCGGCATCATCGATGATGTCACCAACATGTCCCTCACCGAAGAGCCCGCACCCAACACTGCGGCAGAAGGCACCATCGAGTGCAAGTTCTGGGGTCTCGGCGGCGACGGCACTGTCGGTGCGAACAAGAACTCCATCAAGATCATCGGCGACCATACCGATAAGTTCGTTCAGGCTTACTTCCAGTACGACTCCAAGAAGACCGGCGGTGTCACCATCAGCCACCTGCGCTTCGGCGATAAGCCCATCAAGAGCCCGTACTACATCAACAAGGCCGACTTCGTTGCCTGCCATGTTCCTTCCTACATCACCAAGCACTTCCCGATAGTGCGTGACGTCAAGCCCGGCGGCGTGTTCCTCGTCAACTGCCAGTGGGATTTCGCACAGCTCGAGCATCATCTTGACGCCGCTTCCAAGCGCTACATCGCGAAGAACAACATCCAGCTTTACATGATCGACGCTATCGACCTCGCAAAGAAGATCGGCATGGGCAAGCGCACCAACACCATTCTCCAGTCCGCATTCTTCTCTCTGGCAAAGGTCATGCCCGAGGCTGAGGCTATCCAGTACATGAAGGACGCCGCCCTGCACTCCTACCTGAAGAAGGGTCAGGACATTGTCGACATGAACTATGCCGCTATCGATGCCGGCGCTACCGCATACCACAAGGTCGAGGTCCCCGCATACTGGGCCGAGGCCACCGATGATGCCGCTGCCGAGTCCGTCACCGGTCTGCCCAAGACCGTCAAGATGGTCGAGAACATCCTCAACCCCATCGACAAGATGGACGGCGACTCCCTGCCCGTTTCCACCTTTGTCGATCACGTCGACGGCACCTTCCAGCTCGGCGCTGCCGCATACGAGAAGCGCGGCATAGCCGTCTCCGTTCCCAAGTGGGACGCCGAGAAGTGCGTACAGTGCAACCAGTGCGCATTTGTCTGCCCGCACGCTACCATCCGTCCCTTCGCGCTCACCGCTGATGAGGCTGCTGCCGCTCCCGAGCAGACCAAGCTCGCCGACATCAAGGCCGGTAAGGGCAAGGGCGAATACAAGTTCACCATGGCCGTCTCCCCGCTCGACTGCATGGGCTGCGGCGTCTGCATCAGCCAGTGCGCTGTCCATGCTATCGAAATGGTTCCCATGGAGAGCCAGATTGAGCAGCAGGAAGTCTTCAACTACATGGTCAAGAACGTCTCCGAGAAGAAGGATATGTTCGTTGCCGACAACGTGAAGTTCAGCCAGTTCGCGCAGCCGTACCTCGAGTTCAGCGGCTCCTGCGCAGGCTGCGCCGAGACCAGCTATGCCCGTCTCGTAACTCAGCTCTTCGGCGACCATATGATAATCTCCAACGCTACCGGCTGCTCGTCCATCTGGGGCGGCCCGGGCGCTACCTCTCCGTACTGCACGAACGCTGAGGGTCAGGGTCCCGCATGGTGCAACTCCCTGTTCGAAGACAACGCCGAGCACGGCTACGGCATGTACGTCGCACAGAAGGCAATCCGCACGCATCTGGCTGACCTCACCAAGCAGCTCATCGCTGTCGACTATACCGACGCCGATCTGAAGGCTGCCGCGCAGAAGTGGCTCGACACCATGGAAGATGGTGACGCGAACAAGGCCGCTACCAAGGCTTATGTCGCAGAGCTTGAAGCTTCCGTCATTTCCGGCTGCGATTGCGACGCCTGCAAGCTGGGCGCTGAAATCCTTGCCAAGAAGGATTACCTCTCCAAGAAGTCCGTCTGGATCTTCGGCGGCGACGGCTGGGCATACGATATCGGCTTCGGCGGCGTGGACCATGTTCTCGCTTCCGGTGAAGATGTCAACGTCTTCGTCTTCGATACCGAGGTTTACTCCAACACCGGCGGACAGGCTTCCAAGGCTTCCAACATCGGTCAGGTTGCACAGTTCGCAGCTGCCGGTAAGGCAATCGCCAAGAAGAGCCTTGCCGAAATCGCTATGTCCTACGGCTACATCTATGTAGCGCAGATAGCTATGGGTGCCGATATGAACCAGACCCTCAAGGCTCTTAAAGAGGCTGAGGCTTACAACGGTCCGTCGCTCGTTATCGGCTACGCTCCGTGCGAAATGCACTCAATTAAGGGCGGAATGGTTAACTGCCAGAAGGAAATGAAGAAGGCTGTTGACTGCGGATATTGGGATATGTTCCGTTACAATCCGGCGCTTAAGGCAGAGGGCAAGAATCCGTTCACTATCGACAGCAAGCCGGCTACCGCCGACTATAAGGACTTCATTATGGGCGAGGCTCGTTACTCCTCACTCACACGCTCCTTCCCCGAGCGCGCAGAGGTTCTGTTCGATAAGGCTGCCGAGACCGCAAAGGCGCGCAGAGCGCACCTTGAAAAGCTCTTAAAGCTTTACGGCGAATAATTCATACCCGAAGCGAATGCCGCGTTATGGAATACCGCGGCATTCGCGGAAGAATAAAAAATGCAGTATACGGATGTAAGCACTACATTCCGTATACTGCATTTTCATTTTGCCGTATTAAAAACGCCGCAAATTTCGCACAAAACATTGGCTTCCGGTGTTTAGGATGACTCCTCACGGTGTGAGGAAATGTTACTAAATGACAGAGGTGCGCCGTCTATTTAGATATTAGATGTTAGACAGTAGACATTAGATATACAAAATCATAGCTTCTACGCAAACCATCGGCCCCCTTGCCTAAAGGGAGCCGATGAAGCATAAATCAAATATTCGCCGTCCGAAATCCGCTATCTAAACGGTTTTTTCTATTTCGGCTATACTGCCTTCAAGCATTGCGATTTTTTCAAGCACCTTTTTAAGGCTCTCGCGCTGCTGCTCAACAACTGCCGCGGGCGCTTTGGCAACAAAGCCCTGATTGTTGAGCTTTTTCTCAAAGAACTCCTTATCTTCATTCGCCTTTTTAAGCTCCTTTTTAAGTCTTTCAAGCTCGGCGGTAAAGTCAACAAGCTCGCGCATGGGCATAAACACAGTAGCGGCGTCGGTAATAACGCGCACCGCTCCCTCACTTTCAAAGCTGTCGCCTGTTTCCACATCAGACGCATAGGCTAAGCGGCAGATATACGCCGTTCCGCGCGAGAAGGTGTCCTTAAATTTGGTCGCAATGCAAACCTTTGCCTTCTTTGAGGGCGGAACATTCATTTCGGCGCGTCGGTTTCTTACCGCCTTTATTACCGCCATAATCTTTTCAAAGTCCTCTTCCTCGGCGGCAAATTCAAGTGCGCTGTCAAACCGCGGCCAATCAGCCACCATAAGCGCCTCACCGTTATGCGGCAGCGACTGCCATATTTCCTCGGTTATAAAGGGCATAAAGGGGTGCAAAAGCGCTAAAGTGCCTGTAAACACATATATAAGCACGGCCCTTGCGGTATCGGCGGCTTTTTCGTCATCGCCGTTTAAGCGGGATTTGCAGATTTCAATGTACCAATCGCAGAAAACGTCCCAAATAAAGTCGTAAAGTTTTTGAACCGCCATACCCAGCTCATACTTTTCAAGATTTTCGGTAACATCCCTTACAACCGCATTGTATTTTGATAATATCCACTTATCCTCAAGCGCGAAATTATCGGGTTCAAGCGGCAGAACCTCATCCGATTTTAAATTCATAAGAATAAATCTTGCGGCGTTCCAGAGCTTGTTTGCAAAGTTGCGGCTTGACTCAACGCGCTCTTCAATGTAACGCATATCGTTTCCGGGGCTGTTGCCGGTTGCAAGCGAGAAACGCAGCGCGTCCGCGCCGAATTTATCAATTACCTCAAGCGGGTCTACGCCGTTTCCGAGCGATTTCGACATTTTTCTGCCCTGCGAATCGCGCACAAGCCCGTGAATAAGCACCGTATCAAACGGAACCTCGCCTGTTTGCTCAATTCCTGAGAACATCATACGCATTACCCAGAAAGGAATTATATCATAGCCCGTAACAAGGGTGTTTGTGGGGTAATAGTGCTTGAAATCGGCGGTTTCTTCGGGCCAGCCGAGGGTTGAAAACGGCCATAAAGCAGAAGAGAACCAGGTATCAAGCGTGTCGGGGTCCTGCGTGATATTCTTGCTGCCGCAGTGCGCGCAGCAGTGCGCGTCTTCCTTTGAAACGGTTATTTCGCCGCAATCCGCGCAGTACCAGGCAGGTATGCGGTGACCCCACCAAAGCTGACGGGATATGCACCAATCGCGTATATTTTCAAGCCAGTGGAAATAAATTTTTTCAAAGCGCTGCGGAACAAATTTTGTCTCGCCATTTTTAACCGCCTCAATAGCAGGCTCGGCAAGGGGTTTCATTTTAACAAACCACTGCTTTGAAACGCGCGGCTCAACCGTTGTGCCGCAGCGGTAGCAGGTGCCCACGTTGTGAACGTGCTCTTCAATCTTTACAAGCGCGCCCTCTGCTTCAAGGTCGGCAACAATAGCCTTACGCGCCTCGTAGCGGTCCATTCCCGCATATTTCGGGTAATCGGCTACAATCTTTGCGTCGTCGGTTAAGACGTTTATAACCTCTAAGTTATGGCGCAGCCCCACCTCAAAGTCGTTCGGGTCGTGCGCGGGGGTGATTTTAACAACGCCCGTTCCGAAGTCCGTTTCAACGTAATCGTCGGCAATAACGGGTATTTCGCGGTGAACAAGCGGCAAAATAAGGGTTTTGCCCACTAAGTCCTTATATCTTTCATCGTTCGGGTTTACCGCAACGGCGGTATCGCCGAGCAGGGTCTCGGGGCGGGTTGTGGCAAGCTCCAAATAGCCGCTGCCGTCCTTAAACGGGTAGCGCAAATGCCAAAAATGCCCTGCCTGCTCCTCATATTCAACCTCGGCGTCCGAAATAGAGGTTTTGCAATGGGGGCACCAGTTAATAATTCTTTCACCCCTGTAAATAAGTCCCTTTTCGTAAAGGCGCACGAAAACCTCTTTAACCGCCTTGCTGCACCCCTCGTCAAGAGTAAAGCGCTCTCTTTCCCAGTCGCACGAGGAGCCCATTTTTTTAAGCTGCTCTATAATTCTGCCGCCGTACTGCTTTTTCCATTCCCAGGCGCGCTCCAAAAAGCCGTCTCTTCCTACGTCCTCCTTGGTAAGCCCCTCCTGCCGCATTTTTTCAACAATTTTCGCCTCGGTCGCAATAGAGGCGTGGTCTGTGCCGGGCACCCATAAGGTATCGTACCCCTGCATACGCTTAAAGCGGATAAGTATATCCTGCAGCGTGTTGTCAAGCGCGTGACCCATATGGAGCTGACCCGTAATGTTTGGGGGCGGAATAACTATTGTGTAGGTAGGCTTATTTTCCTCGCACTTTGCGTGGAAGTACCTGCCGTTAAGCCACATTTTATAAATTCTGTCTTCAACCTCTTTCGGGTCGTACTGTTTTGATAGTTCTCTTGCCATTAAGATTTCTCTCCGTCCGTAAAAAAAATGTATATTAAAAAAATTAAAGGGTATATTATACTTGTCAGCGACGGATAAAGCGTTTGCACCGGCGCCGACATCGGGCGCCGGTAATAACCGACGCTCTTTTTAGTTTTACAGTATCATCTGCTCCTGCTCGGCAGTACCGACAGGCTTTTTACTGCCCGCCGCAGGCAGGTTGCGCGTGCGGTAGCGGTGGTCGCCCTCCAAACCGTCCTTTTCGTAAATGCCGACCTCGGACAGCCTTTGCCCGCGCTTTTGTGTCATTACGGCTATGCCGCCGTTATCCTTTGTGGTCTTTGCGGGAACAGATGCGGTGTTTACTATAAGCATACGCCCGTTTGTGGATTTTAAGAGCAGCTCGGTATCCTCTTTTATAAAGAAAATACTGTGCAGAGTAAATTTATCGCAATATGCCTTTATAAGCTTTTTGCGGTTGGTCTTTGTTTGGTAAGATGAAAGCGGAACCTTTGCTATTCTGCCGTTATCAAACACAAAGAGCATATAACCCTTATAATCGGCGGTCGCAACCATATAAACGGCGTTTTCCGCCTCCTCAAATTCAAGTTTTGAGGGTACATAATCGCCGAGCACGCTTGCCTTGCCGTCGGCAAATTCAGCGGTGCGGGATTTATAAACTTGCGATTTATTACTGAAGAACAAAAGCTCCTCTGCATTGGTGGACTCTACCGTTTGCGTTATTTCGTCCCCCTCTTTCAGCTTTTGCTCGCCACTCATTCTGAGTGACTGCGGGGTTATTTTCTTGAAATATCCGTCCTTGGTAAAGAAAAGGGTCACGGGTGAGGTATCAAGCTCTATAGGCTCGTCCTCGCCGCCTTCCTCCGCCGCGCTTATAATTTCGGTTTTTCTGTCCTGCCCGTATTTTTCTGCAACTTCCTTTAATTCCTTAATTATTATATTCAAAAGCTTTGAGCGGGAGTTTAAAACCCCTTCCATCTCGGCGATTTCCTTCATCAGGTCTTCAATATCCGCCGTGCGCTTTAAAATATATTCGCGGTTTAAGTGGCGCAGCTTTATTTCCGCAACATACTCCGCCTGAATTTCGTCTATTCCGAAGCCTATCATCAGGTTCGGCACAACCTGCGCTTCCTCGTCGGTCTCGCGCACGATTTTGATAGCCTTATCAATATCAAGCAGTATTTTTTCAAGACTCTTTAAAAGGTGCAGCCTGTCCTTTGCCTTTGAAAGCTTGAAGTAAACGCGGCGGCGCACACATTCTTCCCTGAACGCCACCCACTCGGAAATAATCTCCTTAACGCCCATAACGCGCGGCGAGCCTGCAATTAAAATATTGAAGTTGCAGGAAAAGCTGTCCTCAAGCGGGGTCATTTTCATGACCTTTTTCATAAGCTTTTCGGGGTCTGCCCCGCGCTTCAGGTCAATTGTTATTTTAAGACCGTTTAAGTCTGTTTCATCGCGAATATCGTTAATTTCGGTTATTTTTTTAAGCTTTGCAAGCTCTATTACCTTTTCTATAATCGCCTCACTCGTGGTAGTGGGCGGTATTTCGGTAATGTCTATGCAGTTCTGCGACTTATCGTAAGCGTATACGCCCCTTACCTTAAAACTGCCGCGCCCCGTTTCGTAAATCCTCTCCATTGCCGCACGGTCGTATAAAAGCCTGCCGCCTATAGGAAAATCGGGGGCTAAAAGCGTATCCGCAACGTTTATATCGTTATCCCTTATATAGCCAATTGTCGTCTCGCATACCTCGCGCAGGTTAAACGGGCAAATCGAGCTTGCCATACCTACGGCAATACCCGTGTTTGCGTTTACAAGCACCGAGGGGAATGTAACCGGGAACAGCGTAGGCTCTTTCATGGTAGCGTCGTAGTTATCCACAAAATCTACCGTGTCTTTATCAATATCGGCAAAAAGCTCCGCCGCAATTGGGGATAGCTTTGCCTCGGTATAACGCGAGGCAGCATAAGCCATATCGCGCGAATAAGCTTTACCGAACGAGCCTTTAGAGGCAACATACGGGTGCAGAAGCGCCTGATACCCCTCGGACAAACGCACCATGGTCTCATAAATAGCCGCGTCACCGTGGGGGTTCAGCTGCATTGTGCGCCCCACTATATTCGCTGATTTTATTGTGCTGCCCTTTAAAAGTCCCATATTATACATGGTATAAAGCAGCTTTCTGTGCGAGGGCTTAAAGCCGTCTATTTCCGGTATCGCACGGGATACTATAACGCTCATGGCGTAGGGCATATAGTTGGTTTCAAGCGTGTCGGTTATCGGCTGCTCTACCGTAAGCCCCGCACCGGCAATGTAAGCGTTTATTTTAGGCTTTATCGATTTCGGCTCTTTCTTCTTTTTAGTCGCCACAAACTTCCTCTTTTCTAAAATTTATAATATCTAATGTCTAACATCTAATATCTAACGTCTAATCAGGATAAGTCTGCCTCATCAAGATACATATAGCCGTTTTCGGCTATAAAGTCCTTTCTGCCCTGCAAATCGTCACCGAGCAGCAGATCGAACATCTGCGAGGTACGTTCGGCGTCCTGCGGCATAACCTTTATAAGACGGCGCGTTTCGGGGTTCATTGTGGTAAGGTTCATCATATCGGGCTGGTTTTCGCCAAGTCCCTTTGAGCGCTGAATGGTGTACTTGCCGTCCCCTATTTTATCAAGAATATCAATTTTTTCCTTTTCGTCATAGGCGAAGTAGGTCATATCCTTTGTGCCTATTTCGTAAAGCGGGGTTTCGGCGATGTAAATTTTCCCCTCGTTTATAAGGGTGGGCATAAGCCTGTATATCATCGTAAGAATAAGGGTGCGAATCTGAAAGCCGTCCACGTCCGCATCGGTACAGATTATGACCTTATTCCACCGCAGCGCCGAAAGGTCAAAGGTAGCAAGCCCCTTGTTCGCCTTAGACTTTACCTCAACCCCGCAACCGAGCACTTTAATGAGATTGGTTATAATTTCGCTTTTAAACACCTTTTCGTAATCAGCCTTAAGGCAGTTTAAAATTTTGCCCCTTACGGGTATTATTGCCTGAAATTCGGCGTTTCGCGCCAATTTACAGGAGCCCAAAGCCGAATCGCCCTCAACTATGAATACCTCGCGCTGCTCAACGTCCTTTGAGCGGCAGTCTACAAATTTATCCACCCTGTCAAGCATAGAGTTAGAGGATTGCAGTGTCTTTTTAAGGTTTATGCGCTCCCTTTCGCTGCGCTCGCGGCTACGCTTGTTTACAAGCACCTGGTCGGCTATTTTATCCGCCTCGGCTTTATTTTCAATAAAATATACTTCAAGCTGATGCCGCAGGAAATCGGTCATAGCCTCGTATATAAATTTATTGGTGATAGCCTTTTTGGTCTGGTTTTCGTATGATGTTACGGTTGAAAACGAGGAGATAACCAGCACCAGACATTCTTCAATATCCGAAAAGGTGATTTTGCTTTCGTTCGATTTATATTTGCCGCTTTGCTTTATATATGCGTCTATCTGTGAAACAAAGGCGCTGCGGGTTGCCTTTTCGGGCACGCCGCCGTATTCAAGCCAACTTGAATTGTGGTAATATTCCTTTAATGTATGGCGGTTTGAAAAACAAAGCGCCACATTTATTTTAACCTTGTATTCGGGCTTGTCCTCGCGGTCTTTGCCCTTTCTTTCGGTCTGCCAGAACTGAACGGAGGAAAGCTTTTCCTCCCCTACCGTCTCATTTACATAGTCCTTAATACCGTTTTTATAAACGATTTCCTGCTGCACAAAGCGTGCGCCCTGCTGCTCTTTAAAAATAAACAGCAGCCCGTCGTTTACGATTGCCTGCCTTTTAAGGGTATCGAGAAAATACTCGGTGGGAATATTAACGTCGGTAAAAACCTCAATATCGGGCTTCCAGCGGGTTTTGGTGCCTGTGTCCTTGCCGTCGTAAGGCTCTTTTTTAAGCCCGCCCACATTGTAGCCCTTTTCAAAGTGCAGGTTATATTTAAATCCGTCGCGCTTTATTTCAACATCCATATATTCCGAGGAATACTGCGTGGAACAAAGACCCAAACCGTTTAAGCCTACCGAATACTCGTAGTTTGCGCCGTCGTTTGTGTTGTATTTGCCGCCGGCATACAATTCGCAGTATAAAAGCTCCCAGTTAAAGCACTGCTCCTTATTGTTAAAGTCTACCGGAGCGCCGCGCCCGAAATCCTGCACCTCAATAGAGCCGTCGGCATACTTTGTAACAACTATCTTCTGCCCGTAGCCCTCGCGCGCCTCGTCTATTGAGTTTGATATTATTTCAAAAACCGAATGCTCGCAGCCGTCAAGCCCGTCCGAACCGAAAATAACGCCCGGACGCTTTCGCACTCTATCGGGACCCTCAAGCTTTTTTATACTGTCGTTGCCGTATTCCGCGGTGGTTTTCGCCATTAGCCGTATCTCTCCTTATAATAACTCAAAGTATATTATACACCATTTTTCGCCTTTCCGTCAAGTATTTAAAATTCGGTGGTTCGTGTCAAGTTTTTCTAGGGTTTTTCAAAAAGATTTTTAAAGTGTTTTAACAATAAAATTTCAAATTTTTGAGCTATTCTTCAAATTACGTGTAAAGTCCAAAGTACGGTATAAAAAAGCAAAGTTATGAATTGCGCGAAAGGCAAAAATCGATTTGCATAACAGCAGAAAGAGCAAGGCATGTAAAGGGTGAAATGATCTTTTCTTCAATATCCCGACTTATGATACCAAAGAGCACACCATTAATATGCTGCGGATATATGATTATATAGAGCGGCATATCTGCGAGGAACTCAAGCTTGAGGAGCTTGCGGGAATAATGGCAGTGACGCCTAATTGCTTTTCTCACCTCTTTAAAAAAATAAGCGGGATTACCGTTTGCGATTATATAAACGCCAAGCAAATCGAAAAGGCGACAAGAATTTTTACCTCCGTAAGCAACAAGCTGACCATGCTCGAAATTGCACCAACCTGCGGCTTTAATAATACGGTTCACTTTAATAAAATGTTTAAGAAGTACAGGGACTTTACGCCGAGCCGATTAAAAGCCGACCCGAAGCTACTTTGTCATTAACACTTTAATAAGGGCGCAAAATAGCCCCCTTCGGGATATCAAAGCCTCAAAGGGGGCATGTTTCTGTTCGGGCAATTTTAATCAACCTATAAACTTACAGGCGGCATATGCGGCGGCTGCACCGTCGGCAGCAGCTGTGGTCAATTGGCGAAGCGCCTTCGTTCGGCAGTCACCGGCAGCGAAGATACCGGAGCATGAGGTCACACAATCCTCGCCCGCTTTTATAAAGCCACCGTCATCAAGCTCCGCCGTATTTTTGCAGATATCATTCTGCGGCAGAAAGCCTATCGCAACAAACAGAGCCTCAACCGAAATATCGCGGCTTTCACCCGTCCGTTTATTAAGGACGGTTATTTTTTGCAGACCCTGCTCCCCTGCAAGCTCGGTTATTTCCGAATCGAATTCATAGCGGATGTTGTTTTTTTTGCGCAGCTTTTCCAATAAAACCGGGTCTGCGCGGAATTCGGAGCGGCGGTGTATTACCGTCACGCTTCTGCAAATATCCGAAAGAAAAAGCGCGTCGGTCACTGCGGTATTTCCCCCGCCGCAAACCGCAACATCCTTTCCCTTAAAAAAGGCCCCGTCGCACACCGCGCAATATGATATGCCGTGACCCGCAAGCCTTTCCTCATTTTCAAGTCCAAGCCTTCTGTGTGTAAGTCCCGCCGCAATTATAACCGCACGGCACTTGTATTTGCCGTAATCGGTTATCACCGTTTTGTATTCTCCGTCCGTTAAAATTTTCACGGCGTTATCGATTTCAAACTCCGTGCCGAGACCCTTTGCTTGGGAATAAAGCCTGTCGGAAAATTCAAGACCGCTGATTTTTATAAAACCGGGGAAATTTTCAACCTCCGGTGAATAGACAATCTGACCGCCGAAGGCATTTTTTTCGAGCACCAAAACCGATTTTTCGGCGCGCCGTGCGTAAATTGCCGCCGTAAGCCCCGCACAGCCGCCGCCGATTATAACTATATCGTAATTTTTTTCTTCCATTTTAATGTCCTCCGAAAATATTTTTAACTTCCTTGCCCAATTTATCCTTGAACACATTTATAAAAAGCATTATTATATTTGTAACCGTTTTATATGTTTGAAACGTTTTAAAAGAAGAGGGGACGATTTCGACGTTTATTTCGGCGTTTGATACAGAGGATGAAAAAAGCAAATTTGAGAAAATATATTATAAATACCGTGATATGCTCTATGCGTGCGCGCTGAAGATAGTTAAAAACAGCGCAGACGCGGAGGATGTTCTGCATGACGCGTTTATAAAGACAGCGAAAAGCATTAAGCAGATAGACGATATAGGCTCAAGGCGCACTGCGGCGTATCTTACGGTAATAACCAAAAACACCGCCTATGACCGTCTGCGCCGCCTTAAAAGGCTTAACGAAACGCCGATTGATACCTGTGAACTCGCAGCGGATGACGCGCTTATTGAGGAGCTTGCCGAAAAAACGGAGTACGAAGACCTGATTGCCGCAATCAAAAGCGTGCCGACGCCGTATAATGAGGTTTTATTTCTGCATTATGTAAACGAGCTGCCTGTTAAAAAAACAGCGGCGCTGCTTGAAAGAAAGGTATCAACCGTAAAAATGCAGCTTGTGCGCGGCAAAAAGCTGCTGCTGCAGGCATTAAGGGGGCAGGAAAATGAATAATTCCGTTCTGAAAAAAGCGTTTATCGAATCACAGCTTGATTTCCCCGCAAACGGCACACATGAATTCTCCCACGAATTTGATATGCAGATGGAAAGGCTTATCCGTATGCAGAGCGGGGTCTGCAGGCTTATAAACACCGCAGGCAAGCGCGCCGCCTGCATAGCGCTTGCGGCAGTGCTGTCGCTCACTGCTGCGGCATGCGGCATCAGGGAGGTAAGAGAGCCGCTTATAAGAGAAATAAAGCGGATGTTTGTTAACGTGCGCGAGCTTTTCGAGGGTACGCAGGCGGAAAGCATATCCTCTCTCCTCCCCGCAGAGATAGAAAAAATCGTTGCGGCCGACCGTACCGATAAAAACGACGCTGAATACACAATAGACGATCCCGAAAAAATAAAAAGCTTTATAAAAATAATGACCGATACCGCTTGGTATAAGCCTGATGTCGATCCGCGGGATTCGGAGCTTAATTCCTATTGGAGCTTTGAGTTTTACTCTGCCGACGGTAAGTGTCTATCAAAGCTTGATATGTGCCGTACAATCTTCTCAGACGCTTATGTGATAATACAAAAGGACAGAGAAAAGCATATTTTCCGAATTTCGGATAATGTGTATTCCGAGCTTTTGTGCTTTACAAATAAGAGATATTATCTGCATAATTCTTCACTGCCCGTCCCGAGCGAGGAGATATGCACCGCAGCGGAGGAACGCATAACCGAGGGCTTGAATAAGAACGAAAAAAAGCGTGTGGAAAGGGAAATACGCGACGCGCATTATGCCGTTGAGGAATTTTTACTGAATAATGTATCGCTTTTAAAATCCAAGGACAGCGCTTACTGGGACTGCCTTGAAAGCAACGAGGGCTTTTTAGACCCGATAACGAACGAAAAGAAGGAATTTGACGTTAACAAGCGGGTAAAATCGGCGCTTTCGTATATCATTTATAAGATAAACGATAAGGAAAGCGGCAATAATCTGAAAAAAGCGCTTGAAATTTGGGAGCGCGGCGTGAGGGAGCATAATTTGGACGATCTCTTCACCGCGCACGAATATATTCATGATTACGATTATTTTGCAATTAACTACCCGACACATTATGTTTACGATACCCGCGCCGATTTTCAGGGAATTGACGATTATTTCGGCAAAACGGAGGAATCGTCAAAGCAGGACGCATCCGAGTAAACCGTTCGGCTTGTTTTACCGCTATTTATGGTACGCTCCGCCCGAATTTATTTTATAAGCACGGTAAAGCTGCTCAAGCAGCAGCACTCTGAAAAGCTGATGCGGAAAGGTCATTTTTGAAAACGAAAGCCGAATATCAGCAGCTCTTTTCACCTGCTCCGCAAGCCCGTGCGAGCTGCCGATTATAAAGGTAAAGGGCGTACCGGAATTATCCGCCGCGTGAATTTCCCCTGCTAATTCCTCGCTTGAAAGCATTTTGCCCTCAATGCAGAGGGCGGCCGTGCGGCTGCCTGCGGGGATTCGCTTTAAAATCTGCTCCGCCTCGCGGTCAAGCGCGGCGGCTATTTGTGACCCACTCGGCTTATCGGGCAGCTTAAAGGGCGAAAACTCCGCGATTTTTAAATCGCAAAAGCTGCGCAGCCGCTTTATATATTCGTCTGCCGCGTCCCGCAGATATTTTTCCTTAAGCCCCTCGGGGGCTATAAGAGTTACCTTCATCATAAAACCGTCACCCCGTTATTTTTAGGGGCTGCCACTTCTAAAATGCAGTCGGATCCGACCGCAGCGCCCGCCTCTGTCAATGTATTTTTAGCGGCTGAAAGCGCCAAAAGCGGATTGTTGTTGTTCCTGCTTAAATGTCCCAAAATGAAACGGGTCGTACCGCTTTTCAAGAGCTCCGGCAGCTCGGCGGCACAGGCATTGTTCGATAAATGCCCGCACTCTGACATTATCCGCATTTTAAGCTCTGCCGGATAAGGCCCCTTTTTGAGCATATCGATATCGTAATTCGATTCTATAAGCACCGCATCGCTGCCCGAAACGGCGCCGCGCACGGTATCGGTCATAACGCCGAGGTCGGTGCAGACCGAAATCTTTCGCCCGTCCGGCATAAAAAAGCAGTAGCCGCAGGGAGACGCCGCGTCATGGCTTGTTTCAAAGCGGGATATTCCGATTCCCCCCGCCTCAAGCGTTTCTTCTCCGATAGCAATGGTCTTCGTGTGCGGCGGTATTTTCCCCGCGGCTTCAAGTGCCTCAAGGGTTCCGGCAGTTGAGATAAGCATCGCTTGCCTTGCCGTGTTAAGAAACGGCTTTAAGCCCTTTATGTGATCTATGTGCTCATGGGTTATAACCACGGCGGATATTTTTTCAATATCACCGCCTACATATTGAAGCGCATCGGTAACCGCCTTGCAGGACATGCCGACATCCGCAAGAACAGCGCCGGTCGCCCCCTCTATATATGTACTGTTGCCGGTAGACCCGCTGAACAGCGGACATATTTTCGACATTTTTTTACTCCCGAATTTAAAAATTAAAAATAGCCCCCGTTATATGCGGGAGCTATTTTACACTGTAATAATAATTCCGCATTACGAATTCCGCATTACGAATTATAAATTATGCCTGTTTTAATGCCTTGATATTATCAAAGCTCTTAACTCGCTTTATATCCGCGCCCAAAGCGGAGAATTTTTCAACAACATTTTCATAGCCGCGGTCGATATGGTCGATCTCCTCGATCTCGGTTGTTCCGTCAGCCGAAAGCCCCGCAATTATCATTGCGGCGCCCGCGCGCAAATCAACTGCACGAACAGGCGAGGGCTTAAGACATTCAACGCCGGTTATAACCGCCATTTTGCCGTCCACCTGAATATCCGCGCCCATAAAGGTGAGCTGTTCGACATATCTGAAACGGCTGTCCCACACGCCCTCGGTTATTATGCTTGTACCGTCTGCTATGCTTAAAACCGCTGCTATCTGCGGCTGCATATCGGTCGGGAAGCCGGGGTGAGGCATTGTTTTAACATTGCACTTGCGCGGGCGGTGCGTCATTTTAACGCGCACCGATTCATCAAATTCGGTGATTTCCGCGCCTGTTTCACGAAGCTTTGCTATAATGGATTCCAGGTGCTTCGGAGTCACATTTGTAACCAATATATCGCCGCGTGTGGCAACCGCCGCCGCCATATAAGTTCCCGCCTCGATCTGGTCGGGGATAATGCTGTAATCGGCGCCGCTTAAATGCTTTACGCCGCGTATTTTGATAACACCCGTGCCTGCGCCCATTATGTTGGCACCCATGGAATTGAGGAAATTTGCAAGATCCACTATATGCGGCTCGCGCGCGGCGTTTTCTATTATTGTAAGACCGTCCGCTTTAGCTGCAGCCAGCATTATATTTATGGTGGCACCTACCGACACAACATCAAGATAAATGAGGCATCCGGTAAGCGACATTGCCTTTGCGTCAACCATTCCGTTTTCTATGGTCATTTTGGCACCCAGTGCCTCAAAGCCCTTTATATGCTGATCAATCGGCCGAACGCCGAAATCACAGCCTCCGGGCGGCGCTACGCGCGCACGCAGCATTCTTCCCAAAAGCGCACCGAGAAAATAGCTTGAAGCCCGCATGCCCTCCGCCATTTTTTTGGAAACGACAAAGGAATTAACATGGCGCGGATCTATTTCCACCGTGGATCTATTTATCATCCTTATCTGTGCACCCAAGGACTGCATGGTTCTTAAAATTGTGGAAACATCGGATATATCAGGAAGATTTTCTATAACGCAAGGGCCGTCGGAAAGCAAAACCGCCGGAAGAATGGCAACAGCAGCATTCTTTGCGCCGCTTATGCGAACCTCGCCGTGCAGCGGGCGTCCGCCGTTTATTACAAACTTTTCCAAAAAACGCACTCCCCGTACAAAAATTCAGCACAACAACGAATCAGACTTAATACTATTGTTGCCTGATAATCTAAATCAATCCGTTAAGAATTTTTAAATTTTAAAATTAATTAATCTTACCGTAAAGAGGAGCGTCATTATCCTTTTTCGGCTCTCTGTTTGATGCCGATGCAGGGGCAGCCTTTGAAGGCGCTCTGCGGCGTCCGCCGTCCTTAAAATCTCTGCCGTTTTTTCTCGGAGGACGCATTTCTCCGCCCTCAATGCCGATTACAACCCGCCTTGCGGTTCCCTCGCCGAAGGAATTGGAAACCACGCCGTTGATTTCCTGCACGGCAGTGTGAATTATTCTGCGCTCATAAGGATTCATAGGCTCAAGACTGCGGCAGCGACCGGTTCTTATAACCTGCTCAGAAACGCGCTTTGCAAGATTAACAAGTGCTTCCTCACGCTTTTCGCGGTAGTTGCCTATGTTTATGGTGACCTTAAAGTATCCTCCGCCGTTGTTGCTTGCGGCAAGGCTGGTTAAATACTGAATCGAATCGAGAGTTTCGCCTCTGTGACCGATTATAATTCCGACGGTTTCACCCTCAAGGCTTATAAGCACTGCATTTTCCTTGGCTGCGGCCTTCATTGTTATATCGGAGCAGCCGATATTATCGAGTATTCCTCTTAAATAATTTGCTGCGCGCGCAGCTCTTGAATCAGCTGGCAGCTCAGCTATTTCTTTAAGCTCACCGAAGCCCTCTGTCGGATCGGGCTTCTGCGCCTTTTCGGGTTTTGCGGCAGGGGCAGTTTTTTTCTCAGCCTTAGGCTCCTGCGGTTTTTCTTCCCTTACGGTTTTTTCAGCCTGCTTTGCAGGCTTATTTTCTTTTTTGGGCTGCGGGCGCTTCTGCTTTGCGGGCTTTTCATCGGGCAGCTCCACAAAAACACGAACCTCTGCCTTTCTGCCGCCGAAAATTCCGAGCGTTTTCTTCTTTGGGGTAGCTATAACCTCAAACTGAATATCGTCATTTTCCGACGCGTTTAACATTGCAACGGCATTTTCTCTTGCCTCGTCTATAGTATTGCCGTATCCTCTTGCTTCCTTTATCAAGTGAAATCCTCCTTTATGTGCGGCGCTCTATACGCCCTTATAGCTTTATTCCGTTTTTTCTCCGTTTAAATTTGCCTGTTCGGCTTTTTTCATTTGGAGCGCCTCAAAATCGCATTCCTTTGTAAGCTCCTTTACGCGCTCACGGGCAAGCATGCGCTGCGGACCGTAAAACTGCTGCACGCCCACCTGTATAAACCCGCCTATAAGTGACGAGCACGCCCAGTAGAACGCAACGCCGCCGGGCAATGTAAAGCCGATAAACAGGGAGAGAAGCGGCATTGTGAGCATCATTCCCGCCATATTGGGCGAATCGGGGTTGAGCTTTTTCTGCATCATAAGCGACAGCGCGCTTGTGAGCATTTGCGCCAAAAACGCCATAATCGGCATTACCCAGATAAGCTGCGCGTTATGGAAAATATCAAATGAAAATTTAGGTGTCTGGGTTAAGTCTATTCCGAAGAAGGAATAGTCAACATTTGCCTTTTCATCGGCTGCTGTAATAGATTTAAGGTCATTTTCTATTTTCGTGTATTCCTCATCTGAGAGCAGCTCCTTTATAACCTCGGGCTTTTCGCGTATAATTTTAACTATACTAAGCTCGTTGTTGCCGCCCTTTTTCCAGGAGATTTCGTCGGTTATTTTTTTGTATTCTTCTTCGTTGCTTTTTTGCAGGTCGGTAAGGCTTTCGCTTATGGCGGTAGTAACGTTTTTAACCTGCGTTGGCTCTGCGTGCGACATATAGGTGAGCGGGGACATAATAAGGTAGTAAATGCTCATCATAAGCACCAGGCGCAAAATCATAGGCAGGCAGCCGCCCGACATAGACACATTCTCTTCCTGATACAGCTTTTGCATAGCCTCGCTGTACTTTTGCTTATCGTCGCCGTATTTCTTTTTAAGCTCGTCCAGCTTCGGCTTAATGCGCATTTGCTGAACCGAGGATTTCTGGCTTTTTATGCTCAGCGGAATAAGAATAATGTTGATTATAAGTGTAAACGCAAAAACAGCGGCGGCAAAATTTCCGCCGAAAATGCCCGAAAGAAATTCAAGCACCCAACCGAAGGGAATGTTTATAATATTAAAAATTGCTTGCATTAACGCACCGTCCGTTCAAGCCGCCTTGCGGCTGTGGTTAGTTTTAATCGCTTTTTTTGCCCTTTTTTTCGGGCACGGGATCATACCCGCCCTTGCAGAGCGGATTGCACCTTAAAATTCTCCAAATACTTAAAAGTGTTCCGACAAACGCTCCGCGTTTTTGTATTGCCTCAATGGCATATGCCGAGCAGGTCGGCGTAAACCGACAGCAAGGAATTTTAAGCGGAGAAATATTTTTACGGTAAAGCTCAATCAGCTTTATCAATATTTTGCCTATCATAATCGTAAATACCCGCCGCTGACAGCTGCTTCTTCATGGTTTGCGCGGCGGCGGTGCTCTTAATTTCAAGTATGCGGGCTCTCGCCACAATAACAAAATCGTATCCCGGCTTTATTCCGGGAAGACACTCTCTGAAGGCGGCGGTTATTACTCTCTTTGCGCGGTTGCGCTGAACCGCTCCGCCTATTTTTTTCCCGGCCGTTATACCGAGACGCGTTCCGCCGCAGCGGTTCTTTGCCGCATAAATGACAAAACACGGCGACACAAAGGATTTTCCCTTTTTATATGCACGGCGAAACTCATAATTCTCTTTTAGCTTTGAAATACTTTTCATAGTCTCAATAAAATGAAAAGCCACATAGAAGTGGCTCAAACTGCAGACAAACTAAAACTCAACTCCGCAAAATTCCCGGCACAATATGCGCCGAAAAAACGCCTTATAAGCGAAAATCAGCCTTAAAGCTGATTTTCAGGGGCGCAGGGGTAATATCGGCAAAAGGAAAGCACAGCCGAAAATCCCCGATTTTCAGAAGCGGAATTTCCGCCGGAGAGTGCGGACGCGCCTGCACTCCCGATCGGCTTTAGTATGTCAACTGCTTTCTGCCCTTTGCTCTGCGGCGAGCGAGCACCTTGCGGCCGTTGGATGTTGCCATGCGCTTTAAGAAGCCATGCTCCTTCTTGCGGTGCAGCTTTTTCGGCTGATAAGTTCTTTTCATCTATAAACCCTCCTTAATTAACACAGTTGGCGGTCAGGCGCGCCCTAAAGGGCGAAGAAAAATTAAAAGCCATAACCTATCAATTTAAGATTATACCTCAAATTCTATACATCTGTCAATAAAAAGTTTTTATAAACTACTCTTTTTCGGTATTTTCCTTCGGCGCTCGGCGCTCTACCGCCTCTTTTAAAAGAATATAAAGCACTGCGGACACAGGCACGCTCACAAGTGCACCGAAAATTCCCCCGATGTTTCCGCCGACCAGCACTGCGCAAACTACTATTACGCCGGGCAGACCTACCGATTTACCCACAACGCGCGGATAAATGAGCGAGCCCTCAAGCTGCTGCAGCACCACAAAAAAGACAATGAAAAGCAGCGCCTTTACGGGGCTTGAAATGAAAATGAGCAGGAAGCCCACAATAACGCCGAGTGTCGCGCCGACTATTGGTATAAGCGAGGTCGCGCAGATAAATACCGAAATTACTGTTGCGTTCGGGAAACGGAATACCGTCATGCCGATAAAGCAAAGCAATCCCAGAATGACCGATTCGGTAAGCTGCCCGCCTATAAATTTTGAAAAGCAGCCGTATGTAAGGGAGGAAACATGATAAATCACGGCGGCAGCCCTTTTCGGTGCGAATGCGTCAATGCATTTCACCGTAAACCGCCCTATCTTCTCCTTGCAGGCAAGAATGTAAACCGAGATCATAACGCTGAACACCGTGTTATAGACGCCCGAGAAGACCGAGGTTGTAATGCTGAACGCGCTGCCGAAAATGCGGTCGGAATAATTTACGAGATAATCCTTTATCGCATCTGCAGCCTTTGTCCAGTCGATCTCTATATTCGGCACAAAATTCTGCGACAGATTGAATTTTTCAAGTGTATCCTCGGTAAATGTCCGCACATCGTTCATAAGCAATGGCAGCTTTTCCGCAAGACTTACGCAGGTGTTTATAACATCGGGAATTATAACCGCAATAAGCAGCACTATAAGCCCTAATGCTATAAGATATGTAAGTGTCAGGCAAAGCGGTCTTTTCGCCTTTTTTACAAGCCTTCGTTTGCTTTTATCCATAAAAGCAAACGCCTTGTTTTCAAGAGCCGACAAAAGCACATTGAGAACAAAGGCGATGCAAAGCGCGGTAATAACCGGGCGGAATACCGAAATCACTCCGCCCAGCGCCGATAAAAGCCTTTCGAAATTTGCAACGGCTGCAAAGCACACTGCCCCGAAGGCGATGAAAAACAGTATTTTTTTTGTGGTTTTGGGGTCAAGCTCCATAACTTCTCACCGCGCTTTCAAAATCAGTCTTTTTTGGTAAATATCTTATTGAGAATAACGGTAATAAGCACAATTACCCCGATAACCGCGAAAATGCTTACCATTCCCACGGCGAGGTAGCGAAGGTTGGTTACGAAATTCATAGGATTGAAAGTCATTACTTAAGTCCTCCTTATAAGAAGAAATTGAGTATCAGTCCGCCTGCTATTACAGAGGCTATCTGACCCGATACATTAACGCCTACGGAGTGCATAAGCAGGAAGTTCTGCGGATCCTCCTTAAGCCCCATTTTGTGCACAACGCGTCCCGACATCGGGAAAGCGGAAATACCCGCCGCACCTATCATGGGGTTGACCTTGTTCTTTAAAAACAGGTTGAGGAATTTGGCGAAAAGCACGCCGCCGGCAGTATCAAACACAAAGGCGAAAAGCCCGAGTCCCAGTATTAAAAGCGTTTTCGGATCGAGGAATTTTTCCGCCTGCATCTGGGTTGCTATTGTAATCCCTAAGAAAATGGTAATCAGGTTTGCAAGCACATTCTGCGCCGTTTCCGAAAGGGAGTTTAACACCCCGCACTCACGCAGCAGGTTTCCGAACATAAGGAAGCCGATAAGCGAAACCGATTCGGGAGCAACTATGCCTGCCACAACGGTTATAACGATGGGGAAAAGTATTTTTGTAAGCTTTGATACCTTTTTATCATGGTACGGCATTCTTATAAGCCGCTCCTTTTTGGTGGTAAGCAGCTTTATTACGGGCGGCTGAATTATGGGCACAAGCGCCATATACGAATACGCCGCCACCATTATAGCTCCCTGATAAGCCGAATTGAGCTTTTGAGATACTACAATCGCGGTAGGGCCGTCCGCCGCGCCTATAATGCCTATTGAAGCCGCATCGTTTAAATCGAAGAACATCGATGCCGCACAGAAGGTGAAGAATATTCCGAACTGCGCCGCCGCGCCGAATATCATCAGCTTGGGGTTGGAAAGCAGAGGACCGAAGTCTATCATTGCGCCGATACCGATAAAAAGTATAAGCGGGAAAAGCTCGTTTTCTATACCCGCCTTATAAAGCGTTGAAAGCGCGCCTTCCTGCAGCTTTCCGCCGAAAATCCTATCCACCGCACCCGAAAACGGAATGTTTACAAGTATTGTTCCGAAGCCGAGGGGCAAAAGCAGCGTAGGCTCCATTTCGTACTTTATCGCGAGGAATATGAGTATTCCGCCGATAGCCCACATCACAACATACCGCCAGTCGAGCAGCTCGGCAAAATTCTGCACCAAAAAACTAAAATCGCTTAATGACATTTTTTCTCATCCACACCTTTTAATAAAATAATGTTTTGAAAACAGGTTTAAAAAAAGACCCTTACCGCACAGTGTATGCACGGTAAAAGTCTTGCTGTTTAATGCAAACGCGGGCAAAAAGCCGTGTATTGACGCATTTTGCAGCGGTCGAAAGCCCCGACCGTCAGCTACTCCCTTAAACCTTAAAGGCAGTATAACACAAAGCGGAAAAAATTTCAAGATATTTTTCAAACGGATTTTTTAAGTATTGCGGTTATCACGGTTATATCGTCCTCGCGGTTGTCGTTTCTCCGCCTGTGCGCGCCCTCGCACAGCCGCTCGGACAGCTCCTGCGCCGTTCCGCCCTCCCATTTTTGAAGCTCGTCTCTTATCCAGTCGCAGCCGTCAAATGCCGCCCCGTCGGACATCATTACTATTATATCCCCCTCGCGGCATTTTACCGTCGCCTTGTCAAACCGTACATCGCGCAGTATCCCCGCAGGCAGCGAGGTGCTTTCCGCCTTGCCGGTTCTGCCGGAGCGGCGTATCACCGTGGGGGCTGCGCCCGCCTTGTAAAGCTCGACCTGCCCGTTATAAAGGTCTATGCTTGAAATATCCACCGTCGCAAGGGATTCGTCGGTTGATTTGAAAAGCATTGAGGAATTGAGAATTTTAAGCGAGCAGTCAAATCCGAAGCCCGCCTTTAAAAGCCTGCACATAAGCCCGGACGCCATAGCGCCGTCCACTGCGGCTCTGCCGCCCGTGCCCATTCCGTCGGACAGCACGGTAATAAAATGCCCATGACCGTCGAAGAAATACCTATAGGCGTCCCCGCACATCATGGATTCGGAAGCACATTTTTGCTCTATCCCGACATCCACCCTGAGAGCCGCATGCTCGCTTAAGGTTATGAATATATCTCCGCCCGATTCGTTTACCGCAGGGACATCGAAATCCCTTTCGCAGACCACCGATACAAGCTTCATGATCTGCAGCTTATTAAGCACGGGAGCACCCGCTTTTTTAAGCTTCAGCTCAATTTTTATCCGTCCGAATTTATCGGTGCGGCTACTGCATTCATCAACCTGTATATTAAGATTTTTAAGCGCCGCCGCAGCCTTTTCCGCCGCCGTATTATCAAAATGCGAATCTGTCTCTATATCCCGTGCCATCTCGTACAGCATATCCGAAATACCGTCAAACTGATCGGACACCACCGAGCGCACCTCGTCTATCCTTTTTTCCGCCGCTATTCTTGAGGCGTAATCTGAATACCTTTTATAAACAGAATTTGCCACACGCGAGACCCTCATGCATCTGCCGATAAATTCCTCAGGTGCGCTTTTTTCGGGCTCCGGCTCACCGTTTTTTACCGCCTTGGTCATTTCGAGCACCGCAGTGACGGTATCGTCGCGCCTGCTTTCCCAGCAGTGAAGCCGCAGCTTGCAGCCCGCGCAAGCGTCCTGCTCCACCGCGGATATCACCGTGCCGAAATCGGGAGAATTGATTTTTGAAAGCTCAGATGCCACCTGCTCCACCGTTTCGGAGACATCGCAAAGGGCGTTCGCCGCCATATCAAGCCTCATTTCGAGCGATTTTTTTATACCGCCGGGTATTGCCATTTGCGGTTTAACGGTAAAAAGCTTTCCGAAAAATATACCCGCGCGCCGCGGAATCGCCAAAAAAAGCGCCGAGCCGAGTATCGCCTCAACCGCGCATACCGCGCTTTGCAGGGCGCTCATATTTACAGCCGCTCCCGCAAGCCCGAAAAATAAGGGTACAAGCATCGCGGCATATTTGCCGAACGAGGAAAATACGCCCGCCAAAACGCCTGTGAAGGCATAAAACACCGCCGTGTCCCCCGGGGCGCCGCCGAAAACAAGAGAAAGTGCCGCAGCGGCGCCGCATACCGCACCCGACAGCACGCCTCCGTATTTCGCCGCCGTAAGTATAAGCGCCAGCGCCGCGATGTGACCTACCGATATTCCGCCGTATACAAACCCGTGAAGTCCCGTAAGCATAATTCCGAGAAAGCAAAAAAGCGAAACCGCGCCGCTTGTTCCGAGCCCCGCGGGATTTTCGTAATACTCCCTAAAAAATCCCGAAATAAAGTACGCACCGCCCGCAGCAAAAAAAGCCTCGGCAAATATATCCGTCACAGAGGAATCAAACAGCCTCATTGTGAAAAATGAGGTAAGCAAACTTGAAAAAAGGCATATTGCCGCCGGCAGCAGCCGATTTTTTGATATTTTTTCTGATAATGAGGCAAAAAGCCGCAGCGCAATTACGCCGAGTACCCCCGCTATATAACGAAAATTACCGTTTTCGAGGGGAGAAACCAGATATCCCAAAAAGGCACCGACCGCAGCTGACGGAGCAAATGCCGCAGGTATTCCTGCCGCAAACGACAGCCCGAAGGGAATCAGCCTGTCCGCTATTACCGCATGCGAAGCAACAAGCCCAGCCACGGCGGTCAGTACATGCCATCCTGCCGCCGCAGCAATATCTCTGTTCGTTCCGAGCGCCCTTACGGGCGCAGATCTTATAACATCCTTCAATTGAAATCACCGCCGTATTATCATAAACTGTTTCAAGCCTATTATAACGCCTGCGGTTTGTTTATTTTGTCGAAGCCCCCTGCAGAGTTAAAGCTTTTTTTGGCGAAAGAAAGTATGCTCTGTATCTTTTTGAATATTTTTATAAAATGCGGGAACTATATTAACAAAAAAATATAAGGGAAGCGGTTAAATGAAACGGTTTTTTATATTTGCAATGACCCTGTCGCTGCTGCTCGCCATATGCGGTATAACCGCAGCGGCGCTTTCAAAAATGGGGTCACGCTCCGATGAGGTCAGAAAAATTCAGGAGGCACTCAAGAGTAAGGGCTACTATACCTACAATACCGACGGCATATTCGGCACGCGCACAAAAAATGCCGTTATCGCCTTTCAGCGGGATAACGGACTTGACGCCGACGGCATTGCGGGCGAGAAAACTCTTAAGGCACTCGGTATAAACGAATCGTCCTCCGGCGGATACTCCTCGGCGGACTTTGAGCTGCTTGCGAGAATAATCTCCGCCGAGGCACGGGGCGAGAGCTATCTCGGTCAGGTAGCGGTGGGCGCGGTAATACTTAACCGAATAGAGCACCCTTCGTTTCCGGATACGCTTTCGGGCGTTATTTACCAAAAAGGCGCGTTTTCCTGCCTTTACGACGGGCAGTTCTATGAACCGATAGCCGACAGCGCCTATTCCGCCGCCCGCGATGCAATCAACGGACTTGACCCGAGCGGCGGTGCGATATATTATTACAATCCCTCAACCGCCACAAGCAAGTGGATATTCTCCCGTCCCGTGATAACCACGATAGGCGCACACAGATTCTGCAGCTGATTGCCCCGCCCGATCGTCTTTTGCCGACACAGGCAAATCGGAAAACCGACATCTGCGCCGAAACTGTGCTTGCATATCTAATATCTGCCGTCTAAAATCTAATATCTAAAAGAGGACTCCTTGTGACGGGAGTCCTCTTCATAGAATAAAGCTTATTCGATTTTATCCGGATTATTCCTCTGCCTGTCCTTCGGTCTCTGCCGGTGCTGCAGCCTCATCGGGAGTTTCGTAAACGGTTTCATCCGCTTCGGAAACGGCAGGAGCAGCCTCTTCAGCCTTTTCAGGCTCTAAAAGCGCACGGATAGAAAGGCTTACGCGCTTCTTTTCGGAATCGATGGCAATGATCTTTGCGTCAACCTCCTGACCCACGGTCAGCTCATCCTGCGGCTTTGCAATGTGCTTATCGGCAATCTGCGAAATGTGGATAAGACCGTCAATACCCGGAATTATACGGGCAAATGCGCCGTATGTAGTCATGCTGACAACAGTAACCTTTACGGTATCGCCCACATGGTAGTTATTTTCAAAAATAACCCACGGATTATCCTCAGCCTTCTTGTAGCCGAGAGATATCTTTCTCTTTTCGGGGTCGAGCGCCTTAACATAAACCTCAACGGTATCGCCTACAAGCACTACCTCCGACGGGTTCTTTATTCTCTGCCAGGAAAGCTCGGAAATATGAACCATTCCGTCTACCCCGCCGATATCAACAAAAGCGCCGTAGCTTGTGATTGACTTAACAACACCCGTGAAGCGGTCGCCCACTGCGATGGTCTCCCAAATCTTATCCTCTGCCGCCTTGCGCTGCTCCTTGAGCACGCTGCGGATAGAGCCTACCGCTCTGCGGCCTCTTCCGATTTCGATAATGCGGAAGGAAACCTCCTTACCCTTCAGATCCTCAAGGGATTCACCGCGGGAAGCGGTTGCCTGCGAAGCGGGGATGAAAACGCGAACATTATTGGAATAAGCCACAACGCCGCCCTTAATAACATCCTTAACAAAGCCTGTAACGATCTCTCCGGAATCCTTGGCGGCAACTATATTGTCCCAACCGGCAATAGCATCGTAACGACGCTTTGAAAGCATTGCGGTTCCTTCCTGGTCATTAATCTTCATAATGATAAGATTAAGCTTATCACCCGCCTTTACCTCGTCCATAAGCTTTACATCGGGATCAGAAGAGTACTCGTCCGCTGTAACATATCCGGTGACACCTCTGCCGATGTCCACCGAAATTTCTCCGGGGTTAACAGCAATAACCGTACCTTCGACCTTCTGGTCGCCCGTTAAGCTGCTGAGCGAAGCCTCAAATGCTTCCTCATCCGTCATTTCCTCAAAGCTCTTTTGAACAGATTCTTTTACCTCCGTCTGTTCTTCAACCGGTTGTAAATTTTCCGACATGGTTTTAATAACCTCCTTTATAATACCTGCAGGCGTGGAAGCGCCCGCAACAACTCCCGCCGAGCCGCACCCATCAAACATGGCGCCGTTAAGCTCCGCCGCCGTTTCGATAAGATAAGCTCTGCCGCATTCCGCCCTGCACACATCAAACAGCTTTGCCGTGTTCGATGAATGCCTGCCGCCTATTACGATCATAACATCGTTTTCGGCCGCTAATTTTTGAGCCTCCTGCTGGCGCATAGAAGTCGCATTACATATTGTATCAAATATTTTCGCGTTTGTACATACTTTTTTTGAAATTTTCTGAATTTCTTTCCAAATTTCTTCGTTAAAGGTCGTTTGAGCAACCAAAATGACCTTTTTTTCACTGAAATTCGCCTTTTTTTCAAGTAATTTCCTGAACTCGGCTGCATCTGAAACGACATAATTCTCGCCCGTGCAGTGACCGACGATACCTATTACCTCTTGGTGGGAGGCGTCCCCCGCTATCACCGTTATGTACCCCTCGGCGCTTTTTTCGGCGACTATTCTGTGAATCTTCGCAACGAACGGGCATGTAGCGTCGGCGGTTTTAATGCCCGACTCCGCCGTTTTTCGCATGACCTCGGCGGGAACACCGTGAGAACGTATCACAAGGGTCTCGCCGGGCAGCGCCTCGGAATATGACGAAACCGTTCTTACTCCCCTGTTCTCAAGCTCCTTTACCATTTGGTCATTATGGATTATAGGCCCGAGCGTGCAGACCCTTTCGCCCTTTTCGAGCAGATCGCACACCATCTGCACAGCGCGGTCAACACCGAAGCAGAAGCCGGCGGTTTTTGCAAGCGTTATTTTCAACTTTTCTTAATTCCTTCCGAAATTATTTTGATCACAAGCGCAACCGATTCATCGAGTGAAAGCTCCGATGTATCCGCAAGGCAAGCGCCCTCCGCCCTCTTCAGCGGAGCTGCCGCCCTGTGCGTATCGTTATAATCCCGCTTTTCTATATCGGCGCACACCTCCTCAAGGCTTACGCTTTCACCCTTTTCCGTAAGCTCGCGGAAGCGCCTCTCGGCGCGCACCTTGACAGAAGCGGTAAGAAAAATTTTAACATCGGCGTTCGGCAGCACCACCGTGCCTATGTCCCTGCCGTCCATGATAACATTGTTTTCATATGCCAGCCTCCGCTGCATTTCAAGCAAAAACGCCCTTACGGCGGGCTTTGCCGAAACCGCCGACGCCATCATTGAGGCTTCGGGCGTGCGAATAAGACCCGATACATCTTCTCCGTCCAAAAAGACATGCTGCTCGCCGCCCGAAAAGCGAATATCCACCGCTGTTTCCGACAACACCCTTTCAATCTCCTCATCAGACGATATATCCGCTCCCGTTTTGCTGAATTTAAGCCCCACCGCGCGGTAGAGCGCGCCGGTATCAACATATATATATCCCAATTTTTCGGCTGCACGCCTTGCTATTGTGCTTTTCCCCGCGCCCGCAGGCCCGTCTATTGCTACATTTATCATTTTCCCTGTCTCCTAAACATTACTGCCCGCCGCAAAGCCTGTCGAAAAGGCTATTTGCAGGTTAAAGCCGCCGGTGTATGCGTCGACATCTATTATCTCTCCTGCGAAATAAAGCCCTGAAATAAGCCTTGAGCCCATTGTCTTGGGGTCTATTTCCTTAACCGATATACCGCCGCGGGTGATTATCGCCTCGTCTATCGGGCGCGTTCCGGTTATATGCAGCGTAAATTCCTTTAAGACCCTGCAAAGCGCGGCGCGCTGCTCCCTGCTTATACTGTTTACCTTCCGGTCGGGTTCTATGCATGAAAGCCTTACAACTATCGGAATTAAGCTTTTCGGCAGCAGCTTATTAAGCGAATTTATGAAATCGCGGTTTTTTTCTTCGTCAAAATCACGGAGAATCCGTTTGTTAAGCTGTTCCGGAGTCAGCCCCGGCTTTAGGTCTATGGCTGCGGTGTACTGCTTTTTGCCTATATACCGCATATGCGCCGACGCGCTTAATACCAAAGGTCCCGATATTCCGAAATGGGTAAAAAGTATTTCGCCGAGCTCCGAAAACACAGGCTTTTTCCTGCCCTCCTCAAAAACCGAAAGAGCGACATTTTTAAGCGACAGCCCCGCAAGTCTTTCGCAAAAGCCCTCGTGCGCATTGAGCGCCACAAGCGACGGCTTGATTTCGGTAACGGTGTGACCGAGCGCCCTCGCTATTTTATAGCCGTCTCCGGTAGAGCCCGTAAGCGGGTAAGACATACCGCCCGTCGCAAGTATCACACTGTCGGCAGGCAATGCTTCGCCGTTTTCAAGCAAAACTCCGCTCACTGCACCGTTTTCGGTGAGAATTTTCTTTGCCGTGCCTTGAATTATTTCGGCACCGCCCCTTTTTGCGGCTTTCACAAGCGCATCTACAATGTCCGATGCCTTATCCGACACAGGGAATACCCTGTTGCCGCGCTCGGTTTTAAGCGAAACGCCGAGCGATTCGAAAAATGTCATGGTATCCTGCGGGGCAAAGCCCGAAAAGGCAGAATATAAAAATCTTCCGTTTTCGGGAACATTCGCAATCAGCGTATCAATATCGCAGTTATTGCAGACATTGCAGCGCCCCTTGCCGGTTATCATAAGCTTTCTTGCGGGGCGCTCGTTCTTTTCAATAACGGTTATTTCAGCCCCGCCGTTTCTATATATATAATTTGCTGTGCACGCCGCCATAAGCCCTGCAGCGCCGCCGCCTATAATTACAATACGTTTCATTTTTTCACCCGAAATATTTTACAGCAAAATCGGAAAAAAGTCAACATCAGACATAGGATATGTTCGTGTCAAGTTTTTGTATGAAAAATTTTTTGAGAATGCCAATAGTGAATTAACGGTAGTGTCCGCAAGATATTCATATCCGCCTGAAGCTTTTTTGTAATAGGTTCTCTCAAATTCAACCTGACCGTAAGAAAACAATATGCTTTTTCTGTCTCGTAAAGCTTTTCACTTTCTTTGAATATTTCTCTGATTTTTTTGATGAAATCTCCCGTTATCTGTGTTATACTCTTGTACCGTTTTTTCCTACATTTATTTTACACTAAGCATAGGATATCAAACGGCAAATGTCAGATTAAATACCTCTGTTGTTTGCACAAAAGGCTCCCCCCATCTGCTTATCGGCACAAAAGAAGGAAGCCACAATGTTCTTTCCCGCACTGCAGGGAGTCTGTAACAACAACCGTCGTAAGATTAGGCAGGACACTACGATTGCAGTTTTTTAAGCTCGTAAAATCTTCCCTTCTTCGCCATAAGCTCCTCGTATGTACCGTATTCAACGCACCTTCCGCCGTCCATAACGGCAATTTTATCTGCATTTTTTATAGTAGATAGGCGGTGTGCTACAATAAATGTGGTTCTGTCGGCGGTAAGATTTTCTATAGCCGTTTGAATTTCCTTTTCGGTTACGGAATCAAGCGCGCTTGTAGCCTCATCAAAAATTATAACGCGCGGATTTCTTATTATTGCGCGGGCAATGGAAATCCGCTGCCGCTGACCGCCCGAAAGTTTAGCGCCGTGCTCGCCTACCGTGGTGTTTATTCCGTCGGGCAGCTTTTCAATAACGCTTTCAGGCCGTGCCGCTTTTACGGCGTAATCCAGCATTTCCGCAGTAACATTTTTTCTGCCGTAGGTTATGTTTTCCTTTATTGTGCCCGAAAAAAGTATGGAGTTTTGCGGCACTACGGATATGAATTTTCTGTAAGAGCGCATATTTATTTTATCCGCATCAATTCCGTCTATTTTAAAGCTGCCGCTGTCTATTTGGTTAAAGCCTATAACGAGATTGAGCACCGTTGATTTACCCGAGCCGGATTCTCCCACAAGCGCCACAGTCTCGCCGGGGCTTACCGTAAGCGAAAAGCCGTTTAATACAGGCGTGCGGTCGTCGTATTTAAAGCAGACATCCTTAAACTCATAGCCGCCCTCAAGGTTTTTCATCTTTATTTTTCGGTCGTTATTCTCAATATCGTGCGAATTGAGTATCTCGCCTATTGAGTTTATTGCCTCTGCACCCTTTGAAATAATGGGCAACAGCCCCATTATGCCTGAAACCTGCCCGATAAGCGCGCCGAAATAGCTTTGATAGAGAGACACGTCGCCTATTGTTATTTGCCCTCTGAACGCCAAAAAGCCCGTAAAGAAAAGGCATATCATTTGAAACAGTGAGAACATAACCCAGTTTACCGAGCCGAACACGGCGTATATCTTATCCATTTTGTAGCCGCTTTCGGCTATATCGGTAACACTGGCGGTGAGCTTTTTAATCTCGTTTTTTTCAAGCGCGTGCGCCCGCGTTACGGGAATAAGCTCTTCCATATCAAGCACATCCGACGCAGTGCTCTCCATTTTCTTGCGGAAATCGTGGCTTTGCGCCCGCATTTTCTTTTTAAAGATATTGCTCAAAAATACCGCAAAAGGCACGCAGACCAAAAACATAAGAAAAACATATATATTCTTGGTTATTACTATTGCAAGCGATATTGCCATATTTGTAATAACGGTAAGCGTGGTGGTGAAAATCTGCCCCGTAAAGTTTTCAATTGCCTCAACATCCCGCATTACCTTTGACTGTATCTTGCCCGATTCGGTTTCCTTATGGAAGGTGACCGACAGCTGCTGCAGCTTTCTTATCATAGCACCGCGAAGCCCCGCTTCAACGCTGCGCTGTGCACGGCTCAAATACTTCATATGGAGTGTGTGGTTGGGAATATTCTGCAAAAGAATTACAACCGTTACCGCGCCGTAAATTATAAACCTTTTCACAGCGTCATCCGGCTTTTCGGTTGCTATATTTATAACGCCAGCGGTTATAAGCGGAATTATCCATGTTGGCGAAGCCTTAATGAAAAACATAAGCGCCGACATTAAAAGATTGCCGTAATTTCCCTTGTAAAAACGAAAAAGCGTTGCTAAAAATCCCCGGCTTTCACCGGAATAACAATCAAGCAACGTTTTTTCTTCTTTTAATATTTTTTCTCTGTCGAACTGCGGCTTTGCCGTTGTCATAGCAGACACCCCGCTTATAAATTTAAATATTGGGTGTACACATATTACCACAAATAAAAACGAAGTCAATACTTTTTTTTAAAAGCTTATTTATTTAAGCAAATTCATGACTCGGCTTAATTTTTTAACCGTTTCCCAAATCGGCTTTTAAAAGCTCCCGGGATTTGCCGATATAAGTCTTTTTATCGCCTCGGCGGCAGCGGTAAGTCCCGCAGCGCCGGGAACCGGTGCCATACTCGCAGGGCTCACCCTGCCCGTGCTGCGATATTCGCCGCAATCCTGCGGCTTTATGGGCGGCTCGTCACTCCAAACGGCGGTAACACCCGAAACACCGCGCTTTTTAAGCTCATAGCGCATAACCCGCGCTAAGGGGCAAACGCTTGTTTTTGATATATCTGTCACCCTGATACGCGTGGGGTCGGTTTTATTGCCCGTTCCCATAACGCTTATAAGGGGGATTTTTCTCTTATACGCCTGCTCCGCTAAAAAAAGCTTTGCGGTCACGTTATCCACCGCGTCTATCATAACGCCGAATTTTTCAAAGGGGATTTCGCTTTCGGGCGTTATAAATTCGCAAACGGGAATTATATTGCACTCGGGGTTAATATCCCTGTACCTTGCGGCGGCAATATCGGTCTTGTTTTTACCGACTGTTGAATTAAGCGCTATAAGCTGGCGGTTTATATTGCTTTTTGCAACCGTATCGTTATCGTAAATATAAACCGTGCCGAGCCCTGAGCGCACAAGCGCCTCGGCGGCATACGACCCCACGCCCCCAAGCCCGAAAACAGCGGCGGCGGAGTGTGAAAGCTTATCTATTCCTTTTTCGCCTATAAGCGAGGCCGTTCTTAAAAGTTCTTCGCGCATATCACAGCTCCAAATATTTAATAAGGTAGGGTATTTGCGTTTCAAAGTCTACCCCAAAGCGCTCCTCGCGGTTATCGGTCAGCGCCTTTTTTATGCAGCGCGCGGTGAAATTAGCCGCTATCTGCGCGGCGGATTTCAGGCTGCGGTCGCGAAGATATGCGGCGGTAAGCGTGCTTGTAAAAATATCCCCCGTGCCGTGGTAAGCCACGGGAATGCGCTCGGCAAATACATATGAAACGGTTTTGCCGTCAAAAACTGCGGCGCCGATTTTTCTTTCGTCAAAGCTGACGCCCGTCAGCACAATATCGGCGTGGGTCTTCAAATAAAGCCCACCAAGCAGTGTTTTTATATAATTTTCATCATACGGCGGCTCTTTATATTCGCACCCGAGCATAAGGCATGCTTCGGTAATATTAGGGGTTATAATATCCGCCGCGGCGCATAATTTCAGCATATAATCGTGAAAATCAGGCTCAAAGCCGCGGTAAAGCCTGCCGTTATCCGCCATAACGGGGTCGGCTATAAGCTTTGTATCGGGGCGGCTTATAAGGCGGGTGGCCTCAAGCGCCAAATAAATTTGCTGCTTTGAGCACAAATAGCCTGTGTAAACCGCGTCGGCGGTAACGCCCTCCTCTTTCCAGTGGCGGGCTATGGCCACCATATCGGGCGACATATCCTTAAAAGTATAATTTTTAAAGCCGCCCGTGTGGGTTGAAAGCATCGCCGTGGGAATAACGGCGGTTTCAATTCCCGCCGCCGAAATTATGGGCAGCGCGACCGTGAGCGAGCATTTCCCGAGACAGGAAATATCACTTATTGCAACAACTCGCTTTTGCAAGCTATTTCACTCCCTTTTTAGGACAAAAACTTTCAAGCGGACAAATTTCGCAGTGCGCTTTACGGGCGGTGCATATATCCCTGCCGAAAAGCACCGCACGGTGGCAAAACGCATTGGATTTTTCGGGCGGCAGCAGCTTTCGCATTTCGGTTTCAACCTTCAGCGGAACGGTCGTATTAACCAACCCCAAGCGGTTGCAGAGCCTTATAAAATGCGTGTCGGTAACCACGGCGGGCTTGCCGAAAATATCCCCACACACAAGGTTTGCCGTTTTTCTGCCTATTCCGGGCAGGCGGGTCAGCTCTTCAATAGTATCGGGCACTTTGCCGCCGTACTGCTCTGTCAGCATTTTGCCGATGCCGCAAAGATCCTTTGCTTTTGTTTTGTAAAGCCCGCAGGTTTTAATAAGCTCCTCCACCCGATTTATATCGGCGGCGGCGAGTGTCTCGGGCGTGGGGAACTCGGCAAAAAGCGCCGGAGTTACCATATTTACCCGCTTATCGGTGCATTGTGCCGAAAGCCGCGTTGCGATAAGCAGCTGATACGCGTCGGTATAGGTAAGGGAGCACACGGCGTCGGGGTAGAGCTTTTCAAGACCCGCAACCGCCTTTTCGGTTATTTCTTTTTTACGCATTTGTAGGCTCCAGCTTTAAATCGCCCTGCTTTATAAGCCCCAGCTTGCGCATACCCTCGGCAATAGCAAGGGTTACGGCGGCGGGGAGAATAAAGTGCATAACTATTATTTCAAGTATTGCTACTGCGGGCGAAAAGCCTGCCGCGGTCATGCTGTCATACGCCATAAACTGACCCACAAGCCCCGAAGAGCCCATACCCGAGCCTACGGGGTTGCTTACCATTTTAAGCACCGCCGAGGAAATCGGACCGAGGATTGCGCTTGAAAGCACGGGCGGCAGCCAGAGTATAGGCTTGCGCACAAGGTTCGGAACCTGCAGCATAGAGGTGCCGAGCCCCTGGGCTATAAGCCCGCCGAGCTTATTTTCGCGGTAGCTTATAACCGCAAAGCCTACCATATTGCAGCAGCAGCCTATTGTGGCGGCGCCTGCGGCAAGCCCGGTTATTCCCATTGAAATACCTATTGCAGCAGAGGAAATGGGCAGGGTTAAAATAACGCCCATAAGCGCCGAAATCGCGATTCCGCCCAAAATCGGGCTGTTTTCGACATTTATATTAACAAGCTCACCGAGCCACTTCATAGCCGTGGAAATGTACGGTCCTACAAAATAGCCCGCAACAGCTCCCGCCAAAATGCAGCAGACAGGCGTTACAATTATATCGACCTTTGTTTTACCCGAAACCAGCGCCCCTATTTCAATAGCTATGTAGGCGGCTATAAAAGCGCCGAGCGGCTCGCCGGGTGCGCCTATTTTAAACGCTTCGTTTGCAAGGTTGGGGAAAGCGCCTATCATACCCGTAACCCCCGCGGCTACCGCAACCAGCGGCGAGGATTTTAATTTGCAGGCAACGCCCACGCCTATACCCGCGCCCGTAAGCGTTTTTGCAACGCTGCCCATGGCATTCAGATATGTAGCAACAACATTACCGCCGACAAGCTTTCCTATCTGGCAGATAATAGTACCTATAATAAGCGTGGAAAAAAGCCCGTAACTCATTCCGGAAAGTCCGTCTATAAAAAGTCGGTTAAGATATTTCTTCATATTTTTCCCCTTCTTTATACATATTGTAATAATTATACTAAAAAAAATAAAAATAAACAATAGTGAATACCCCGAATTTCATGGAAAATACTAATGATATTATGATAATATTATCAAGGCACAAACGGAGGAAAAAATGAAGACAGTTGCTTTTTTCGACGCAAAAAGCTATGACCACGAAAGCTTTAAGCGCTTTGAGGACGAGGATATAAGCATCAGATTCTTTGAAAACAAGCTGAATGCCGACACCGTGAGTATGGCTGCGTGCTGCGACGGCGTGTGCGTTTTTGTAAATGACACGCTTGACAGAACGGTTATTGAAAAACTGGCGGAATACGGCGTGGGAATAATTGCGCTCAGGTGCGCGGGCTATAACAATGTGGATTTAAAGGCGGCGTCAGGGCGCGTGAGGGTGGTAAGAGTGCCCGCCTACTCGCCCTATGCCGTAGCCGAGCACGCGGCGGGGCTGCTGCTAATTTTAAACCGCAAGCTGCACAGGGCGTATATCAGAACCCGCGACCATAACTTCTCATTAGAGGGGCTTATCGGCTTTGATATGCACGGCAAAACCGTGGGAATTATAGGCACGGGCAAAATCGGAAGGTGCTTTGCGGATATCTGCAGCGGCTTCGGGATGAATATTTTAGGCTTTGACCCATACGAAAGCCCCGAATTCAAAGGTAAATATGTTGCTCTTGAGGAGCTGCTTAAAAAAAGCGATATTATTTCGCTGCACTGCCCGCTTACAAAGGAAAACCACCATTTAATAAACGAAAGCACAATAAATCAGATGAAAAACGGCGCGTATATCATAAACACCTCGCGCGGACAATTAATAGACACCCAAAGCCTGATAGCGGGACTGAAATCGGGTAAAATAGGTGCTGCGGGGCTGGATGTTTACGAGGAGGAGACCGAGCTTTTCTTTGAGGATTACTCCGAAGAAATAATCCCCGACGACACCTTATCCACCATTATTTCAATGCCGAATGTAATCGTAACCTCGCACCAGGCGTTTTTGACCCGCGAGGCGCTCGACGGCATTGCCGGCACTACAATGGAAAATCTGCGTGCTTTCTTTGCGGGCGAGGAGCTTAAAAACGAGGTGCTGTAGCCGCAGCAGCTTATTTAACGCTATAAGCAAAAAAACTTTTTTATATCAAGACGACTCGGGCAGTCTGAAAAATAACTGACCGAGTCGCTTTTTCCGTTCCGACAATCCTAACATAGAGAATTAAAAGCCAAAAATACATCGCAAAATTTCAATTTGTTTAGACAATGCAATCAGCAATCATAAATAATTATTTTCCTCAATTCCAAGCAGCCATCCGACAGTAACCTTTAAAATTTTAGAAAGCTCCCGCAATTCGTAATCCGCGACAAATCTCGTTCCGATTTCAATTCTTGATATACTGTCCCGTTCAATTATTATTCCGTTTATTTGTAATTTTGCTGCTAAATCATTTTGAGTAAGATGTTGTTTTCTTCTTGCTTCATGAACCCTTTCGCCGCAAATATTCTTTTTCCCATTAAAATCGTAAATTTTCATACAAAGCCCCCCATAACGCTAAAGATAAGTTTTTTCTTGACTTTAACATTTTTGTGTGCTAATATTGTGTTAAAGATAAGAATTTAATTATTATTAACATTTATGGAGGTATTATCATGGCAAATCTTGAATTTACAATTTGTCCAAAATGCAGAATAGGTCATTTAAGAGCCATAAGCGAGAGAAAAGGAGGATTCAGCGGTGGGAAAGCCGCTGCGGGCGCTTTTTTATTAGGGCCTGTAGGACTTGCAGCAGGAGCTCTCGGAAAAAAGAAGGTTATGTATCAATGCAGCAAATGCGGATATATAGTTGAGAGGTAAAATATATGGAAAATAATTTATCTGTAATACTGAAGAATGCTGAAGAGAAAATTAACAGCAACGAATGGTCATCAGCATTAGATAATTTGGGGGATATAGATTGCAACGATTGCAGTTATGACGAAATTGAACAAATCCTTTGGCTGAAAATTGACTGCTGGAGCTTAGCTGCTGCAAGAATATGTGTAATGGAATTCTCTCCGGAAGAAATGGATGATAATTTTAATAATATTACGGACATAATAAGCAATCTTATAGTAAAACTGTTCGTAAATATATGTTTAAATGAAAAACAAAACCGGGCAGGCGAGTTTTATATTAAGTTTTATAATATTTTAGAAGACCGTTTCATTTCGGTATTAGACGAAGCCATTTCCGAAATTACATCTGTTGAAGCGTCAGGTTTGTTCTTTATATTTACAACTCGCCATGCAGTTTTTTGCGACGAACTCAAAATTGTATTTTTATGTGCGGCAAAGGAATCAGAGATTCCAATTGAAAAGATCAAAGAAGAATCCGACGATAAAATTAAAGATATCACATGTAAAGTCGATGAAATTCTCTGTCAAAAGCAATTTGACCATGCTGTATCTCTTACACACAAAATCTCAAAGTTAATACCGGATTTTCCCTATGTTGATTATTCTGCAGGTTTCGATGCATCACAAATAGGTGAGATTTATCTTACAGTAGAGCGTCTTCTTGAGAATATAATTGAACGCACCACAGAAGAAGACCTTAAAATTAAAAGTCTTAAGCTTTTAATTGCCACCTATTGCGACCATATGAATTGCGTAGTAATAATAAACGGTTATCGACTTTCTATACTCACGGTAACCGAAGTAAGAAATAAAATAAGCAATAAAATAGATGAATATCAAAACCAATTGCGAACATATATAAACGATTATGAACATCCACCGTACAATTTGGAATCAATCAATGACGGTAAAGCAACAAACAGCGGATGCTACATTGCTACTGCAGTATATGGTTCATACGATTGTCCGGAAGTATGGACTTTGCGTCGCTACCGAGATAATATTCTTTCAAAGACAAGGCACGGAAGACTGTTCATAAAAATATATTATGCAATTAGTCCCAAACTCGTAAAATGGTTTGGAAACACGCAATGGTTCAAGATGTTATGGCGGCATAAGCTTGATAAAACAGTTCTCAATCTGCAAAAAAGCGGGGTGAAATCTACCCCGTATATTGATAAATAAAGGAAATAAGTCCAAACAATAAGCCAAAACCGAAGGTCATAAAAAGGCCTTCGGTTTTGGCTTATTTTATGTTTTTTCGGAAAATTTTAAGAAAGGTATTGACAAAGCATATACTTCGTGTTACGATGTATTACGCAAAAGGAGGTATGGTATGGACGGTCAGTTAAAGAGAGGTCTCTTGGATGTCTGTGTTTTGGCAGCTATCAAGAGCGAGGATTCATACGGGTATAAGATCATTAAAGACATGAAGCCGTATATCGAGCTTTCCGAATCGACCCTGTACACTGTTTTAAAACGTCTGGAAACGGCGAGCATGTTGACTGTTCGCACCGCAGAGCACGGCGGCAGGCTTCGAAAATATTACCGCATAACATCGGCGGGACTTCGGCGTATTGAAGAATTTAAGTCGGAGTGGAAGGAAATTACGGCAATTTATCAATTTGTAACAAAGGAGGATAACGGCAATGAATAAACAGGAATTTTTAACCGAGCTGCGGAAGGGCTTATCCGGCTTGCCGCAGAATGATATTGAGGAGCGCCTGGCGTTTTACGGCGAAATGCTTGACGACAGGATAGAGGAGGGTCTTTCGGAGGATGCGGCAGTCGCGGAGATAGGCGATGCGGACGAAATCGTCAGGCAGACCGTAGCCGATATTCCCCTTGCAAAGCTCGCCAAGGAAAGAATAAAGCCGAAAAGACGGCTTAGGGCATGGGAAATCATTCTTTTGGCACTCGGCTCTCCTGTCTGGCTGTCAATATTGATTGCCGCCGCTGCAGTGATCTTCTCGCTTTATGCTTCGGTGTGGGCTGTAATCGTTTCGCTGTGGTCGGTCTTCGTTTCGCTTGCGGTTTGTGCGGTCGGCAGTGTGCCGTTATGCGTTCTGCTTGTCGCGGGCGGCAGCGGCGCATCGGGGATTGCTGCGCTTTCGGCGGGAATTATATGTGCGGGGCTTTCGATATTTATGTTCTTCGGCTGCAGGGAGACTGCAAGAGGAATTTTAATTCTTACAAGGAAGATAACCATAGGGATAAAAAACCGCTTTATCGGAAAGGGGGAAGCATAATGAAAAGGGCAGCAAAAATATGGCTTGCGGCAGCGGCGGCTCTTGTGCTTGCGGGATGTATTCTTTTTGCGGGCACAATGTCAGTGCTCGGGTGGGATTTCGCGAAGCTTTCAACGGTCAGCCTTGAAACAAACACGCATGAAATTTCCGAGGTCTTTAAAAATATATCCGTAACAACAAATAACGCTGATATCGAAATCATTCGGTCGGATGACGGAAAATGCAGGGTAGTGTGCCGCGAGGAGGAAAACGCAAAGCATTCGGTCACCGCTGTAAACGGCACGCTTACCGTTGAAATCAATGAGAAAAAATCATGGTATGATTATATCGGCTTTTATTTTGTTTCGCCGAAGATAACGATTTATCTTCCGGAAAAGAAATACGGTACGCTTTCCGTTCACGCAGGCGGCTCAAGCGCCGAAATACCGAAGGATTTGGCGTTTGAAAGCGCCGATATTTCTTTGAGCACCGGCAATATCGATTTTTTCGCATCCGCGCAGAAAGCAGTAAAGATAAAAACGACCGCCGGGAATATTTTTATAAAGGACACCGCCGCCGATTCCCTCGACCTTTCGGTTACCACGGGCTCCGTTACGGCTTCGGGCGTGACCTGTGCCGGCGATATTGCGGTAGGCGTTTCGACCGGTGAAGCCGACCTTACCGATATTTCCTGCAAAAGCTTTATATCGGACGGAACCACGGGAAGTATAGCCCTGAATAATGTGATTGCCGAAAATAGGCTTTCGGTTAAAAGAAGCACGGGTGATGTGAAATTCAGCGGCTGCGACGCGGAAAAGCTGTATGTAAAAACCGGCACCGGAAATGTGCGCGGCAGTCTGCTTACCGATAAGGTGTTTATCACCGATACGGACACGGGCAGTGTCGATGTGCCGAAAACGGCAGCCGGCGGCAGATGTGAAATCAAAACCGGCACGGGTGATATTAAAATGGAAATAAAATAAAAACCGAACAAATCGGAAATATACAAAACGTCAAAAACACCGAAAGCTTTTTAATGACTTTCGGTGTCTGCAGTCCGAGCGGCTTATTCCCAAAAAGAATAAGCCGCCGTTATTATTTGTTCAAAATCAGCCGTTCGGCGCAGCCGATATCCGTTTTACCGTGCGGCAGCACAGTCAGCAGGATATTTCGTCAATCCTTTTAAGCTCTTCCGCCGAAAAAGCGGTGTTGTTTATCGCCTTTATATTATCAAGTATCTGCGAGGGCTTTGAAGCGCCTATAAGCACCGAGGTTACAACGCCGTCCTTCAGTACCCACGCAAGCGCCATTTCGGCGAGGGTTTGACCGCGCTCCTTCGCTATTTCGTTTAATTTGCGTATCTGCTCCAAGCGCTCGGGCGTTACGGCGGATTGCTTTAAAAATCTGCCGTCGGTCATAATGCGGCTGTCCGCCGGAATACCGTTTAAATACCTGTTCGTAAGCATTCCCTGCGCTAAGGGGCTGAAAGCAATTATGCCCTTTTCAAGCCGCACGGCGGTGCTTTTAAGCCCGTTTTGCTCAATAGTGCGGTCAAATATTGAGTAGCGGTTCTGGTTAATTATAAACGGGCATTTAAGCTCGGTTAAAATTTTCACTGCTTTTTCAAGCTGTTCGCCGTTGTAGTTTGAAAGCCCGGCATACAGCGCCTTGCCCGACCTTACCGCGCGGGTCAGCGCGCCCATGGTTTCTTCAAGCGGGGTGTCGGGGTCGGGGCGGTGGTGGTAGAAAATATCCACATAGTCAAGCCCCAGCCTTTTAAGGCTTTGGTCAAGGCTTGCAAGCAGGTATTTGCGGCTGCCCCAGTTTCCGTAAGGTCCCTCCCACATATCGTAGCCCGCCTTGGTGCTTATAATAAGCTCGTCACGGTAGGGCGATAATTCCTCTTTAAGAATTTTACCGAAATTCCTTTCGGCACTGCCGGGCGCGGGTCCGTAGTTGTTGGCTAAGTCAAAGTGGGTAATGCCGTTATCAAACGCCGTGAAAACAAGGGCTTTCATATTCTCGTAATCGGCGGTATCGCCGAAATTGTGCCAAAGCCCTAAAGACACTGCGGGCAGCTTTAAGCCGCTTTTTCCGCAGCGATTATAGGTCATTGTTAAGTATCTTTCCGAATTCGGTTTGTACATAAAAAATCATCCTTTCTTAAAGCTGAAAAGTATTTTTTGAATATTGGGGTCGTACATATTTTCCTTACTTACGGTTGTAACGGCAGTATATATTGCCTCTCCGCCCGGCTGTTCGCCGTTCTTAAGCTCCGCTGCCGTCTTTACGCTCAAATATCCCATTGCAAACGGATTCTGCACTATAAGCGCACCCATTTCGCCGGTTTCGAGCATTCCGACAGAGACCGTATTGGTATCAAACCCGACGGTTTTTATCTTTCCCGCGGCATTTGCTTTCTTTATTGCCGCTCCCACGCCCAAGGTAGTCCATTCGTTAAGTCCTATAAGCGCATTTATTTCGGGATGCTTTTGAAGCAGCTCCGCTGCCTTGCTTTCGGCGCTTTCTATATTGCTGTCAGCCGCGGCTGCGGCTACTACTTCCGCATTATCGAGCCCCGCGAAGTATTCGCGCAGCCCCTCTTCCCTTTTTAAAATATTTTCCGTTTTTTCGCTGCACCCGACTATTCCGAGCTTTATTTTCTCTCCCGCGGAAAACTGCGCTTCAAGCGCCTTTGCGGCAGATATGCCCGATTCCGGATTGTCCGTACCGATAAAAAGGCTTATAAGCGGTGAGTCCAGCGCAGAGTCAGCCGCTATTACCCTGACTCCGCTTCTTACAGCGGCATTTACAGTCGGTGCGCAGCGCGTTCTGTCAATTGCGGAAAGCACTATAACATCCGCTCCGTTCTCTGCCGCACGGGATATCATTTTGTTTTGCTCAGCGTAATCTTCCTCGTTTTCGGGGCCTTCAAAGGTTACGCTCACATTGTACTCGGTAGCAGCAGATTCAACGCCGCTTTTGAAGTTCTGCCAAAAATCGGAATCCACCGATTTCACGATGACGGCAATCTTGGTTTCATCTGTCTCCCCGCAGGCGCAAAGAGACAGCAGCAGCGCAGACGAAAGCAGAGCGGCGATAATTTTTTTAAATTTCATTTTGCCTTTCCTCCGCATTTCCCGGTATTCTGACGGTAACCTCTGTTCCGACATCAAGCTCGCTCTTTATCGAAATACCGTATTTATCCCCGAAATAAATTTTAAGTCTGTCGTTAACATTTTTAACGCCTATTCCAACCGAATCCGAACGTTCCTTTGCAAGTATCGCGGCGCACTGCTCGTCCGTCATGCCGACGCCGTTATCCGCAACGGTTATTAAAATATCCTCGGGGTCGTCCTCGGCGCGTTTCACGGTTATTTTGATCTCACCGTCGTCCATATCGGCAATGCCGTGATATAGCGAGTTCTCTATAAGCGGCTGAATCGTAATTTTGTTGCAAAGGCAGTCTTCAAGCGATTTATCCGCGCAGAAGCTGTAGGTAAATCTGCCGCTGTAACGGAAGCTTTGAATTATAAGATAGCTTTCGGCATGGCGAAGCTCATCCTTTATGGGAATAAGCTCCTTACCCCTGCTTATGCTTATTCTGAAAAGCCGCGCCAAGGCACGCACCATTTCAGCCGCTCCCTCGGTTTTGCCCTGTTCGCACATCCACTGTATGGAATCGAGCGTATTATAAAGAAAATGCGGATTTATCTGCGCCTGCAAGGCGCGCAGCTCTGTGCGGCGCAGGGCGGTTTCGTCCCTTTTTATCTGCTCCATAAGCTCCTTTATCTTTCGTGACATATGCCCGAAGGAATCCGAAAGCTCCGCTATTTCGCTCACGGCGATGTTGCCGCCGGTGTAGCTGAAATTTGCCGCATCCTTTTCAAAATCGTGCATTGCGCACATAAGGCGGCGCACGGGCTTGTTAACACTTTTTAAATAAATAAGAAGAGCCATTCCGGCTATTGTCACACAGCAAAGTGCGGAAAGCACAATACTTACCGCTATTTGTCCGCGGCGCTCGCACATCAGAGAATCGGTAAAGCTGATACCGGCAACGCGCCACCTGCCGTCGGACGTGGAGCTCAGCATATAAAGGGTGGTTCCCTTTTTATGAACGCCGTCGGACAGGGAGGCAATAAGCGAGGAGTCCTCCGCTTTGATTCCCGAAAAAAGGAGCTGCTGCTGCGGATGGTAAACAATGTCGCCGCGGCTGTCGGTAACAAAGCAGTAGCCGTGGCGGCCTATGCTTATATTATCTATATACTGCGCTATTTCGGTAAAGCTTATATCCATAGCGATATAAGCGCCGCCCAGAGCTGAATTTTCCGTTTTTCGGGCAAGGGTCACAACCCAAGGGTACTCCCCCTCAAAAAGGGTCTGAACATGCGGGGAGGAAAGCGAAAAATCACCTGAAGCGTCAAAAAGCGTCTTATCAAAGGACAGATCCTTATAAATTTCATTTTTAAGCTTTCCGCCGCTGCCTACACAATTTATTATTTTTCCGTTTTCGTCATAAACCGTGACCGCGTAAATATCACTTTCGATTTTGGTTATGGCGGAAATTCTTTCCTCCATATCATCGGCAGTCCTGCAGCCATTTACCGTATCGCTTACGATCGTGAGCTTTTTCTTCATAAGCTCAAGATAATTATTGACCGCCGCCGCTGCCTGCCCGACCGACTGCTCGGCGGAAAGCCGTGCGTCGCGCATAAGCTCGCGCTTGTAAACCGTGGCGAAAATCACGGTGCAGACAGCCGCCACCAGCGCAGAGGATAAAGCAACAGACAGTACCGTAAGCATCCAAAGGCTCAAGCGTTTCTTCATTTATTCACCCCTATGCGCCACACGCACCTTATTCGGTGTGTCGCCGTAGAATTTTTTAAAGCAATAGCTGAAATAATGCTGATCGCTGTATCCGCATTTTTCGGATATTTCAAGCACCTTCATCCCGGTGCATACAAGCATATCGTAAGCCGCTCTCATTCTGCGTTCGGTGAGAAGATTCACAAAGTTTTCCTTTTTCGTCTTCTTAATAAGAGCGCTCAAATAATTGGGACTGACACCCAGCTCGCTGCTCACGCCCGTTAAGGACAGTGTCTCGTCCGAATAGCGGTTGTCTATAATCTGCACCACCTTATCGCACAGCACCTCGCTGTCTCTTCGCTGCGAGCGGGCTATGATTGTCTTTGCCTTTTCGCAGAAATCGATCAGATCGTTTTTCATAACGCTTTCGCTGCTGTATGAGGTGAGCCGCGCAAAAATAGGATTTGAGGAAAAGAGCGCCAAAAGCTCCGCCTTCTCGGAAACCGCGCTTGTTATTCTGTAAACCGTGGAGATTATCTGCATAACCAAAAGGTCGGCGTTTTCGGGCGTGTTGCTTTCATAAAGGCTGTTAATAAAGCCCTCGAGCTCGTTTTCCCTTCCCACCTTTAAAAGCTGCTCCAATTTAACGGCGGATTTTTCAACTTTATCAAGCTCTAATTCGCCGTCGCGCTCCTGGTCGTTTATAAAGCGGATCTCGCCCGCGCCGTCTGAGGTGTAGCGTCTGGCGGTTATCGCCTGAAAATAAGCCGAGGAGCAGGCAGATAACTCGGAAAAGCCGCGGCTTACGCCCACAGTGCACCTTTGAGATAAAAGTCTTTTCGCCGTCTGCACTATTTCCTTAAGCGGCATGTCCATAACCGAGGAAATATCCTCGCTGCCGTCTGTTACGGCAAGGGTCACCACTCTGCCGTAAACCGTAAAGCTTACCGAGCGCATATAGCGCGACAGCACCGTGTCGATAAAAGAGGCGTGCTTTTCATTAGTGCATTTTTTTCGGTTTTCATCGCTGAATTTGGAAACCAGCACGCAAAATACGTTTTCTTCGCCTTCGCCGATTATTCCGAGCTCCGCCGCACGGCTGAAAAGCGCGGCTTCATCGGGCTTTTCCTCATTGCTTCCGAGCATTAAGGGAAGCAGGAATTCATTCACCGAAAGGCGGTGAAGCTGCAATTTAAGGTCGGTATCCGGCACAGTCAGAACGCTGCCGAGCTTTTCATCCATTTTGCGGTGGATGTCCTTAAGTTCGTCAGTCAGCTCCGCGGGGGAAATAGGCTTTAATAAATAGCTTATTATGTTGTATTCTATGGCGGTGCGTGCATATTCAAAGCTGTCATACCCGCTCAATATCACTATCTGCACCATAGGCCGCAGCTGACGCACACGGCGTGCGAGCTCAAGTCCGGTCATCATGGGCATCCGTATATCGGTAATAATAAGGTCGGGTTCGAGCGTTTCGGTAAGTTCAAGCGCTTCGAAGCCGTTTTCCGCTTCTCCCGCCACCTCAAAGCCGGCAGACTCCCAATCGACTCTTTCAATCAGCGCACGGCGCTGGTCTCTTTCATCCTCTACCACAAGAACGGTATATTTCATTAAAATACCCCCGCTTACATTATATATTTAGTATAATATAAACGGAGGCAAAAATCAAGTAAGTTAAATTTAAAAACGCGGGAGAGACCTTTTTATCGGTCTCCCCCGCTCGCTTGGGGGGAGGCATATTTATTTTTCATTCCAGCCGGCATAAAGCGTCATGCTGCCCGTAACCTCTTCCTCTGCACTCCATTCGTTTGTGCAGTCTCGGTCGGTATACCAGCCGGTGAATTCATAGCCCTCTTTAACGGGGTCTGCAGGCGATACGGACTCGGAATACATCACCTTAACGGGAGCTATATACGAGCCGCCGTCGGTATCAAACTTAACGGTAAAGCCGTTATGCTTTACAATAAACACCGAAACTATTACAAGCAGCGCCGCGAGCGTTCCCACCATAATATTTGCGGATCTCACCGACATATTTACTTTGGCATAAAGTCCGCCTTTTTTGGTGCCTTCAGCTTTGTTTTCCATACCGTTCACCTCTTTTTATAATTATTTGCGTGCCAGATATTTACGCATATCGATAGCGCAGGCAACCAGGATTATAAGACCCTTTATAACATAGAGCATATTTGCGTCTACCGAGAGGAAGTTAAGACCTACGAAAATTATCTGTAAAAGGAATACGCCGATTACTATACCGCTTATTTTACCCGTGCCGCCTACAAACGAAACGCCGCCGATAACGCACGCCGCGATAGCGTCCGATTCATAGTTAAGACCTGTGTTTGCAGAGCAGGATGCGATACGCGCGCCCTCTATAAATCCTGTTATACCGTACATAGCGCCCGCAAGCACGAATACCAAAACTATAGTCCAGAACACATTTACGCCCGATACGTTTGCCGCCTCTTCGTTCGAGCCTACGGCGAACATATTTTTACCGAACTTTGTCTTGTTCCAGATAACCCACATAAGGGCGGTTAAAATTACCGAATAAAGCACATATTTCGGAACGGCAACATTGCCTATTTTAAAGAGCGTGCCGCGAACGAAATCGGTGTAAGAGGTGTCAAGCCCCGAAAGGGTCTGACCGTTGTTTCCGCCGAGCATTAAATACATAAGCACAAGACCGAAAACAATAAGCTGGGTAGAAAGGGTTACTATAAACGGGTGCAGCTTGAATTTAGCCACAAAAAAGCCGTTTACAAGGCCTATAACCGCGCCCACGGCGATAACCGCAAGCAGCACCACCCACAGGGGCATAACCTTTAAATTCGGGAATATCTTATTGGCATAGCCCGTCATTTGTAAAAGCGACGCCGCAATACATGCGGTAAGCCCCACGCAGCGGCCCGCCGAAATATCGGTGCCGGTAAGCACTATCGCCCCGCCTATACCGAGGGCTATGGGCAGCTTTGCAGCCGTTAGTGAAATTATGTTGATTATTGAGGGCAGCTTTAGGAAAGCCGGCACCCTTATTGCTATGTATATTACCGCCGCGGCGATAATTATATACATTGCGTTGTTGAAAAGTAAATCCGTTATTGCTCTGCGCTTGTCCGCGCCCGATTTAGCTTTGAAATCGTCAATCCACGCGGAAAAACGGTTTTTTCTTTTAATAGCAGCTGTTGACATTTCAATTCCCCCTATGCAAATTTAGCCGCAAGAGTCATTATATCCTCTTGAGTGGCGGTATCGGCGTTTACCTCGCCCGCTAACTTTCCGCCCGACATTACAAGTATTCTGTCACACACACCGAGCAGCTCGGGCATTTCCGACGACACCATTATGACCGTTTTGCCCTTTGCGGCAAGGTCGATTATAAGCTGATAAATTTCGTACTTCGCGCCTACGTCGATTCCTCTTGTAGGCTCATCAAGCAGCAGCACCGTAGGCTCTGTTAAAAGCCAGCGCCCGAGTATCACCTTTTGCTGATTGCCGCCCGATAACGAGCGTATCTTGGTCTCCTGCGTGGGCGTTTTAACGTGCATTGAGTTTATGCACCAATCGGTGTTTGCTTTAAGTTTCGCCTTGCTTAAAAACGGACCTTTTTTGCATTTATCAAGGCTTGAAATGGTCGCGTTTTCGCGAATATTGAGTATTCCGAAAATTCCCGTTGCGCGGCGCTCCTCTGTAAGCAGGGCAAACCCGTTTTTAATTGAGTCGCGCGGGTTGCGGTTTTTAATCTCCCTGCCGTTAAGCTTTAAGGTGCCGCCGCGCCTTGTTGCCACGCCGAAAATATTTTCAAGCAGTTCGGTTCTGCCCGAGCCGTCAAGCCCCGCAACGCCTATTATTTCACCTTTTCGCGCTTTAAAGCTTACATCGTTCAGCCTTGCATATTCAGAGCTTAAATTATCCGCCTCAAACAAAACATCGCCTATTTCGTTGGTTTTGGGCGGATAAATATTTGTCAATTCTCTGCCCACCATAAGCTTTATAATTTCGTCGGTGGTTAAATCCTTTGCCTCGCGCGTGGCTATCCATTTGCCGTCGCGCATTATTGTAACCTCATCGGAAATTCTTAAAATTTCCGCCATTTTATGAGAAATATATATTATCCCGCAGCCCTGGCTGCGAAGCATATTTATAATTTTAAAAAGGTGCTCAACCTCCTCCTCTGTCAGCGATGAGGTAGGCTCGTCAAATACTATCACCTTTGCGTTATAGGATACCGCTTTCGCAATTTCCACCATTTGGCGCTGCGATACCGGCATTGTGCTCATTACGGTTTTGGGGTCGACATTGACCTCTAATTTTTCAAAAATTTCTTTCGTGGCGGCGTACATTTTCTTTTCGCTGGTTATGGGCACGCCCTTTGCAACCGTGGGGAAACGCCCCAGCCACATATTATCCATAACGTTGCGCTTCAGCGCCTGATTCAGCTCCTGGTGCACCATTGCAACCCCGTTTTCAAGCGCTTCCTTGGAGTTTTTGAAGTTTATTTCCCTGCCGTCCAAATATATGTTTCCCGAGTCCTTGTTATATACCCCGAAGAGACATTTCATAAGTGTTGATTTGCCGGCGCCGTTTTCGCCCATAAGCGCGTGCACGGTGCCCGCCTTTACGGTAAGATTTACCTTATCAAGCGCCTTGACGCCCGGAAAAGCCTTTTCAATGTTTTCCATTCTAAGCAGAACAGGCTTTTCGCTTACCGCGGTATTGTTTGTAATGCTTCTCTGCTCGTTCATAAGCCTTTCTCCCCCGTTTTTTTGCTCACAGCAGCCGGTTATTCCGGCTGCTGTGAAAGTTATATATTATTCGCCGGTGTAGGTATGATACGGGATATTAACTCTCCACTTGCCTACAAGGTTTTCGCTGTCAAGTCCGTCAAGGGCTTCCTTATCGCCTAAGAAGTTCTGCGCGATAGAAGTAATAGCCTTTGCCATACCGTCGGCGTCCTGCTTGATTGTACCTACCATAGCGCCGCTCTTAATAGCGGATTTAGCGGCGTCGGTCGCGTCAACACCGAATACCGGAATAGCCTTTGCGCCCTCTTTATTGTAGCCTGCGGTCTGCAAGGAGGAAATTGCTCCGAGCGCCATATCGTCGTTGTTTGCGATTACAAGCTCAACCATATTCCTGTTGCTCTCGCTGTACTGCGCTAAAATTGTACTCATATAATCGGTAGCGGCAGCAGACGACCACTGACCGTTCTGGTCTACAAGGTATTTGTTCTTATTTGAAGCGTCATAGAATTCAAGCTCGGGCTTGCCTGCAGCTTTGAGCACCTTGTTAGCGTCCTCAACGCCGTACTGTGTGCGGGCGATAGCCTCCATGTTGCCTTCCTGACCCTTGAACATTACATAGCTTATCTTTCCGTCGCCGTTAAGATCGAGCTTATTGTAATTATCAACAAGATACTTGCCTATCATTTCGCCCTGCATATGACCTGCCATTTCGTAATCGGTTCCTACGAATACGCACTTGTCATAGCTGGTTACAACCGATTCCTCAACAGAACGGTTGAAGAAGATTACCGGAACATTTTTCGCTTTTGCCTGGTCGATAATGTTCTGCGCGGCGTCGTTTGAGCCGGTGTCAACAACATTAACAACAAGGAGCTTTGAGCCTTTCGCAAGAGCGGTGGTTACCTGCTCTGTCTGGGTGGTCTGGTTGCCGTTTGCGTCGTAATTCTGGAATTTCAGCCCCGCGTCCTTCAAGAACTTATCCATTGCCGAACGAACGCTTGAAATGTAGGTGTCGCTGTAGGTGTAGTAGAAAACCGAAACCTCGCCGTCGGATGAACCGCCGTCTCCCGAGCCGCAAGCGGTAAGACCTAAAGCAAACGCCAAGGTGAGAATTACTGCCAATAGTTTTTTCATTTTGAGTTGCCTCCGTTTCTTTATTCGACTTCCTGTCGTCGAGTATTATTATATTTCGGAAGTCTCGCTTTTTAAATAGATTTTTCTATCGGAAATGTATAAAAATTTATTCAAAGGTGGATTTTTTTAATTGTTTTTTCAAATCCATACCCCTGCAGCGCCGAAATTATCGCCTTGAAAAAGCTGTAACACCGCGTTTCGGCTGTCCGCTTTTCGCCGTAACACTTTGCGGAGGAAAACATAAAATATTATCGGACAAATAAATTTTGTTTGATTAAATTCTGTAAATACAGGTAAAAATATAAACAGATTGAGCGGTCGGAAGCCGAGTGCTTCCAATGCTCGACCCACCAGTATTTAAGCGGAGTGTGAAACAGAAATGAATATAAAGCGGGGAGAAATATACTATGCGGATCTGAGTCCCGTTGTAGGCTCTGAACAGGGCGGCGTGCGGCCTGTACTTATAATTCAGAACGACGTAGGAAACAAATACAGTCCTACGGTTATAGCCGCCGCAATAACCAGCCAGCGTGACAAAACGAACCTGCCTACGCATATTTCCGTAAATGCCGACGGCTGCGGGCTGGCAAAGGATTCGATAGTTTTGCTTGAGCAGGTCAGAACCATAGACAAGCAGCGGCTTAAGGAAAAGATGGGCTGTCTTGACAACGGCTCTATGGGGCTTGTCGACAAAGCGCTTTCGGTAAGCTTCGGGCTCAATTAAATAACCCGAATTCGGCAGACGATGATTTTACCGAATATAGCGGCAGGCCGAGTGAACGAATCCATCGTTTGCCCGGCTTTTTCTTTTGCATATTATAAAATATGCTTGACATTAGCGAAAATAAGAATGTAATATAATTATGGAATAATGCGAAAAATGATAATAACATGGATACCGCTGAAATTATAATGTATCCGATCAAACAGAGGATATTTCGGTATTTTTTGATTCACGAAACAGGCTCTGTTGATGAGATTAAGAAAAGCATTGCCCGTGTTCTGAGCGCAAGTCTGTACCGTCATATAAAAATTTCCGCGAACAGCTCCGTTCTTGAGGCCGCAGGCGAAAATCGGATCGCGGTCGGCTACATGAAGAGGAAAGCGGCAAAGGTCGGCAAAATGCGGCAATGCGGGAAATCCGCGCTCAAAAAACGGGTTCGGATTATTCTCGTTTGCCTAGTGTGACAGGACTCGAACCCGTCGCGCCTACGAAACAAAATTTTGCATAATACATTGCCTCAAAACTTGAAATACGGCAGTATTCCTGCGTTTAGTCGGCTTCGTCTTATAACAAAATTTTTTGTTTCGGTAGGTTAAAAGTTTCTGCCGCCGAATTTTTTATTCGGCGAAGCGAGAAATTTGCAGCAAGGCTAACGCCTTGCAAAAATGAACGCAAAGCCGCAATCTAAAAGGCGGCGAGCGAAACCGCGGCAGGCTCGAGCCCTGTCACACTAAAGAGGGATGATTTATGAATTACATAAGAATCACAAAAGAAAACATCGACAAGGAGCATATCTGCTGTGCCATGTCAGGTAAGCAAAGCCTTGCGAAAAAGGACTGGCTGAAGCATCGCTTTGACGAGGGGCTTGTTTTTTACCGCAGCGAGGAGCGCGGAAAATGCTTTATCGAATATATTCCCGCCGAAAACGCCTGGGTGCCGATCAAAGCGGACGGCTATCTCTATATTAACTGCTTATGGGTCGCGGGTTCTATGAAAGGACACGGCTATTCAAAGGATCTGCTTTCGGAGTGTATTAAGGACGCCGAAGCGCAGGGCTCGAAAGGGCTTTGCATTCTCTCCGCCGAGGGACGAAAACGGGAATTTTTGGCTGACCCGAAATTTCTTGCCTATCGGGGTTTTTCGGCTGCGGACATATCGGACTGCGGAATCAATCTCATGTACCTGCCCCTTAAGTCTGATGCGCAGCCTCCGAAATTCAAGGAATGTGCGAAGCACCCACAGCTTTGCGAAAGCGGATTTGTGCTTTACTATACAGATCAATGCCCGTTTACATATTATTGGGTACCGAGGGTGCGTAAGGCCGCACAGGAGCATAACATCCCGTTTAAGGCAATTCACATTACCGACAGGGAAACCGCGCAAAGCATACCCTCACCGGTTACGACCTACGCGCTGTTTAAGGACGGCAAATTTCTGACCCATGCTATCCAATCGGACAGGAAATTTCTGGCTTTGGCAGGATTAAAGCCGCCGCTTACGCCTTAGGCAAACGAGAATAATCATGAAATCGTTATAGTCTCTGCCGACGCACCGTGGGTCATAGTCTTGAATATGCTTTCGGGCAATGCCTCCGCCGCATAGCTCGGCACAATGCTTATTCTCGGCTTGCCGCTGTGCCGATACGACACGAAGATGAAACATGACCCGGAACAAAAAAGCTTCTTTTTACTTATATCTTTATTTCTCTCCTGCTTCAAGGCGGGAGATTTTTTATTTTTTCGGAATGATTTATAAAAAATACGGTTTTGATGATTATTTTCTATAGTTTTTTAATATTTTGCGATATTGAAAAAATAACGCCCGAAACAGTATAATTATAATGAAGAAAGAAGTGTTTCGGAGCGGATGCGATGTATAAAAAAATAACAGCTTTGATTTTGTGCTTTGCGCTTTCGGGCATTTTATTAACGGGCGCGTTTAAAACCGGCGCCGCCGCAGATGTTTGCGCCGTTTACCTTTCGAGCGACGGCGATGATTCCAACAGCGGTATCACAGCCGATAAACCGCTTAAAACTCTGAAAGCGGCGGTAAATACGGTAAATCGGCTGGAGCTTGTCGGCTATAACAGAGTAATAAATATTGTAAAATGCGGCTGGAACGGAATTTCCTTTGATATGTCGGACTGCACGCCGTATACTGAAATGATTACCCTGACGGCGCCTTCCGGGCTTACGGTATGGTCGACCTCGGATATGTATCTGGCGGGTCCTTTGACGCTCGATGCGGATTACGGAAATTCCCGCACTCAGAGTGCGCTTAATATTTATACCGGCGGTTACCCCTTCACCCTGCTTTCAAAGGATCAAAAGGGAAATTCAAACATATATGCGGGCTTTAACAGCCGCTTGGGGCTGACAGCCGATGAGGAAAGCGGAAATATAGAGTGGAAAAGCGATTTAAAAATAACGCTTGCGGGTGAGCGCGAAATGACGGTCGGCAAGATTATTGCGGGAAACTGCAGCGATCCCGGTCACAATGTGATATACGGTACCGCCGATATTCTCATTGATAACCCCAACCTCACCGTTTCCTCATTAAAGCTCGGCAGCAACAGAAACCTCACGAACACCGGCACGCAGTCCAACCGCTTTAAGGGTATAAGCATAACCGTAAACAGCGTTAAGGAAATAGCAACCCTTGAGGGTGCTACATATTATAATGCGGTATATACCGAAGAACTGCGGCTGACATTCAACAACGGCACGGCGGACAGGATAACAGATACGCTTATTTACGGCAAATACGGAAACACCAATATACAGGCAGCCAAAAAATGGATTGTCAAAAACGGGACGGATACGCCGATCAAAGCGGGAGCCGAGCCGGGAGTATTTACGGTTGTCGGCGGCAGCGCCGTGATCTTCACGGATGATGAAAATCCGAAGCTTACATATACATCCGAAAAAGGCAATATAACGGTCCCTGCGGGCAGCTACACCGTAACGGTATCAGACACGGAGGAATATACATTTTCCGAAGGTGTTTTTACCGCCGTCACCGATTTAAAGGACTTTAATCTTACAGATATTGCCCCCGCACAGTCGGGCGGGAAGATATTGCTCGGCTTTAAAGATGAAAACGGCGGATATTTAAACCGTACCGCAAATTTAAAAATCAAAGCCGGTGAAAGGCTTTACGCCGTATATACCGATTTCCCGGTAAGCGGCGAAAACGCGGTATTTTCGGTATCGGGCTTTGAAAGGCGCGGCAGCGAAAAGCTCGGAATACGGTTTATTCTTGAAAAAAGAAACGGCTTTGAAGCGGCGACAGCCCCGCTTTCAGGCGTGAAATACGGATTTGCGGCAATGCCCGAGCATTTTCTGAATATCGGAGAGGCGCTCACGGTCGATAACGAAAACGCAGCTGTAAGGACTGTCGGCGGCCCCGGCTTCGTCTTTTTTGACGGCAGGGAAAAATTCACCGCCTGCATTACCGGTATTCCCGAAAAGCACTATGCGGAGGGCTTTGCGGTACGCGGCTTTGTTACCTATACCGATCTTAACGGCAACAGCCGCACCGTTTATACCGAAGTATCTTGCGCCTCATTAATGGAGGCGACCGCCGATTCGGCACTGAACGGCGGTCTTACCGATTCGGAAAAAGCGGAGACTGCAAGGCTTGCGAACAATTCCCTCTCGCTTAAAAGGGCGTCTCTTGAGAGCAGTATTTCAAATTGTCCGGACATCGTAAGGAATTCGGTCTCGGGTAATATTTATTATGTTTCCGAAAGCGGCAGCGACTCAAACGACGGTCTTTCCGAATTAAAGCCGCTCAAGACTCTATATGGGGTAAGCGGTCTTTCCTTAAATGCGGGAGACGCGGTTTTGTTCGAAAGAGGCGGCGTATACCGCACCTCAAAAAAATATACCGACGGCTCTTCCTTTATACTTAAAAGCGGCGTTTCATACGGTGCATACGGCAAGGGGCAAAAGCCTGTTATAAACGGCTCGTTTGAAAATTACGCCGAAAGAAAGTGGAGAAAATACGCCGATAACATCTGGTACATAAGCATTTCAAATATCTCGGCAGATCCCGGTGTTTTGCGTGTGACGACCACCAAAAATTATTCGTACACGGGCTGTGTCAAGGAAAGCATTGACGCGCTTGCCCGCGAATGGGATTTCTGCAGAGACGGCACAAATTTATATATGTACTGCCAGTACGGCGAGCCGACAAATCTTTTAAACGCGATTGAGATAGGCTTCGGCTTTGATATGTTTAAAATAGATAACGCAAGCAATATAACGATTGAAAATTTGACCTTCACCTGCGGCGGCAGACACGCAGTGGGCGCTTCAAACGGCGCTGCGAGCGTTACGGTAAGGGGCTGCGAATTCAGCTATATCGGCGGCAGCCTGATGAGCAGCTCAGACGGCACACGTCTCGGTAACGCGGTGGAGTTTTTGGGCAGCAGCTCGGGTATACTTGTTGAAAAATGCAAATTCTCCGATATTTACGACAGCGGCGTGACCTTCCAGGGGCTTTCGGCAAAGGTAAACGGCTTTACCGCACGGAGCAATGTCTTTGATAAATGCGGGCTTGCCTCCTTTGAATACTGGCTCGGCACGGCGGGATACGCCGAAAACATAACCGTTGAGGATAATTATATGTCGAACGCGGGCGGCGGCTTCGGCGGAATCGGAAAAAGAAGCATAAACGCGAAATATGTCTCTCACATAAGGGCGGACGGCGCGAACCGCATAAGTAATTTCATTATAAGAAGCAATGTTCTCGATTCCGCGGCGGACGGTGCGTGTCTTGCGGCGCTCTGCTGCTATAAGAGCAGCGGCGGCAGTCTCCCCACACTTTTCCGCAATATATACATAAGAAAATCCGGCGAATGGCTTTTAAGTGTTAAGACCGAATCGGCAGCTGACGCCGCAGTATTTTCGGCGGACGCCACAGGAATTGATTATTTAAAGCAAAGCTTTGATAATAAACCAATTGTAATTTTAAGATAAGGAGTAATTATTATGAAAAAACTATCAGCGCTGATCGCAACGGCAGTGTTAACGCTGTCGGCGGCACTTTCCGTCTCTGCGGCAGAGCCGACAGCCTCTGTACCCGTAAGCGACGGAAATGTTTACAAAAATCTTTTTTCGCTCTCGCAGGACGCCGCAGAAGAGGATACGGCGGCAATACCCGCCGAGCTTGAAAAATTATCGGGCGCGGTTGACAGCAGAAGCACGGCATATTTAAGCTTTGCGGTTTATGCTCCGGGAGCGGGCAGTTATTCCTTCAAGCTTTCCTTTACGGGAACGGACTATGCCGCGGTAAAGGTAGGAAACACGGTTGTAACGGCATATCCCGACACCGCGTTTTCGCTCACTCTCTCAAAGGGACTGAACCTTATAACCTGCTTCGGCGCCACCGCAGATCAAAAGGGAGCCGCAATTAAATATACCGCCCTTCTTTGCGAGAACGGGCTCAACCCGATCGAGGGCGAGTTTTATTTAAACGGAGATGTGAACGGCGATAAAGAGGTTGATATAAGAGACCTTGTACGCTACAAAAAACATTTCGCAAATGCCGCCGAAATCAAGGCTGTTGCGGCGGATATCAACAGCGACGGCACGGTGGATGCCGCAGATATGAGCGTATTGAAGCAATATTTTGTGGGAGCGGAAAGCGCCCTCGGCGCGGTATCGCCGGGTTATGAAATAAGCTATGTTATGAGAGATAACGATATTTCGGATAACTGGAATTACTGATTTGACGGAAAGGAGTAACGAACTATGAAGATCAAAAGGCTGTTTGCTGTTATCCTTGCGGCGTGCATGGCGTTTTCAACCGGGCTTATAGGCAGCTCGGCAGAGGACGCCGCACCTACCATCTCGATCAAGGGCAATTTTTCGGTGCTTTATGTAGGTCAGTATGTTGAATTCACCTTCGGCAACCTGACCTCCGATATGGAGCTGGGAATCCTGCCGGACAACGACGGAAACCCGGGGAAATGGGGTGTGAAAAATTACCGCACCGGCAAAACGGGAACCCACAGGGAAACATTTAAAATGACCGACGCGGGAACATATCATGTTGCGGTTTGGACTACCGGCTGGAATTTCCAAACCTCAAAGAAAATAACCGTTGAGCCCACACCCGTGATTTCAGGCAACAAAAGAGTCGGTGTCGGAATGAATGCGACCTTTAATATTTCGGGCATTAAGTCGTCCCTCGAATTCGGAATATTCCCCGGAAACGACGACGGCAGCATAAAATCCTACAGTGTTTCAAACTACGCCGCCGTAAACGGTGACACAAGCCGCACGGTGTCGATATCCGAACCGGGAAATTATGTTGCGGCGGTATGGGCAAGCGGCTGGAGCTTTGTAGCGCAGTTCCCGTTCAGAGTGTCCGATTCGGATAAGACTGCCTCACTTGACAAAGCATCCTACTCCGAGGGCGACACGATAACCGTAACAACGGACAAGTGGCAAGAGAATGACTTTTTTGCGATATATAGCGGCTCCGTTACGGATATAACAGCCGACACCGAAGCCGTATACAGCGGGAAAAACGACCCCGGAAAATCCTCGTATACCGTGAGTACCGCAGGCTGGCAGCCCAGAGAATACCGCTTTGTGGCGTTTGATTCGGGAGATTATTCGGCGGATCACATAGCGGATACAAAATTCACAATAAAACAGGATAAGCGTGCAACTATGGATAAAACCACTTATACGACCGAAGAAACAATAACGGTCACCACAAAAAACTGGACATATAACGAGGGCTATTTTATCCGCATTTACAAAAAGCCGATAAGCTCGGGCTACAACAGCAACTTCGTAGCGGACACCTACGGCGCGTGGGCAAAGGAAACCTATAAATTTTATCCGTACAACTGGGAGCCCGGCGAATACCAGCTTATTGCCTTTGAATATCAAGGCTGGGTAAAGGTCAACGAGGTAAACTTCACCGTCACCGCGCCCGAAAAGAAGGCGTTTGAAATAACCGACGGAATTCTTACCGCAAATGAGGAAATAACCCTTGATTTAGCCGAAATCTCACCCGACTCACCGGACGGCAAGCTGTTTATCGGCTGGAAGACAGCGAACGGTGAAAATGCGAAAAGCCGAGTGACCCTTTCTGCGGGAGACATACTCACAGCGCAGTTCATTGATTTCAATAACGCTGACAGCACGGATTTCAAAATAACCGATACGGCTGTAAGAACAGAGAAGAGTACCGGACTTCGCTTCACGGTACAGCTGAGCAACAGACTCTGCGAAGCCCTTCCCTCTGCCGCAGAATACGGTGCGGCGGTACTTCCTTCGGATATTTTGAACGAGAACAGCTGGTCGGAGCTTGAGCTTGACAAGACCTACCCCTACGGCGACGGCAGCTTTACCGCCGCAAAGGTTCCGGCAGAACGGCTTTTCGATTCGGAAAACGGCAGCAAAAGCTACACTGCCTGCATTACGGATATTACCGACGAAAAGCTCACCCGTCAGTATACTGTAAGAGGCTACATAAAATATACCGATATTAACGGTATCGCAAGGGTGCTTTATACCGATTATGCCTCGGCAAATATGTATTCACAAGCAAGAGCGGAGCTTGAAGGCGGCGAGCTTTCCGTTTCCGCCCGCAGCGTTTTGACAGGTATAACCGAAGCGGTCAAAGGAATTCAAACCGGAAAATATGCGGGAGCAGACAAAATAACCGTCACCGGCAATGCAAACAACCCGAATTATTATATTTATAAGCTCGGTGAAAACGGCATTTCCGTTCGCGATGTGGTAATTGACCTCGGTCTTGACAAACAACTTGAAATCGTTCAGCTTTCCGATATGCATTTCAATTATCTCAACGCAACGGATTACAAGGTAAAGAACCCCACGGTGCTTTCCACCAACGATGTACGCACCTTCGGCAAAAACGCTTCCTCCGTCGTTAAAGCGCGCAAGGCGCTTGACTTTGCAAGAACCGCCGACGCAGTGGTCTTAACAGGCGACACCATCGATTACTTAAGCTACGGCGGCATAGAGCTGCTCTATAAGGAAATATGGGATGTTATACCCGATGCCATGGTTACTATGGGTAATCACGAATATCTGCAGAGAATGCAGGGTGTAATGCCCGAAAGCCTCTCCGCCGAGAGAAGATGGGAGATACTCAGAAGCGTTTGGAAGCATGATATCGATTATACCTCAAAGGTAGTAGGCGGCAAGGTCATGCTTATCCAGCTCAACAACGGCGAGGGCAAATTCTATGCAAGCCAAAAGGCAATGCTCGAAGCCGATATAGCGCTCGCAAGAGCGAACGGCTACGCAGTTCTTGCGTTCATGCACGAGCCTATCAGTACCGGAAATGCATCGGATACCAATATTACCGCGATCCGCAAGGATGACGGCAGTGCAAGCGGAAATTACTATTCCGGTCAGGTCGGAGGGCCGAACGCCGACGCCGCCACAAAGGCGATATGCGATATTATAGCCGCAAACGGCGATATAATCAAAGGCGTTTTCAACGGTCACCAGCATGCGGATTATTATTCGGAAATACTCGCAAAAACAGCATCGGGCGCCGACACGGTAATACCGCAGTACACCTTGAGTGGCTGCATTTACGGAAACGGCAACGCTCTGAAGATCACTGTTAAATAATGTCTACTGAATAATTGCATTAGTAAATGCAATTATATAAAATCGAGTTAAAATCTCGATTTTATAGGTCAAAACCTTTGTTTTGACCGTCAGTATCCATTGATTGTCGCCTGATTTTAAAAAGAATCAAAATGTGATTCTTTTTAAAGTGCAAGGTTTTTTCGCAAAATTGCGCAAAAACCTTGCACCTGAACAATTCAAAAGTTTACACCAACATGCTTGGGTTAAGGTGCTTTTGAATTGTTCAGCAGGCATTAAATAAACACTCCTCGGCTGAAAAATAAGGCGGAGTTTATCCGTCTTATTTTTATCCGGATAAATAGTGTGTTTCAGAAAAACCATTCAAAATAATCAAAAATCGCTTGTTTCATAAATTCGGATATGGTATATTGATATAAGAAACAATTGCGAATATATTGCGGCGGTTGTTTTGAAACATTGAGGTGATTATAATGCTGACATATCTTTTTGAACGGATGCGTACCATTTCATACGCATCAAATGCCGACACTCTGCTTATAAGAGACAAAAGGGCAAACTGTGAGCCGCTGCACAGGCACAACTACAACGAAATGATATATATTTATGAGGGTGAGGCCGTTCACAGTATAAACGGTGTATCCTATAACCTTGTTCCGGGCAGTTTGGCGCTTCTTACCCCGAACGATGCTCACAGCTTCATATCGGTCGGATCGTTCTCAACGGTCAACATTTGCTTCACAGACCGCGTGAATCTGCCGATTCCGAGCTATGAAACCCCGGTTGCGATACTGAACGAACAGTGCCGCATTGAAATGGAGACTCTGCTCTATCTTGCAGAGCAGGAGCTTCATTTAAACGATTCAGTATCCGACAGCATTGTGAACCATTGCATCGACTGGATGCTGCTCCTTTTTCAGAGAAACAATACCACCCTGTCAAAAACAAATTCAAATTGGAACAGGCTTATCTGCAAAATTACAGAGGACTACAGTACGATAACGCTTGAAGAGGCGGCGGACATCATGGGTGTTTCGGTCAGCCACTTCTGCAGGAAATTCAAAAAGGATTTCTCGGTTACCTTCCATAATTATCTTAACGAAATAAGGATTCGTCAGGCAAGAAATCTTTTGCTCTATTCCGACGATTCGGTTTCGCTTATTGCCGAAAAGGTAGGGTATCAGAACAATCCCTGCCGTTTCTACTCTAATTTCAAAAATGTTGTGGGCATGACCCCAAACGAATACCGCCGTTCCTTCAAGAAAAATCTTTACGGCTCCAAAGCTCCGCTTCGGTCCTTTATACCCGAGCCTACGGATATGGATCCCGACAGATTTTCCGCATATAACGACGAAAAAAGAAGCAAAGACAAATCATAAATATCGGCAGGCATATAAAAACGCCTTAAAGCCTGCCTGCCGTTCTTCAGCGGACAGAGTCTGTTTTTGTCCGTTTTAAAGTGGTGAGGAATTTGAACATTTCATTTGACGATTACATGAAAAAGCTTGTATCCTGCTATAAAGGAAAAGCAATAGGCGGCACGCTCGGAATGCCGTTTGAAGGATACACAAACACAAACAGTATTGAATTTTACAAAGCTCTGCCCGATAAAATGCACGGAAATGACGATTTGGATCTGCAGGTGGTGTGGCTTGAGACATTGCTGCAGAACGGATTTCCGATAAACGGTTACCATTTATCCGCGGCATGGCGGCATTTGAATTTCGGACCCGATGAATACGGAGTCGCGCTGCACAATTTTAAAAACAAGATTTTCGCCCCGCTTTCCGGTGTTTACGGAAACAAGTTCGGCAGCGGAATGGGCGGCGCCATAAGAAGCGAAATTTGGGCGGCATTAGCGCCGGGAGATCCCGCGCTTGCGGTAAGCTTTGCAAAAATCGACGCCTCCGCAGACCATTGCGGCAGCGGAATTTCGGGCAGTGTTTTTCTGACCGCCGTCGAAAGCGCCGCCTATACGGAGGATGATACCGAAAGGCTGATTGAAACGGGGCTTTCCTTTGTCAATAAGGATATTCGCTTTTCCTCTGCAATAAGGGACACCGTTAAATGGTGGCACGATACGGGCGATTTATTTACGGTGCGTAAAAAAATTCTCGAAAATTACGGTGCCGATAACTGGAGCGACGTCACAATAAATGTAAGCTTTATTGTTTTGGCTTGGCTTGCGGGAGGCGGCGATTTCGGGAAAACCGTTTGCAGCGCCGTAAACTGCGGATACGACGCCGACTGCACCGCTGCGTCCGTAGGCTCGATACTCGGCATATTAAATCCCGACGGCATTGAAAAGCGGTGGTCTGACCCTATAGGCGATAAGCTTGTTTTGTCCCGTCAGATACTCGGGGTGAGAACCTCGGAAACCATGATCGGTCTGTGTGAAAAAACCGCTGCAGCCGCAATCAAATGCGGAGAATTCTATAATTCGTATGCACGGCTTACGGGCGTACCGCAGCATATTGCGGAAAAATCGGCTGAAATACCCGTTTGGACTGACCCCTCCCTTGCGGAAATGCTCTTCGCCCGTTCGCAGCGGGATAGTCTTTTAAGCATACTTCCGCTCGGAATAATATTTACATACCCCGAGGTGCCATCCCTTGCAATGGGTGAGGAAAAGGAGTTTTCGGCGCGGATACTTAACCCTTCAAGAACCTCGGCAATGACACACCTAAAATTGAGCGTCCCCGAATGCTTTGAGCTTAGCGGAGATGAATTCTCCTTTGAACTGCCGCCGCTTTCGGAGCATGAAATACATTTTAAAATCAAGAGCAATACCGATTATAAATCGGCATTTGATTTTTTGCATTTCCTGTTTGATATAAACGGAATGCGTTATGAAGCGGAAGCCGGCATCATCTCTGCGTATCCATGGACCGAAAAGGACGGCTGTGATGACATTTCATCGCTTGAAAGCGCCCGCTATTCCCCTGCCGAAAGCTTTATAAAGCCGATTTCGCGCGGAGCAAAGGAGCTTGCAATCGAGGTTCGCCCCGCAATGCCGATGACCGCGGCGATAACCTGCCAGGGCACAAGACCGCTGAAATTATGGTTTAACGGCGAAAAAATACTTGAATACAATGCCGAGATATATGTCCCCGGACTGCACAGAGGGCAATCCGTACTGGCGAATCTAAAGCCCTGCTGGAACAGAATCATCCTGCAGGCCGAGGACGGAAACGACGGCGAGATATTTTTTGCAATCGGTAACCCGGTTGATTGGATATGGCTCAACACGCTTGAATGGCGCAAACCGAAGGAGGAGCAAAATTGATTAAACTGGTAGGACTGTCGGTCGGCGACCTGCAGCGGAAATACGGCGATATAAAGGCACTTGAAATTGCCGCGAACGCAGGGGCGGATTCTGTGGATCTTGATTTGTGTACCGACATAAACGATTACAGAAACAAGGACTCTCTTTACAGTAAGGGGTTTGAAGCAACGGCGGAATACTATACCGCCGTTAAGAAACGAGCGGATGAGCTTGGAATTATTATAGGTCAAACGCACGGCAAAATTAAGGGCTTTGTGAATAATAAGGCGGAGGATGACGCCCTTGTTAAAAACAGTGAATATGACTGCTTTGCAACGGCGATACTCGGCGCGGGTGTTTGCGTGGTGCACAATGCAACCTCGATTTTTTTGGGACCTGATCCCGAGCCTGCACTTATGCACCGCTTAAGCTTTGATATGTTCAGCAGAATAATACCGTATGCCGCAAGGAACGGAATTAAAATTGCAACTGAAACCTTCGGCGACGCGGTGCGCTTTTCCGCCTGCGATTTCTTTGGAAATATAGGTGAATTTGAAAAGGCATATAATGCGGTCGCCGCGTGTGATGAATTGAAGGAGCACTTTACCGTATGCGTTGATACGGGTCATTCAAACAAGGCTATGCGTTACGGTAATCCGACTCCGGCAGATGTTATACGCCGTCTCGGAAAAAGCGTTACGCTGCTTCACCTTAACGATAACGATACGCTGACCGATCAGCATAAAATACCCAAAACCGGCTGCATTGACTGGAACGGCGTTATGGACGCGCTTGATGAGATCGGCTACGGCGGTATATATAACATGGAGCTTAATCTGCGTCATTTCGGTGATAATTTCCTGATTGAGACCGCCGAGTTTGCCGTTAAGGTAATGCGCAATATGCTGACAGAAAGATACGGCAAAAACGCAGTATCCGAAAAAAAGCTGTAAAACAGGTGATTAAAAATGCTTGAAACAAGGCTTGTATCCTCCCTTGCAAAAATATTTCCCGGCGAAATATCAGGCAGCACACTCGAAAGCGCAACCGCCCTTTCAAACGAACCGTTTTCCTTTCAGGTCGCATTTAAAAATGCCGATTTAAAAAGCGATGCAGTGCAGATATATGTGCGTATAGAAACGGATATAGGCCTCCGAAATATATCCGAATATAAGGTAGGCTTTGTTCCGGTTTTAAGAGCCGCGCCGCAAAATGCCGACGGTTATTTTGAGCGGCGGCAGCCGGGTCTTTATCCTGATATGCTGCTTGAAAGAAATGTGCGTTCCGAAATTGAAAACGACGGCTTTTGGTACGATAAATACTGCGAGCAGAATGAAAACAATCAGCTTAATTCCATAGCAGAAGCATACCAGGGGCTGTGGTTTACCGTGAATGAGGCGGGAGAAAATATCAAGCCGGGTAAATATAAGATTGCAGTTGTTTTTTACAGCTCGCGGGAAAATACCGAAATCGGCAGAAGCGAGCTTTCACTGGAAATCAAAAACGCGCGTATCACAGCCGAAGCGCCTTTATACACCTGCTGGTTACACTGCGACTGCCTTGCGGATATATACAAAACCGAAATGTTTTCAGACGAGCACTTCCGCATTATTGAATCCTTTGCAAAAAAAGCAGCGGAAACCGGTATGAACACGGTGCTGCTGCCGGCGTTTACTCCGCCGCTCGATACCCCTGTGGGCAAGGAGCGCCAAACCGCGCAGCTGGTGGGGGTCACCCTTAAAAACGGCGGCTATTCCTTCGATTTTTCACTTATGGAAAGGTACATCCGCATAATGCTTAAATGCGGAATAAAATATTTTGAGCATTCGCATCTATTCACACAGTGGGGTGCAAAGGCGTCACCGAAAATAATTGCGGATACCGAAAGCGGCAAAAAACGGATATTCGGCTGGGAAACCGATTCAAGGAGCGAAGAATACAAGCGATTTTTGAAGGAATATCTTAAAGCGCTTATGCCGTTCCTTAAGCGGCTCGGTATAAAAAGCAATACCTTTTTCCATATTTCGGATGAGCCGCAGAAAAAGGATATAGATTATTATAAAAGCGCCTTTAAAACCGTAAAGCCGGAAATCGGGGACTGCAAAATCACGGACGCCCTTTCAAATTACGAATTTTTTGAAAACGGATGTATCGATATTCCCGTGGTTGAGGTCTGCTCATCGGATATTGACCGCTTTATAAACAGCTGTGAAGACTTTTGGGTTTATTATACCGGTGAAATAATGACCGGCGGTTACCCCAACCGCAACATAACTGTCACGGGCGCCCGCAACAGAATAATAGGCATACAAATGTATTATACCGGAGCTAAAGGCTTTCTGCACTGGGGCTTAAATTATTATTATGATGTTTTAAGCCATGGGCTGTTCAACCCCGCAGAAAACCCCGGCGGATATTTTCAGATGCCCGGCAGCTCGTTTATAGTTTACCCGGGCTGCGGCGGAGAAGCGATACCGTCTGCACGGATGAAGGTATTTTCAGAAGGTCTTAACGATTACAGGGCGCTTTGCACCCTTGAAAAATTCATCGGGCGCGAGAAGACCCGTAAGTTTATTGCCGACTTTTTCGGCAAGGTCGATTATCACCTCTGCCCCGATAACGACAGTCTGCTTTGCTTCCGTGAAAGGCTTAATGAAGCTTTGGAGAGTGCATACAAAGCACTTTGAGTGTGAAAACCACCGACATACTGTAACATTTAATATTAAGCGCCATAAACTGTATTAACAGCCTATGGCGTTTATTTTGTTTTCAGGCAGGGAAAAAACATGAAAAAAATTACAGTTCTCGGCGGCGACAGCCGCCTTAAAATCGCCGCAGAGCAGCTCCGCGGCTACGGTTACACGGTAAATACTCCCGATTTTCCCAAAGCCGGGGACTTAAGCGGCTGCGATGTGCTGCTGTTGCCCGTGCCGACCACGCGCGACGGAGAGACTCTGTTTGCCCCGGAGTACCGCAAAGAAATATACCTTTCCGATATTGCAAGGCTTGTACCTGACAGCACGCTTATACTGTCCTGCGGCTACATGTTTGAAGGGAAAAACTGCATAGATTACGGAAAAAACGACGCTTACTGCCTGCTCAATGCCGTTCCGACAGCCGAGGGCGCGATTGCTCTGGCAATAGAAAAAACTCCTTTTACCCTATGGGGAAGCCGCGTTTTGGTAATCGGCTGCGGCAGGGTCGGCAGAATACTGGCGGGACGGCTCAAATCGCTCGGCTGCCGAGTTACGGTGAGTGCAAGGAAAGCGTCGGATTTCGCACTGATTTCGGCAATGGGCTGTTACGCCGCAAAAACCTCCGAAATAAAAAAGCATCTTAACTGCGATATCATATTCAACACCGTTGACGTTAAGGTGATAGAGGACGGGGATTTTGAAGACTGCACCGCCGAGCTTATTATGGATCTGTCAAGCCGCGGCGGATACGATTCCGCTGCGGCCGAAGCTGCCGGCATTACAGCGCTTAAGGCTCCCGGTCTGCCGGGAAAGACCGCGCCGCAAACCGCAGGAGAAATTTTGGCAAGAAGCGTGCGTGAAATTATAACGACTACTATTTAAAGAGGAGAACGATATGAGAAACATAACCGTTGGGTATGCGTTCTGCGGCTCTTTCTGCACTATTAAAAAATCTCTGGAGGCACTGAAGGAGCTTGCAAAGAATGATATTAAAATTATACCTATAATGTCACAGACAGTGTATTCGACCGACACCCGCTTCGGCTCTGCCGCATTTCTTCGCGAGGAGGTGGAGGATATCTGCAAGGCAAAGATCATACACGATATCGCCGCCGCAGAGCCGATAGGCCCGAAAAATCTGCTTGATATCGCAGTGGTGTCGCCCTGCACGGGAAATACAATTGCCAAAACTGCCCTAGGCATCACCGATACACCGGTCACAATGGCGGTAAAGGCGCATTTGCGTAACAACAAGCCCGTAGTGCTGGCGATAGCCACAAATGACGCGCTCGGCGCTTCGGCAAAGAATATCGGGCTTCTGCACAATATGAACAACATTTATTTCGTCCCCTACCGTCAGGATGATCCCTTCGGTAAAAACAATTCGCTGGTCTGTGATTTTTCGCTCTTGACCGAAACGGTCGAAAAGGCGCTTTCGGGCGAGCAATTGCAGCCGGTCATACTTTAGCAAAAAACTGCCTCCCTTTATAGGAGGATATCCTGTCTGTCACTAAACCAAAAAATTTATTTTTGCGGCGGTAACGCCGCAATTTTCGTTTTTCCGGTGACATGTGCGGCGGAAAAACACCTTGTAAGCGAAAAATCGCTGAATAAGCGGTTTTTCAAGGGCACTGGGGTGGTATTGGCGGAGCATAACAACCGACTGCCGCCTGTGGCGGATAAAAGGAGGGTGTTATGGCGCCGCGGTCAAAGAAAATTCGCGCTCCAAGCGATTATTTTCTTTGGGCACCGCAAGAGTAGGGAGCGCAGTCCGAAAATCCGTGATTTTCGAGCGAGCGGCATTCCCGTAGGGGAGCGTGTCGACTTTTCGACACGCTCAGGGCAGAGAATAAATTCCCTGCCCCGTTTTGTCACTTTACAGAGTCTTCGTCTGCTTTTTTGATTTACGGCGTTTTACCGCAATGATTACAATTATCAGTGCCGCCGCCGCAACCACACCGGAGATAATAACAACAGGTATTAAGATATTGCTTTCCTCTGTGCCCGTGCGCGCTTTCTTTATGCGCTTTTTAATAACCTTTTTACCGCCGCTCGGCTTATTGTCGGTATCGCCGTTATCTGTATTATCGGTATTATCCGTATTATCCGAAATTTGACCGTTATTATCGGTGATATCGGTATTGCCGGTATTCTTATCTGTATTAGTGGTGTTTTTGACCGGATAAATCTTATCCGATACAAGCGACACCATAATATCGTCAAAGAATACGCTTGCATTGCCAGAGGTGCGCAGCGCGATCCACTTTGTATGAGCAATAAAGGTGTATTCGATCTTCTGCCATTCGCCCTCATCGAGAGTTACGGTTTTGATAAGCTCAACGCCCGAATCGGTATCGTAAACATCAGGCCAGTTCTCGTGAACGAGCGAAAGCTCTGCCTGTGTTCCCGATTTATCGGCGGTCGCCCAAATCGTCAGGGTATACTTCTTCCCGACGGTGAGCATATCCTCATACATTACAAGGAAATCGCTGTCAGATGAATCAGCACCTATTCTGTGCATTGAGGCTGTTCCGTTTCTGACGAAGTTCGCGTTATAATCGGTAACGCCCGGCATATACAGCTCATAATCCTTACCGGTATCATACATGGTGTTGGGATATTCCTCAAAATCCTGTATTTTACCGTTCGGAGTCCATTTGGCATAAAGTATCTGATCGAAATATGGGAAGTAATCGATAGCATACTTGAAATCAAGCTCTCTGTAAACATACCAGCCCTCAAAGGTATAGCCCTCTTTTGTGGGGATCGGCAGATTTGCCTTTTCCTCGGGGTTGCCGTAAATCGGGTCAACCTCCGTTCCGCCGTTGCTTACAAAGGAAAGCTCGATAAGCTTCGGCTGCGCGGTGTTCGAGAATTTATCGGTAGTACCGAAAATCTTCAGTACCGGTGTGCCGTTCGGCAGCGCCTGCCACACATTATCGAAATCAAGTCCGACCATGTTCTTGCGTGCGGCGTCGCCGCGCATCATAAGAAGACTAACCTGGGTCACCATGTTTCCGAGTCCCGTTGAGTTTGCGTAGTTCTGAGTGTAATTAATCGGGGTTGAGGAATTGGTAACGCTTGATTTACCGTTGCCGAGCAGATCCGCGTCGGCTGTAGCCGAATAGCAATGAGTAACCGTTGCGCCCTCATATTCCGTCCAGCTGTTCCCTACTATACCGCCGACACGCTCGCCTATCAGCCTGCCTACAAAGTAGCAGTCGTTTATATCGGCAGGTCTCGGAGCGCCCGCAACTATACCGCCGCAGAACGCCGCCTCAAGCGTAACGCTTGTGTCGCCGAAGCACTGTGAGACTTTCGGGAATACAACACCCTTATCGACATATTCCGAATCGCTCTTGTTAAAGAACACATATCCCGCGAAGCCGCCCGCATAGGATTCAACGCCCGTCTTATCGGTATGAACCTTTATGTGCGACTCGGCAACTCCGAGCTTTTCAATAACAGTTCCGTCCGAAATTGTCGGGAACAGACCGGTGTAAAGAACATCAGTTGTTTGCTCAACATCAAGGTATATTCCGTAAACAACGTGACCGTCGCCGTCGATATGACCGTTGAAGTTGCCTGTTCTCGCAGCGCCCACCCAGAACCACTGATTCGGGCTTTCATTTTCCCAGTTGCTGTTTTTAACATTGTTGAGGTAGATATCATCGGTAACCTTATAATAGTTGCCTACGCTCATATAAAGATCGTTAACGAGATACGCTAACTGCTCGGGGGTGGAGATAAGATACGGATCGTCCGCAGTGCCTTTTCCGCCCGCAAAGCCTGTTGCAAGTCTTCCGCTCCATACTCTGCCGGGAACACCCTCGTCCTCGCCCACATTAAGCACGGGATAGGAATCCGATACCTTCCAGGAGCGTACCCAGTTGAGAAGCGGCATATTATTCTTCGCGTCCGCACCCTTCATCTGCTCTGCCGTAACTCTTGTAACACCTGTTTCGGCGTCTGCGCCGGTGCCGTAGTTATTAACAGAAGCGCTGCCAAGCCCCCTCTTTGAGCAGAACTTTATAGGCTGAACGGCAAAGCTGTTCTTAACCGCAAAGCTTCCCCAGCAGTTGCCTAAAAACGCGCCCGCATTGCCGGGAGCCTTAACCGTTCCGAGGAAGGCGCAGGTATCGATTATCACGGTCGCGCCGCCGTAGCCCACAATGCCGCCGGCGCCCTTGTCGCCGCCCTTGTCATATGCTGATTCAACATAAACCGTGTCGGTAACATAGCAGTCGGAAATATTTATGCTTCCGCTGTTGGCGTCGCCTAAAATTGCTCCCGCGGCAAAGCCGGTTGTATAGATATAGGAATCGGTCAGCTTAATACGCTTGATATTCGCATCCTTCGCATAGCAGAAGATACCTATTTTAGAGGCTGTGCCGTTGTAGTAAAGACCACTTACAGTATGGCAGTCGCCGTTCATATTGCCTCTGAATATATTGCTGTTCCATATCCACTGTTTAGCGGTGGTCTTCCAATCAGCAGCGGAGGTATCGTTAAGCTTTATGTCTTCAATAATCTTATAATACTTTCCGGTGCTCTCGTTATCCTGTACCGCCTTTGCAAGCTGCTCACCCGTAGCAATAAGATAAGGATTCTTCTCGCTGCCGTCGCCGCCTGCATAGTTTTCGGCAACCGCTCCCGTCCAGCGCTCTCCGGGAGTACCGTCGGGGCTTAGGAATCTGCACACGGGGTAGCCTGAGGTTGTTTTCCAGAATACCTCCCAGTTGAGAAGCGGCATATTGGTCTTTGCTTCTTCGCCCTTCATCTGCTCTGCGGTAAGCTTTGCAACCGATGCTTCCGAAGCACCGTTGCCGTAGTTATTGTAAGAATCGCTAAGTCCCTTTTTGGTGCAGAACTTAACGCCCGATGTGGTAAAGCTGCCCCTTACGGTAACCGTGCCCCAGCAGTTGCCCGCAAACGCGCCCGCGAAGCCGGGAGCCTTTACAGAACCCGTAAAGCCGGAATTTTCAATTACGACCGTACCGCCGCCGTAGCCTACAAAGCCGCCGGCGCCTCTGTCATTTCCTGTAGCAAGGGTCGATTCAACGCTTACGCTTTCGGTCGCATAGCATTCGGAAATTTTTACAGTGCCGCTGCTTGCCATACCCACAAACGCACCCGTACCGTAATCGGTGGAATAAAGATACGCGTTATCAAGCACAATGCGCTTTATCTCGGCGTCCTTCGCATAACGGAAAAGACCTACTCTCGATTCGTTTCCGTTATAGTAAAGTCCGCTTATTGTATGACCGTCGCCGTTCAGCGTTCCCGCAAAGGTTGCGGTGCTTACCCACTGCTTTGCAGTAGCCTTCCAATCGGAGACCGAGGTATCGTTAAGCTTTATATCCTTTGTTATCTTGTAGAATTTGCCCGCAGTGGAAATATCATTCACAAGCTTGAAAAGCTGCTCTGCGGTTTCAATAATGTACGGGTCGTTTTTACTTCCCGCGCCGCCCGCGTAATTGACCGAGGTAACACCCGACCATACCTCACCGGCAACGCCCTCATAAAATCTTGAGGGATATTTTTCGGTTGCTGCCCAGCCGGTTAAAAGCGGCATATTTATAAGTGCGTTTTTGCCGCGCATCTGCTCGGCAGTAACGGTGGTAACGCCTGTTTCAGACCCGCTGAAGGTGCTGTAATTGTTTTCAGATTTGGCGTCCAGCCCTTTTTTGGTGCAAAGCTTCATTTCGGGCACGGCAAAGCTGTTTTTAACCGTAACCGTTCCCCAGCAGTTGCCTGCAAGCGCACCTGCGTTTCCGGGAGCCTTTACCGTTCCCTCATACGCGCTGCCTTCAATAATAACATCGGCGCCGCCGTAGCCTACAAGACCGCCGGCACCCTTGTCTCCGCCGTCGTTATAGGTTGATTCAACCGAAACGCTGTCCTCTGCAACGCAGTCGGTAATCTTAACCGTGCCGCTGTGGGCATTGCCCACAAGCGCACCTACGCCGAAGCCGCTTGAACGAATATATGAATCGGTCAAAATCAGGTTCTTTATTGTCGCGTCCTTTGCATAGCAGAAAAGGCCGACCTTCGACTTATCGCCGTCATAATAAAGCCCTGTTATCCTGCAGCCTGCGCCGTCAAGCGTGCCTGCAAATATATTGCTGTTCCACTGCCAATGCTCGGCTGTCGCCTCCCAGTTCTCGGCAGATGTATCATTGAGCTTTATGTCGCCCGTAAGCTTATAGTAAGCTCCCGCGCTTTTTGAATCTATTGCCATTTTAGCAAGCTGCGAGCCGTAGGAAATAAGGTACGGGTCGGCTGCCGTTCCCGAGCCGCCGGCATAGCGCTTTGCAACGCTGCCGTCCCAAATTTCGCTTTCCTCTGCTTCCTCGGGCTTGAACTTCGGATATCCGCTGCTGCTGACCATCCAGGTCTTGCTCCAGTCAAGGTAAGGCATTGCGTCCTTAGCGCCCGTACCCTTCATTTTTTCCGCATCGCAGACATCCGTGCCGTATACCGGGTCGGAAACGGCGGTGTAGCAGTTATCTGCACTTTTGGCAATTCCCGGTTCCTTACCGAAAACGCCGTTTGCAAAGGTATTTTTAACGCTTACCTTACTTGACCAGGTATTTGCTACTATAGCACCGTTATAAACCTTGCCCGTAGTGCCCACGGTTATTCTTTCGGAAACCACGGCAGACGCTTCGACCGTGAATTCGCCCGTGCCGTAGCCGAATATACCGCCCGCGGCGTTATCCTGTGTTGCAAGATTGCACTTAACGGTATTGCTTTCGTGAATATAGCACTTTGAAGCCTTGAAGTTACCGCTTACAAAGCCTATGACCGTTGCAAGCGCATAGCCGTCGGATTCGATATAGCTGTCATATACATGCAGATTGCTTACGGATACCGTACCCTTTGCGGCAGGTATTAAGCCGACGCTGTTATCCTTGCCCTTGTAGTACATTCCGTACACGGCGTGATTTGCGCCATTGAAATTACCCTGGAAGTACTTTTTGCCGAGCGCGTCATATGAATACCACTGTCTCGGGCTGTTGTCCTTCCAGTTTTCCGCAAATACATCGTTAAGATAAATATTTGCCGCAAGCTCGTAATACTTATCCTTTGAATTATCGCCCTCGGAAAGCATTAACGCAAGCTGCGAGCCGTCCGATATAAGATAAGGATCGTCCGCAGTACCGCTGCCGCCGGCATAAGCGGCTGCTGTCTTGCCGTCCCATATATCAAAGCCGGGCTTTGCAATTTGAAGAACAGGATAGTTCTCCGTCACTTCCCAAACGCCTTTCCAATCAAGGTTCGGCATTTCGGTCTTTGCGGCGTCGCCCTTGATCTTGGTAAGATTAGAAACCGTGTAGCTGTCCTTCTGCTCGTCAATATTCGTGCCGAAGCTGCCGAGCGCAAAGCTGTTGCTTATTTTCACGACATTCGCGGCGTAAAAGTATCCGCAGAAGCCTGCCGAATAGCCGCCCGAAGCGGATACCGAGCCTAAAACCGCACAGTCTTCTATAACATACTTATCTTCCTTGTTGGCAGTGCAGCCCAAAAGTCCGCCTGCATACTGCGAAGTGGTCTTTATTGTAACGCTTTCGGAAACATAGCACTTTGAATATGTGACGGTATTCTTCGTGCCGCCGTAAATATAGCCCACAAGCGCCGAAACAAAGTAACCGCTTGAGCTTATATACGAATCGGATATATTTATGTTTTTAAAGGAAATATCGCGACCCCATATATCGGCATAAGGGATAAGCGCTCCGGCTGCCGTTCCATTAAAATACAAACCGAATATTGTGTAGCCGTCGCCGTCTATGTTGCCGCCGAAGCGCTCCGCGCTGTCGGTTGTAAACCAGGAATTGGGAGAATTATCCATCCATTCCGGGTCTGTTATATCGTTAAGATATATATTAGCCGTCAGCTTGTAGTATTTGCCCATTGAAGCACTGGTTTTATTGTCTTTATCCGCCGTAGCGACAACATCGTGCTTGAGCATGTACGCCAGCTGATTCGGAGTCTCGATCAAATACGGATCGGCTTTCGTACCCGTGCCTCCCGCGTAGCCCGTGGCGACCTCTCCGTTCCAGACCGCGCCCTTAACGCCCTCTGTGAAGGTATCCCCCGAGGTTTTGGGCGATACATCCGCAAAAACCGCAAGATTAACTGTCACGGTGGAAATCAAAACCGAAAAAGCCAGCAAAAAGGCAAGCGCCTTTTTAGAGAGATTCAGTCGATTTATCATTTTCATACTCCTTTCGGTGCGGCGCATTTCTTCGCCGCACAGTAACTTGGGGAAAAATGCTTATTTAATGCCTGCTGAACAATTCAAAAGTACCTTAACCCGAGCATGTTGGTGTAAACTTTTGAATTGTTCAGGTGCAAGGTTTTTGCGCAATTTTGCGAAAAAACCTTGCACTTTAAAAAGAATCACATTTTGATTCTTTTTAAAATCAGGCGACAATCAATGGATACTGACGGTCAAAACAAAGGTTTTGACCCATAAAATCGAGATTTTAACTCGATTTTATATAATTGCATTTGCTAATGCAATTATTCAGTAGACATTATTTAAGTCCGAGGGACTTTATCTGCTTTGTCATTTCCTCGTTTACCTTTTTAACATTGCTGTTGATTGTGGGGAGGAACGCCTGCATTTTTGTTCTTACCTGTCCGGGGGCCTCGGCTGCGAAGCCGTTGTATTTATCGGTGCTTTCGCTGCAGAGGGACGCCACGCCGAGAATCAGGTAGGGGTTCTTATCATCGGTCTTAACACCGGAGGTCAGCTTGAAGAAGAACTGCTTTGCTTCGTTGTTTATGAAGGCGGAGTTGGTGTCGTAATTATTTACATCGAGATAATAGCGAAGGAATATTCCTGCGGCAACCGGGTTTTTAGAGCCGCGAATGAGTCCCCAGCCGCGGAAAAGTCCCGTTGTGTAGGCCTTTGTTTTGTCGTCATACTTCGGAATGTAGGTAAAGCCTACATCGTTCGGGTTCATCTCAGAGAAATAGCCTGTAGCCTTAAGACCGTAAGCGTTGGTAACAGCAATGCCTGCCTTGCCCTTTATAAAGTTCTGCAGCAGGTTGCGCTCAAGCGGGTTTTTAATAAGACCGTCGCTTACCCACTGGGAAATCTGGGTCATTACGTTATAGGTCATTTCGTTTACGCCGTTGGTAATGGTTCCGTTCTTTAAGCCGTAGAAGCCTGTGCCGGTTGAAGCAAGAAGAGACTGAACGTCAATGTATCCGCCTATGTAGCCCGCGTTTTTAACTTCGGTCATGCACCTTGTAAGGGCTGCAAAGGTCCATTTCCCCGCCTTGTAGTATTCTTCGGGGGTTGTGATGTTGTGGTCCGCGAATATCTTCTTATTGTAGAACAGGCAGTCAACCTCTGCCCAGATATTGCCTACGGTATTAACAAGGAAGGGCTTGCCGCCGAGGGTTGACATTTTAATCATACCCTGATCCCAAATTCCGTCGGTCAAATCAAGCTGCATTGCCTCAAGCGGCTGCAAGCAGGCGATTGACGCCGGGAATGTGCCGTTATCAAAGAATATATCGGGCGAGTTGCCTGCGGCAATTTTACCGGTAACCTCCTGAACATAGGTGCTCTGGGGGATGGTGTCGATCTTAACCTTAATTCCGTACTTCTTCTGGAACTTATCAACAACCTTGCCGTCCTCGTTCTGGTAAGGATTCTTCCAGGTAGCGTATCTTACGGTAGTTCCGCGGTATTTTTCGGGATTAACCTTACCGCCCGTTGTGCCGGCGTTCGGCTTATCCTTGCCGTTACCTGTGCTTGCGGTGCCGCTCGCTTTCGAGCCGTCCGAGGTTGTGCCGGAGGCGTCTGTACCCTTGCCGTCTCCGCCGGAGGTGCTTCCGGAGGTATCATCGTCCACTATTATTTCGGAAGTGTAATAATCCGAAGACGAATCTCCCGGCGATTTGCGGCAGCCTGCAGCCAAGGCAAATACCATTAAAAGGCATAACAGCTTGACTGAAATGCTTGCAATTTTTTTTGTCATAATTATTTCCCCTTTTTATATTTATTTTTCAGAATATTACTATCCTGTAATTCCGACTCGGTCAATGCTTTCTATAAAGCGGCGCTGAAGTATCATATAAACTACGAGCATAGGCGTTACGAAAAGCACGCAGCCCGCCATTTGGAAAGCAAGTGTTTCGGGCGTTTCCGGGTTAAGGTAATAGCCCATTGTGGTAAGCGCGGTGGGCAGCATATTAAGCGACATTGCAAGCGGGTAATCGTCGCTTAAATACATTGCGCACAGCAGATAATCGTTCCAGTGCCATATAAGCGAGAATACTATTACCGTTGTAATAACGACCCCCGAAGACGGAATCGCAATCTTCAAAAAGGTCTTTATGGGTCCTGCGCCGTCTATCCATGCCGCTTCTTCAAGCTCTTTAGGAAAGCTGCTGAAGAACTGCATATAAATGAAAATAATAATTCCGCTGCGAAGACCTATCGAGAACAGCGAGGGCAGGTAGAACGCCGCGGCGCTGTCAAGAAGATCGGGACGAAGATCGACACCCGTCAGCTTATTTAAGAATCCGAATATCCCCAAAATATCAAACTTTGAATAATTCGCCATTCGCGGAATTATAACCAGCATATCCGGCACCAGAATTGTGAGGAACAAAACGCCCAGTAATATTGTTTTTCCCTTGAATTTGAATCTTGCAAAGCCATATGCGGTAACGGCACACGCCGCCACCTCTATGAGCGCACTCACGATTTCATACTTCAGGGTAGCCATAAGGCTCGTTGTGTAATTAAGCAGCTCCCATGCGGTTTTATAGTTGAACGCCGGGCTTACCTTCTCGGGAATCCATACCCGCGCGGAGTTAAAGAAACCGTTTCGGCTTACAAGCGATGTGCTCACCATATAAATCAGCGGATATATAATTACATATCCTATTGAAATGAGGAGCACCATTCTGAAAACCGCCGTGACCGCGGGGGAAAAGGATTTTCCGAGCCTGCTGCGGCGAGAGCCAATTTTGATATTTTCCGTTTTCATTTAAGCTCCCCTCCTTTAAGACCACTTGTTTTGCAGGCACTTTCTGTAAATTCCCACGATTATTCCCATTATTCCGCCGACAATAAGGAAGTAGAACCACATCATTGCCGAGGTCTGATCGTAAACTGCCGCACGCATTAAATCGTAAACCTTTAAAATTAGTACGTTGCGGTTGCTTATGAACAGCTCAACCATTGTATATACCATAACGAGCAGCGTTACATTTGAAAGCATCGGGAAGGTTATAAACCAAAATTCCTCCCACTTTGTAGCGCCCTCTACGCGGCTTGCCTCATAAAGGCTTGACGGAATTGATTGCAGCCCCGCAATAAACAGCACCGTTTGTATACCGCTGTTCCAGATAAGATCAAATATGTTGCTTATAATTTTCTGAACATATTCCGCCACCTGATTCGGAAGATCCAGCACCGCCATAACATCCTGCACACTGAACATTCCGCCTGATACCGATTCCGAAACCGAGGAATCGCTCATACCGCCCGTAGTCATACCGGATATCAGCTCTATAACCACGCCCGAGGCTATTATTACGGGCATAAAGTACAGCGCCCTGAAAAACAGCCTGCCCTTGAATTTATTATTGAGCAGCAGCGCCAGCACCAGGCTTAAAAGCACTATGATAGGCAGTGAATAAAGAAAATTGGTGACCGACTTTCTGAGCCATCCGAGGTAATCGGTGTGCTCCGCAATTATGTATTTATAGTTTTTCATTCCGACAAACAGGGTCTTAATGCCGCCCTCGTTTACCGTCATTTGTGAAAAGGAATAAATTACGGACTGTATTACCGGTATTGCGAAGAAAAGAATTACTCCCACAAGCCAGGTTGAAATAAATAACCAGCCGTAACGGCTTTTAAGCTGTTCAATACCCCTGTATTTTTTCTTTTTCATACCTTTTCCTCCCAAATGAGGAAGCCGTGAGCACGAACGCTTCCCGCAGGTGAATTCAATTCCCCCGATGAATAGTTCACAAACACCGTTACACCGTTTTCGTATACTGTTTCTCTGAGTCCCGAACCGTGTATTTTATGGCTCTTAATTGCGGAATTTCCTATTTTTCCATAAAGCTCCGAAAGCGTTTTGCTGTCGGAAACAATTCCGTCCTTAAGGTCGCTGTAAAGGCTGTTGTAAAATACCGGCACGCCGCTGTCTATAAGCTTTGTATCATACTTTGCGGTCAGCGTGTAGGCAAGCCCCATACCGCCCTCGACTGCCTTGAGTAATTGCTCCTCGCGGTCGGTGGCGAGATTGAGGCTCTCGCTTGAAAGCGCCGTTCTTCCCCTTAACGCCATCTGATAAAACGGAATGTCGTCATCGAACACGAGCGCTGCGTTCGAGCGTGCGGGTGAGTTGAATATAACATCCGATTTGACCGCCGCGTAAGCGTTTGCTTCGCTTGACATGAATTTCTTTCCGCTTTTCTTAACATTTTCAATGATTTCGGAAACCTGCTCGGTCATGCCCGATTTTGCGTAATACAGACCGGAGCTTTTATCGGTATAATCCGAATAAGCGGTATTTGAAAGTGATGAAAGGCCTATTCCCGGCAAGTTACCGGCCTTTTTGATTATTTTGTCGGTGATATATGACAGCTTATCACGCGCCGTGAGGGAATACGCCGAATCGGTTTCCCTGCCCAAAAGGGCTATATTGTAATCATATACCTTCGCGCGCTTTCTGTTGGCGCGCACCGCCGAATCAAAGTATGAAGAAAGCCCGCCGCCGGATTCTGAAAATGTTACCGCGTCGAAGTCTAAAAACAAGTCGGTATCGGAATTTTCACAAGTCTTTTTAAGCGAGGTAAAGTCTTTTGAAGAACCAAGCTTACCCGCAATTCCGAAACCGCCTGCGGGCTTCACCGAATCTATTCCGGTTTTGCCGAAGCCGCTGAGCGCCAGTGCGGAAACCTTAGCTCCGCTCTCCTCTAATTCCTTTACCATAGCCGCAGCGTCCTTAAGCGTGGTGGTCGCCAAAAGCGTTGTATACGGCACGCCGAGGAAGGATTTTGAAATCATTGTTCCGCCGACTGCGGTAATATTAAGGGTGGCGGCCTTTGCGTTTTCCGCCTTGCCCTCGGTTTTTTCAATGCAGCTGCGGTAAAGCCTCGCCATTCCGCTGTAATCGGCGTCTTCGCCCGCAAGCGGGTAAAAGCCTATTTCAAGCGGAGCGTCCGTCATATTATCGGAATAAACAAGCCCCTTGTAATATCTGTTATTGTAAAGCTCCTTTATGTTTGCGGTGTAGCCCCTCAGCTGATAGGTGGCGTATACCGCGGAGTAGCCTATCGAGGTTGAGCCGACCGTTGTTTCAAGCAGGCAGGAGTCTGCTCCCTTTTCGATTATCGCAAAAGCTGCGGTGTCCCCGCTTTTTGCTCCGTAGACCGGCAGTCTTATTGATTTTTCGGTTGAGGTCTTATCCCATTTTTCCTTTGAAGCATCCTCGCCGTAGACCTCGGCGGAGTAGCTGTCGCCGGGCTGCGAGACCTCCTTGGGATATATAAGCGCTCCCGAACCCGATGGGTAAAGCAGATATCCGTTTTTCTCGGTATTTTCAACCGAGCAGAAGAAGGGGGCTACCGAAACCGATATAAGCATATTGCCGCCTTCCTCTATTTCCTTCGGGTCAAGCGTCACCTTTAAGCCGTTCTCCCTTAAGGAATAGGTTATCGGAATCATTATTTCGGCGTCGTCAAAGTAATATTCAACCTTGACTCCGTTATCGGTCTTTTCCAAAACGGTGCGCCCGTTCTGAACGGCGGCGTTGTAGGATATCAGCTTTGAGGTAGTGTTCTTTTGAACATCGAGATATTCTATGAAAAGCACAGATTCGATTTGCGGATGCCGCTTTATGGGCATTCCGAATTCATCGAACTGCTCCCCGCCCGAATTTACGGGATTTGTTCCGTAAACCTTGCCCGTTTTCAAATCGGTAAGCGAAACGCCGAGCGATGTGCGGTTTATTTCCAGGCGGTAATTTTCGTTTTGAGCGATAAGCTCATCGGAAATATCGGTTGAAAGCTTTTCCTTATCATAGGAAGGTCTTTTTTGAGAAACCCCGGATCCGCCGCAGCCGCAGAGAAGCGCGGCAGTAAGAGCGACAGCGCAAACCGATGATAAATATTTTTTGCGGATCAAACTTAATTCCTCCCGTTTATGAAATAAGCTCCAGCAAAACGGTAATCAGGAAGCCCCCGATTTGCTGTATCAGCATTCCGACCAAAATCATCAGGAAAACCAAAACCGCAAGCCAGCAAACGCTCAAAACGCTTGAACCTATAAGCTTTCCGAAGCTGAAATCATGAATTTTAATAAGTCCTATAATCAAAAGCAGCAGTGTATACCCTATTGCCAGCGTATCGAAGCCGTTTAGGAACATCGCCTCGCTCGGCAGAAGTATATTTGTAAGAATAAGCCTTAAAAAGCGTTCGATTATTATGGGCGACAGGCTGTAGCAGGTCACAATGCATATTTCCTTAAGCGTACCCTTGCCCTGCATCAGCGTTGAAATCATCCAGTTGCTTATTATCCACAAAACAACCAGTCCCGCGCTTCTTATAAGCACCCAAACCGAGTTAAAGCTTGTGGGGTCGTACTGTGTAAACAGGAAGCCGCCGCACAGTACCTGTATGACCGCCGTCACATAGAAAAGCGCCGTCAGCACACCGCAGATTATAAGCGAGCCCTGCTTTTTCTCCTTTATCTCATCAAAGGTAAGAACCGGGTGAATAAGCGTTCTGAGCATCAGGCGGACCTGCTTTGATTTAATAAGCGTAAGCTTGCGCTTTGACGATATAATGATGAGCGTTACAACAGCCGCAATAACAACTATTACAACAAGAAAAATCAGCCAAAAATACTCGCGCATTAAATCCTTGCGATGAAATTCAAATGCGAGGCTGTAGGTTTCGCGGTCATAGCCCTCGCGCGCAAGCTTCATTGCTTCCTTATACTCGCCGTCCGTGAGGTATGCCCTTGCAAGTCCGCTGTATGCCGGCTGGAAGTTTCTGTCAAGGCTTATTACCTCTTCCCAGCCTTCCTTACATTCGGTATACTTGCCGTCAAGCGTATCATCTATAAGACCGAGCACCTTTTTGCCGAAAACGGTTATTTTAAATACCGTGACAGTGTTTTTCAGCTTATCGCTTACCAAAACGTCCGTTCCGTTAAGCGCAATTGCGTTAGCCGCAGAAAAGGTACCCTTCTGGCTGCCCTGACCGAGACCTCCGCCGAAGGCGGTGAGCATACGGCAGGCTCTGTCGTAAAGATAGACCCTTCCGAACTGCGATTCAACACAGTAAACAAAGCCGCTGTCGTTAACGGCAAGCCCTACAATATCCTGGTCTATCTGCGTGCCGTTATTAAAGGTCGTGTTAAAGCCGTCGTCGGTGAAATCGGTATCCTCCGAATCCATTATGTTGTTTCCCGTACCGGGGTTCAGCTTCTTTATCTGCCCCTTTTTATCATAGGTTGAGGTCTTACCAGTTGCGGTGTAAACAAAATCGCTTTTATCAATTACAATATCCACAAACGAATAAGGGAGATTTCTCGCGCTTGAGCTCTTTTTTACATTGTTTGTAAACATTCGCTCGAAAACGGTTTTTATTGCCGTGGCGATATTCGAGGTTACATCGTTAGCGCCATAAAAGCCGGTAAAGGTCTTATCAGGTGCGTAAAGTAAAGCGCCGTAATAAGAGCCGTCGCTCAAAACATAAAGGTACCCGTGCGAGTCCATAACCGTTTTAAGCGGCTTGAAAACAAAGCTTTCGGGTATCAGCGACGATTCGGGAACAACATAAATATCCTTAAGAGTACCGTCGGGGTTTGCCCTTAAAACACGGGCGTTATCGGTATCGCATATAAATATCGAGCCGTCAGAATGAACATATAGGCTCTGCGCGCCGGTGTAATCGTAATCAGTGCCGTCGCCGCCCTTTATGTGACCTATTTCTCCCAAAAGCTCATAATTTGCATTAAGTACCACTATGCGGGCGGCATTATCGAGAATATAGACCTTTTTGCCGTCGGTGAAGACATCGTTGATTGTGGAAAACGGCTTTATGCCGAGCGATAAAGCGTCAAGCAATACGTCGGTTTCGTACATCGGGCGGCTGTATACCGCCTTACGCTCTTCGCCGATATCATCCCAATATGTATAGCTTTCAAAGGGTATCTGTTCGGCGGGCGAAATCGCCGCTACGCCGAAAGCAGAGGACGCCAAACATATGAACGCCAGTAATACAGAAAGAAAACGCGCTGCGTTTTTAATCATAGGTTTTCGCTCCTTTGCTTATTCTTTGATTCCCGCACTGCTCATCGCCTCAACAACATTGCTCTGCGAAATAAGATATATAATAATAGGCGGAATCATCATAATGGTGGTAAGCGCCATTGCGCTGCCGGTTCGGGCTGTTCCGCCCGCAGTCACCTGCGTTACTATCTGCGGCAGGGTCTTAAGCTTTTCGTCAAAAATCGTTCCGTTCGGAATTGACGCCCATATATCCCTGAACGCAAAAAGCGTAACGGTAAGCCATGCCGGTTTAATTATCGGCATTATTATCCGCCAGAATATACGCAGATACCCCGCGCCGTCAATCTTCGCGGCTTCAAGCAGAGCATCGGGCACATAGCCCTCAATATACTGCTTTATAAGGAAAACTCCCAGTGTTCCCGCAAGCTGCGGCAGAATATATACCCAGTAGGTATTTACTATATGCAGCTCCGAAAATATTACATACTGCGGAACGGAAAGGGTGTATGCGTTGAACATAAGCGCAAACTGAATTATCATAAAAATAATTCCCCTGCCCTTGTATGTTCCCTTTGAAAGCGAAAACGCCGCCATTGCGGAAAATACAATATTTAAAATTGAGGTGAAAACCGTTATAAACAGGCTGTTGAACACATAGCGTGAAAGCGGAACCGAAAGACTTGAAAGCAGCGTGGGAAGTGCCACGTAGTTTTCCGTGGTCGGTCGGCGCACAAAAAACGTCGGCGGGAAAATAAGCAGCTCGTCTATCGGCTTAAAGGAGGTTACAACCGCGTATATCAGCGGCAGCATACTGAAAAGCCCGGCGGCAGCTATCAGCACAAAGCAGCATATATTGCCGAAGGTCGAGCGGGTAAAGCGCGTAGCCATTGACTTTTTACGGCTTGACGGTATCAATTTGTAATAAAGTTTTTTAATCATCAAAAGCACCTACCTGCTGACCGTATTCAAGGCTTTTCCGATAATCAGTCTTGTGAACGCCATCATTGCAAACAAAACCACCGCTATAGCCGAGGCGTAACCGAGCTCATACCGCACCGTCGCCATATCCGACATATGCGTAACAATGGTATCTACCGAGTACTGCACGCTCGGGTAGCCCGCAAGCTCAACCGCGACCGCGCTAATTGAAAAGCTGCTTTGAATTTGCATTACCGCACTGAAAAGCAGCATATGCGACATTGAAGGGAGGGTTATATACCTTAGCTCCTGCCAGCGGTTTCTTATTCCGTCAATCGCGCCTGCCTCGTATAAATCGCGGTTTACATTTTGAAGACCCGAAATATTTGAAAGGAACGAAACGCCCATGCTCTGCCACAGCTGAACAATAATAATTATTGTGAAAAGATACTGCGGACTTTTAAGCCACACTATAGGCTCGGTTATAACACCGGTTGACAGCAGAAGGCTGTTTATATAGCCGTAGCTGTCGCCCGAGAAGGCAATCTTCCATATGAAGTAGGCATTGCCCACAAGGGACGGTGCATAGAACATAAAGGAAAACAGCGTTCGCATTCCTGTGGAAAACTCGTTTACAAGCCACGCAAGCAGAAATGCCAGCAGAAATCCCGCGGGACCTACCACGATTGCAAGCGCAACGGTGTTTTTAAGCACGATTGCGAAAACCTCATCCTCAACGAACATACGCATATAGTTGCCTATTCCCGTGAATTTCGGAGCTGACAGCATATCATATGAGGTCAGACTTAAAACCATGGATGAAATAATCGGCAATACCGTGAATACAAAAAAGAAGGTAAAGAACGGCACAAGCAGCAATATCATAGGCAGCTGCTCTTTAAAGCCGGAATCCCGATGTGCCTTTAGGGGTTTTGCAGCCTTCATCATTTTACTCTCCTTCACTGTATTCTTGAATTTTGCGTGTAATCTCGCTGTCGGCGGCCTTGCTCCATTTAACAATTGCGTCCTTTGCGTTTACACCGTCGTTAAGCACCGACCAGTAAGCCTGATCAAGCGCACGGCCGAGGTAGTAGCTTCCCGGAACCTCGGGAACCTCATTTACCTTTGCCCACTGCGTGAGAATCTTATCGAGATCCTCGCTGTCCCACGCCATTTTTTTAAGCGCGTCCACGGTTGCGGTCGCCTGTCTGCCGAGCATTCCTATAAGGGATTCAACATTATTTGAATACCTGGTCTGTGTATCGGCGGCAGTCCACCATTTAAGGAACTCCCAGGCTTCCTTTTTATTTTTGGATTTTTCTATTATGGAGCAGCCCGTGCCGCCGCCCGCAACCGAATCGTTCCCGCCGGCTGTTCCCGGAACGGAAGCTATCGACCAGCGCCCCTTTATTTCGGGAGCTGCGCTGTAAAGCGTTAAATATGTGGTATAGGTGGATATACCCAGCGGCATTGTGCCCGCGCGGAAACGGTTGTAAAAATCCGCTTCCTTCTGGTATCCGTAATCTGTGTAGAACTTCGTCCAGAAATCAAAGACCGAAATTTGCTCGATTCCCGTAAGGGAGGTGGCGTTAAGCTCCTTATTATAAAGCGAAAGCCCCTTTTGTCCCATAAGCGTTGCAAACATATTAAGACTGCCTATGCCGGTGCTTATCGTCTGCGATGAGGTTATCATTGTATACGGAACATATATATTCATATTGTTCCGCTGAATAATTGCTGATGTATAAAGGAACTCGTCCCAGTTTTTCGGAATTGTAAGCCCTAAATTTTCGAGAATGTCCGTCCTGTAGAAAAGCATATAGAAGGTCTGAGTATCTGGCAGAGCGTACAGCTTTCCGTTATATTCATAGGGCACCTGCGCGTCGGGCTGGAATCTTTTCAGCGTATCACCCAAATCGTCAAATTGATTAAGGTCTGCCAGCGCCCCGCGTATTCCGAGGTTTACAGGCTCGGTTCTTGTCATATGCAGCGCCATATCGGGAAAATTGCCCGACAAAATACCGTTTACAAGCGAAGCGTTGGTTATTTGCACATCAACATGGATTCCCGTCTGCTCGGTGAATGAATCCCTTATAAGCGTATCAAGCGAGGTCGCCTGATCTCTGCCCCAGTTCACCCAAAGCTTTAAAGCTTTTTGCTTTTCTCCGTTTTCGGTATTCACGGTGTAATCGTCAAAAAACGAAACTATAAGGCGCTTAAAGCTGTAGCCCATTTTCTTGAAAAAGCCGGTTTTTGTGTTTACAAAATCCTGTCCCGCGGGAGCTAACTGTATTGTATCGACGCAAAGCGGCATCTTCTTCATATCGTAAAGCCAGGAGCTTAACGAGGTGTAATTCGAGTAATAATCGCTTACATACTGATGCGCGGTGTATGGTCTGTCAAGCATGTTGTTAAGTACGCGCGACATATTCTTAAGCGCAGAAATATACTGGCTGCTCCGCTTACCCGTAAAGCCCTCCAAATCAGCCACCAGCGATAAAAGCTCCTTATCGCAGTAGGTAAAGGTCTCCTTTAAATCGGGTATCTGTGTGAAAAGCTCGTAATCGAGGTTGACGTCGGGTGTGGCTCCGGTTATTTTCACTATGTCTATATACTTATCGCCGAGCTTCTCCACTATTCCGTAAAGGCGGTAGAAATAATCCGCCATTGCGCCGAGGGTCACTTCAAGCGACAGTGTGTGGCTGCCCTTTTCCAAATAAATGTAATAGGGGTCTTCCCCTCCGTATTTCAGAAATTCCCATTTTGCCGAATACGGGAAGCGTATGCCTTTAGCCTCCGAAAACGGAGTTTTGCCGTCAATTTTAAGCCAGCGCCAGCTTTCGGCGTTTATAACATCGCTTTGGCGGTACCTGAACCCTAAAGAGTAATAACCGCTTTCCTTCACCTCAAAATTCCATACAAGGAACTGCCCCGCATCCTGCCAGGAGGTTCCGCCTATGTAATTAAGCTTTGTAAGGCTCGGGCTGCTCGGAGTCATTCCCGCGTTTGAGTTGTCTGATTTCGGAATAAGGCTTGAAGCGGATTTTAAAACGGCATTCTCGCCCTCAATTACTATCGTTTCGGCAGAGGTGCTTTTATCCTCCTTGAAGCCCTTGGAATAATCGGAATAATCGGATACAGCCTCGGGAGCTTCAAGTATAAGCTCTGCCACAGCCGCTGCCTGCCCGGGATTTTCCAAAGCTACGGTATGCTCGCCCGCGGTCAGATGGATCGCATACGGCTCAACCGTCTCGCCCGTGCTGCTTTTTGCCAAAACTCCGTAATAATCCTTTATTTCGGTCTGCTCGGGGGTAAGGTCGTTGCCGTCCCTGTCGGTTTTAAAGCTTTCCTGCGCGTTTTGCCAAACTCGCGGGAAAACAAGGCTCTTTGCCTCTTCAAACGGCACCCTGCCGTCCGTCTTTAAAGTGAAAGCATAATCAACGCCGGTATCGACCGCGGTATATGAAAGTCTTATATTGTAAAGCGCGTCCTCGGGAACGGAAACCTTCCATTCCGCGCCGCAGCCGGTCTTTGAAAATACGACCGCGCTCTTACCGTTCACGCCCTTTCGGGCGGCGCTGCCGTATACGCGCGCCGCGTCCGATGAAAGCGTTATGCTTTTTTCGGCGCTTTTGCGTTCGGTCATATCCGCCGCATATGTTTTATAGGAAACCAATGAAGCCTCACCGGCGGCAGCCGTTACGGGATCAATTGCCTGCTCTGCCGATACGGTAGCGCAAAGCCGCGGAAATGATGACGCGGATATTAAAACAGCCGTCATAAGGCTTGCAAACCGTATAACCGATTTTTTATCCATTGAAATACCTGCTCCTTTTTTTAATAGGATTGAGAATACCCGAATACCCTGCATTCGGATATTCTCAATCCGGCAAGGCGCACTGCCTTGCCGAACATAATTTATACTGATTTGTTTTACTGACCGTCTGCGGGGGTCTCCAGAACAAGAACATCGCCCTGCTTCTGGTAAAGGCGAACATATTCTACCGAATACTCTGCCGGAAGACTTCCCTCGTTATTTTCTATTGTATTGGTCTTTTCTTCGTTTGCCACCGGGCTGCTTGAGGTAATAAGCTGATTGTCAAAGAGAATATTAACGGTATCGTCGAAATCGCCCTTATAACCCATTCTTGCAAGTGTGTCTTTAGTATAGGCTGCAAAGCATTCGCCGTCGATAAAGAATTTCATCTCATCGGCAGTCCAAAGGAAACCGTAGATATGATATTCATTTGCTAAATTTTCAGCATTCTTGAACTTGTAATTACCGACTGCGGCCTGACAGTGATCACTGTCATTCGACTTGTTGGTTTCGTGTATCGTTGTTCCGTTTTGGTCTGTATAGCCGAACGGCTCGATAATATCGACTTCCATATTATAGCCGTCCTTGCCGGTTAAATCGGTCTGGGCTGCATTGGGGCTTCTAAGCCACAGTGACGGCCAGCAGCCAGCTTTATACGGAACCTTTGCCTTTACCTCAAGATAACCGTACTTAAAGCTCATTCTGTTTTCGGTGGTTATTGAGTTTGTTGTTAAATATGTTTTACCGTTATAGTTCGCGGTATCGGGGTTCTTATACGCTGTCATTAAAAGTCTGCCGTTGCCCACCGATCTTACAGTACCCTCATCAAAGTTGCCGACACCGTCATATGCGGTCATTCGCGGCTGATTGGTGCGCCATTTGGCATTATCAATCGTTCTGCCTTTAAATTCATCATTCCACACAAGGCTGTAGCCCGCCGGCGCGAGGCTATCCTCACCGAGGAATTCGCTTACCGTCTTTTTAAGGGCGATAAGGTCGCGTATATCGGTAACCTTATCACTGTTGAAATCGGTAACATAGGATATTTCAGCACCTATCAAATGCTTTTTAAGAAGAGCGATATCCTGCGCGTCGGCAGCATCGTCGCCGTTTGCGTCGCCCATGCGCTGAGATACTATTTTCAGCCTCGGATAACCGTTTTGAGTGGGAGCAAACGCGCCGTTTTCCCAATCGAAACCAGTCATTGTTGTTTTAGCTTTATCCCCGATAATGGTTAAAAGTGCTTCCGGTGAATCTATTAAATATGAATTAGTTGCATCAACATTCTTGGTATTGGAATTTACAGCAAAATTCGGGAAAGCAAAGCAATTATCAATATTATTCTTTGCATATGCCGGCAAATTTCCGGCAAGACCGGAGCGGTTTTCCCAACTTACTCCCCTTACATCAGCTAAAGAAGCGCAGCCTCTAAAGTTAAATTCGCCATTGTCATCATTCTTGACGCCGCCTACTAATCCACCAACGTGCGCATCGGAGCCTGAGGAAGAAATCATTACATTATCGTCTACAAAACAATTTTCAAACGTCAGCGATTTAGCATTGCCGGTATAAACATAACCGAATATCGAACCAGCATTGTCATCACTGCTGAGCGACGCGTTTGAAATAATAAGATTTTTAACGGTAATGTTATAAGACCAAATATCAGCATACGGTATAAGTCCCGCAACACCGATTCCGCTGTAGTACAGACCGTATATTGTATATCCGTCGCCGTCAATATTTCCGCCGAAGCGCTGAGTGAACGCAACGGAATACCAACTGTTTGGAGAATTTTTTGCCCAATCGGGATCAGTCACATCATTCAGGTAAATATCTGCCGCAAGCTTATAATATTTACCCATTGAGAAACTGGTATTATTGGAAGCCGTATCTATAACATCATGCTTTACAAGGTAAGCCAGCTGCTTAGCATTTTCAATGATATACGGATCAGCCTGTGTTCCTGAGCCTGCCGCATAAATTTCTGTTGAGGTGCCGTCCCATATAATACTTTCGGGAGTTGTTTCGGTTTTAAATACCGGGAAGCCGTCGGTCGTATCCCAGACTTTTTCCCAATTGAGCTTCGGCATATTAGCCTTAGCTGCCGCGCCCTTCATATTCTCAAGTGCGCAGATATCTGTATTATATATTGTATCTTCAACAGCGGTGTAGCAGTTTTCCATAATGATTTTTCCGGGGTTTTTGCCAAACGCGCCGTTCGCAAAGGTATTTGTAACAGTAAGCGTGCTGCCCCATGAATTTGCAACAATCGCGCCGTTCCAAGCGCCTGCACTTGTTCTTCTCGAAACAACCGCACAATCCGAAACGGTAAAGGTACCGTAGCCGTAGCCGAATATTCCGCCTGCACTGTTATCATTAGTGCTCAAGGTGCATATAACGGTTACGCTTTCATGAATATAACATTTTGAAGCGTTAAAATCGCCGCCGCCCATAAAGCCTACAGCAGCAGCCAATCCGTAATTCGATGATTCGATGTAGCTGTCTGCCACATGTAGATTCTTAACGGTAACCGAACCCTTCGCCGCAGGAATCAAGCCGACTATTCTTTCGCTTCCTTTATAATAAATTCCGCTTACGGTATGACCGTCACCGTCAAAGGAGCCCTGGAAATATTTGCTTCCGTTGGATGCGTATGTATACCATTCTCTCGGATTGTTGTCCTTCCAGGCAGAATCAGAGGTGTCGTTAAGGTAAATATCTCCGGTGAGCTTATAGAATTTACCGGCGGTATCGTTTCCGTCATTCACCATTTTGGCAAGCTGTGAGCCATTGGAAATCAAAAATGGGTCTGTTCTTGTTCCCGTGCCGCCGGCATAGCTTTCGGCAATTGTGCCGTCCCACACACCGGACGCCGCCGTTGCGGGAACTGCTGCGGCTGTAATAACCGCCGATAGGAGCATTGCAAAAGTCAGGATAAATGCCAAGGTCTTTTTAAGTTTTGGAAATACGCTGTTTTTCATTTTTATAACTCCTTTTCGTGAATTTATTTATACCGGCCACAAAATCGCGGTCAAATACTATTTTGCGAGGTAAAGTGTGCTCTTGCCGTCGTTTTTCTGATAAAGGCGTACCCAGTCCACATCATATTCAACCGGAAGATCCGCCGCGTAAATCTCGCAGCCGTCATACGGCTTAAAGGAACTTGACTGCGTGAACAAATGGTTGTTCAGTATCAGGTGAAGCTGCGTATTGAAGCCGTTCATGCCCGAAACGCCGTTATCGAAATTCTTTGTTATATCATAGGTGTAGTACTTCTTGCCGTCGATATACATCGACATCTCGGTCGGAGTCCACTCAAAACCGTAGAGGTGATATTCGTTGTTGAGGTCTGCGGAATCGAAGGTATATTTTTCGTTTTCGTCGTTCCACATGGTGTGGTCGCCGTCGCCGTACCATTTATGTATGTTCGGTGCCAGAGTATCAACGCTTGAGAATACCTCAAAGATATCAATTTCTATTGAGTAATCGTCAATGGTGTATATGCGCTGCTTGCCGTCGGGTCCCAGAGAGCCGTAGCTCGAAGACCAGAAGGACGGCCATGCGCCGCGTACAAACGGAACTCGCGCGCGCATTTCCATATAGCCGTATTTCCAGCTCATGGTGTCGTAGGTCGTAACAGACCAGGGCGCCGCAAACTCAATTCCCGCGCGCTTTGGATCCCAATACCTTAAAGCGAACATTTTCATTACGCCGTTTTCAACGCGGGTGGTAAGCTCGGTATTATCGAGCATAAGCTCTGCGGTTGCCGCCATTTTCGTAGCTCTGCTCCAAAGCTTTGTATCAAGTGTTGTTCCTTCGAACTCATCGCCCCATACATATGTGTATCCGAGCTTTGTCGCCGTGAAATCGGAGCTTACCGAGAAGGTGTACGCGCTTCCCTTTTTATATTTGATGCGGGTATAGGTCTGAACGGCAGCTCTTACGGTTGCGTCATGCCCGCCGCCGAATATGAGCTTTTTGCCGGATACCTTTGCGAAATACTCGCCGTCCTTTGCGGAATACTTATAGCGCTTTGTGCTGCCTATAATTATTTCCTTATCCTTCGCGGCGGTATCGTCCGTTACGATTTTAAGAGTGACCGAAGCGTTCTTGGCGAAATACTGCTTGATAGTCTGCGCCGTGCGCTCCGCCTCTTTATTTCCCTTCGGAACTACTATTACATATCCGTCCGGTCCGCTCCAGGAAACGGTCTTGTAATTTATTACGGAAGCAGAGCCGCCGGAATTACCGTTACCCGAATCGGTCGGTATGGCACGGTCGGTATGATACCCATTATCGGAATCCGAGCTCGTTATGTCATCCGACAGATTGCCGCGGCTGTCTGTGCTCAAGGTGCCGTCCGAAGAAACATCCGAGCTTTGATCGGACGAATCCGAAGAATCCGAGGAAACGGAATCAGCGCCCGAATTCTGCGAGGAGCTCGGTTTTTTTGAGCCGGTATCTTTTTTTGTTTTTTCCTTACAGCCTGCAGAAGCGAAAAGCATGACCGCGCAAAGCAACAGTGCTGCAAACCTTTTTCTTGGATACATGGTATCCTGCCCCCTGACTTAATGTTTTTTGGTTGCGCCTTACGTTTATCGGACGGATAATCAAACGCTTTAACTTTTATAACACGAGTATATATAGGTACAATAGTCAAAAAAGCCGATCAAACATCCGATTTTATTTGCAAAATTATTATATCATACACACATTTGCTTGACAATGCAATAAATTAACGATTAGATGTGAAAAATTAAAATTACTTGTTATTTATTTACAAATAAATGTGTTTAATAAAATGTTTCTTGCTCACTTTATACCATATATATGAATATGCTGATAATTTGTCGCTTGCATTTTACTCAAATTTTGATATAATTTAACCAAGACTTTACACAAAGGTGACGAAGCATGAATAATGAGCGCATAAATTCATTTCCGTTTAACCCGACCGAGTTCCCGTTCAACATTGAAATTTCGGGAATTTCCAACTGCGATGAGGAATATACGGTATACCGCGAGAAGAGCTATTGCTACATTCTGGAATATATATACGAGGGCTCCGGCACGCTTATATGCAACGGCAGAGAATACAAGGTCGGCAAGGGAGACGCATACCTGCTGCCTAAGGGCAGCAATCACCGTTATTATCCCGATAAGACGTGGGATAAAATATGGTTCAACATAGACGGCATACTCGTTTCAAACCTTATTTTCGCATACGGGCTGGAAAACACGATAATATTTAAGGGCTTCAACCGCCAAAAGCTTTTCGAGGATCTGTACGAAATCACAAATTCAAAGAAATCCAACGCGGAGATCATGCTTACGGCGGCGATACAATTCCATGTCATTATTCAGGAAATGTATAATTCCACCCAAAAGAACACCTACAACAGCAATGTGAATAAAATCAAAAAAATGCTTGATGACAACATCTACGAGAAGGATATTTCGCTGAAGGCGATTGCCGACGAGCTTTGCATTTCGCAGGCGCAGGTAATCAACATTTTCAAAAAGACCTTTAACATGACGCCGTATCAGTATTTTTCAAAAAAGCGAATCGAAATTGCCGCCTCGCTGCTGCTCAATTCCAATTCGCAGGTAAAGGAAATAGCGGAGCTGCTCAATTATTCTGATCAGCCGTATTTTTCAAACGCCTTTAAAAAGATCATGGGAATATCCCCCGAGAAATACCGCAAGATGAACATTAACAGCGACCTTTCAAAGTCCAACATAAACAACAAGATCCTTATGGAGCAGGCGGAGAATCTCCCCTTTGCGCTTAAGGTTGACAGACATTAAATAATGTCTACTGAATAATTGCATTAGCAAATGCAATTATATAAAATCGAGTTAAAATCTCGATTTTATGGGTCAAAACCTTTGTTTTGACCGTCAGTATCCATTGATTGTCGCCTGATTTTAAAAAGAATCAAAATGTGATTCTTTTTAAAGTGCAAGGTTTTTTCGCAAAATTGCGCAAAAACCTTGCACCTGAACAATTCAAAAGTTTACACCGACATGCTCGGGTTAAGGTACTTTTGAATTGTTCATCAGGCATTAAATAAAAAAACAGAAAGCGAGTCCCGTCATGATAAAATTTTCAGCCGAAAGCAATACCTTCTTCCTTGGTACCGAAAGCTCGAGCTACATCATAAAAATACTCGATAACGGTCTTCTCTGCCATAAATACTACGGCGCGGCGGTTGCGTGCGATAATTTCGACTACCTCAATCTTTTCAAAAAGCACGAATATATGCCCGATACCGTTCTTAACGGCGTAAGCGTCGCAAAGGACAGTGCTCCGCAGGAATACCCGGCCTTCGGCCGCGGTGATTTCAGAAGTCCCGCGGTCTGCGTTGAGGACAGCTGCGGCAGACGCGTAAACGAGCTTCTTTACAAAAGCCATGAGATATTCCGCGGCGTGCCCTCGATTCCCGGTCTTCCCAATTTTGACAGAAATGCCGAAAACGCCGAAACCCTTAAAATCATTTTATCCGACAGTATAACAGGCTTTGAAGCCGCGCTTTTCTATTCGGTCTTTGAAGCGGAGGACGCCGTCACGCGGCACACGGTAATAACCAATGTATCCGACCGACCCTTAAAGCTTTGCTCGGCGGAAAGCCTTTCGATAGATTTTGAATCGAAAAATTTCGAGCTGCTCACCCTGCACGGCGCATGGGCAAGGGAACGCCACATAAGCCGAAGACCGCTTGATTACGGTACGACCTCCGTAGAAAGCCGCCGCGGCTCATCGGGTCATCAGCACAATCCGTTTGCGGCGCTCCTATCACCCGGAGCGGATGAAGAAAACGGCGAGGTATACGGCTTTGCGCTGGTTTACAGCGGAAATTTCAGAATTTCGGCGGAGGTGGACCAGTTTGCCTCAACGCGCCTGCAGATAGGAATAAATCCGCACGGCTTCACCTACCTTTTACCGCCGGGAGAAAGCTTTGCGACGCCTCAGGCAATATCTGTCTACAGCAAAAACGGGCTCGGAGGTATGTCCCGCCGCTTCCACGATATGTGCCGCGGGCATTTGGGAGTCTCCGCCGATAAAAGTATAAAGCACCCGATCATTATAAACAGCTGGGAAGCAATGTATTTCGACATAACCGAGGAACGCATTGAAAGGCTCATAAACAGCTGCAAGGGGCTGGGAATCGATACCTTCGTTTTGGACGACGGCTGGTTTGGCTGCAGGGAAAGCGATAATTCTTCCCTCGGGGACTGGTATACGGATGAAACCAAATTCCCGAACGGTCTGCACGGAATTATCGATATCTGCAAAAGAAACGGCATGAAGTTCGGAATATGGTTTGAGCCGGAAATGATTTCGGAAAACAGCCGTCTTTACCGCGAGCATCCCGACTGGTGCATCCATTCTCCCAGCCGCGCTCCCGTTGAAAGCCGCAATCAGTTAGTGCTGGATATGGCGCGAAGCGAGGTGGTTGACTGCATATACAACCAGATTTCCGCCATGCTGTCAAAATATGATATTTCCTATGTTAAATGGGACATGAACAGAAATATTACGGACAACGGCTCTGCGTCCCTGCCTGCCGAAGCGCAGGGAGAACATACCCACCGTTATATTCTCGGTGTTTACAGTCTTATGAAGCGGCTCACCGAAAATTATCCCGGCGTTTTGTTTGAAGGCTGCGCCGGAGGCGGCGGCAGATTTGATTTCGGAATCCTTTACTATATGCCGCAGATATGGACGAGCGACGACACCGACGCGATAGAAAGGCTCAAAATTCAATACGGCACAAGCCTTGTCTACCCGCCCGCTTCAATGACGGCTCATGTTTCCGCCTGCCCGAATCATCAAACGGGCAGGATTACCCCGTTTAAGACCCGCGGAGATATAGCGCAGATATGCAATTTCGGCTATGAATTCGACACCTCAAAGCTTTCATCATCCGAGCTTGCGCAAATCAGCGAGCAGATAAGGCTGCACAAAAAAACAGAGCCGCTGATTTACGACGGCAGCTTTTACAGAATAATAAGCCCGTTTGAAAGCGATTACTGCTGCTGGGAGCTTGTATCCGCCGACAGAAAGCAGGCGCTTGCGGTATTCGCCGTTCAGCGCGCCACGCCGAACACCGGCGGGCAATACATAAGGCTTAAGGGCCTTGACCCCGATGCCGTATACACCGTGTCGCCCAATATGCTTCGGCTGCACGGCAGCACCCTTATGAACGCGGGACTGCCTATAGCCGAGGATTTGACCGACTACAGCACCGTGATTTTTGAACTGAACGCAGAATAGCATAAGGAGAATTTAAAATGAAGGATCACCGCATTGCCGATAAGCTTATAGAGCAAAGATTTGAAGAAATAAGCAAAAAAACAGATGCCCTACCGAAAACGCAGGTCAACTACATTTTCGTAACGGACACCCATGCCGACGAATATCTTTTAAAGGATGAAAACGGCAAGCTGACGGTTTTTGAACCCGAGGATACCGTAAACGACCGCATAAATCAAATTGCAAAGCACCTTGAAATCGCCGTTAACATAGCAAATAAAAACGATAATATTGACTTTATCGCCGTCGGCGGCGACCTTATGAACGCCTACTGCATAAAAGGCAAGGAGCATGTTTTGAGCAATCTGCACAGGTCGGTCGCTCCGCTTAAAAACAGCTTAAAGCCGGTGCTTATTGCCTTCGGAAACCATGACGACAACGCCTTCCAGTTTTTGAATCCGAATATTCCCGCAGCCGAAAGGGAATGGATTATAAGCGATAAGGACTGGAAGGAAAAAGTCACCGATTTGTTCCCCGGAGCAGACGGAGAGGTTCACGATGACCGCTATGAATATTCGAAATATTATTATTATGATCTTAAGAAAAAAAGAACAAGAATAATAATTCTCGACACTATGGACTGCCGCCGCCCGTTTGATGAAAACGGCGTTGTAAACGGAGAAATGCGATTGAAGCGCATATGCTATACCGATCAGCAGCTCGACTGGCTCGTAAACCGCGCAATGACCGCCCCCGCCGATTACAATTACATTTTTATATCTCACATGGGTATCGATTCCGCCGTGAACAGCAACAGAATGCTCGGCGGCGAGACGCTCCGCGAAATTATAAGGGCATTCCAAAGCCGCTCCTCCTACAGCTTTTCATACACCGATATAAACGGTGAGGAAATAACCGTAAACGCCGATTTCCCCGAAAGCATAAGCGGGAAAATACTGTTTTATTCCTTCGGGCATCAGCATTCCGAAGCGATACTTTACAGCGAGGATATTAACCTCTGGCAGGTCGCAACAGGCTGCGAGAATATGCGCGGCGGCGAGGGTGAAGGCGGAAGCGACGCGTCCGTGAAATGGAAAATTCTCAATAACCGCCGCGAGGGCGACGAAACCGAAACCTGCATTGATATAATCTCTGCAGGCACAGAGGTTTGTCATAAATTCAATATAGGCCCCGGAGACGATGCCGAAATGCCGTATAAATGTGAATAAAAATGAAAAAGACTTATCCTCGGTAGGGTAAGTCTTTTTTTAAAGCCGCAGTTTATGTTACGGGCAGGACGGCTTTGCAATGACGGATGTATGCTCAGCCGTTACCCTTATTAAGTTCAGTATCGGCAGCGGTACGCCCTTCGCATCCGAACAGACGCCGTGTATACCGCCGCCGACAGCTTCGGCATAAATTGCGATAGGTAATCCTTTGAGGTTATCTCCAGATTTTCCCCCGCTTAGCACCG
>ERZ857840.166-NODE-166-length-115859-cov-5.162551_pt1 | contig 115859 bp, 107 predicted proteins | sample MGYA00519760_ERZ857840 | MGnify/ENA primary metagenome ERZ857840 (study PRJEB31778, sample SAMEA3449371) | human gut metagenome | biome: human gut; feature: human-associated habitat; material: faeces | place: United Kingdom | collected 2010/2012 ... | reverse complement strand
CCAAGTGGTAAGGCAATGGTCTGCAACACCAGTATCCACCGGTTCAAATCCGGTCTGCGCCTCTTTAAAAACCTCGAAAAACATTAATTTTTCGGGTTTTTTTGATCTACATAGAAAAGAAAATCGAACAAAAGAATAAGTTTTTACCACAACATTATAATCGTCACCTGAAATTTTTGCTACAGCTTTTATCACCTGATGACTTTTTGTATTATGGAGAAGACGAGTGGCAAATACATCTTTAGAACAGTCAATCGATCTTTACAGATAAAAGATATTCTTTTGGAGACATAGAAACATATTGCTTGAAACGCTTTGAAAAATATTGCGGTGTGTCAAATTTCAGGATTGTTGAAATTTCTGTTATGGAATAATTTTCTTCCCGAATCAGGCGTTTTGCTTCCTCAATTTTTATAAATGTATAGTAGTCTATAATACTTCGGTTATAAACCTTTTTAAATGCTGTAGATAAATGTGTTTTGCCATAATGAAGCTGTTCGCTGATTTGTGAAACAGTAATTTTGTCAAATAAATGATCTTCCAGTAATTTTTTAATTTGAGCAGCAATATGATTATCAAATTTTGATTTTGAAGTAAAAAACTGATAATTAGTTTTAGTTTGCTGCTCATGTCTCAATAACAGGATCAGGAATTGTTCCAGATTTAATCGGACTAATTGCTGAGCTCCGATCATGGAATCCTCTTTGGGTATCAGCTCACGTAACTTAGGATCAGGCATGGGAAGTATAAATGCAGATTTACCCTCTGCTATTATTTGCGAAATCAGCCCTTTAAGGCGGTCTGGTATTTTTATTACCTTATCTTCAAAATAACGCATAGCGGAAGAATTTGTATCAAAAGAAATGATAAATACATTAGCCGCGTGTTTTCCATCCGAACAGATATTATGATATAAATTTGGGCGTAAGAATACCAGTTCCCCCTGTTCCAGCATAAATTCGTGTTCGCCGCGGGTTATGCATACATGCCCCTTGTCTGAATATATAATTTCCCAGAAGTCATGGCTTTCCCCATTAAATTTATAATCTTTTCCATATTCAAAATAATGTATCGTTATAATCTTCGCTATGTTTATTACATTGGCAATTTCATGTTTGATATAGATTGTATTTTGCATTTCTGTTCTCTCTTTTATTTTACTATGAACAAAAGTATAAATCCGGCATACAATAATCTCTTATCATCCCGTATTTTCTATTATAAGATAGTGCTGTAAAAAGCTCAACCGGAAGGAGGATACTTGTATTGAAAAAGAGATATAATGTAGCAATAATTGGCTGCGGAGGTATGGGGGAGGCGCATATTCAGGAAAATTACTATAAGGAAAATATCCGATTTACGTACGCATGTGACTGTGATTTAGAGCGGGCAGTTATGTTTCAAAGAAAGTATGGTGTTGATTATATCACCAGTGATTATAAGGAGTGTATATCAGATGACAAGGTGGATATTGTCATTATTGCTACCAGACCTAAAAGCCATCTTGACATACTGCGTGTCTGTATTCAATATCATAAGCATGTACTTTGTGAAAAACCAATTTGTGACACTTTAGAAGCAGGCAGCACTTTTTTAAGGCTTGTGAAAGAACATCCGGAGATCAAGGTTTTAGTTGGGCATATCCTGCGTCATAACAAGACATATCAGCGGGCAGCGGAGATGATTCAGGCAGGGGCGATCGGAAAGCCTGTCATATTCCGAATGGTGCAAAATCATCACACAATGAATTGGGAACGCTATCTGTCAATGCTTCGTGAGGTATCTCCATTATTAGACTGCGGCGTTCATTATGCAGATATTATACAATGGTTTACCGGCGCAAAGGTAATAGATATACAAGCCACAGGCGTGCGCAGTGAAAAAGATGTTCCCGTCGGCAATTACAATTATGGGCTTGTAACCATGCGTATGTCGGACGGATCCGTGGGGTACTATGAAGCTGGCTACAGCAATACATTGTCTGCCCAAAATGTAAAGGAATTTGCAGGACCCAAGGGAAGGATACGTATCATATTCGCCAAAGACCGGCAGGAACATCAGGAGGAAGGAGATTTAATTGAATTTTACCGGTATCCCGAAAAAGAGTATGAGATGATAAACATACGGTGCAGTCGGAAACCAACAGGTGAACAATTTGAGTACCTGTTACAGATGATTGAAAATAACCTTCCCCCGGTTCCAAGCATGGAAGAAGTAAAAGAAGCCTTTGATATAATGATACAGGCAGATACTATGATAAAACATAATTTGTAGAGATGATTCCCCGAAAATACTGATATTTCAATGCTGTCCCCGTAATAGCTCCACTGCACAGAAGGACAATTACGCAATAAAGAATCGTAATACCAAAGGGGAACTGGTAGTTCAAATAGTTCATCAAACTGTTTTTCAGGAAGATACAAAGAAAGTATCCGGTCCCGCCGCCAACAACCAGCGATAAAATAAGTCCGGCAGAAACCACAATCAGCCCTTCACTGTGAACCATTGCAGAAAGCTGTTTTTGTGACATGCCCACGGAACGCAGCAGGGCAAATTCTTTGCGTCTCACAATAATTCCTGTTAAAATTGTATTCAGTAAATTTAATACAGAAAAACAGCCAATAAATGTAATCATGACCGCAAGCGTGAGTTTCATCCCTTGAAGGAAATTTTCGTTTTGAGCAATAGCAGCTGAGAGAGTGTCAACATTTAAGCGTGGATTGTTTAATATAATTTGTTCTATTTCTGCTTCTGCCTGTTGTTCAAAATCATTATCAACGGAAATTACATATTGATAGGTCAAATTACTCTGTACAATCTTTTCCATAGAATCGTCAGGCAGCATCATCATATCAATTCTATCTCCATGGCTGCCTATTTTGTTTTGGTCTAGAACAGCTGCTATTTCAAATTGCATATTCTCACTATGCGTACCGTCAAAGACCTTTAGTGTGACCGTTTTTCCCACTTTTGGCTGTACGCCAAAATATTCGACAAAGTCTTCCCCCCTTCCGATAATGAGTTGATTCTCTGCTCTTAATGTTTTATAATCAGGAACGATTCCGCTTGCGGCACAGCTTTGTATCAAATCCATATCCTCTTGCTCAAATCCTACAATCGCTGCGTTTGATTCTGATGCTTGTAAGTCGTTGGTTACTGGAAGCTGCTGGTCAATGGCGATTTGTTCTATCCCGGAGACATGGCTTAATGCAGTATATACTTCATCTGTAAATGGGCTTTCCTTTTGTGCCAGCTCCAAAGATTTTTCTCTTAACTCTTGATTTGTAAATCCAACAAGAAACTGTCCCCTTGGAAATCCGGATAAGGACATTTCTTTTGCGTCTATGGAGGAGAGGACAGACGACAGACCTAACAGCAAAATACCCGTCATCACAAGGGAAGCTATGGTCAGCAGGTTCTTTCTTTTATAGCAAAAGATTTGATTCCCTGCCAAAGAAAGAGGGGTTAATCTACGCTGTCTGTGCTTGTGTACATGAATGCCATCTGCTTCATACCGGGAGGCCTCTATGGGAGATACCGCAGACGCAATCATCGTTGGTTTCCTAACCGACAAGCGTACTGTCATATAAGATAATATGATAACTGCCGGGCATACCCACAGCACATGTTTCAGTCTGAATCCCTGCGGAATCAAGACATAAGAGAATATCATTCCCATTATCAAACCAATCGGAACTGCTGCCAGTGCCAATAGAGAACCTTCCCTAAAAACAAGCTGCTTTATCTGCTTTGCCGTCATGCCGATTGTCCGCAGCTGTCCATATTCCTTTATGGAGCTGATAATCGAAATATAGAAAATACAATAGATAACCAATACACCTGCCATAATAATAATTGCAAGCCCGGCAACTGCCGCAGCAATCATCAGAACAGAAGGCTGGATAAGGTTGATATAGGATTTATTGAGAGATGGTGTTTGTTCAATTCCGGCATCTGCGGATGTTTGTATTGCCATACTTGTAACGTCCGCCTGATTTGTCAGTGCATCAGACTTTATCCGAAACATTACTGTTTGCGGAAAAGTATCCCATCCACCGATTGCCTCAAAAAATTCTTCAGAAACAATAGCTGCATATAAGGTTCGTTCCGTTCCTTTTGCTGCCGTTTCCAAATAACCGGATATTCTAAAATCCGTTTTATCTTGCCCGTCAGGAGAAGGCAAGGAAATGGTATCCCCAATTTTGGCATCAATCTTCTGACTGAACAGGTATTCTTCTTCAATCAGAATCTCATTTTCCTGCAGGGGCATTTTCCCTTCCGAAACAGAAAGCCCGTTCAAAGTAAGGCAATCTATATTTGAGTAGGAAAGGTTCAGGCGATCTTTACCAACATTAACACTTCCTAATGGAGCAGTAAGCCCTAATAGTTCTATGTGTGAATCTGTGGATAATTTATTGTACTGTTCTTGTGTTACGCCAGAAACCAGGGCGTGATAAGAACCTGTGACGCTATTGCCGCCATTCTGGTTAACAGTGATAATTCCTGAAATCAGAAGTAATATTGATGACATTAGAAATGTTGCCAAAGTGATGGCAAAAATAGTAATAACCGTTTTTAGTCTGTCATGTTTCAGATGTGCAGAAGTAATTCTGCGAATGACACGGCTGGTGTCATTTTCAAATGGTAAAATCATAGTTTCGTCTCCTTACGCCCATACTGTTTGAATAAAGCCTCCAGAACCGTCAACAATTCGAGGCATCAAAGCCATCCGGACTGTGGATTCAGTTTAGCCTGCCGCCCTGATGCATGCTGCAATGGATTGCTGTTTCATATAACGTATTGCAAATAATATATATAGGCAATGAATGATTAAAAGTGCGCAGACGAAGGCCGTCAGCTCCCACATCGGAAAACAATAACTTGGAACGCCTAATACGTTTAGGCGATTCAGGATCAGAATAAGTACTGCGCCGCATGCGCTTCCAAGTATGACTGTTGCCCCCAATGCTCCGGAAATATACCGAAGGCATTCCCATGAAAGCATTCTGGAAAGCTGTTTGCGGGTCATACCCACCGATTGTAAAATCCCTAATTCCTGTCTGCGGGTCAACAGGTTGGTTATCAGCGTATTTGTCAAATTGACCAGTGCGAAGACAAAAAGGAATGCCGTAAAGAGATAGACCAGCCTTACTAATTCCCGAAAAGAGGTTTGAAGGGTAGCCGTCAGATCACTGCGGGCAATGATGGTCAGCGCCGGATTTTCCGCAATCTGGAACAATTGCGTACGCAGTACGTCGCTGTCTTGAGCGGCATGGACATTCCAAACCATCTGGAAGTTTTTGACCTCTGGGTATAGTTTGTGGAGTGTCTCCTCGGGAAGAATAAAGAGTGACGCCAACACGCCGGTGGCATCCCGGCTTCCTTCCTTTACAATTCCCATGACATTCAAATCCATATCCTGTCCGCCGTAAGTTTTCAGATGGAGCACATCGCCTATTTGGGGCGTATACTCATAGCCGGACAGGATATGGTCGCTGCTGTCCGAGATTAGAATACCATTACCCTCTGCCAATGCATCGTAGTCCGCAGTTCCTGCGGCAATCCGATTATCCGGAAGCTGCTGGCTGAATTGTTCCCTCCTCATGGCGGTTATGATGAAGGTGTCCGCCTTTCTTGGCAAATCGATCTCCACTGTAACAGCGTCATAAGAGGTAATCGCATCCACATCCGGCAATGCCAAAATCTGCTCACGCAGGTCGTCATAGAGTGGATTGTCCAACGCCTGCTCCGGAATCTTCTCCATGTCTACGGCATCCTGCCAGGAAATCATATAATTCCCCCCGTCCCCCATGTACTTCGCTGCCATACTGTTAAAGTTGATGGAGTGATAGAGCGTCGCTGCCGTGAGCAGCAGGATTCCGCTCAAGCTGAGGGAGGCCAGCGTAATTGCCGCTTTTCTTCCGTTGCGTTCAAAATTCATCTTAGAGAGGACAGACGGTGTGAGCCTACGGTGAGGCCGGCGTGAGTTCACGTGCCTTCCTTCCCTGGCATAGTTTGATGTGCGCACTGCTTCAATTGGAGATACCTTTGCAGCCATCCGAACCGGAGTATCGGTAGACAGAAATATCATCAGCCCGGTCATGGCGAGGATGACAACCGCAACCTTAGAATTATCTGTCCAACTCCAGTAGGCGGGCAGACAAGCAAAGGCGATTACACTGCCGATCACAAGGCCGGCCGGTATCCCAAGGAGAAAGAGGTATATGCTTTCATAACGGACGATCCGCCTGAGTTGCCGGGGTGTGGCGCCAATGACCTTTAAACGGCCATATTCTTTCACCTTACCATTGACCGAGATATAGAAAATGTTATAAATCACGATACCACAGGCCAATAGGATCACGAGGGCAGCAGGCAGGGCATACCCGCCCGCATTGTTGCGGAACCCCTCCATGTTAAAATAATCGGAGCTGAAGAAAATATCTTGCTCCGGAACTTCCTGTGCTGCAAGAAACGTAAGGATATCCTCCTTCAGATGGTCTGCGTCCATCTGCTCCCCTCCCCGATAGCACATACGAAACTCAAATTCAGGTGTTCCGTCGGAATACGCTGTTACAAAGGCTTTTGAAACGATAATTTCAAACATACGGGAGAGATTCTCGGTTTGAAGAATGCCCGTTACCATATAGGTCTGTTCCCCGCATCCGAGGTCGAGTTTGATCTGTTGCCCGGTTTCATGCGGCAGATGGAAGTAATCTAAAAAAGCACTATCCACCAGAATCTCATGCTCACCTTGTGGCATTTGTCCCTCAACTGCGGGCTTATTCCCCAAAGCCATCCAGTTGGTGTCTGCATAGAGTACGCTGAGTACGCTGTCCTGATAACGGGAGAGCGGGAAAGTACTTGACAGGCCCCAGCGCTCCACTTCCGGCTGGGCGGCCAGGCTGTCGACCCGCTCCTGAGTTGACCTCAGTATCATGACTTGATACTGACCGCGGATGTCCCGCTCCACTTTTGCTTTCTGTGCAGCGGCAAAAAAACTTAGCCCCGTCATCAGGGCAACCGCAAAGGCGATGGTGCAGCAAATGAGCAAATTGCGGCGCTTTTCAGCCGCTAAACTTCTTTTGGCAAGTTTTTTTACAATGCGGCTTGTATCATTGTCAAAGGGTAATGTCATCATATCACCTCCTTACCCCATGATTTTGCCGTCCTCAATCCGCACGATGCGGTCGGCAAGCTGGGCGATCTCATTGTTGTGGGTAATCATCACGATAGTCTGGTTAAATTCGCTGCTGGTGCGTTTTAAAAGGCCCAGCACGTCGGCACTGGTCTTACTGTCCAGATTGCCGGTAGGCTCATCCGCCAGAACGATGGCGGGCTTTGTCACCAGAGCCCGGGCGATGGCCACACGCTGCTGCTGACCGCCGGAGAGATTATTGGGCATATTTTTCAGCTTGTCCTTCATCCCCAGCATCTGAACGACTTCATCCATGAATTTCTGGTCTGCCGTATCGCCGTCCAGTTCCACCGGGAGGACGATGTTCTCGTAGACGTTGAGGATCGGCACGAGGTTATAGTTCTGGAAGATGAAACCGATGTTGCGGCGGCGGAAAATGGTGAGCTGCTCGTCGTTCATCTTCGCCAGCTCCTTTTCCCGCACCATGATGGAACCGGAAGTGGGGGTGTCCAGCCCGCCCATCATGTGAAGAAGCGTGGACTTGCCGGAACCGGAGGTTCCGACCACGGCAATAAACTCGCCTTGCTCCACGGAAAAGGTTACGCCGTCGAGGGCACGAGTGATATTCGGCTCGGTGCCGTAGTATTTTTTTAGTGCTGTTGTCTGTAAAATACTCATTGGAATACCTGTCTTTCTTTGTTTGATAGGTATATCGTAAAACGGAATTGTTGCAGAAATGTCCTAAAATCAATTTCTTTTAAAAATTTTCGAAAAAGATAGCGATGGCCTGCCCGGGCAGACCATCGCTTTATTACCTCCGTGGCAGGAACACCGAGAATGTGGAGCCTTTGTCGATCTCTGAAATCACCTTGATGTAGCCGCCCTGCATGGTAATGATCTCACGGGCGAGGTACAGGCCGATGCCGATGCCGTCCACAGTATGTACGGACGCCTCCCGGTAAAACCGCTTGAAGATGGTGGCCTGGGCGCTCTCCGGGATACCCCGGCCGGTGTCGGCCACATCAATTTTTACATAAAACTCCCAAACCTGTACCGTGACATGGATGTTTCCGCCCGCAGGGGTATATTTCACCGCATTGTCCAGCAGATTGAACAGGGCTTCGGAAGTCCAGCGACTGTCGTGGGCAACCGTCAAATCCTCCGGGCAGTCCACGGATAGGGTGATTTGCTTTTGCTCCATTGGGGCCAAAATACCGTTGACGGCAGCAGCCAGTGTATCGGCAATGGCCGCGGGCTTCTTTTCCAGCACAATCACACCGGTTTCCAAACGTGAGGTTTTTACCATCGCCCGGATGAGAAAGTCCAGCTTGTCCAGCTTGCTCCCTGTAGCCTGCAAGAATTCCCGGCGCTTTTCCACGGACACGGGGCGGGTCATCAGAGTATCGTTGAGCATTTTTAAGTTGGCGATGGGAATTTTCGTCTGGTGAGAAATATCAGATACCAGCGACTGCAGTTCGGCCTTTTCCTCCTCCACCTTGCGCCGATTCTCCTGCATGGTGTTATAAAGCCGTTCCAGCCGGTGGCTGATACGGGCCAGCAGGGTTTCCGCCTCATAATCGACATGGGGCCTCTCGTTGCCGTCCATCATTCCATCCAATGTCCGGCACAGACTGTCGGTGAAACGGGACAACTTGAGCTGAAAGTATTTCAAAAAGACAGCACCCCACATAAAGAAGACGGCTGTTAGAATCAGCCCACAGAGTACAATCCGGCTATCCCGCGTCAGCCAATACAGCACTGCCAGCACAGCAGCGGCGGTCAGGACGGTACCGGCGCAAATTATCCTTAAAAACTTGCGGATTGAAATATTTTGCATTTTTATTTCAGCTCACCCCCCGTCCACTGATAGCCCATGCCATAGGCTGTTTTGATATACTTATGCTCGTCGGTTTCAATTTTCTTTCGGATGCGGCTTATGATGGTAGTCAGGGTATGCTCATCCACAAAGTCGCCGTCGATGTCCCATAGCCTTTCTAATAGCTGCCGCTTCGTCAAGATCATGCGCGGGTTCTTGACGAACAGGAACAGGGTGCGGTATTCCTTCGGCGTTAAGTCCAGTGGCTCTCCGGACAATAATGCCGTCTGCTCGGAGAAGTCGATTTTCAGGATGCCGTCATCGTACAGGTCGTGCCGGGGGTTCCGCCGCTCCATGTTGGTAAAGACGGCGGAGAGCTTTCTGCACAGCACGGCGATGGAAAAGGGCTTTGTGATATAGTCCGCGCCGCCTGCTTCATAGCCTCCCAGCATATCGCTTTCCTTGTCATTGGCGGTCAGGAACATGACGTAGCTGTTCTGGCCCCTGGTCCGGATTTCCTCACACAAGTCCAGGCCGCTGCCGTCAGGCAGGTTGATGTCCAGCAGCACCAAGTCAAACTCATTCTTTTGCAGATGTGCCACGGCTGAGGCGTAGGTAAAGGCCGATACCGTTTCGTAGCCCTCCGATGCCAGATTGTAGGCCAGCGTCTTATTCAGGAGGGTGTCATCCTCCACAATCAGTATCTTTTTCATGCGTTCACTTCCTCCGGAAACAATGTTATAAATTTTATTCTAAAGCTGAAATGTTGCAGAATTGTCCTAAAGTTCTCTTCGATTATATTTTATTTTTCATGGATGGACAATGGTACCTCATAAATAATTGCAGATATAAAGGTACACGAGAGGCTATTACACACGTTCTTGCCGCAAAGGGAGAAATGTAGAATGAGATAGGGATGATATAATTATCTGCCAAACGGATTAAAGGCATCATCAATGTACTGAGCACAATACAGCCTAATAGCAATCCTGAATTATTAATTGTATTCGGGATATCAATATGAGATAAACGTTGATTACTTTGATATTAATATGGAGAATTGTCCTTTTTTACTTTGTAATATAATAGATAATGGATATTACCTGACTTTTCAGTTAGTCGAAGGCGACAGTTCCGGATGTATATAATGAATACAGTGACAGAAGAGATCCGTATTCATTTATTTTCGAATATATAAACAGATCATAAAAATCGTACGAATATATTGATAAAATCGTACGAATTGAGTATGATAATAGTGAACACATCTATATACTGTATAAAGGAAAGGGGGCATTCGTAATGTCAATTACTGCAACTGAGTTAAAAATGAACCTGAGTAAGTATCTGATGCTTGCTGAAAAGGAAGATATTTATATTACCCGGAATGGAAAAGTTGTAGCCAAACTTACCAATCCTTATCAGGATCGGGTGGACATGGCAAAGTCTCTGTTTGGGGTCCTTCCAGCCGATATCACTTTGGAAGAATCAAAAAAGGAAAGGTTAAATAAAATATGAGAGCGTTGATTGATACCTGTATTATTGTAGATGCGCTCCAAAGCAGGCAGCCGTTCTGTGCGGAAGCCCAGGAAATTTTTCTCGCTACGGCTAATAAGCGGTTTTCCGGGTTTATCACTGCAAAATCAGCAACAGATATTTACTATCTTACACATAGGTATACTCATAATGACAAAGAAACAAGAACTATTTTAAATACATTGTTCGGTCTGTTTGATCTGCTTGATACTGCTGGTATGGACTGCAGGCGTGCCATTTCTTCGGATATTTCTGATTTTGAAGATGCGGTTATGGTAGAATCTGCACTCCAATGTGATATTGACTGCATTGTTACACGGAATTTGAAGGATTATACAAAGTCCTCAGTGCCGGTCTATGCACCTTCTGATTTTTTGAATATGCTTAATTGAGGAGAAGATTAACTTATTCTAAAAGTTCATCCTGGTTAATGGGCGAATAGAAATACAAAATATTCCAAAAATATTAGTTTATTTTTGGAATGTACCAATATATTTGCATAAGACTATAGAACGAAAAACCATCTGGATCTGTTAAGGTTCTGTGATGGTTTTTTGTTTGCCGGCAAAGCCATCATCATACGGAATCAGACTTTCCAAACTTAATGAAAAAAATAAATACAATTATGCCACAGAAGGCGGACTGATTGGAGTCTGTTTTTCGGTACAGACTCCAATCCTATTATCCGATTGCGGCCTTATAATTATCCGACTGTGAGTTCGCTCCCTCCAAACCAGGAATCCAGAGTGCGGAAACCGCAGTATCCGTTCTCATCGATAAGGGAAAGCACATCGCTGCCGGCAGGAATAGTGACTGTATATCGTTTTCCTTCATATCTGTATTTGATTACTAAAGTAATGTCCGGCCTGGAAGACAGGGCGCTTAAAACACTTCCCTGGAAGCTGTTCCAGATATCAGTATCCAATGTCACTGCTGCGTTTTTTTGAGCAGTTTCGATAGATGTGATACTTTCCTTATTAAATTGAGCAAAAGCAGAGTTCGGCTCCTTCATATAATCCGTGACACGGCCGCAGTTTGTACATTCATATGCGAGAACCGCATCGGCAATTGCCGTTGCTTCCTGTATCGTCACCCACTCGAAATTGTGGTGACAGCTTTCGCTGCCGGAACCCCCACTGTCAGAGGGAGGGGTATCTTTTTTGGGTGGGTATCCTCTCCTTCATAGATATGTACAAAGTAGTCGCCGTTAATTTGTTCACACCTTACAGACTCATAAATAAAATCTGCATAGACTGCTTCATTCATCTTTCCATATTCGCTGTCATTCTCTTTGGAGCTTACCCTCTCACCCTGTTTATTGCCATTACTGTCGTAATAATACGCGGTAAAGGGAACGCACGCTCCGTTGGTGTCCTTCACATAAATATTATTCCGTGTTTTGTTAATCGCTACGGTCTGCCCGGGACTGACATATACCTGTACCGGGCCTGCCGCTCTAACATCCATCTTGGGAGCCAGTGCCAGCCCTCCAATCATCATGCAGAAACCCAACAGTACCGATACCGCTTTCTTCCATAGTTTCATATACCATTCTCCCTTTCCTCAATTGTTAATGACAATATCGCTCTCTGCTCCGGAGTACAAAATCCACATAACCCTTTATAATCTTCTATTCTTTGTCTTACTAATTAATATCAAAATAAGATAATAGATTAATGAATTGCAATGGGTTGGCCGTTTTTTGCAGATTTTGGCCGGAAATGGCATTTAGGGTTGAAGCGGCGGACCAGCACGAATCTCATGTCGTCCATTTCTTTCTTGAAATCCAAAAAAATTCCGCCATGTAACAAAAATAAGAGAATTGAGAGGATGCAGTTACCGGGTTACAATATAAATACAAACAGAGAAAAATGAAATACAGAGAGGATTAAAATGAAAAGGTGCAATTTGCTATTTATTATGACAGATGAACAGCGTTTTGACGCGGTTGGCTATCAGAATCCCTGCGTAAAGACACCTAATTTAGATGCTCTTGCAGAAGAGTCGGTTGTTTTTGATTATGCGTATACCACCAATCCTTCCTGTATACCGGCAAGAGCGGCGATTTTTACCGGAAGGTATCCTTCTCAGTGCGGGGCTCCTTGTTATATAACGCCATTGCCCAAAAAAGAGACGACGTTTATGAAGCTTCTGCAGGAGGGCGGATATTATACGGCGGTTGTTGGCAAACAGCATTTCTGGAAGTCGGAAATAGAGAAGGGTTATGATTATATGGACATTGTGGATAATCATTTTCCTCCGGCTGTGATTGATGATAAGGTGAGGGAGTCGGATTTTGGCCTGCCGGCCAATCTGACGGTAACGGATCAGGTTCCCAGTTATATCCGGTTTCTGTGGGAAAACGGATTCAAAAAAGGAGAAGAGCTGTTCGAAGAAATTGATGATGGGGGTATTTACCGGTGGAAGGAAGATGAAAAGTATTATGTGGACGCGTATATCGGAGATAAAGGTGTGGAATGGCTGAGAAATCAGAAGCCTGCAGATAAACCCTGGTTCCTGACATTATCGTTTCCCGGCCCTCATATGCCGTTTGACGGAATCGGACTGCCGGATGATAAGCTTTATGAGGAAGAAGATTTGGATATGCCGCAGACGGAACCGGCGGATATTCTGGAGAAGCCGCCGCATTTCAGGGATATATTTTCCAAGTACGGAAAGGTTTCGGAAGACGGCAGAGCAATAGAAGGCGGTCTTTCAGAAGAGCAAATCAGAAAGATGAGAAAGGCTTATTATGCCAATGTATCCCTGATAGACAGGAAAATAGGGGAAGTAATTGAGGAATTAAAAAAGAGCGGGGAGTATGAAAATACGCTGATTATTTATACATCGGATCATGGGGATTATATGGGGGATTTTGGAGTGGCTGCTAAAGCGCAATATCTTTCAGAGGTTCTCATGCGGATTCCATTTTTGATAAAGCCGCCCGTAAGGGATTTTAGGGGATATCATGAAAAAAGCTTTGTCAGTTCGGTGGAAATTGCGGCCACCTTTTTAACCGCAGGAGGGATTGCGGTTCCGGATAATATGCAGGGAAGAAGTCTGACCGGTTTTTATGAGGGCGTGCCTGAAAGGCAGGAAGATATTTACATGGAGGCCCGTGATTTGAGAGGAATAAGGACGAAGGATTTCAAACTTGTTTTTTACGCAGAAAGGGAATACGGGGAACTGTATGATATGAATCAGGATCCGTGGGAACGGCACAATCTTTGGGATCATCCCGCGCAGCAGAAAACAAAGCAGGAACTTTTGTGCAGGTTAATGAATCATATGGTTCGGCTGGGAGAAAATTCGCAGGCTGCCTGGAATATGGGGGCGCCGGAGATATGAGGAGGCATCAGTGAAAAAGAAATCAGGGCTGAGTTATTCGAATTTTTATTATTATCTGCTGTTGATAGCGCCGCTGTTTCTTATATATATCGTGTTTTTCGTAGTACCGGTGGTTTCCAGCCTGTTTTTGAGTATGACTAATTATAATGGGCTGAGCCTGGATGTAAAGTTTACAGGGCTGAATAATTATATCGTAGCCTTTTCGGATAAGGTGTTTCGGAAGGCTATGTGGAATACGATTTTATTTGCGGGACTTGCGACCTTGCTGCAGAATGGACTGGCGCTTCTTTTGGCGCTGGGACTGAACGCAAAGATTAAGGGGCGGGGATTTATGAGAATGCTTGTGTTTGCCCCCTGTATGATTTCCCCGATTATCACGGCATTCGTATGGCAGTTTATATTTATGCCTGAGGGGCTGCTGAACCGTATGCTCGGTGCGGTGGGGATAGGAAGGATGGATAAGGCATGGCTGGGAAGTGTGGATACGGCGCTGGTCTGTGTGGTGTGTGCGCATGTATGGATGTGGATTGGTTATTCCGCCACGATTTATCTGTCTAATCTGAGCAATATGTCTGAGGATATTACGGAGGCAGCCAGGATTGACGGATGCAGCAGAATGAATCTTTTCCGTTATATCACGTTTCCGATGCTGGCGCCGGCAACGACAATTAACATAACGCTGGCATTCACGCAGTCTTTGAAGGTATTTGACATTGTTTATGCCATGACAAACGGTGGGCCTCTGAATGCAACGGAAACCGTCGGGACTTATGTCATACGTAATATGGGATTAAATCTTCACGGATATGCTTCCGCGATGACCGTTCTTCTTATGTTTGTTATTATTTTGACCGGTACGGTGCTCATCGGACGGCTGAAAAAGAGGGAGGCGGAAATCTATTGAAAAAGAAGCAGAGGGATAAATTATTCTTTACGATTTTTATGTATCTGGTGACTTTGGTTATTTTTTATCCGATGATAATGATGCTGCTGGTTTCTTTAAAAAGCAAGGCGGAGGTGGTCAGCAATCCGGTCGGAGTGAAAATGAGCTTCCAGTTTTCCAATTATACGGAGGCTTTCCGTGAAATGAACTATCCGATGGCATTTTGTAATTCCGTGACGCTGACAGCGTGTTCCGTATTAGCGGTATCTTTTCTGGGATGTATAGCGGCTTATGCAATTGTAAGATGTACGAAAATGAAAAAATTATTTCTGCTCATCAATATTTTATTTATGATTGGGTTGTCCCTGCCGCAGCAGGTGGCCATTGTGCCTATGGTTCTTTGGCTGCAGAAGCTTCATCTGGGGAATACTCTGCTGGGGGTGATTTTCGTATATATTGCGGCAAATGCATCGTATGCTATTTTTCTGTTCAGCGGCTTTATAAATACCGTCCCTGTGGCGCTGGAGGAAGCGGCAAGAATGGATGGGGCGACGCCGTTTAAGGTATTCTGGAAAATTGTATTTCCGTTATTAAAGGCGCCGATGGTGACAATGATAATTGTAATGACTCTGCGCGTCTGGAATGATTTTATGTATCCGCTGGTATTGCTGCAGGGAAAAGCGGCGAGAACCCTGCCGCTGACGATTTTTATGTTCAAGGGTGATCTGCAGATTGAATGGAATATCATGTTTGCTGCAACGACTATGGCAATTCTGCCGCTGATGATCGTGTACTTTATCTTCCAGAAACAGATCATTTCAGGTATGATGACGGGTTCTGTGAAGATGTAAAATAAAAGTAAGGAGGGTAAGATGGTATGATGAAAAAGAAAGGGATGGGAACAGTAATATCAATACTTCTGACGGCTGCCATGCTGCTGGGAGGCTGCGGGAGCGCGGCTGAGACTCAGACGCCGGCAGAGGAGACGAAGAAGGAAACCGTACAGCAGGAGGTGAAGGAATCCGCTGTTGAGGAAAAGGCGGAGGAGACGGACGGGGAAGTGGTAGAGCTTACCATGTTCGGGTTCAAAACAGGGGCTGAGCAGGGTGCTTTGCCGGAATTGATTGAACAGTTTAATAATGAGAATCCGGGTATCCATGTTACTTATGAAGGAATTTCCAATTCTGGCGGTTATCAGGACGTGCTCACTTCCAGGCTCGCAAGCGGGCAGGGAGATGATATTTTTATGGCGCAGGCCTATCTGGGGCAGCTGCAGGAGGCCGGATATGTAAAGGATCTGTCTGGTGTGTCTACGGTTGCAGATTATACGGAGCTGGTGCAGGATCTGATGACCATTGACGGACAGATCAGCGGACTTGGCATGGAAATCGCGGTTTTTGGTATGTTTGTGAATATGGATCTGTTAAAGGAGTGCGGAATTGAAAAGGCGCCTGCCAATTATCAGGAGTTTCTGGATGCCTGTAAGGCGGTTACGGATGCGGGGCATACGGCAATTGCCTGCAGCGGAAAAGACGGAACAGGACTGGCGGTTTTCGCAGCTACCAGGGGATTGTATCCTTTATACCAGGATGCGGAGAAAGCGGCTAAAATAGAGCAGATCAATACGGGTGAGCTTTCCTTTGGTTCCTATATGAAAGACGGGTTTATTCTTTTGAAGGATCTGATTGACAAGGGATATATTAATCCGGAAAAAGCGCTGGTAACTGAGGCTGCAAAGGATGATATAGCTGAATTTGTAAAAGAAGATACGGCATTTATGCCCGGCGGTTCCTGGTTTGTTTCATCCATCAATGAAGGGGCGCCCGACATGAATTATATCCTGACCGGGGTACCGGTAATGGACGATGATTCCCTGATTATGATTAACGCCGGTGTCAAGCTGTGTATTAACAGTAAAACGGAACACAGCGCGGAGGCCGAGAAATTCATTGAATTTATGACGGGAAAGGAAAGTCTGGATAAATATGTACAGAGCCAGAATTCTTTCAGTCCTTTAAAGGACGGTTCCAGTACTTCTAATGCGGTAGTGGATCCGGTTGCGGAATATCTTACCAGCGGCAGGATGATTTCCTGGGTGGATCCTTCCTTTAAGAGCCCGGTAGAACCGTGGACCATCGCCCGTTCTTATGCATCTAATATAGCTGCGGGAGCGGATATAGATACAACCGTGAAGGATATGGATACGGATCTGACCAATAAGATTAAGCTGAAGTAATCTTCCTGATTTATACGAAAGGGCAATCTGACGCAGGTGCGGGTTGTCCTTTGTTTTTAATTTGTTTATAATCAGATAAACGGGAAGGGGGAGGAGATTTGTATACAGCGGTAATAGCGGATGACGAAGTATGGATCAGAAAATGGCTGGAACAGGTGTTGTCGAATTATGATAAGGAAATAAGGGTTGCGGCCAGTCTGGATGACGGCCTGAAGGTAAAGGAGTTTCTGGAAAAGGAAGAGGCGGATATATTGATATCCGATATCCGTATGCCGGGGATGACCGGCCTGGAGCTGGCAAGGTGGCTGAGAGAACAGGGGCGGACTACAAAAGTCATGATCATCAGCGGATACAGTGATTTTGAATATGCAAAGGAGGCCCTGCACTGGAATGCCGTTGATTATATTTTAAAACCGATAAAAAGAGATGAATTTACGGGGGCTCTCAAAAAAATCATAGAACTTTTAGGGGAGGAAGAAAAACAGCGTTATGCCCGGGATCATTTCAAAATAGTGGTGGAAAGATGTTACAGGGACTGCCTGATGTTCCAGGAGGACAGCGCGCTTCAGAAGCTGATGGAAACGCTGGAAAGGAACGGATTGGGAGACAGTCCTTATTATGTTGCCCTTCTGCAGAAGGAAGGGGAAAGCTATGAAACGGTTATGGATATTTTTAAAAAATATCATTTCCCCGAGCAGGCTGTCTATCTGGTTTCCTGGAATGAGGCAAGCTGGTATGCTTTTATATTGGAAAAAGGCGGTGCGGGTACCAGGGCGGCGGCGATGCATCTTGCGAACGACTGGCAGGAGGAGAGAATGCTCTTTGCCATGACCGGAAGATATGAAAGTACAGGCGACGTGTGGAAGGCGATGGATTGCCTGACGGAAAAACTGATGGAACAGGCAGCAGACAGGGTGAAGGCGGAAACGGCCGGAAATAATATGGTAATCGGTAAGAATATGGAGCAGCTTTGCGGCAGGATTGTTTTTTATCTGCGGAGTCTGGACAGGGAAAAGGTGAGAACAGAGATTAAGGAATTCTATGCCGGATTCAGGGAGGGAGCTGTTGAAGCGAAATATTTGTATGCCTATCATCTTATGCTGGCAGGAGAAATGATGAAGCTGGTGATTGCAGACGGGGGAGTGCCGGCAGATCGTCTGATTACGGACGGGGCACAGCTTTCCGTAATGGCCAGGGGGTATTTTCATGTATCGTCCCTGGAAGAAAAGACGATTTCGTATGCTGAGAAATTACTTGATTTTCTGGAAGAGAAAAAACGCATGGAAGGCAGTAATGTGGTCGATAATGTGAAAGAATATATGGAGAATAACTACGAAAAGGAATTAAGCCTCACCTATATCAGTGAGATGTTTCATATAAATACCAGCTATTTCAGTAAGAAGTTCAAGGAAGAAACGGGCAGGAATTTTATAGAATATCTGACGGATATAAGATTGAGAGAGGCTAAGAGACTTCTGGCTTCTACCGGACTGACTATCGCGCAGGTAGGTGAGCATACGGGGTACCGGGAACCAAAGTATTTCAGCCGGATATTTATGAAATATACAGGTATGACGCCGTCTTCTTATCGGGAAGAAAAGGGGATTAATTCGAATGAGACGAAGAAAAATCAGGTTCGGAATCTATAACAAGATGTTTTTTTCTATGCTTCTGACGGCGTTGATTCCTCTGTTGATGCTTTCCATATATGTTTCGGCCAGATACTATCATAAAACAGCGGCCACCGTTCTTCGGCAAAACCAGCTGGTGGAAGAAAGTCTGGGAGGACAGGTGGAAGATTATCTGGGAAAAATGGAGCAGGTTTCCAATATCTGCTTTAACCAGGAAATTCAGGATCAGCTGGAAAAGGAGCAGGATCTGGCGGGCAGGTTTGCCCTTCAGCAGCTTTTGGAGAGAAACATAAGGGTAGAGATGGATTTCCTGCAGCTTGCAGACCGCGTGGAAGGGATTGGGATATGCAAATCCGGCGCAGAAGCTTATTATGTGAATGATTTTCCGGATTTTATTACGAGAAATGTTGATTTTGAGCGGTTGGATGAGGAACTGGACAGAAGATATAAATATTATCAGATTCAGACGGTGGGCAGTCTTCCCGGAATAGAAGCGCCTGACGGGATGGAGGAATGGGAAAACCGGTATGTTTATGTCAGGAAAATCAGGAGCACAAGCCTGAAAAAAACGACGGTGGCCTGGTTTTTTCTGTTATTTGACAGGAGCCAGCTGGATGAAATCATGAAGGATCTGTGGGAACTTCAGAAGGTCAGGACGGCGGTTACAGACAGGGATGGAAATGATTTATATATTTATCCTGAAATGGGGAACGAGGAGTGGAAGGAGTTATCAGATCCATTCTCGGCAGGGGAAGATGCGGTAGAAAATAATTGTTTTATCCGTGATTATGAAATGGGAAACAGCGCGTTGACGGTCCGGTTTTATAACGATAAAACCGAGATATTAAAGGAATTGGATATTCTGCAGAAAGTGCTTACCAGAATTATTCTGCTGAGTATTATTTTGATTATAGCAGGGGCTTTCCTGCTTACCCGGGTGCTTCTGGAGCCTATAAAAAAGCTGCACAGAAATATTGAAAAGATGGAAAAAGGGGATTTCCATATCCGGACGGAAGTAAAGGGAAATGATGAAACGGCGGATATGTGCAGGGCATTTAATCAGATGGCGGAACGGATTGATGTTTTAATCAATCAGGTGTATACGACTCAGCTTAAGGAGAAGGAGGCTATAATTGCATCCCTGCAGTCCCAGATAAATCCGCATTTTTTGTATAATACTCTGGACATGATTAAATGTATGGTTGAGATGAAAGGGGTATATGAGGCCGGTGAAATGATCACCGCGTTGTCGGATCTGTTCCGGTATGCGGTTCAGAATAAAGAGCCTATGGCGGAATTAAAAGAGGAACTGCATAATCTGGAACAATATATGCTGATAATCCGGGCCAGGTTCGGTGAGAAGATAGATTATATTATTGATGTGCCGGAAGAGCTTTACTCGTATCATATTTTAAAGATATGTCTGCAGCCGATTGTGGAGAATGCAATTAATCATGGGCTGGCCAGGCAGTCTGAGGCAGGCAAAATCCTGGTATTTATCAGGAAATCAGAGGATATGCTCCGTATTGTGGTAAAGGATACGGGAATCGGCATGTCTGCGGATAAGCTTTTCCTGCTGCGGAAGGAGCTGGACAGTAAGGCGGGAGAATTTTCCAAAGAGGTTTCAGGAACGGGCCTTAAGAATATCAATGACAGAATCCGACTCTATTATGGGGAGAGATACGGTATGGTCATTGACAGTAAAGAGGGGAAGGGGACAACCGTGGCGCTGCTGCTTCCTGCTGACGGATAAACGATTAACAGGATAAGGGGACTGCCATGGCAGTCCCCTTGCTTTATCAAAAACATCTATTGGTAATACACCCTGTCAGATTTCTTCCAAATGGATTTCCACTTCTTTGCCGGCTTTTGCAGACTGTACAATACCGTCGATGATAGCCTGATTGTAAAGGATCTGGCTGGAGGGCACGGGAGCGGTTCCGTTTTCTTTAATTGCATCGATAAAGGAACGAAGCTTCTTATAAAAAATACCCTGGCCATTGTCCGTTTGAGGATACATGGGGAATTCAAATTCCACGGGCAAGCCTGCCACATCCTTGTACATTTTCATGGGGCCGCCGATGGAGCCGTTCCAGCATTCTGTGGAGGGGATGCGCAGGGACGCTTTTGTTCCCATGATGATGGTATCTCCGGGAGTATCCAGATGCATGGCCCAGGCAATGCGGAAATCGAGGATGATACCGCCCTCCAGACGGATGAAGGCAGCTGCGAAATCATCTACGTCGAATCTGGCGGCATCCTCCGGGGTATTAAATTCGGGATCGGTGCCCAGATAGTTGGAACGGTAGCCGGATACGGTCAGGGGCTTGGGATAGCCTATGGCGTTCAGAACCATGTCCAGGGAGTAGCAGCCGATATCACCCAGCGCGCCGATGCCTGCTGTTTTTTCTTCAATGAAGGTGCTTCCGGGAATGCCGTGTCTGCGGCCGCCGCCGGTCTGTATGTAGTAGATGCGTCCGAGTTCACCGGAATCCACGACTTTTTTAATCATCTTCATATTCTCGTCCATACGGGGCTGGAAGCCGAGAGAGAGGATTTTTCCGCTCTTTTTTTCTGCACGGACGATATCCAGGGCTTCCTGGGTGGTGACGCACATGGGCTTTTCCAGAAGGACATGAAGGCCCTTGTTCAGAGCATCGATGGTACATTCTGCGTGTGTTTTGTTATAGGTGCAGACACATACCGCATCCAGATCGGTTTCAGCCTCCAGCATTTCTTTGTGGGAAGGATAGAGACGTACATTTTCCACGCCATAGCGTTTAAAGAAGGCTTCTGCCTTTCCGGGAATTAAATCGGCGCCTGCCACGATGTCCACATCAGGCATCTGCTTCAGCGCTTCCACATGGGATTCGGCTATCCATCCGGTACCTATGATGCCGAATTTCAGCCTGCGGGAGCAGTCAATGGTGTTTTCTTCGTGAGTTTCCGGTTTGAACTGGGATAATACTTTGTCAGACATTTTTTTCCTCCTGCTTATATTTTGGATTTAATCCAGAGATTTTAAGTATTGTAAACTGATGCGGGAACATTCTATGGGGGTGAGTCCTTTAGTGGGATCATCCTGTTCCACCACAAGCCATTTGGCACCGGCTTCTTCGGAAGCCTTCAGGATAGAAGGGATATCCTGCATTCCCTGTCCTAAAGGACGGAGTTCAAAGGTTCCTTCCTCTTTCTTTTCCTGCTGTTCTCCTTCCAGGCCGATCAGCTCGTAGGAAACACCGGCATTTCCGGATTTGTAGAAATCTTTGAGATGCACGATGGGCGCCCGGCCGGAATATTTGCGGATATAGGCGGCGGGATCTACTCCGGAAGCCTTTACCCAGCAGGTATCCTGTTCGGTCTGCAGCAGACTGGCGGGAATATCACGGTACATGATATCGAGAAGGTATTCTCCGTCTTTTTTGGCGAATTCAAAGTCATGGTTGTGGTACAGAAGGGTCATGCCGTTAGCGTTGGCGAGTTCTCCGAGGCGGCAGGCTTCTTTTTTAAAGCTATCATAACCTTCTGCACCCGGACGGAATTCCTCGGTGAGGTAGGGGATAGCGATATAGCGGCATCCCATTCCGGCGTAGTCTTTCATGGTCTTTTCGGGATCTGCGGACATTTCCGCCAGCGGGACATGGGCGGAGATGGGAACCAGTCCGGCTTCTTCGCACATCTTTTTCACCTGTTCGGGGGAATAACCGCATAAGCCCGCGAGCTCAACGCCGTCGTAACCCATTTCCTTCACCTGTGCCAGGGTACCGGGAAAATCTTTCTGCAGCTCATTCCGCACGGAATAAAGCTGTAAGGCAATTGGACAAAACATAATAAATCCTCCTATTCTTTGCAGTAGCTGTTCCGATGCTGCGGGGCAGGCCCATTGGATGCTTCGGACGGCAGCAGACATTTTTCACTGCCGGTTTGCTGTTTGGCCTGCAGCACAGCTTATAGTGTTAAAATAAGACAAAATATGTTATAATACAAGCCAAAACAGGAATTAAGCAAGTCAAAATATGCTTATTTGACTGACGGATGTCATTCATATAATAAATAAGGAAGCTTTATGGCAAAAAGGTGGGCGGAAAGGGGACTTTGTGAAATTTTTTTATGAAAAGCGGCCGGTGCCGCTGCAGATTCATTATGGAAGAGATCTCTCCTATGATGCGCATATGCATGATCATATTGAACTGGTGGGAATGCTGAAGGGAGAGGCGGCCGCCTTTGTGGATTCCAGGGAATACAGGCTGCAGGAGGGGGATGTATTCATTGTGTTCCCCAATCAGATCCATCGTTATGAGAAGGTGGAGGAAGAGTATTATATGATCTTTATTTTCCAGCCGGATTTGACGGAGGAATTTTCCCAGGTATTTCAGAGAATGGTGCCGGAGGATGCGCTGATCAAAGGAGGGATGGGGGACAGGAAATTGAAACAGGCTATGGAGAACATTATGGAGCTTGCGCAGAAAGAGACGGATATGTTTTCCGGGGCGGAAATGAAGGGGAATTTCCTTATATTACTGGGGAGGCTGCTGGCCCGGATGAGGCTGCAGGGCACATCGGCGGCGGATACGCAGACGCTCAGGCAGATACTGAATTATTGTGTGGAACATGTGGAGGATGATCTGCGGCTGGAGGCGGTGTCGGCGGGGCTTCATATTTCAGGCTCTTACATATCCCATCTGTTTGTGGAAAAGCTTCATATGACTTTCGGGGAATATGTCCGGACGCTGCGAGTGTCGCGGGCTTGCAGGCTTCTGCAGGATGGCCGCAGGACGGTTACGGAAGCGGCATATGAAGCGGGCTTCAATTCGCTCCGTTCATTTGACCGGGCATTTGCCAAGCAGATGAAAATGACTCCGGTGGAATATAAAAGGAAGCTGGCGGACGGAAGGGATAAGGGAATGGGAATGACAGATCCTATACGTTCGGATTTTGCCAGAATGAACTTTACAAAAGAAATAAAATAAGATATGTTTATTTATAGCAGTAAATACATTCATATTTTATAAGGGGAGTTCTGGCAAACAGCAGCTGCGGGAACTTAATTTTGAGTTGTGATGGTAAAATAATGGGAGTTTTTTCAAGAAGTATAAAAGAATTCAGGTTGAATAGCATATTTGTCAGGATTTTCTTGTATATAATGGCGCTGGTTCTTATGTCAATAGGATTAGTGTCATTTTTTTCATATCGGAAGTCATCCGGCATGATGATCCGTGAGGTTCAAAACAGTAACATGCTCATCTTGAAGCAGGCACAAAAGAGTATTGATCAGGAGATTAACTCTTTGCAGGCCAATCTTATGCAGGCGGCGCTGAACCGCAGTTTGAATGAAGTATTATATCTGTCAAAGCAAAGTAATTATGATAATTTTGAACTGATTCAGGATTCCATTTCTTATTTAAGTGCGCTTAAGGCAAATAATAATAATATTTCAGATATATGGCTTTATATTAAGAAATCAGATATTGTATTGGGAACAGAGAGTAAATATCAGCGTTCGCTCTTTTTTTCAGAAGTATGTAAATATAAAGAAGATATTGACTGGGATAAGGTGTTCAGTACCAGTGATTTTAATTATCTTGGGAGAAAAACTATTTATCGGGGTACCTATCAGATCCCTGTTGTTGTTTTTTCTGAATCATTGCCCTTTATTGATAAATCCCCAAAGGGTATGCTCATTGTTAATATGAGTGAATCACTCTTTGAAAAAGAGATGACCAATTATAATAGTGAAAAAGTGGTTTTTAACTACGTTGTGGATGATTTGGGAAACACAGTATATACGAATGAACAATATTATGCGGATTCTGAGGATTTGAATTTGATACAGACTGCCGTTCAGATGCAGTTGGCAGAAATGACGGATAATCAGGATACGATGGAACTTGTGGTAGAAGGAAAGCCCTTTACCATTCAGTATATACAGTCTAAAAGTCTTAAATGGAAATACATTTCAGTGATTCCCACAGGTTATATTGAGGAAAGCGTAAATCAGATTAGAAACGTTACTTTATTGGTAGTGACTATCAGTATATTGTTGTCTGTTATATTAACTTTATATATTATTAACGGCCTGTACAAGCCAATGAACAAGATTTTAAGCTATATTAATATTATTGGCGATAAGAAAACAGTGGTGAAACAGGATGAAAACCATGATGAATTTACGGTAATAAACGGTATTATTGATTATGTTTATAAAGAAAACCAGACGCTGCAGGATAATTTTGAAAAAAACAAACCAATGCTGCAGGACAAATACATTTACGATATTATTAATGGGAAGATAAATTCGGATTTTGAAAATATGGGATTGGATATCGGCATAGAGCTTCCTTTTAATTATTATCAGGTAATTGTTTATGAAATAGGGGAGGAGACTCCCAGCAGTCTGAAAAAGTATAAAAAATCGTATAAAGAAGATGCATTAAAAATGAAGGAGATTGCGGAGCAGACCTGGGGAGAGCAGTGTAAGTATTTTTTCCTGGAAAAGGATGATCGCACAATAGTATCTTTAATTAATGCGCCGAAATCGTTTTATGAGCTTAGCGGGATAAATGATTATCTTGAAAAAATACAGGAATATTTTGTGGAACAAAAGTATTTTCCCTATGTAATAGGAGTGGGGCAGAGCTATAAAGACATCCAAAACTGTTACCGTTCTTACATAGATGCACTTGAGACAATAAAATATCAGATTGTAAAAGGCCAGAATTCTGTGATTTATATTGATGAGGTCAGAAATAGTAACAGTGCAGTGATTACATATCCCCTGGAACGGGAGAGCCAGCTTATTATGGTTACGAAATCCGGAAACAGTGAGGATGTAACCAGGATGCTGGATAGTATATTCAGAGAGAATTTTAATGGCAGAGAGCTGTCTCCTGAGATGGTTGATAACCTGTTTCATGCATTGGCGGGAACGGCAGTGAGAGTAATATTTGAAATGAGGCTGACAAATGATCAGATCTTCCGGGAAAAGCAGGATATCTACAAGGAGTTAGAATACAGGAAAAGCATCGGTGAAAAAAAGGAATATATCATCCAGGTGTTTAAAGCAATCACATTGTTTGCGGCAGACAATAAACATGGACAGCAATATCATATCCTTGAAAAAATAGACGCGTACCTGGAAGAAAATTACAGTAATGAAATTTCGCTTGATACGGTTGCTGAAGTGGTTAACTTGTCTACTTCTTATCTGAGCTTCATTTTCAAGGAAAATTCCGGTTTGAATTTTGTAGACTATGTGAATCAGTTCCGGCTTCAGAAAGCGAAGGAGCTCCTTGAGACCAGTTCTTATAATATTTCACAGATAGCCAGGCTGGTTGGTTACAGCAGTGCAAACAGCTTCAGCAAGGTGTTTAAAAAGTATAACGGGATATCGCCGGGTCAGTACAGAAAATTATAATATGTTAAGAAAAAGCCCTTTTCTCATGGTTTGAGAAAGGGGTTTTTTGTGTGAATAGGAACTTTAAAAGCCATGCGGAACGAAATCGAAAGAATTAACCCGTGACATCCAAAATTTGACCACAAATACTAAAAATCGGAAGATTTACACAACTATGCAGCAATGATATTCTTAGTCCACAAACAAAAAGGCAGCAGAGAAGCAGTATTAAATTCTTAAGAAAGAGGTGCGGGAAATGTTTTTTACGAATCGGAGAAAGAAGGTTCCAGGCAGCCAGACAAAGCAAAGCCGGCAAAATAGCATTAAGAAGAGTATTCCTTTCTATATTATGTTTATTCCTGTGTTAATCTATTTTGTGGTTTTCAGGTATGTGCCCTTATTGTTATCGCTTGTCATATCTGTAGAAAAATATCAGCCTGCAAAGGGTATCTTTCAGAGTAAATGGGTGGGACTGGAATATTATAAACAGTTTATAGACTCTGTTTTTTTCTGGAGATTAATAAGGAACACCTTAGGGATAAACTTTTTACAATTAACAATTGGTTTTGCTGCTCCGATTATATTAGCGCTTCTTTTAAATGAAGTCGGAAGAGTGCGTTATAAAAAACTGGTTCAGACAGTTACCTATCTTCCTAATTTTATTTCAAGCGTTGTCGTTGTTGGTATGGTAGTTACCTTTTTATCACCGAGTACGGGACTGATTAACAATATACTGGCCCGATTTGGTATGGAACGGGTTAACTTTTTGACGGAGCCTTCTTATTTTTGGATTATTTATACGATAATGACAATATGGCAGACCGCAGGCTACAGCGCAATCATTTATTTGGCTTCATTAACAGGAATAAGCTCAGAATTATATGAAGCAGCAAGAATTGACGGAGCAGGAAGATGGGCCCAGCTGATGCATATAACGCTTCCGGGACTGACGCCCACCATTGTCCTTTTATTCTTAATGAAAATAGGAAGAGTGCTTGATGTAGGATATGAAACCATTGTACTTATGTATAACCCCAGCATTTATTCTACGGCGGATGTTATCGGCACTTATGTATACCGCAGAGGAATATTGAACGGTGAATACAGTTTTGCTTCCGCAGTGGGATTTTTTCAGTCTGTTATTGGTTTGCTGCTGGTATTATTTGCGAACAGGATTGCTAAAAAAACATCCGAAACAAGTCTGTGGTAATGGAGGGGAAAATGAAAGTAAGTAAAGGACGGATTATTTTTCAATGTATTAATTATACGGTTTTGTTTTTGCTGATGGCAGCAGCCTTATATCCGGTATTATATGTTTTGGCAGCCTCCTTCAGCAGCTTCGAATTTCTTGCTCAGGGAAAGGTCGGAATTATTCCGATGGGCTTTACCATTGATGCATATAAGAGAATTTTATCTTATCCGATGATTGGCCGCGCATATATAAATACCATTTTTTATACGGTGGCCGGAACCGCAATAAGCCTGCTGTTATCATCTCTGGCGGCATATCCTCTGTCGAGGCGTCCCTTTCCGGGGCAGAAGTTTATGTCCAGCGTAATTGTTGTGGCCATGCTTTTCAGTGCAGGAATGATTCCTACATTTTTGATAGTAACAAAATTAAATATGTATAATACGGTATGGTCTATTCTGCTGCCGACATCGGTTTCCTCTTTTAATGTTATTCTGCTTAAAAATTTCTTTCAGCAGATCCCTTACGAACTGGAGGAATCCGCAGCTTTGGACGGATGCAGCCAGATAAAAATTTTATTTAAGATTATTCTGCCGCTTTCACTGCCCGGTATCGTGACCGTAGGACTGTTTTATGCGGTTGCACAGTGGAACAGTTATTTCCCTGCCATGTTATATTTACGGGATCGTTCCCTGGTGCCTATGCAGATTATTCTTCGTGATATCGTAATTCAAAATCAGACAAACGATCTTTCTATTGATTTGGTAAACGGTTCGGATCAGATCAGCGAATCGGTAAAATATGCGACAATCATGGTGGCGACCATCCCAATTATGATGGTTTATCCATTTATACAAAAATATTTTGTTAAAGGTATTATGGTTGGTTCTGTGAAAGGCTGATAATGTCTTTTTGTTACAGAAATAAAGGAAAAGGAGGGGCGGAGGAAACACAAGGTATTTTTACTGAAAAAAGAATGATAGGAAAAGGAGAGGTAGTTATGGTTAGGAAAAAAGTAATGGCAATGGTATTGGCGGCTGTTGTTTCTGTGTCGGCGTTGGCAGGCTGCGGAAATACGGCAGCAAACAGCGATCAGGGAGCGGCTGATACGGGAACCGGGGAAGCTGCTGCGGCATCAAATGAATCCGGTGATGAAAGTAAGGAAAATATTACAGTGAGTATGTTCCTGCAGGATTCGGCGGATCAGGCAATCAGCACAGATTTGCCTATTATTAAGGAAATAACGAAACGTACGGGTGTGAATTTTGAATTTGTGCCCGCACCGAATACGGAGGATCAGTTCAGAGAGAAGTTTAACGTAACAGTTGCCTCCGGTGATATACCTGATATTATGGTCAGCACCTATCGTGATGACATGATGAAGGTTGCCGAGCAGGGTACTTTTGCTGTATTAAACGATTATATTGACCAGTATGCGCCCAATTTAAAAAAAATTCTGGATGAGAATCCTGAATATATCCGGGACTTAAGAGCCAGTGATGGCAATATCTATTTTATGCCGTTCATAGGGGCTGTAAGAACATTTAAAGTTTGGATGCTCCGCGGGGACTGGCTGGAAAAGCTTGGACTGGATGTGCCGGTTACTTTGGATGACTGGTATAATGTATTAAAGGCATTTAAGGAACAGGATCCCAATGGAAATGGGGAGGCCGATGAAATTCCATATACCACAAGAAATACGCAGGCTGGTGTGCTCGCTTTTATGGAAGCCTTCGGAATCAGCGGTTTTGAAGCTAACGAGCAGTTTTTTATTGAAGACGGCAAGGTTAAGTACGCTTATACGGATCCCAGGTGTAAAGATGCGCTTGAATTCATCAATAAGCTGTATAATGAAGGATTAATCGATCCCGAATATGCAACAAATGATACAAATGTATGGCTTTCAAGGCTTACCAATGAAATTTCAGGTTCATGCCAGGATACGACTGCCCGCGCTTATGCCCTGGGCACACAGGTCGCTTCAGCGAATGAGGGCTCCGATGCATATTTTGTTGTAGTTGCTCCGCCTAAGGGGCCTGACGGAACGCAGATGACTACCAGTCAGATGCAGCCGGTCAGAGGCTATACCGCAATAAGCGCCGATTCACCTTATATTAAAGAAATCGTTCAGTTATTTGATTACTTCTATAGTGAAGAAGGCAGCCTGTTAATGAACTTTGGTATAGAAGGCGAAACATATACTATGGAAAATGGAGTACCTACCTATACAGATATTATCGCAAAGGATGAACAGGGCAGATCGATTCTCTCCATGTTAAACATCTATGGACACAGAGAATGGGCTTATAAACAGGATATCGGCTATGAGGATGCTCTGCTTGACAAGACCTATGTTGACTACAGAAATGAAATGGAACAGTATATCCGTCCTACCATTCCCGCACTTTCCTTTACGGAAGATGAAAGAGAAGTAATCAACAGTACCTATACGGAAATACAGACCTATAAGGATGAAATGATCAACAAATTTATCATGGGTAAAGAACCATTGGATAATTTTGACAAGTTTGTCCAGACCCTTAAGGATATGGGGATTGATGATGTCCTTGCTGTAGAACAGGCTGCTTATGACCGGTATATAAGATAGTACTGTTATAGAAATTCACGGTTATTAACAACAAAGGCAGAGAAGGAAGTCTCTGCCTTTCTCAATAAGAATCAGGAGGAAAAAATGAATATAAAAGAATTGCACAATCCTGTTTGGAAAAGATCGGATAATCTGCGGGATCCTTCCGTTTATAAGGCATCGGATGGCTATTATTTATTCTATTCCCGTTATTCCAATAATGACTGGAGCAGGCCGGAGAACTGGTCTGTTGCGTGTACCTTTACAAGAGATTTTATTCATTTTGAGAACGATCGGGATATATCAGGCAAGGGCTTTGCCTCTCCCGGCGATGTCATTCAATGGAACGGGAAGTATATCCTGCCCTATCAGTCATATCCGGATGTACCGACCATGCTCTGTTATAGCCTGTCAGAGGATTTGAAAAATTGGTCGGATCCGGTATTCTTTTTGGAGGAAGCGATGGAGCTTCCCTGGAATCAGGCAAACCGGGTAATCGATCCCACCTTTGTAACGGAAGGAGAACGGCTTCATTGTTTCTTTGTGGGAACAGACAGAGTACATTATCAGAGTGCGACAAATCTGGTAGGGCATGCTTATACGGATGATCCGGAATTGAAAAAGTGGATAATCACTACTGTTGACAAGCCGTTGATAGGCGCATATGATGAGGCTCCGGATGGTGCAGAAAATGTGACGGTTTTCAATAATGGAAAAGAATGGGTTATGATTTACAGTGAGGGACTGAAAAATCAGCATCTGGCTTATATTGTATCAACGGATTTGATTCATTGGCACAGCAGGGGAAGAATAGATATTCCTGTCCAAAGCTGGCTGACCACAAGATATGGGGCGCCATTTGTCTGGAAAGAGGATGATTGCTGGATGATGATATTGATGGGAGAGGATAAGGACAGCCACACAACCCTGGGGCTGCTGACTTCTGCGGATGGTTTTAGCTGGAAGCTGCTGAGTGAACAGTAAAATATTTGATTGTTTTAAATGCGGAGGAATAACATGGAAATATATGTGTCTAAAGAATCCAGAGGCGGAGATGGTACGAAAGAGTATCCTTTGAATTCTCTTGCCCAGGCGGCAATTATTGCGAAGCCGGGAGATGAAGTTATTGTAGCGCCGGGGGTGTACAGGGAATATGTTAATCCGGCTTTCTCAGGCATGCCGGAAAGAAGAATTATATACCGTTCTGCAGTAAAAAACGGAGCCGTTATTACAGGGGCAGAAGAAGTAAAAAACTGGGAAAGATATAAAGAGAATGTATGGATGGCAAGAATACCTAACGGTATTTTCGGGGAATACAACCCTTATACTGTAGAAATTTTCGGAGACTGGTATGATGCCGTAAAGCCGATGCATACAGGTGAGATTTATATTAATAATAAGGCCTTATATGAAACAGATTCTCTGGAAGAGGTATTACATCCTATTATTTATAAGGGCTCCTGGGATCAGAAGGGTTCCCTGTATAAATGGTATACGGTACAGGAGCAGAATGAAACAGTGATATATGCCAACTTTCAGGAATTGAATCCCAATGAGGAAAATGTGGAAATGAATGTCAGAAGGAATTGTTTTTACCCTTCTGAAGAAGGTATCGGATATATAACCGTTTCCGGATTTACGATTACAAAGGCTGCCACACAATGGGCTCCGCCCACGGCTTATCAGGAAGGAATGATAGGTCCCCACTGGTCAAAGGGCTGGATTATTGAAGATTGTGACATTTCTCATTCAAGATGCAGCGGTATATCCCTTGGAAAATATCTGCAGCCTGAAAATGATAATAAATGGGCGGTAAAACATACAAAAACCGGAACACAGACAGAGCGTGATGCCATTTGTCAGGCCCAGCGCGAGGGGTGGACGAAAGAAAATATTGGTTCCCATATAATCAGAAGATGTAATATTCACGATTGCGGACAGACCGGTATTGTCGGACATCTCGGCGGTGTATTTTCCATTATTGAAGATAATGATATCCATCATATTAATAACAAGCAGGATCTTGCCGGAGCAGAAATCGGCGGAATTAAAATGCATGCAGCCATAGATGTTATTATCAGAAGAAACAGGTTCCACCACTGTACCAGGGGCTTATGGCTTGACTGGCAGGCGCAGGGCACACGGGTAACGCAAAACATATTCTATAAGAATACACCTCCGGACGGGACGGAATTCACAGAGCATTTGTCGGTTGCGGAAGATATATTTGTGGAAGTATCTCATGGGCCGACTCTGATGGATAATAATATTTTTCTATCAGAGGTTGCGGGACGGTTTTGTACACAGGGCATTGCATTAGTACATAATCTGATTGCGGGTTCTTTCGTCTATGTTGGGAACGGCAGTGATAATGGGAGCAAAGTATTTCCCTCACCGCGTTATACACCATATCATGTTCCTCACAGAACAGAAATAAATGGTTTTATGACGATACTTCATGGGGATGCAAGATTTTATAATAATGTTTTTGTGCAGCAGCCGGTCAGACAGCTTTTAGTGGATTATGCAAAAGACAGGAAAATAGATCGGCTGGATTTGATGAATTATATTGTCGGCACCAAACCTTATGATGGCTATCCGGGCGCCGAAGAATATTTTGCAGGGTTTCAGGAGAATAATTATAAAATTCGTGAGGAGAGGGATAAATATTATGATCATCTGCCGGTGTATTCCGGAGGTAATGTGTATTTCAATGGTGCTCAACCATATGACGGCGAAAAAGACTATATGAAAGACACAGAGCATCACATTGAGCTGGAGCTTGTGGAAAAAGACGGGGACTTAATCCTTTATACAAATCTGTTCCGATATATGCCTAAAACAAGGAATAGTATGATTTCGACAAAGCTTTTGGGAGAGGCATTTGAACCGGAAGAATTATTTGAAAATCCGGACGGTTCACCAATTACCTTTGATGAAGATTACACAGGAAAGCACAGGCTGCCGACTCCTGTCAGCGGCCCGTTTGAGATTTATGAGGAGGTTGCTTCTATCAATTTATAATTAGACGGAATGTCTCGTAATGGCAGGAGAAAACACTCTGTTCTCTCTAAACTAAAACCCTTGGAAGAAGAAGCGTAACCACAGTACCCGTTTCCAGGGATGATTCCATCCGAATCTCATAGTCCCGGCCGAAATACTGGAGAAGCCGCTGGTGAGTATTGGCAATACCGATACCGTCATTTTCCAGCCTTCGGCTGGGACTATTCTGTATAGAGCTAAAGGCTTCTTTCAAACCATCCAATGTGTCAAAAGACATACCATGCCCATCATCACTAATCTGAATTTGTATTCGGCTGTCATTATTCCGGAGGATGGAAATGGACAGGGTGCCTTCCTGCTGAAAATCCGTAAAGCCGTGGATAATTGCATTCTCGATAAAGGGCTGCAGGGAGAATTTAATGATTTTATATTGGAGCAGTGTTTCATCAATCCGGTATTCCACCTGGAAGAGATAATCAAACCGAAGCTGCATGATATAAATATAATATTTGCTTTGCTCCAGTTCCTGCTCCAGTGTTACCGTATTCGAACCCTTCAGGTTATAACGGAACATCCGGGATAGGGCATTGCAGCAATTTCTTATGATATCCGCAGAGGGACCGTCAGCAATTCCGCGGATAATTTCAAGCGTATTATATAAAAAATGAGGATTTATCTGATTCTGCAAAACAGCGATATGAGCGTCCTTTTGAGCCAGCTCTGCTGTTTCTTTTTTCTTTGTTAATTCATCTATTTTTTGATTCATAGCATTATACTGAGTAATTAAATAGCCTATTTCGTTATCCGCATTACAATAAATCGGCTTTCCGAAGGAACCTGCTTCCATTTCATGCATCGAAGAGGTCAGTACCTTTAAAGGCTCTGTCAGTGACTTTGCAAAATGAGTGCTGAAAAGGAAGGCAGCCACACCAACCAGCATAGCGCAGAAAATATTAGCGAACATTACCATCAGTGAATTGCTTTCAAAATAATTGTTTTGGGTATAGGCGGTAAGGGTCCAATCCATCAGAGGATCATAGGAGGTCATTTCAAAGAATTTTCCATGCTTATTTTCCGGAAAGGTATTCAGGATTGTTTTTTGCTCCGGCATTTCGATTTTCAGGTAAAACTGTTCCTGGTTTCTCAGGTTCAGGGCCTGTTCCAGAACCCTTTCAGGAACATCAACCAGGAGATAGCCGATAGTATTCAGATTGGAATTATTGCGGATACGGTAGACAATAATTATTCCATCCTGTTTGGAATTTAAATAATAATGACATTCTTCCGGGGTGGTAATGTAATACATTTGCTCGAGAGGAAGGGCTGAAAAACTGTCATACCATAAATCTTCATGATAATGGTATCCGGGAGTGGGAGTAAAGCTCATATCTTCTAGATGTACAGGCAGGACAGAAGGATTTTCCATAAACAGGTGAAGGCGGCAGTCAGGAAGCGAATAAGAAAGTAAAATCAAAAAATTACGCAGATTAGTAGCGGTGGTACTGGAAAAGGAATTACCCTTAAATGCCTGCATTAGCTGAGTCTGAACCTGGTTGCTGCAGACAAAGTTATATATGGTATGGTTCATATTCCGGAAATAAGAATTGCTGCTTTGTGAAATCTGCGAGAGCATATCATTGTTATAACGTTCAATGTTTTCATAATTGATTTTATATAAAATGACATTGGAAATTATTGTGCATAACAAAATCGCGGACAACAGAACCGCCGCCGTCAGACGAATCAAATCATTTTCAATGGTATGGGGACGCTGTTTACTGAACATCATCGTTGCCTCCGTCCTGTTTTGTATAAGCTGCCGGAGAAAAGCCGGTGCGCTTGCGGAATATTTTGGAGAAATAATTAGGATCATTATATCCCACCATCCGGGCTACTTTACCGATAGAAAGCTTTTGGGTACGGAAAAGCTTCAAGGCCTCTTTAATACGGATTTCTTCGATATATGAGGAAAGGTTTCCGCCGGTCTGCTGCTTGAACATATGGGACAGATAGCTGGGATTGAAAAAAAATTCTGACGCAATAGATACCAGGGTAATGTCCTGCTCATAATTTTTCTGTATATATTGTTTGATCAATGTAATTACATCGATACTGTCCGCAGAATTCACAAACGAAAAAACTGCCTTACAGCGTTTGAGTAAATCTTTGCGCAGGGCTTCAAGCTCAGAAAAGGCCATCAGATAAAAGGGAGTGAGCGGTTCCTTAAAAATATTCTGGTTTATGGTCAGCTGATAGCATAAACATATTTTTCTGAGAGTATTTGAAATTTCACAAATAACGTATTCGAGAAGCTCAGGTGTAAAAGCTTCTTTGTTATCTGATTTCAGCATTTGATTCAAATAATATTCCGTATTTTCAAAATGCCGTATACTGATATTTTTGCGGAACTGTTCCATGAGTTCTGTAATTTCTGACACAAAGGCTTCCTTCTGAGGCGGTATAAGCCTGTACCATATCAAATCGCTTTCGAATAATAGACGGGAATTTAAAAGCTGCAGGCAGCTTGTCTGCAGGGTGGATAAACGGGCCTTGTCCGGAAAGGGAGGGGTCAGGACGGCGGCAGGGACGGGAAAACCGCAGAGAGACAGCTGCTCCTGCAGATATTTCAGCAAATGCTGAAGGTGGTCTTTGGTAAGATGCCCGGCATAAACGGTTATCTGCATCAGTGTGGGGTTCATATAACAAAACTGTGTGCCGAAACAGGGATCGTCAATAAAATCGGAATGAGAATGAACCGCATGTGAGAGCCAGGAAGCAAAAAGATTCTCTGTATACTTTCGGGTTTTCTGCAAAAAGCAGGAAGCAAAGTAAAGAGATATGACAGCATAATGCAGATTCCCTCCTGAGGCTGCCGTACTGCCGGCGGAAAAGGAACCTTCTTTATTGGGCATACTGAAAGCCGGGGCGGATGTCCTGTTATGGTTATCCCCCTCCAGAGCTGTAGTAAGCTTCTTGAGCATTGACAGAATAGATGTTTCATCAATAGGCTTAGTCAGATAATCTAATACATTCAGACGAATTGCCTCTCTGGCATAATGAAAATCTTCATAACCGGAAACAATGACACTATGCAGGTTTGGCTGAAGCTTTAATGCACGTTCAATCAGCGACAGGCCGTCAGTTAAAGGCATGCGGATATCTGTAATGAGAACATCAGGCTGCAGCTCTTTTATCTTTTCCAGTGCCTGAGCGCCATTAGATGCTTCCCCCACAATGAAGTAGCCATGATCCGTCCAGCTGACAGAGCGGATAATATCCTGCCGTACATATTTTTCATCATCTGCAATTAATATACTGTACATGCTCCCTCCCTGAAATAATCCCATTTTTTAGTTATGGTTTAATTATATAGCACTGGCTAATCCGGGTAAATTGGTTTTGAAATGATATAAAGATATTACTGCTGTTCCCCTAAAAAGATTCCTGTTTTTAAATCTTTTCTGTTTGTATAATGACCTCAGCAGCAAAAAAGAAGAACAAGCAGGGAGGAGATTATATGAGAAAAAAACATATCAGCTGGAAGAATAATTTATGGGGGTGGTTTTTTATAGCTCCGGCCTGCATGGGACTGACTATTTATATTGTACTGCCGATGGTTTACAGTCTTGCTATGAGCTTTTGCAGCTGGGATATTATATCAGCGCCGCAGTTTGTTGGTTTGGACAATTATAAAAGGTTGTTTACAACGGATCCCCATTATCTTAATTCCTGTTTTGTTACCTTGAAATACACATTATTGTTTGTGCCGGCAATGCTTATACTTACATTCCTTCTTGCCTTGTTGCTGAACTTCCGGCCTTTGAAATGGAAAAGCCTGTGGAGAGTATGTATTTATATTCCTTCCATCGTACCTATTATGGCTTCGGCGGCCTTATGGACATTCATATATGACCCTACAAACGGCCTGCTGAATAATTTGCTGGCGCCGTTGGGGATACATAAGGAATGGATTTTTGACAAAAATATGGTTCTGCAGTGTATTGCAGTGATGGGGATCTGGAGTGCCGGAAATACAGTGATGATTAATCTTTCCGGTTTCGGAAATATTCCTGAGGAATTATATGAATCGGTGGAAATAGATGGGGGCAGCAGTTTCGCAAAGCTTATTTTTGTGACGCTTCCTATGATGAGCCCCCTTATTTTTTACAATCTGGTAATGGCGCTCATTGCATCCCTTCAGACTTTTACACAGGGCTATGTTATGACGAACGGCGGTCCGGAAAGCGCATCCAATTTTTACATGTTGTATTTATATGACAATGCTTTTAATTTTAACAGGATGGGTCTGGCATGTGCCCAAAGCTGGATTCTGTTTTTGGTAATTGCGCTGATAACGGTATTGTTGTTCCGGACTTCAGGATGGGTTTATTACGGAGGTGATACGGAATGAAAAGAAAAAGGATTTCTCATTTATTTGCTTTTGTATTGATGCTCTTTATAGGGCTGATAATGGTTTTTCCGCTTTTTTGGATGGTCCGTTCTTCCGTAATGACGCAGTCGGAAATATTCAGAAAACCCATGCAGTGGCTGCCGGAACGTATACAGTGGAAAAATTATGTGGATATCATGACGCTGCGGCCCTTTGCCAGGTGGATATGTAACTCGGCATTCATTGTGGTATTTAATGTATTGGGTACAATGCTAACCTGTTCCATGGCGGCATTTGCCTTTGCCAGACTAAAATTCAGGGGGCGGAATGTGGTATTTTCCATGGTGCTGGCGGCGATGATGATCCCTTCTGCGACACTGCTTATACCGCAGTTCATGATATGGAAGATCCTTCATGGAATTGATACTTATGCCCCGTTAATTCTGGGAGCTTTCGGTGCTCCGGGCTTTTATACATTTATGCTGAGACAGTTTTACAAGGGGATACCCATGGATATTGATGAAGCGGCTAAAATTGATGGAGCCAGTCCGCTGAGGATTTATATGAATATTATTATACCATTATCGAAAGCTCCATTGGTAACTGTGGCGATATTCACTTTTACCAATTGCTGGAATGACTTCATGGGGCCATTGATTTATTTATCCAGTGAAAGGAAATATACAGCTGCTTTAGGCCTGCGTTCTTTTATAGGAATGTATACCGGACAATGGCACTATCTGATGGCGGCATCCACAGTCCTTGTCATACCGGTGATAATCTTATTTGCATGCTGTCAGAAGGTATTTATAGGAGGGATTAATCTTTCCGGAGGACTAAAGGGCTGAGAAAGGGAAATCATGCATAAACCATGAAATATGTCCGCGGCGTGGCTCAGGGTTGTGCTGAAAATAAAAAAAGGAAAAGGAGACGGGTATGAGAAAGAAATGGTTAGGAATTCTATTGGCATGTGTGTTAGTTACAGGTACTTTAGGAGGCTGCGGAAGTCAGGCAGAATCCGGTACGGAAAACGGGACGGTGAAGGAAGAGGCAGCGAAGGAAGAGGCAGCTGAAGGGGAAAATGATATTATTCATTTAAAGTATACCACGTGGAGTGCCGGAGGGGAACAGACTGCCGTCAAACAGGCGATTGCAAGTTTCGAGGCACAAAATCCCGACATCAAGGTAGAAACAGAATTTATTGACAATGCAAATTATACAGCAAAACTGAACACATTAATGGCGGCCGGAGACGCGCCTAATGTGGCCCAGCTGAACGGCTATCTGGCTCCGGAATATGGGGCGAAGGGTCAGCTTCTGGACTTAAAGCCGTATCTGGAGGAGCAGGTTGACTTTGATGATATTCTACCGGAAGCACTTTTTGAATATGACGACAAGATTTGGGGAATGACATTTGGCGTGGAATGCCAGCTGGTGTTTTATAACAGGGAGCTGTTTCGCCAGGCAGGGGTGGAGGAACCATCAACCGATGCGGGTAACCCGTGGACCTGGGAGGAATATGTGGCAGCGGCACGGAAACTGACAACGGATATCAATGGAAAGCATCCGGAAGAAGCCGGTTTTGACACGAATAATATTGCGGTTTGGGGAACGAAAGTTTTTGATGCCCCGGTATTTAACTTTACTCTGCTTAATTCCAATGGAGGCGCTTTTATAGCTGCCGAGGGAGACAAGCTTCTGGTAGACAGCGCAGAGAGCAAGGAAGTACTGAAGGCGCTGCAGGATTTGATTTATGTGGATAAGGTGGCTCCCAAGCCCTCCGTTACAAGCGCAATGCCTTCCTCTCAGCAAATGCTTATGGATGGGCAGCTGGGAATGTATATCGGCGGACAATTTGAAATCGCCACATTTGCAGAGGCGGATTATGGAGATTTTGGAGTGGCGCCGCTGCCTGTATTTAAAAAACCGGCAAGCATGATCTGGGGAGAACCGCTGGTGGTATATGACAGTAAGGATGAAAAAGTGAACGCTGCAGCAGTGAAGCTGGTACTTGCACTGGGAAATCCGGCGGAAGTAAGCGATTTATTTATAACAGGGGCACAAATGCCTATTTATAAGAGCTGGTATAGTGATCCGGAAAAACTGAAGGTATGGACGGATAACCCATGGCATAATGAGAAGCTGATGAGCTACTTTGACTCCCTTTTTAAAACGGAAACAACCTCCAGAGAAGCATATTACGTTAAAAATTATGATCCTATCATGGCGATTGTACAGCCCAGACTGGATAAAATCTGGGATGGACAGGATGTGAATGATGCGCTGGATGGAATCCAGGAAGAAGTGAAACCGGAAATGCAGGGCTATTATAAGCTTGTGAATTACTATTCGGATGCACAGTAAATACCGGATATGGAGAAAAGAGGGCAAATGGATCAGAAAAGCAAAGGAACGGGATATGGAGCATATAATCCCCTTTATCCGAACGGAATTATGACAGCAGGAAAAGACGGGGATTTGTTCGGAATCAGATTTCTGGCTGCGGGAAAAGAAGAAGGGCTGATTCTGGATCATAATGATTTTGATTTTCGTACGGTTGGAATCGGAAGAATGGAGCCGGAACAGTTATACGAATTTTCCTGGAAGGCATTTGGAACAACTGTAAAACTGACCTGGTGCAGGTTAGGTAAGGACTGTTTATTCGGGCAGGTTGATTTACAGGATGGCGTCTCGGTACTGGCGGAGCTGTATGTCCCCAGAGAATGGAGACTGCAGAAGGAATGGGTTAATTTCACAAGGCAGACAGAAAGCTGTTTCACCGGCGAGCTGATATCGCCCTATCATGAAAATGGTAATCCGGCATTCCTTTTTATGGCGAACCAGGCTCCCCGGAGCTGTGCCGGTTACAATGACAGAGCAAAACAGCTGCAGGATTTCAAGGCCGCATGGATGTTCAGGAATGTGAACCAGCATGACATCTGGAATGATATGGGACTGAGCCGGATGATGGGGATTCAGTTTGAGAAATCCTTTTCGTTTCTCATTAAGAACGGCAGGGCAGAGGATTTTCTCCGGCTTCCGGATTCCGGGCAGCAAAAGCTGCTGCTGGAGCAAGGAAAAGCAAGTCTTTTCCGGATGCTGCAGGCCCATTCGGAATCAGCATTGACAGGAAACGGAACGATGAAGGAGATCGGTCAGGTCTTTTCCGCAATGCCTGCCTATAATGCGATTTATAAAGAAAATACCGGAAGAAGATATATTATGGTAGATCGCCCCTGGGCAAGGAAAGAGGATGGATGGGGGATACAATTTAACTGGGATACCTTCCTGAGCAGCTGGGCCAGCTCATGGACTTATCCGGAGCTGGCAAAGGAAAATATGCTGTCAGGATATGATGTACAGCTTCCCGACGGAAAAATCCCGCTCTACAGCAGCCCGGGCGCTGCTGGCAGATCGGAGCCGCCGATTACTGCCGGCAGATCGCAGCATATTGTCCAGGGACTTACCTTATGGAAAACATATTTACATACGGGCGATAAAGAATGGGCTGGTAAATGCTATGAAGGAGCCAAGAAGGCCAACGCGTGGTGGTTTGCGGACAGAGGAGACGGGCAGCCCAGGCGTGATGCCAGGAAGTGGGGGATGCTGGGATTCGGATACGATCCGGAGGCGGAAATGGGAATTTTAGGAGCTTCATTACAGCCGTATGTTGCAAAGGCCCAGTATGCATATTTTGAAACCTATGATGACAGCCCTCAGTGGACCAGCGGAAAATATTTTGTCAGTGTGGCCGGAATGGAGGATTTGACAGAAGAAAAACTGATAGATGAATCCCGTTATGTATGCAGATATCATATGGCGGATATCTATACTTTGGAAAGATGCTGCCTGTATGCAGTGGACTGTGAATCCTTAAGCCATATGGCAAGGGCATTGGGCCGGGAAGAAGAAGCTGCTTATTATGAAAAGAAAAGGATGGATATGGCAGAGCAGATTAATGCCAGAATGTGGTGTGAGGAGGATGGGTGTTATTATAACCTTAAATTTGACGGGACATTCTCCAAACGCCAGTCTCCGGACTGTTTCATGCCGCTTATGACAGGATGTGTGCCAAAGGAGAGGAAAGAGCGGCTCCTGCAGCTTCTGAAGGATGAAAACAAATTCTGGGGAGAGTATATGATTCCTTCTATTGCCAAAGACGATCCCGCTTTTCCCCAGCAGCATTATTGGAGAGGACAAATCTGGCCTCCGCAGACTCTGTGGACTTATCTTGCACTGAAGAGAGCCGGAGAAGAGGAACTGGCCTGGGAACTGGCTTGCAAAGCCGCCGGTATGCTGTCAAAAGAATGGAACAGAAATGGTTACTGTCCGGAAAATTACAGCGGAATTACGGGGGAATGCTCCGGAGCATATCATTATAACTGGGGGATGCTTATGGGACTGCCTCTTCTGGAAGAATTGATAGAATTCAGAGAGGATAAAGTGATTTTCGGCAATGTTATGGCTCCGGATGGGACAGAACTGAAAAATATTCCGGTTGACGGTCAGCTTTATGATCTGGTGATAAACGGGGGTATGACGGAGGTATACAGGGGAAATATTTTATTGGCAAAAGAAAAAGGTACAGTTGTGCTGGACAGATAAAAACAAGAATATCTTTTAAGTAAGAAAAAAGAATCAGAGAAATCTGGTTCTTTTTTCAATTTCTTCCTATAATATGACGCACATATGTCACCTTACTATGTTATAGTAAAGCTGCAGGACGGCAGACGAAAAGAAATATTCTTCCCTGCCATGATGCAGGCAAACCCCAAAACATGCGGACAGGAGCAGACATGCAGATAAACAGACTATTTGAAATCGTATATATCCTGCTGGATAAAAAGAACATCACCGCCAACGAACTCGCGGAGCATTTTGAGGTATCCAAAAGAACCATTCTGCGGGACATAGAAACATTAACCATAGCAGGAATTCCCATATACACCACAAAAGGGAAGGGCGGGGGAATCTCCATACTAGATAACTTTGTCCTCAATAAAACCGCGGTATCCGAGGAGGAACAGAACCAGATCCTGATTGCACTGCAGAGCCTTGCCTCCACACAGCATATGGATACGGACGGCATCATATCCCGGCTTGGCGCGCTGTTCCGGAAAACGGATACCTCATGGATTGAAGTGGATTTTTCCCGGTGGGGAAGCACCAATCCGGATAAGGAAAAGTTTGAGATGATAAAGAGGGCTGTTATAAACAAACTGCCGCTTTCCTTTTCCTATCCCGGTTCAAATGGGGAACTTACGTCCAGAACCGTATATCCTCTGAAGCTGGTATTCAAATCCAGCGCATGGTATGTTCAGGCGTACTGCCTGTCCAGGAAGGATTACAGAACCTTTAAAATAAACAGGATGCTTTATCCGGAGGTGCTGCCGGAAAGCTTTGCGGGGATGGAATTCACGCCGCCTCCCATTGTTTCAGATGATATCAGGCCGGATTCCCTTGTATCTCTTCGGCTGCTTTTTGCGGCGGAGGTGGCCTATCGGGTTTATGACGAGTTTGACGAGAGAACAGTTCACCCAAATGAAGACGGAACCTTTACCGTGACGATTGAACTGCCCAATGACGCCTGGCTGTACGGCTTCCTACTGTCCTTCGGAACCTCTGTAAAGGTAATGGAGCCGCAGCATGTAAGAGATTATCTTCTGTCCATGGCAGATAGTATAAAAAATTTTTATAAAGATGACATAAGGTGACATACAGCTGTCACCTTATATGTTGTATGATAGGTTCATAGAAAAGCAAATCACTTATCAGGAGGAAAATAAAATGAGCAGACCGGCGACAAAGACAGATTTAATCCAGGCGGCAGAGGAACAGTTTGATAAAATGTGGAAACTGGTGGATTCCATGACACCGGAGGAACGGAATGCGGATTTTCATTTTGGGGAAAATGTGAAAATGAAAGAGGCGCACTGGCAGAGAGACAGGAATATACGTGATATACTGGTGCACCTGTATGAATGGCACCAGCTGCTGCTGAACTGGGAAGAGGATAATAAGAAGGGCCTGGCAATGCCGTTTATCCCGGCGCCGTATAACTGGAAAACCTATGGGCAGATGAATGTGGAGTTCTGGAAAAAGCATCAGTCCACATCGTATGTGGAAGCCAGGGAGATGCTTCTTGACAGCCACAGAAAAGTGATGGAATTAATTAAAAACTATTCCAATGAGGAGCTGTTTGAGAAGAAGCATTTTTCCTGGACAGGGACTTCCAACCTTGGTTCATACTGTGTTTCAGCAACCTCCAGCCATTACGACTGGGCCATGAAAAAAATGAAGGCTCATTTGAAGTCGTACAGGGATGCACAGAAAAAGGGCTGAAACCGTCAGCCTACAGCAGGGGGGCGAACAGACGCAGGATACACTGGAAACAGCGGATAAACACAGAGCGTTTCCTGCAGTAGTCCAGACCGATTTCACGGCATAACGGGAAAGTCTCGATAAAATCCCTTTTGATGTCCATGATCGCATCATAGCCATAGAGATATACGCCGCATTCAAAATGCAGATAAAGTGACCGGTAATCCATATTGATTGTGCCTACTACGGCGACCTGATCATCGGACAGATAACCTTTGGCATGGATAAAGCCGGGAGTATATTCGTAAATACGTACACCGGAACGGATCAGGGCGGCATAATAGGATTGGGTGAGCAGGAAAACAAGCTTTTTATCCGGGATGCCGGGCGTGATGATGCGTACGTCGATGCCCCTTTCGGCGGCCATGCACAGTTCCTTCTGCATCTCGTTATCAATGATGAGATAAGGTGTGGTGATATAAACGTACCGGGAGGCGGTTTTCAGGATATTCATATATACGTTCTCCCCCAGTGTCACATTGTCCAGAGGAGTATCGGAATAGGGCTGGACAAAACCTTTCTGCAGGCTTTGGAAGGCCGTGTTCCGGCGCAGGTATTTTTCATAGGATTCATCGGTATCCCTGATAAAATTCCACATTTCGAGGAACATGACGGTATGGCTTTTTACGGCGTCACCTTCCAGGCGTACTCCGGTATCCTTCCAGTGTCCGTAAGGATGTGTGACGTTAAAATATTCATCTGCCAGATTGTACCCCCCGGAGAAGCTGACATGGTTGTCGATTACCGTGATTTTACGGTGATCCCGGTGGTTCATGAATACGTATAATAAAGGTATGAGCGGATTGAAAATCCGGCACTGGATGCCCTGGCGGTTCATGCGCCGCATGAATTCCGGCTTTACAAAGCCGATGCTTCCGAAGTCGTCATATATGAATCGTACTTCCACACCCTCCGATACTTTTTTCAGCAGAATCTCTTCGATCCGGTGGAAGACTTCCGTATCTTCCACGGCAAAATATTCCATGAAAATAAATTCCCTTGCATTTTCCAAATCCTTCAGCATGGCTTCAAGGGCCGGCTCTGTCTGCGGATAGTAGGTTACATCCGTATTCCGGTATACAGGATAGCCACTGGAGTTCTGAATATAATATTCCTGGTTATGGATATAAATATTTTCTTTTTTTAGACTCAGGAGAATTTCTTTTTCCTGCGTAAGCTCAGGGCTGTATTTCGCCGCCACTTTTTCATAATAGGCTTTTGTCCTTTTGGTGAGGCCGGTTCTTCCGAACATCAGGTACAGGGTAATGCCGAACAGGGGAAGGGAGAGGATCACGATAGTCCATACAAGCCGGGCCGCGGAAAACTCGCTTTTGGCATTGATCCGCAGAACTACAATGACACCGATAATCTCAATAACGGTGGCAAACCATACATAATATTGATTCAGCTTCCAGACAAGAGCAATGATCCAGATCAGCTGTATAATCAGACATAGAACGGTAAATAAAACACGTCCGAACACGACCTTCAGAATGTTCCTCATAGCATATCCCCCATTTTTTTCTTCTGCATATAAATCCCTGTTAACAAAATCATATTAATTATACCTGATAGGCAGGAGAATGTCTATTTCGCGTTGCCGGGCAAAAATCTGATGACTTAAGAGTCGGATTTTGCTATACTGGATACAGTGAGTAAACGGAGGTATGAAAGCGGCATGGGCATGGATAAAGAACTTCAGGAGGTAGAATCTTTTGCAGACAGAATTCTGCGGAGTTATTTTTGTGAATCGGATGTGGAATTCCTGATTTCCACCTTTGCCGAGGATATCGTATGGATGGGAGCCGGAGAAAAGCAGAAGGCGGAGGGAAAGGCTGCAGTTGCCGCCTGTTTCCGGGAAGGGAAAGACGATCTGGCTCCCTGTGATATGACAGAGGAAAGATATGTGACCCGAAGGCTGGGAGAGAATATTTTCTTTTGCGAGGGAGACAGCTGGATTCAGCCGAAGAAGGAAACCGGTTTGTATTTCAGGACTCATCAGAGGATCACATTTATCTTTGAACGGACAGAGAAAGTGCTGAAAACAAAGCATATCCATAATTCTGTGGATTATTCGGATATTATGGAAGATGAGCTGTTCCCCGCACAGGCCGGGAAAGAGGCGTTTGAGAAACTGAGCAGGGTCCTGGAGCAGAGGGATCGTCAGATTGAGCTGATGCTTTCCAGGCTTCCGGGGGGTATGCTGATATGCGGTGCGGATAATAATTTTACGTCGAAATGGATCAGTGATTCTCTCTGCTCTCTGCTGGGCTATGACGGCCCTGAGGAGTTTGAACAGCTTACAGGAGGGTCCGGGCATGGCTATATTCTGGCGGAGGATTATGAGAGTGTCTGGGAAAATATAAAACAAAAGCTGGATCGGGGAGAGTCTTACAGTCTGGAATACCGGGTAATGTGTAAGGACGGCAGTATTTTGTGGGTATCGGATATTGGTGAAAAAGTGGCGGATCTGGACGGACAGGATGCGATCTACTGTTTTATTTCCGATATCACTGAACGCAAGCAGAAGCAGATGGAAATGGATGCGGTGAATCAGGAGGTGAGAAGGCAGGCGGACTTCCTGACACAGCTTTATGATACGATACCCTGTGGTATTTTGCAGTTTACAACTGATCCGTCTCATAAAATTGTGAATCTGAACCGGATGGTTTGGGAATTCTATGGATTTTCATCCGAGGAGGATTACTGCAGACATATAAGCTCCCCGCTGCAGCTTGTCCTTGAAGAGGATCAGCAAAAGGTGAAGGATCTGGTTGAACAGCTTGAGCCTTACTCAGGAACTGTGAATTATATAAGGGAAGGCAGGCGGATAGACGGCACGCAGGTCTGGATCAATGTAGTTATGGAAAGGCTGGTGAATGCGGACGGAATTGACGTAATTCAGGCCATATTCGCTGACATTACGGAAACCAAAAGGCTGCAGATGCTTCAGGAGAGGCAGAGGCTGATTGAAAACCAGTCGCTCCGGGCTGCCACCTGTACGGCTTATCCTATGATAATGATCATTAATCTGACACGGAATACCTATAACTGCTTTATCGAGGAACAGGAATGCTTCCTGCAAAGCAGGGAAGGCATGTTTGATGAAATGGCGGCGGGCTTCCTTCCTGACGTTTATCCTTCCTATCGGGAGGATTTTGCGTCTTTTTACAGCAGAGAGAACATACAGGAACGTTTCCGGAAAGGGGAGCGGGAACTATATATGGAGGTTCAGGCAAAAGGGGTAGACAGAGAGTATCACTGGATCTCTGTACAGCTGATTTATGTGGACAATCCGGTAGGGGAGGATCTTCTTGCTATTGAACTGGTTAAACTGCTGGATGCACAGAGAGCCGAAAAAGCCCGTCAGGAGCAGCTGCTGAGGGATGCGCTGACGGCGGCAAGGGCGGCCAATGAGGCAAAATCGGATTTCCTTTCCCGTATGAGCCATGATATCCGGACACCGATGAACGCCATTATCGGCATGTCCACTATCGGCCAGCTGAAAAAAGAGGATCCTGCCAGAATACAGGACTGCTTCAGCAAAATTGACGCCTCCTCCCGTTATCTGCTCTCCCTTATCAATGATATATTGGATATGTCCAAAATAGAAACGGGCAAAATGTCCATTGCCAGGGAAAAATTCGATTTTGTGGAGTTTATTGATGAGATTATATCTATTATTTATCCCCAGGCGGTGAATCAGGGGCTGCATTTTGAACTGCACTATGAAGAGCCCATTGAGCATTATTATATCGGTGATGAGCTGCGTCTGAAGCAGATTATCATGAATCTTCTTTCCAATGCGGTGAAGTTTACACCGGCAGGCGGACGTGTGGAGGTGCAGATACGGGAAGAAAAAAGGACGAATGGTTTTGCCTATCTGCGTCTGATGGTGTCGGATACGGGAATCGGTATGTCCGAGAATTTTATGAACCGGCTGTTCCAGCCCTTTGAGCAGGAATCTTCGGAAATGGCCCGGAACAATGTGGGAAGCGGCCTGGGGCTTTCCATTGTGTATAATCTGGTGCAGCTCATGGGAGGAAGCGTTGAGGTACAGAGCCGGAAGGAGGAAGGGAGTGTCTTTACCGTCCTTCTGCCTGTAGGCGTAATCAATGACAATGAAGAGGAAGAACAGAGGAGAAAATCCAAAGAGCTTCTGAAGGGGCTGAAGGTCCTGATCGTAGATGATGATGAGATCGTGGGAGAGCAGGTTTCCGATATCCTGGGAGAAATCGGCGGCTATTCCCTGTGGGTGGATTCGGGAAGAAAGGCGGTGCGGGAAGTAAGGGCGGGCATGGACAGCGGACAGCCTTATGATATTGCGATGGTTGACTGGATTATGCCGGATATGGACGGGGTGGAAACCACCCGCCAGATTCGTAAAATAACCGGCCCGGATACAACTATCATTATTATTTCCGCCTACGACTGGAGCTGTATTGAAGAGGAAGCATGCCGGGCAGGCGCCAATTACTTTATCTCCAAGCCTTTGTTTAAAACTACGGTTTATAATACCTTTTCTCATCTGGGCGGCTTCACGGAAATCTGCAGTGAAAAAATCAAACAGGATGCCGCGGTGGATTTCGATGGAAGGCATGTCCTGTTAGTGGAGGATAATGAGCTGAATCTGGAGATCGCGAAGTCACTGCTGGAAATGTACGGACTGACTGTGGACAGTGCGGAGAACGGGCAGGAAGCCGTTGAACAGTATCTGAAGAAGCCGGAGGGTCATTACTTTGCCGTGCTGATGGATATCCGGATGCCGGTCATGAACGGACTGGATGCTTCCAGGGCAATACGGGCTTCCGGGAAAAAGGATGCCCTGACAGTTCCCATTTTGGCCATGACAGCCAATGCCTTCGATGAGGATCGTGTCCTGGCAAAGGCGGCGGGTATGACGGGGTATCTGGTGAAACCGCTGGATATGAAGCTACTGGTGGAGGAATTAAGAAAACTGCAGTAATATACAGAAAAAAGGGAAATGTCAGAGACGGTGCTTTATGCATCCGTTTCCGGCATTTCTTTTTTTATAGCCTTTAAAAAGAGGGAAAAAGTGACATCCGCCAGCGTAACGGCATCGGTATGGTAACGGACAATAATGCGGTCCGGGCTTTGGGCCAGGGCGGTAACCGCCCCGAAGCCGGAATGAATCGCAGCGGCGCAGATTTCGTCCGGATCCAGGTCCGGTCTTACGGAGCCGTCGTGAAACAGGCTGCCTTTCAAAAAACGGAGCATGTCTCCGGAACGGAATTCGTCAGGGCTGAATATGTGGTTATAAATCCCGTTTTCCATATCCATGGTTTCCCGGGTATAGGTATGGCTGAATGCGGACTGAAAGAGTAAATCATGAGGCGCGGTGCAGAGAATGTGCTTTAAAAGATGGAAAAAGCACTGGAAACGTGAATAGGTAGTTTTGTTTGTCTGCTCATAGTATTCCATAAGTCGGCTGCTGTAGCCTCCGATTTTTCTGTGATGGATTTCCCATAAAATTTCATCTTTATTCTCAAAATAGCGGTACAGCGTGGAGCGGGTAATACCGCAGCAGGAAGCGATTTCCGTGAAGCTTACGGCTTGTATTCCTTTTTTTATAAAAAGCTCTTCCGCTGCAGTGAGTATTTTTGTCAGCTGGTTGGTACTGTGTTTCATATATTTGTATTTTGCCACCATTCTCTTTTCTCCTGTATTAAGCGTCGTTTCCATTTGAAGTATAAAGGATTCTGTATTTAAAAAATATCAGGATTTTGTAAAATTTAATACAGGCTGTCTGAATTTGTACACAGTGCCTTATTTTTTACGAATTTTTAACTCCGTCTATGTGGATTGCGGAAAAAAGCCGTGTTATTCTACCGAAGGAATCACATGGAAAACAGCTGGCTGCTTGAGATGGTGCAGTGGAAGGAGCAAAAGGAAATGAGAAGAAAAAATAATAAGGTTTGTGCGGCGGCGCTGACAATGATAATAGGTATTATGGCGGTATTGCCCGGCTGCGGGCCGACAGTACGGGCGGAAAACGGTTCCGCCCCGGATGCGGCGCAGGAGGTAAATACAGCACAGGAAGGAAACGTAGCGCAGGATGGAAGTACAGCTCAGGAAGGGACTGACCTGCAGGCGGAAGATTGGCCGGAAGAAATCACGGTGGTTCAGATGCCGAATGAAAATAACCCGAATGTGGGGCAGAAGCATGAAGAATTCAGCAGGGCTATGGAAGAGGCTCTCGGAATTAAGGTAAAGGAGATGGAGGGCACGGAATATTCCGTGGGGATTGAAGGAATGGCGAGCGGCAACATTGACGTCATGCTGGTAAGCCCCATGAGCTACTACCAGGCAAAGGAAAGAGCCAATGCCCAGCTTCTGGTGAGCACGCCTATGGCTTCTGAATATTATACAGCCTTCATCACGCAGGCGGACAATGAGGAAATCAATTCGCTGGAGGATCTGAAGGGGAAAACCTTTGCCTTTGTGGATCAGGCGTCTTCTTCCGGTTATATGTATCCCAAGGCCAAGCTGGTAAATGAGCTTTCTCTGGATCCGGATCTGTTGGAGAACAGCGGATATTTCTTTGATACCGTGGCGTTTGCCGGACAGCATCCTTCTGTTGCAACGGGCGTTGCCATGGGAGATTATGATGCGGGCGCGGTAGCTGCCTCCGTGATTGATCAGATGGTGCAGGCAGGCGCGCTGGAGGATGGAAAGCTGAAGGTTATCGACCGGACGGATACGATTCCCAATCCCGCTTATGTTGTCCGCGGCGATCTTCCCGAAAGCCTGAAGGCAAAGCTGAAGGAATTTTTTCTCAATTATTCGGATGCGAGTTATTTTGAAGAAGTGCATGGGGAGCCTTCCATACGTTTTATAGATGTCAGCGAAGAGGATTATAAGGTGGTTTATGATACTCTGGAAGCGCTGCATATTGAAGGAGAATAAGAAAATGGATAAGGTACTGCTTCATATAGAACATTTGACCAAGCGTTATGACAAGGATACGGTTGCCCTCCGGGATGTGAGCATCGACTTTAAGGAAGGGGATTTCGTGGTGGTAATCGGGCCTTCGGGGGCAGGAAAATCCACCCTGATACGCTGTATTAACCGGATGATCGATGCGACGGACGGGAAAATACTGTTTGACGGGCAGGAAATAAGCGGGGCCAGAGGGCAAAAACTGCGGGTGCTCCGCTCCGAAATCGGAATGGTATTCCAGAATTATAATCTGATAGGGCGTGTCAATGTGGTTAAAAATGTGCTTTACGGCCGTCTGGGGCATATGCCCCTGTGGAAAAGCCTGCTGGGAAAATACAGCAGGGAGGAAAGGAAAGCCGCCTTTGCGCTGCTGGAAAAGGTCGGTCTGAAGGATCAGGCTTATAAAAGGGCGGATGCCCTTTCCGGCGGACAGATGCAGCGGGTAGGGATATGCAGGGCATTGATTCAGGAGCCCAAGCTGCTGCTGGCGGATGAACCCATCGCTTCCCTGGATCCCAAATCTGCGGAAATTGTTATGGAACAGATGCATGATATCACGTCGGAAAGAGGGCTTACCTGTATAGTAAACCTGCATCAGGTGGATTTTGCACGCCGCTATGCCAGCCGTATCGTGGGGATACGGGACGGACAGGTGGTTTTTGACGGCGCGCCGGACGAACTGACGGATGAGATGACGGCCTTCATATATCAGGGGAAAGAGCATGAAATGAAATTGAAGGAATCGGGGCCGTCCAGGCAGGTATCTGTAAAAAAGGTGGTGGTTCAGAATGGCTGAATTGGCGGGAAAAAGAGCGGATACATTCCCGGTTTCCAGGGAGCGGGTGAACCGGGGACTGCTGGTTCTTTTGGGAGCGGCGGTGGTTTTCTGCGGCTGTATGGCTTATCTGGAAATATCACCTTCGGAAGCGGTGAAAGGGTTTCCGGCCTTTGTCCGGTTTTTTGTCATAAAATTCCTGCCGGCTTCCTTTAAAAATATCAGGGCTTATGTGCCGGCTGTGATAGATACGGTGCTTTTCGCCGTGGCGGCAACCTATCTGTCTACGGCCCTGTCCTTTCTTTTCGGCCTGCTCATGTCGGATAAAACGAATCCCATAACGCCGCTGCGCCTGCTTTGCAGAGGGATTATTTCTTTTTTAAGAAATGTCCCGGTTCTGGTTTGGGCTTCTATTCTGGTTTATATGTTCGGAGTGGGTGAAATCGTGGGACTTCTGGCATTGATTATAGCCACACTGGGTTTTCTTTCACGGAGTTATGCGGAAAGTATCAGTGAAATTGCCGGAAGCCATCTGGAAGCTTTGCAGACGGCAGGTGCGAGTTACGGACAGGTGCTTGTCCACGGGCTGATTCCGGAGTTCCTTCCCTCATGGATAAACTGGACTTTGTTTTCTTTTGAGATAAATATACGGGCTTCCGCCATTCTTGGCATGGTCGGGGCAGGCGGGATCGGCGTTCTCATACAGACTAATTTGAAGCTGTTTAAATATCAGGAAGCCTGTGCCATCATTCTGGTGGTTATTGTTATTGTGCTGCTCACTGAATTTATGACGAATAAAATACGCCGCATGATACGATGACGGATAAGGGAGAAAGGACAACGATGGAAGCAGAAATGGAAGAATACAGAATAGAACCGGCAGGTGCCGGAATAAAAAAGGGACTGGCTGTTATTGTGCTGGCAGCAGGCTTTATCGGCAGCTTCATGGGGCTGGGAATTGATATGGGAAAATTTGTGGAACGGCTGTCCAACGTGGGGCCGGTTCTGCGCAGAATGGCTGCGATCAATCTGACAATTCTGCCGGATATAGCAGCCGGCATCGGCATAAGTATGGCGCTTGCTGTGGTCTCTCTTTTGGCGGGCGCGGTGATTTCCGTGATTCTGGCATTCCTGGCCGCTTCGAATATCACACCGCTTCCCATACTGGCAGCGGCGATTAAAGGCATCGTGGCGGTCATACGGGCCGTACCCGCCCTTGTCTGGGTGCTGATGGTGGCGGCAAGCATCGGCTTCGGGAACACGGGCGGCATGATCGGGCTGATGTTTCCCGTGATTGGATATCTGACCAAAAGCTTTATCGCCACCATAGAGGAACAGGGAGGCGGCGCGATCGAAGCCATGCGGGCTTCCGGAACAAGGTGGATCGATATAGTCCTGAAGGGGCTGCTGCCGGAGAGCATACCCGGTTTTATATCCTGGATTGCTATCCGGTTTGAGAGCAATATCGCGGAAAGCATTTCCTTTGGCATGGTGGGGGTCAGCGGTATAGGAATGCTGCTGAACAGGGCAATTTACCAATATAAATACAGTTCGATTACGACAATTATCCTTGTGATTTTTCTGTCTATGTTCGTCATTGAAATACTGAGCAACTATATTACGGCAAAGGTTAGGAAATAAAAAATGGAAATGGAAAAAGATTATGAAAAAAACTGGGTGCGTCTGCCTCTTGTCTTCGCAAGCAATGTGAGGGAATTAGGAGGTTATCCTGTGGAAGAGGGCGGACAGACGGCTTATCACAGATTTCTGCGGGCGGATGATATCAGTGAATTGAGTGAAAGCGATATACAATTTCTGCTTCGGTATGGGGTTACTTCCGTACTGGATCTGCGCAGTGACGGAGAGGTCTGCAGAAAGCCGGATGTACTGGCGGGGGTTTCCGGGGTTTTGTGGAAAAATGTTCCCTTTTTAAGGGGAGAGGCCGGGGATATGAGCCGGTATGCCGGAGAGGGCGCTGTGGCTGATTTAGGAGAAATGTACCTTCAGCTTCTGGAAGATAGGGAGAAAATCAAAGAAATTTTCACCTTTATAGCAGACGTACAGGAAGGTTGCCTTCTGTTCCACTGTGCAGGAGGAAAGGATCGGACGGGGGTGCTTGCTCTGCTGCTGATGATGCTTGCGGGAGCGGATAAGCAGGATTGTATGACCAATTACGGGCAGTCTTATGTGAATCTGAGCAGGAAAAGACAGGATTTTTTTGACGATTATGAGGTGGAAATGCCGCCGGAAGCCATGTCTCTGATGTATTCCCATCCGGAGACGATCGCGCTCTGTTATGATCATATCATGGAATGTTATGGCGGGATAAGACAGTATCTTACATACTGTGGTTTGGAGGAAGGGCAGATAGAAGGGATATACCGCAGGCTGGTGAATTGAGTGAGGAAGCAGGCCGTGTTCGGCCTGCTTCCCGGAGAGGGACGGTTGTTTATGCATCCGTCCCTTTCAGGTACTGAAGGGCGTTATTATAGCAGATATTCTGTATCACTTTGCCGAGATAATCCATATTGCAGGGATATTCGCCTTCCTCCACCCACTGACCGATTTTATTACAGAGAATCCTGCGGTAATATTCGTGTCTCGGGAAGGAGAGGAAGCTTCTGGAATCCGTGAGCATGCCGATGCTTACCGGCAGCAGGCTTAAGGAGGCAAGCACCTCCAGCTGGGCCTCCATTCCCCGCTTGTTGTCGCAGAACCACCAGGCGGTTCCGAACTGTATTTTCCCGCGGAAGGGAGCGGACTGGAAGTTGCCGCACATGGCCGCCAGCATTTCATAATCCCTCTGGTTCAGACAGTAGAGAATTGTTTTTGGAAGCTCTCCGGTGCTGTCCATGGAATTAAGAAGAGCGGAAAGCTCGCCCGCATAAAGAAAATCATCAGTGCTGTCGAAGCCGGTATCCGGGCCGACGGCCTTCAGCATACGGCTGGAATTATTCCGCAGGGCGCCGATATGGAGCTGCATTGCAATATCCCTTGCTGCATATTCTTTTCCGAGGAATGTGAGGACGTTCCCCTGGAAACGGCGGCGTTCGCCGAGTGTAAGCGCGCTGCCTTCCATGCGTCTGGCAAAGATATCCTGTGCTTCTTCATCGGAGGCCGGGGCGTAAATGCAGCCCTCCAGGCTGTGATCCGAAAGCAGGCAGCCGCCTTCCCGGATAAAGAAATCCAGGCGGGAACAGAGGGCTTCTTTCAAATCAGACAGACAACTGATGGGATTGCCCCAGGCCTTTCCCAGAGCATCCAGATATTGAGGATAATCCTCTTTCCCTATCAGATAGGCCTTGTCGGGACGGAAGGTAGGCAGTACCTGTACGGAAAAATTTTCTTCCCTGAGCAGACGGTGGTAATGCAGATCCTCACAGGGATCATTGGTGGTGCACAGTATTTGGACATTCTGCTTTTTCAGCAGGTTCCTGACCGAAAAGTCAGGAGAGGACAGTTTGGCGTTGCAGGTATTCCAGATTTCTTCGTGAGTTTCCGCAGAAAGAGGGGTGGTGACATCAAAGTACCGCTGCAGCTCCAGGTGGGTCCAGTGGTATAGGGGATTCCCGATGGAACCTTCAATGGTTTCCGCCCAGGCACGGAAACGCCGGCAGTCGGATTCCTCCCGTTCCTCTGGGGATAATTCCCCGCGGGGGCCGGTGATCAGTTCTTCCGGGAAACCGGCGGTGCGCATGGCGCGCCATTTGTAATGGTCGCCGTACAGCCAGGCCTGGGTGAGATTGGTGAAGCCTTTGTCTTCGTAAATCTCCTGTGCGGACAGGTGATTATGGTAATCGAAGATGGGCATTTGTTCCGCATAGGTGTGATAAAGCGTGCGGGCCGTCTCGTTGGACAGCAGAAAGTCCTGGTTCATGAAAGCTTTCATGGGCTATTCTCCTATATATTTCTGCAGGGTGTTTTCAACTGCTCCGGTACCGGCGCCAAGCTGACGGAAATAATCCTTTACCAAATCGGCAAGGCCGGTTTCGATTAAATCAACGCCCCAGATTTTGCTGTCGGCAAGGAGGGGATCCAGTCCGGACAGATCCTCCGGTATGCTGCCGAGACGGTAAGAAGCCACGAAGGAGCGCGCTGTTTCCAGCAGCGGATCGGAAGAGGGCTCAAAAGGCATGCCCTGATCATCCACAGCCATCAGATAACGCAGCCATCCGGCAAAAACAAGAGGGATGATATGAAGGTCCTCCAGGGAAAGCCGGGAGGATTCTTTGTATGCCTTAATGGTTTCGCCGAAACGGATGGGCAGCTTCTGTGAGGTATCCGTAGCGATCCGCTGGGGAGTATCCGGCATGAAGGGATTGGGAATCCGTTTGGTGACCACTTCATCAATGAACTGTTTGGGATCCAGAATGCCGGGATCCACCACCACAGGAAGGCCTTCCCTGTAGCCTATAATCCCCACCATTTTCTTAAGCAGAGGATTCTTCATCTCATCGGCAATGAGAGTATAGCCCAGGAGGCAGCCATAGATGGCAAGGGCAGTATGAAGGGGATTCAGGCAGGTGCACACCTTCATTTTTTCCACCTTGTCTACCGTTTCGCGGGAGGTATAGATAATACCGCATTGATCCAGAGGCAGCTTTCCATTGGGGAAGGCATCTTCTATGATGAGATACTGGCATTCCTCCGCATTCACAAAGGGGGCCACATAGGTGTTTTTGGAGGTGATAACCGGATCCAGGCCGTCGATATGGTCCTTTTCCAGCGCCGCCTTCACGGCAGGATCCGGACGGGGAGTGATTTTGTCAATCATGGTCCAGGGGAAGGACACTTTGCTTTTATCATTGATATAGGCGAGGAAACCGTGGGAAATAAGCCCGTTTTCCTCCCAGGCCCGGGCAAACGCATTGACGGCGGCATACAGCTTATCCCCATTGTGGGAACAATTGTCCATGCTCACCAGTGCGATGGGAAGGGCGCCCTTTTGGAAGCGTTCATAAACAAGGGAAACCACCTTTCCGAGATAGCTTTTGGGAGCGGAGGGACCCGCCTGGTAATCAGAGGCGATGTCAGGAAGCAGCTCCCCTTTGCCGTTTACCAGGCTGTAGCCCTTTTCCGTGATGGTAAAGCTGGCCATTTTCAGGGAAGGGGCGCAGAAAATTTCCTTCAGGCGTCCGTATTCCGCTTCATCCTGGCTGTCCAGGATCAGGGACTCCACAATACTTCCCACCACGGTTTTTTCCATGCTACCGTCAGACTTTAAGGTGACGAGGATGCCCAGATTATCGTGGGGGCGGTACATTTTTTCTATGATCTCATAATCGTAGCCTTCCGCGGCGATGAGGCCGGTATGGAGAATCCCTTTATTAAGAAGGCACTGGGCCACGTTGGCCTGGAACGCGCGGAAGATATTCCCGGCACCGAAATGAATCCATTCCGGTGCGTCCAGTGTATTCTGTGTAACGGCGGGGATATCGAACTGCGGCAGGTCATAGCCTGCGGCCTGCCAGTTATCCTTTTGGGAAATGCCTTTCTGTGTTAATTCCATAGTGAATGTCCTTTCTGTTTTCTTAAAAGTTCTTAAGAGGTCGGCGGATTATCTGCCGCTGTGAGATTTTACGATAGCTTCCCAGAGGCCGTTCAGGTAGGCGGCGCCCAAAGCCCTGTCATAGAGGCCGTAGCCGGGCATCGCCACTTCATCCCAAATCATCCGGCCGTGGTCGGGGCGGATGGGGCCTTCAAAACCGATATCATAGAGGGCCAGCATAATTTCATACATGTCAAAAGTGCCGTCGGAGGAAAGATGGGCGGATTCTTCGAAATCCGTGGGGCTGTTGAACTTCAGGTTCCGCACATGGGCAAAATGAATCCGGCCTTTGAGGGAGCGGATCATGTCGGGCAGGTCGTTCTGCAGGTTCGTGCCGTAGGAACCGGAACAGAAGGTAACGCCGTTGTGCGGATTATCCACCATTTTCATCATGCGCAGGATATTTTCCTTGTTGATGATGATGCGGGGCAGGCCGAAAACGCTCCAGGCAGGATCGTCGGGATGGATGGCCATGTTGATATCGTATTTGTCGCAGACAGGCATGATGCGTTCCAGGAAATATTTCAGGTTGGCAAACAGCTTTTCTTCATCGATATCCTCATACATGGCGAATAAGTCTTTGATTTTCTCCATGCGCTCCGGTTCCCAGCCGGGCATGATCGTGCCGTTGGTATCGCCGGCAATGGATGCAAACATATTTTCCGGATTCAGTTTGTCCACTGCTTCCTGAGTATAGGCAAGAACGGTGGAGCCGTCCGGGCGGACTCTGGCAAGTTCGGTCCTTGTCCAGTCGAAAACGGGCATAAAGTTGTAGCAGACCATATGGATATCCGCTTTTCCCAGGTTCTCCAGAGTGGTGATGTAATTGTCTATGTAGGCATCCCTTTCCGGGGAGCCTGTTTTGATGGCGTCGTGGATGTTTACGCTTTCAATGCCGGCGAGCTGCAGGCCCGCGTCCTCAATTTCTTTTTTGAGGGAGAGAATGTCCTCAAGGGGCCAGGCTTCTCCGGGAACGGAGTCGTAAAGGGTGGAGATCACGCCGGTTACGCCGGGGATCTGGCGGATTTGTTTCAAGGTTACGGTATCGAATCTGCTTCCGTACCATCTTAATGTCATTTGCATGGGGGAACCTCGCTTTCTTTTATGGGGGTGGGTGGGGTGTGGCCGGAGCCCTGAGAGCTGTTCCTGTATGGGGGCCGTTCCCGCCCGGAGGTCCTTCCTGCGGCGGATTTCTCCGCCTGTACGGCGGGCGCCGGGGGAAGGTGGTTGATATGTTCAGACGTAAAAAAGGGGTATTTCTAACTGTCCCGTTTTTCTTTGCTGCGGTTAAATGGCTGAAACTCCTCACTTCGTTCGTCAGACAGCGCCATTTGGGCGAACCGCAGCAAAGAAAAGCGGGGCAGTAAGAAATATCTCCATTTTTGCGTGATTCACTTATCAACCACTTTCCCCCGGTGCCCGCCGTACAGGCGGAGAAATCCGCCGCGGGAAGGACCTCCGGGCGGGAACGGCTCCCATACAGGAACAGCTCTCAGGGCTCCGGAGGGTAGGGGGTGGATAAGTGAATCGTAGGTTAGTATTATTATAGGAGATTTAAAAATGCTTGAAAACTTTATTTGTTGCTTGAAATCATGCATAAATTGCTATAGACTTTTTGTAGCGGAGAGCGGAGAGCGGAGAGCGGAGAGCGGAGAGCGGAGAGCGGAGAGCGGAGAATGGAGAATGGAGGGGGAGTATGGGAACGATACGGACGCGGTATATGAGCGGGGAGGATGAGCGGCAGTATATGATTGGGGAGGATTATGAGATTTATGAGAAGCGTGGGGCGCCTACGGGGGCGGTGAGGCTTCATTATCATGATTTTTATGAGGTTATTTATGTGATGGAGGGGGAGTTTTCTAGTCTGGTGGATAACAGGACTTACAATTTAAAACGGGGGGATTTTCTTTTAATTGGAAGGAATGTGATGCATAATTATCATTATGTGGAGGGGAAGCATGAGAATTCGCGGAGGATTGTGCTTTGGATCAGTGAGGGGATGCTGGAGGGGCTTTCGGAGGGGGAGCAGGATCTTTGCGGGTGTTTTTCCGGGAGGAGGGATTGTGCGTATCATTTTCCGGTGTATTATGAGGAGATTCTTAAGAATCTTCTGGTGAAGACGGCTATGACGGAGATTCCGGATCTGGAGGGGGCGGAGGGGAAGCGGCTGTTTGATAAGGCGCAGCTGATTTTGTTTTTTGTGTATCTGAATGAGCTTTGTTCCCGGGATTCTTTTTATTTTACGAAGGAGGAGAGCATTCATCATGAGCTGGTGCAGAGGGTGAATGAGTATATAGAGGAGCATATGTCGGAAACGATTCTGGTGGAGGATCTGGCGGGATGTGTGCATATGAGCAAGTATTATTTTCTGAGGCGTTTTAAGGAGCTTACGGGGATGACAGTGCATAGTTATCTGAATAATAAGAGGCTGATGTATTCCTGTGAGGGGCTGAAGGAGGGGATGACTATAGGGGAGGTGTGGGGAAAGTGCGGATTTTCGGATTATTCTTCTTTCCTCCGTAATTTCAGGAAGGAATATGGGATGTCTCCTACCAGTTATCGGGCTTATCTGGAGAAAAAATAGGGGATGGATTGTTGGTATGAGGTATTTATTGGATATTTTTTATATGAATTGGAATAAAAAATAGACATTATTCATACTTTTACAAGGACAAGGCTTATGTTACAATAAAAGACAGGGTTTTTATATAAGCAGAACAAGGCAACCATTTTCAGGAACAGGAATTAAGAATAAATATGAAGCAGGAACAGAATAAAGGCGCCGATCCCCGGAAAAAGGGGGATCGGTCTAATAAACAGAAGAAGGCAATAGGAAACAAGGTATTGGGAATTTATCTTGCGGTACTGTTGCTTATTTTGGGTGTCATTGGGACTGCTATGTTTATTGTATATCAAAGTGAGAATATCGGGAAGCAGGTTGCGGGGATTTTTGAGGGGATAGAAGAGGTTCAGCCGGAGCAGGAAAGCGGTTCGGCGGAAGCGGAGCAGTCGGAGAAAACGCATTCGGTAAAGGGAACGGGGGAAAGGAAGGTTACAATCCTTTCCTGTGAGGTGCTTCCTGACGGAACGCAGTTCGCGCTTAAGGGGGAGGCGGATGCTTTCCCGGAAAGTGATGATAATAATCTGTATCTGTTAGCTATGAAGACTTATGAGGATGCGGTGCCGGAGGACGCGGTTCCGATTGCGTGTGCCGAAAAGAAGACGTCTTTCATGCTGAAGGCGGATATCCTGGATAATACGGCGGACAGCCGGCTGTATTCCAAATTTGTGGTAGCGGTAAAGAAGGATGGAAAGTATGAGGTGCTGAGTACGCCTCAGTATATAACGAATCCGGAGGCTCTGGCCAGTTATTCGGAGCCTTATCCGAAAGCGGAGTCCATCAAGGGGCTGTTGGTGGATCCCCAGAAGCTGGGGACGTCGGAGCTGGATGATCTGGGGGTAAAGCAGGCGGCTTATAATATCCCCATAGCAAGGCTTCTCGGGCCCAGTACCCACAGCGATTATCCCACCATTATTTATAATTATAATGGAAAGGATTATACGCTGAACGGCCATGTGGTTTCCGAGTATGATTATGTTTTTAAAACTCTGTCTGACAAGGGAATTGTGATAACGGCGATTTTACTGAATAACAAATCGGATGCTTATCCTCAGGTTATCCATCCGCTGTCCAGGGGAGGAAATGCCTATTATTATGCATTTAATGCCGCGGAGGAGGCAGGAACGGATTATCTGGAGGCGGTGGCCGCATTTCTGGCGGAAAGATACAGGGATGAGGAGCATGGCATTGTCATGAACTGGATTATCGGAAATGAAGTGAATGTGCGGTCTACCTGGAATTATATGAAGTATGTGGATATCGATACCTACGCCAGGGAATATGCCAGGGCAGTCAGGCTGTTTTATAACGGGATTAAGAGCTTTAACGCCAATGCCAGGATTTATATATCCCTGGACCAGCAGTGGAACAGGAACTTAAGCTCCGATTCCAGTTATGATTCCAGGGATTTGATGGATGCCTTTAATGAGTGTATAAAAGAGGAAGGAAATATCCAGTGGGGACTGGCGCATCATCCTTATTCCTATCCCATGACCTGGCCGAAGTTCTGGGAGCTTACGGGAGAAGCCGGGGAGATGGTACAGGAATCGGAGGATACCTCCATGGTGACCATATATAATATTGATGTGGTGACGAATTACCTGCAGAAGGAGGAATACCTGATGCCGGACGGAGAGGTCCGATCCGTCATTTTAAGCGAGATGGGATTTACGTCCACCTATGGGGAGGATGTGCAGGCGGCGGCCTTCGCCTATGCCTATTATATCGCGGAAAATAACCAGCACATAGATTCCATGCTCCTGTCCAGGGAGACAGACGATGCCGGAGAGGTGGCGCAGGGGCTGGCGCTGGGGCTTTCTTATCAGAACGGACGCCGCAAATACATATATGATACCTTTAAATACATAGATACGGATGAAAAAGACGCCTATACGGAATTTGCGAAGAACTATATCGGCATTAAGGATTGGGAAGAGGTTATTATACAGCAGTAAAAGGAGAAAGCAGGCAGGGACGGAAAGCGTCTCTGTCTTTTTTGCTGTATGCCCGCCGGGAGCAGGTTCTCAGGGAATAAGGGACAGGAAGTAAGTGAGCAGAAGGCTTCCGTCGGGAGTATCCGTCCGTCTGTGTTCAAAGCACATCCGTTCGGGATGCCATTGGACGCCCAGGATGGGGAGAGTCTTATGTATAATGGCTTCCGGCACGTCATCGGGAGCATATTGGATAATGAAAAGATCCCGGCCGGGGGAGCCTATACCCTGGTGATGGGCGCTGTTTACGGGAAAATCACTGCCGTAAAGCTTTTGGAGTACGGTTCCGGGAAGCGCATGGCTTGGATGGACCTGATCCCGGTCCGTATATTGGTGCAGGGTATTTGTGGGGAGATCCTGGATGATCCGTCCTCCGAAATAGATGTTGATAACCTGCATCCCTTTGCAGATGCCGAGGATCGGTTTGCCGGCGCTTACAAAAGCATCGAGCATGGAGAGCTGCTGTCTGTCAAGTGCGGGGTCAATGCTCCGGGAACCATGATCGGTTTCTCCGAACAGGACCGGATCGATATCTCCGCCTCCGGGTAAAAGAAGGGCGTCAAACTGTGATGCGCTGCTGACGTCGGTGAGTGTGGTACAGACGGCCCCCAGCTGTGAAAGGGCATTGCGGTAATTGTCTGTATTGCCGGAAATTCCGGCGATTGCTATTTTTTTCATGGACAGTAACCTTTCTGTTTCCGTATTTCCCGCAGCAGAATGAAAAGGAAGGCTGGAAGGGAAGCGTATGGAATTATTATATGCGCGGGAAGCGGAAATGTATGCAGAGACTTTGATAAAAAATTAACTTTTTTCGTTTGCTATATTACGGTATTCAAACAAAAAAAGTTATGTTATACTATCTTCAGATAGTAAAATGCCGTTGGGCTTTTTGAGGGGGAACATGCGGCGATACGGCAGAATTCACTACAAATACAGAGAAAAGGAAGTGGGGATACTTAGGAATGAAGCAATATGAAGTCAGCGAAGAATACCGTACAGGAAACGAAACCATTGATCAGCAGCATGCAAGAATGCTGGATCATACCCAAAGAGCTTATCTGCTTTTTACGGATGAAAATATGCTGTTTAAATGTGCCGATATTAATAAGATTCTGGAAGGGCTCAGCTTCCATACGGCAGAGCATTTTGCATATGAAGAGGATTATATGCGGGAGCTGGGATTTGATCAGCTGGAAGAACATATAAGATGTCATGAAGCTTTCCGCAGGAAATTACAGGAATTCATCGACCGGGTACCGCAGCTTTCCCTGGATACACAGGATGAAATGCTGGGAGAAGTATTTGAGTACCTGCAGGAATGGTGGAAGGTGCATATTACTCAGGAAGATATGAAGTATGTGGAATTTGCCAATAACCATGAGACGGCAGCACCGTGACAAAGGACGGTGCTGCCGTCCTTCTTGAGGGCTGCCGCCAAAGCCAGGCTCGCGGCCTGCACAAATAAGGGGGAACCGGATATGGAAGAAAGCTTGGAAAGGCTGAAGGATATAATAGAAAAAACGGATAATATTGTGTTTTTCGGAGGGGCCGGAGTGTCTACGGAGAGCGGGATACCTGATTTCAGGAGTGTGGACGGATTGTATAACCAGAAATATGACTATCCGCCGGAAACCATTCTGAGCCATACCTTTTACCGGAGGATGCCGGAGGAATTTTTCCGCTTTTACCGGGACAAGATGCTTTGTCTTGATGCGCAGCCCAATGCCGCCCACAGGAAGCTTGCGCAGTGGGAGGAAGAGGGGAAGCTGAAGGCAATAGTGACCCAGAATATTGACGGGCTGCATCAGAAGGCGGGAAGCAGGAATGTGCTGGAGCTTCACGGAAGTGTCCTGCGCAATTACTGCGAACGCTGCCATAAGTTCTATGATGCGGAATATATCCTGAATTCACAGGGAGTGCCCCAATGCAGCTGCGGAGGATCCGTCAAGCCGGATGTGGTTCTCTATGAAGAAGGTCTGAATAATGAGACGATCACACGGGCAGTTGAGTATATCAGCAAAGCCGATGTGCTTATTATCGGAGGGACCTCACTGGCGGTATATCCGGCGGCGGGGCTGATCGATTATTACAGGGGAAATAAGCTGGTATTGGTGAACAAGACTCCCACGCCAAGGGACCGGGAAGCGGATTTGGTGGTGCAGGGCAGTATAGGGGAAATTTTTTCAAGGCTGTAAAGAAGCAACAGTACAGACCTGTCTGAACTGTTACGTAAAGAACAGGAGCGGCGGAAATGGATATCCAGGTTGGAAATATAGTGAAACTGAAAAAACAGCATCCCTGCGGCAGCAGGGAATGGGAGGTTCTGCGGATCGGGGCGGATTTTCGTTTGAAATGCATGGGCTGTGGCCATCAAATCATGGTCCCCAGGAAGCTTGTGGAAAAAAACGTGCGGGAAATACGGGAAAAGGCTTGAATTAACCGGTTTTCTGTGATATCATATTACTCCGTGATATATAAATTTCCTTGCTCCCGAAAAGGGGGCCAGAGACCAAAAGGAGGTAACAAAGCATGAGCAAATATGAATTAACATTTGTTGTGAATGCGAAAATCGAAGATGACGAAAGAGCGGCAGTTGTAGACAAATGCAAGGCTCTGATCGAAAGATTCGGCGGCACAATTACAAACGTTGATGAATGGGGTAAGAGAAGACTGGCTTACGAAATCCAGAAAATGAAAGAAGGCTTCTATTACATCGTTCAGTTCGACGCACCGACCACTGCACCTGCAGAGATCGAAAGCCGTATTCGCATTATGGACAACGTTATGAGATATTTAGTTGTTAAGCGCGAAGAAGCATAATCAGTAAATTTTGTGGATGCGGTGTGCTGTCCTGAATTTGTACTGAGGATGCATTCGCAGTACAGGAGGTAATATGAATAAAGTAATTCTTATGGGACGTTTAACCAGGGATCCTGAAGTGAGATATTCCCAGGGAGAGAGCGCAACGGCAATTGCCAGATATACACTGGCGGTGGACAGAAGGTTCAACCGCAATAACGACGAGAACTCCGCAGATTTTATCGGATGCGTTGCATTCGGAAGAAGCGCTGAATTCGCAGAGAGATATCTGCGCAAAGGGACGAAGGTCGTTGTAACAGGACGTATTCAGACTGGCAGCTACACGAACAAAGACGGTGTTAAGGTTTACACCACCGATGTTGTTGTGGAGGACCAGGAGTTTGCCGAAAGCAAGAACGCTGCGGCCAGTAACGACGGGGGTTATTCCGCACCGGTATCCAGGCCTGAACCCAGTGCACCCGGCGATGGTTTCATGAATATTCCGGATGGAATTGACGAGGAACTGCCGTTTAATTAATGTGATTTTCAGATAGGAGGCAATACTATGGCTTTTAATAGAGCAGAGAGATCTGATTCTCCGATGAAGAGAAGAGGCGGTATGCGCAGAAGAAAAAAAGTTTGCGTATTCTGCGGAAAAGATAATACCATCGATTATAAGGATGTAAATAAATTGAAAAGATACGTTTCCGAAAGAGGGAAAATCCTTCCCAGAAGAATCACCGGAAACTGTGCAAAGCATCAGAGAGCACTCACCGTTGCTATCAAGCGTGCAAGACATTTGGCATTAATGCCTTACGTAGCAGACTAAGCAGCGGGAATTGTACGGATGCGTACTGAGCGGTAAATTTAAAAGTCGGACCGGCTGTCCTGTGGGATGGCTGGTCCTTTTTTGTCAGGAATTGGAAAAAAGACATGGCTACCGTCGTCCGTCAAACCTATGAAAAGTGTGGTAATCTGGAAAAAAAAATGGTATAATATCAAAGATATGTATTTCCGGACCTGGTTCCGGGGTATAGTAATCAGAAGATTTTCAGGCGATGTATGGCCCGCCGGCAAGGTGTGGGCCGGCTCGGACTACGGATGAGGATAGAGATGAAGAAAAGAGTCAAACTAAAAGGAAGGCTGAAGATATATATGCAGATTTCCATGTATCTTGGCCTTTTGCTTTTGTTAGTGGATATTGGTATTTATTTTCTGGATATGCGGGCGGGTTTTCTTATTACCTGTTTTCTTGTGTTCTATTTTGCGATGATTCTGTATCTGATGCTGTATAACAGGCCTATTATAATTAATGAACTGGTGAGCTTTGCCACGCAGTACGGACAGATACAGAAGGAACTGCTTCGGGAGCTTTCCATTCCTTATGCTTTACTGGATGAGGACGGAAAGATCGTATGGAACAATAATGCATTTGCCAGGGCGATACATAATGAGAAAGCCCTGCACAAATCCGTTACGTCCTTTTTTTCTTCCGCCACAAAGGACAGGCTTCCCACGGAAGAAGAAGGCATTGCAGAATTTGAAATTTCTTACGAGGAAAGCGAGTATATCGCCAGATTCACCAGGATTTCCCTTCGGGAAATGGCGGATGACAGCGATATAATAGGAGAAGAAGACTACAGAGGATGTCTGTATGCCATGTATCTGTTTGATGAGACGGCATTGAAGATCGCTCTGCGGGAAAATGATGATCAGTCTCTGGCTGTGGGAATGATTTACCTGGATAATTATGATGAAGCGCTGGAAAGCGTGGAAGAGGTAAGAAGATCACTGCTGATGGCGCTGATTGACAGGAAAGTGAACAAGTATGTTTCCGGTTTCGACGGAATCTGCAAGAAAATTGAAAAGGACAAGTATCTGACGGTGCTGCGTAAGAAAGCGGTAGCCCAGATGAGTGAGAAGCGTTTCGAACTTCTGGAGGATGTGAAAACCGTAAATATTGGCAATGAGATGGCGGTTACCATAAGTATCGGCATCGGCCTGGACGGGCTGAGCTATTCCCAGAATTATGAGTTTTCCAGAACGGCCATCGACCTGGCTCTGGGCCGCGGCGGCGACCAGTGTGTGGTCAAGACGCCGGAGCAGATCAGCTATTATGGCGGAAAGAGCCAGCAGGTGGAGAAGAACACCCGTGTTAAGGCCCGTGTTAAGGCTCATGCCCTCAGGGAAATCATTACCAGCAAGGACAGGGTTCTGATTATGGGGCACCAGATCGGGGATGTGGACAGCTTTGGTGCGGCAATCGGAATTTACCGCATAGCCAAGACGCTGGATCGCAGGGCCCAGATTGTCATTAATGAAATTACGACTTCCGTACAGCCCCTGATTGAAATGTTCCAGAACAGCCAGGAGTATGAGCAGGACATGTTTTTAAAGAGCCAGCAGGCGCTGGAGACGGCAGGCAGCAATACTGTGCTGGTGGTGGTGGATGTAAATAAACCCAGCATTACCGAATGCCCGGAGCTGCTTAAGGTATGCAAGTCCATTGTGGTGCTGGATCATCACAGGCAGGGAACAGAGACGATTGAAAATGCCACCCTTTCCTATGTGGAGGCCTATGCTTCCTCCACCTGCGAAATGGTTTCGGAAATATTACAGTATATCAATGACGGCGTACGCATTAAAGGCGAAGAAGCTGACTGCATGTATTCCGGCATCATGATAGATACCAATAATTTTATGACGAAAACCGGCGTGCGTACCTTTGAGGCCGCTGCTTTCCTGAGAAGGAACGGCGCGGATGTAACAAGGGTGAGAAAGCTGTTCCGTGAAAATGCGGCCGAATATAAGGCCAAGGCGGATGCGGTGGGGCAGGCGGAAATCTATCGTAACGATTATGCCATTTCCGTATGCCGAAGCGACGGGATTCAGAGTCCTACTATCGTGGGGGCGCAGGCGGCCAACGAACTTCTTAATATCAGGGGGATCAAGGCAAGCTTTGTTCTGACAGAATACCAGGGCCGGATATATATCAGCGCCCGTTCCATTGATGAGGTCAATGTACAGGTAATCATGGAGCGGATGGGCGGCGGCGGACATATGAATGTAGCCGGCTGTCAGATTGATAATTCGGAGCTTGGGGCTGTTATTGGTACAATAAAAGGCACATTGGATAAAATGATAGAGGAAGGTGAACTGAGATAATGAAGGTTATATTACTGGAAGATGTAAAAGCCCTGGGGAAAAAGGGTGAAATTGTAAATGTAAATGACGGCTATGCCAGAAATTTTATACTGCCTAAAAAGCTGGGCCTGGAAGCCAATACAAAGAATCTGAATGACCTGAAGCTGCAGAATGCCAACGAAGAAAAGAAGGCAAAAGAAATACTGGAAGCGGCTCAGGCTTTTGCAAAGGATCTGGAGAGCAAATCCGTTGTGATTAAGATGAAGGCCGGAGAAGGCGGAAGGGTGTTCGGCTCCGTTTCCTCCAAGGAAATAGCCACCGCATTCAAGGATCAGTGCGGACTGGACATTGACAAGAAAAAGATTCAGCTGACTGATGCGATCAAAGCGTTCGGGACCTATGATGTACCCGTGAAGCTGCATCAGAAGGTAACTGGTATACTGAAGGTTAAAGTAGAAGAATAAAGAAGGAATTATCAATGGCATCGATGGATGAGGCTATTTTAAAAAGAGTATTGCCCCATAGTTTGGAAGCGGAGCAATCCGTTATCGGTTCCATGATAATGGACAGAGAAGCGATTGTTGTCGCATCGGAATTGATATGCGGAGAAGATTTTTATAATAAGTCCTACGGCGTGCTTTTTGACTCCATGGTGGAATTGAATGACCAGGGACAGCCCGTGGATCTGGTTACCTTACAGAACCGGCTTAAAGAAAAGGATGTGCCTCCGGAAATCAGCAGTCTGGAATTTATCAGGGATCTGATCACGGCGGTGCCTACCTCTGCCAATATTAAATATTACACCAACATTGTGGCGGAAAAAGCCATGCTGCGCCGTCTGATCCGGCTGATGGAGGAGATTGCCAACAACTGCTATGCCGGCAAGGACAGCATGGAAGTCATCATGGAGGAGACGGAGAAAAAGGTATTCAACCTTGTTCAGAGGAGAAGTACCGGAGATTACGTCCCTATCCGTGAAGTGGTTATGAACGCCATGGACAAAATCGAAAAGGCCTCCCACAACAGCGGAGGCGTAACCGGTATTGCCACAGGCTTCATTGATTTGGATTACCGGACGGCGGGAATGCAGCCGTCGGACCTTGTACTTATAGCTGCCAGGCCTTCCATGGGTAAGACAGCATTTGTTTTGAATATTGCCCAGTATGTGGCCTTTCACTCCGGTGAGTGCGTCGCCATATTCAGTCTGGAAATGAGTAAGGAACAGCTGGTCAACCGTCTCTTCGCCATGGAATCCAAGGTGGATTCCCAGCATCTGCGTACCGGTAACCTTTCCGACATGGAATGGGAAAAGCTGATAGAGAGTGCGGGCATGATCGGGCAGTCCAAGCTTATTATTGATGATACCCCGGGTATCAGCATCGCGGATATGCGTTCCAAATGCCGTAAATTCAAGCTGGAAATGGATTTGAAGATGATTATCATTGACTACCTGCAGCTGATGTCGGGAAGCGGCAGGGGAACGGATTCCAGACAGCAGGAAATTTCAGATATTTCCCGTTCGCTGAAGGCATTGGCCAGGGAGCTGCAGGTTCCCGTGCTGGCATTATCCCAGCTGAGCCGTGCGGTGGAGCAGAGGCCGGATCACAGGCCCATGCTTTCCGACCTGCGTGAATCCGGAGCTATCGAGCAGGATGCCGACGTGGTTATGTTCATATACCGTGATGATTATTACAATCCTGATACGGAGAAGAAAGGAATTGCGGAAATCAACATAGCCAAACAGAGAAACGGTCCTATCGGAACCATTGACCTGGTATGGCTGCCCGAATTTACCAAGTTCGCAAATCTGCAGAAATAGTTGTGCACAACAGAATAGAATACACTTACAAAAGAGAACAAACGGTTATGCCGGAGTTCTCTTTTTTTATATAGATAACCGGATAAATCAGTTCATCGTTGCTTATATAAAAAGGAAGTGCCGTCAGACGGCAGACAGGAGGAAAGCATGGGAAATAAAAAAGAAAGCAGTAAGGTGGTTTTGTTAAAAGAGGAGAGGACAGGCAGGAACGAAGAAGAAATGCCGGCAAAAAATAGAATAGAGGAAGGAAAAAAGCAGGAACCGGAAAAGGATATGTTCCTGATTTCAGAAACCGCAAAGCTGGTGGGAGTGGAAAGCCACGTGCTCCGGTATTGGGAAGAAGAGCTGAAGCTGCCTATACGCAGAAATGATTTAGGGCACCGGTATTATACCAAAGAGGACGTGGAGCAGTTTAAGGAAATTAAAAAGCTGAAGGAGCAGGGGCTTCAGCTGAAGGCGATCCGTACGGTACTCACGGACAGCAGCATGCAGGTAATGGTTCCCCTCAGGGAACACAGCCAGGCCGCCCGCAACGTACAGGAGGAGCTGTCAGAAACCGGAGGCCGGGATATACAGGATAAGGGAGCAAGGCTTCAGCTGCTTCTGCACAGTCTGATTTCCCAGGCGGTAAGGGAAAATAATGAAGATCTCACGAGAGAAATCAAAGAAACCATCATGAAGGAAATGGACTACCAGTTCCGTGTGCAGGAAGAAGAAAATGAACGAAGGGAACAGCTGAGAATCGACAGAGAAGAAGAGCATTACAGAAAACTGGACGAGCTGCTCCGGCAGCGCAGCAGGAAGAGACTTACCGGAAGAGAAAAAAAGGAACAGAAAAAACAGGAGGAGAGCAAGGCGGCTGCTAACGGAGAAAAAAGAAAGAAGCATTCATTTTTTTGAATGCTTCTTTCTTGAATGCTTCTTATGTGTGTTTTCCGGGATTATTCCTCAGAGATTGCACCTGTAGGGCAAACGCCTGCGCAAGAACCACAGGAGATACAGGTATCAGCATCGATTACATACTGAGAATCTCCTGCAGAGATAGCGCCAACAGGACACTGTCCTTCGCAGGTTCCGCAGCTTACACAAGAATCGTTAATTACATATGCCATAATGATATCCTCCTTTATTCTCTATTGATTATCATTACCTATTCTAATATAGAAAATGATTTTGTACAAGACATTTTTTGTGAATATACGGCGATTTTTTGTACTTTTTAAAGAACAAATATACAGATTTTACAAGGCGGGCTGCCGCTGGTTCCGGCGGTCCCGGATCCCTTTTAAAATGGCCTGTTTTTTCAGAAGAAGAGTGGGCCTGTCCATGGGAGGGATGCCTTCCAGACGGTAGGGAATGCCCAGCTTTTCATATTTTACTTTGCCCATGGTATGATAGGGAAGCACATCAAGCGCCTTCAGATTGCCCAGGCCTCCGATAAACCAGCCTAACCGGTAAAGGCTGGCTTCATCATCGGTAACCGTGGGAACAACAACATGGCGTATCCAGACCGGTATTTTTTCCCTGTCCAGATACCGGGCAAAACGCAGAATGTTGTCGTTGGAACAGCCCGTGAGGTTTTTATGTGCTTTGGGATCGATATGCTTGATATCCAGCATGACGAGATCTGTCATGGACATCAGTGTTTTCAGCTTTTCCATCCATTCCTTATTGGAGGGTGCGAAAGGGATGCCGGAGGTATCGATACAGGTATGAATCTTTTCTTTTTTGGCAAGGGTAAATAATTCAATAAGAAAATCCAACTGAAGCAGAGGCTCCCCGCCGGTCACGGTGATGCCTCCGTCTTTATAAAAGCTTTTGTTGCGTTCGTAGCGTTCCATAATTTTGGCCGGGGAAGCCGGAGTTCCTGCATTTAGTTCCCAGGTATCGGGATTATGGCAGTAGGCGCAGCGCATGGGACAGCCCTGCAGGAAAATAACAAACCGCACACCCGGCCCGTCAACGGTACCGAAGCTTTCGATGGAATGTATGCGTCCCTGCGTATTGGTTGGTATATTTGTCTGCATAATAATCCTCCATGTTTTGCGGAGCAAAATGCAATTTCTTTAGAAATTTGCCCTCTGGTGAGCAGATGTTGTTAGTTATTTACATAATATTTATTTTTAATTCTTTTTGCTTTAAATCGTACAATTTGGCATAGCCTTCAAACCATCGTTCCATTATTTTCTTATGTGAGGCGGATGGAGTGAACCAAAGAGAAAACTCGGCTGACAGCGAACCGTTTTTTCTTGCTGAACGCCAGATCCCGGCGATCATACCTCCCCGAAGGATTACACCGGGATTTCCTACTGTCTTCCAAACCTGCTTCTGAAGCTGCTTATCAGGAAGCAGGAGGCCACGGTCGCGGATATCCAGATACGGATCATGGGGCGCAAGGATGGCAAAAGACATATCCCAGTCGGTAAGAGAGGAGTCCGGCGTCATGAAAGAAGGAAGGTCTTCTTCCAGAATAAAAGCCGTTTTATTGCCTGACCGGACAGGGATAATCGGATAGATTCGTTCCGCATCCTTCCACATGCGTTTGGCCTGGGCGGGGGAACAGCCCAGTGTGTCGGCAAGCATTGCCGGAGAAGCAGGCCCATAGCTGTGCAGAAAGCGTTTCACCAGTACGGCTGTGGGAGACGGTACGCGGCGGTCCGGATCAAAGACAGATGGACTCCAGCTCCGCAGAGAAGTAAAGGTGGGCAGGTTCTTTTCCCGTTTGCCGAATACAACAAGCTTTTCTAAAGAGCAGGGGCGAAGAAGAAAGGAAACAGCGGCTTCTCCCATAGTCTGTTCGGGTGAAAAAAAGGACGGGGAATACCAGAGTTCTCTTTTTACGCTGTCAAGAGATTTGGCGGCTTCTTCGGCCAGGATATAATCCAGAGAAGGCTTTCCGACTATTTCATTTTCATTCAGAATCAGAGCGGCATTTTTTACAAGAGGGAGCAGTTCCTCCATTGACATATGTAAATGTTCAAGGACGAGTGCAATGCCTCTTGTATATATCCAGGGTTCATTTTCGGGTATCAGGGCCGTGAGAAAAACGTCACAATCCTGCACCGGAAAGATACAGGGGGCGCCTCTCAGGCTCCAGGCCTGAATGAGTGTCCGGGATTCGGTAAGAGCTTCATCTAATGCGGAAAGGGTAATATCAGGCATCCGTGAGAAGACAGATAATTCCCAGGCCCCGGGAGGTGAGTTCTGCATAATCCACCCTCCAAAGGCATCGGGAATATCGGACGGAGATATTCCTGTTAAGTTATGGCTTTTAAGCCGGAAGGAGAGGATCTGCTCCCTGGTAAGGGACAAAAGCGCGGTTCCGGAACCGGATGATTTACTGCGATTGGCCTGCATATCAAACCCTCATTCACAGACTGCTGTTAATCGGGCATGCCTTTCTGTAAGAGTTCCGCTGCCTTATGGACAAGCCCGTGTTTCAGTAATAAAGTATACCATGAAAAACGGATTTTCACAATCGATGGAAGCGGACTGAAAAGGGACTGCCGCATATGCGCCAGTCCCCCTTATAACTGCTTAAAATGCAATTATGGATTTATGCGGTTACAGAGCTTCGTGGAACGTACGGGAAATAACATCCGCCTGCTGTTCCGGTGTAAGCTTGATGAAGTTAACGGCATAGCCGGATACACGGATGGTCAGCTGGGGATAATTTTCCGGATGCTTCTGGGCATCCAGAAGAGTCTCACGGTTTAATACATTTACATTGAGATGATGGCCGCCTTTTTCTGCATAGCCGTCAAGTAAAGAAACAAGGTTATCTATCTGTGCGCTGTTTGCTTCCATAGTTTGTATTCCTTTCTTTTATTGAGTGGTTTATTCGTCTTCGGTCCCGTCAAGGCCCTCATGGAGGGTGGGAACGCTGCACGCCAGCGGTGCGGCTGAGCAGTCCGGGCACCCCAAGGTCTGTATTTCTTTGCTGTCCGGCAGGGCTTCGTCATAAGCGACGTTGATATGGCCTACGCCTTTTGCTGCACCAGCGTCCAGCATCCGGACCAAATCATCTATCATAGCCTTCTGATCCATAAAACAGCTCCTTTTTTATTCGTTCAGATTCAGGTCGATTTCAATATCGCCTGCAAAAACCTCATCCTCTTTTCCGAGGGCTCCGGGGATGATGGTAAAGGTGTTGGAAATACCATCCTGCGCATCCTTAAAGGGCAGCTTGGCTACGGATGCCATAGAAGCTACGGCTCCGTGGCTGTCCCTTCCGTGCATGGGATTGGCTCCGGGGGCGAAGGGTTCTCCGGCCTTACGTCCGTCCGGTGTGGCTCCGGTAGCTTTTCCATATACCACATTGGAAGTGATGGTCAGTACGGAAGTAGTGGGGAAACCATCCCTGTAGGTATGATGTCTTCTGACCATAGTCATGAAACTGGAAACCAGTTCTCTCGCTATGGTATCCACTCTGTCGTCATCATTTCCGTATTTGGGGAAATCACCGGTTGTTTTGAAATCCACGATAATACCGGACTCATCACGGATGGGTTCCACCTTTGCGTACTTGATGGCGGAAAGTGAATCCGCCACTACGGAAAGACCTGCGATACCGGTAGCGAAATACCGGCGAACATCTCTGTCATGAAGGGACATCTGCGCTCTTTCATAACAATATTTATCATGCATGTAATGGATGACATTCAGGGTATTTACATAAACGCCGGCCAGCCATTCCATCATATCGTGAAAGGCTTCCATAACCTTGTCGTATTCCAGGACATCCCCTTCATACTTCCGGTATTTCGGCCCGATTTGCTTTCTGCTCTTCTCATCAATGCCGCCGTTTAAGGCGTAAAGAAGACATTTTGCCAGGTTCGCCCGGGCTCCGAAGAACTGCATTTCCTTGCCGATTCTCATAGAAGATACACAGCAGGCGATGCCGTAATCATCACCGTGGGTCACACGCATCAGATCATCATTTTCATACTGGATGGAAGAGGTCTGAATGGACATCTTCGCACAGTAGCGCTTGAAGTTAAGCGGAAGTCTGGTGGACCACAGAACCGTCAGGTTGGGCTCGGGAGAAGGCCCCAGGTTGGTTAAGGTATTCAGATAGCGGAAGGACATTTTTGTCGCCATGTGGCGTCCGTCCACGCCAACACCTGCCAGGGATTCGGTAATCCAGACAGGATCGCCGGAAAAGAGATCGTTATATTCCGGAGTACGGGCAAATTTTATAATTCTCAGCTTCATGATGAAGTGATCCACGAATTCCTGAATCTGTTCTTCCGTAAAGGTTCCCAGTGCAAGATCACGTTCCGCATAGACATCAAGGAAGGTTGAGGTGCGGCCAAGTGACATGGCGGCGCCGTTCTGTTCCTTCACTGCGGAGAGATAACCGAAATAAGTGGCCTGGATGGCCTCCTGAACATTTGCGGCCGGTCTGGAAATATCACAGCCATAGGAAGCAGCCATCTGCTTCATCATTTTCAGAGCGACAATCTGTTCGGAAATTTCTTCCCTGAGACGGATGACATCATCAGTCATTACACTGCCGGTGGAATCCTTCTGTGCAAGCTTGTCCTCAATGAGACGATCAATTCCGTAGAGGGCAATTCTTCTGTAATCACCGATGATTCTTCCGCGTCCGTAAGCATCCGGAAGGCCTGTTATGATGTGGGCGCTCCGGCACGCGCGCATTTCTGAGGTATAGGCATCAAAAACACCTGCATTATGCGTTTTTCTGTGAGTGGAAAAGAATTCCTCCACCTCAGGATCGAGGGTATAGCCATTATCGGCACACGCCTTCTGCGCCATACGGATTCCTCCATAAGGCTGTAAAGAACGTTTAAAGGGAGCATCAGTCTGCACTCCTACGATAGTTTCTTTGGATTTATCAAGATATCCGGGACCATGGGACGTAATGGTGGAAATGACCTTTGTATCCATATCCAGGACACCGCCGGCTTCTCTTTCTTTGCGGCTCAGATCCAGCACCTGTTCCCAAAGATCCAGAGTATTCCGGGTAGGGCCTGCGAGAAAAGCTTCATCCCCGTCATAAGGGTGGTAATTGTTTTGGATGAAATCACGCACGTTGATTTCATGTTCCCAATCACCGCCAATAAAACCATTCCATTCTGTTCTCAAGATTTTCCTCCTTTTCGCTGCCAAAGCAGCATGAACTGTAAGATAATCAGTCAGCAGCACGGCGGAGCCGTCTGCCGGGTAAAACGGCGGATAAGACCTCTGTCAGGCGTCACCCGCATCTGTATTATATGTTTCCTAAAGTGCTTCGTCAAGGCGCGGACTGTTCTTTTTCTCAAACAAAGGGCGGTTTTATGCTTTTTTAATAAAAATCGATCAATAAGAGTAAAGTATATAACTTTATTTCGAAAATTTTTATATTTAAAGAAAAACGCATATCTTGCGTATTTCAGGGAAAAGTATTATACTAAGAGAAATCGGCAGGCATGCGCCGCTGATAGTTTCAGAGGAAAAGGAGGATGGCATAATGGCTGGAATTACGAAAGAAATGACAATTGGTGAAATTTTAAGAACCAATCCCGATGTAGCTTCCATTTTGATGGAAGCAGGCATGCATTGTCTGGGATGTCCTTCCGCTCAGGGAGAGAGCCTGGAAGAAGCTGCTATGGTTCATGGAATGGATATTAATGATTTGATGAGTAAAATCGAAGCATTATAAAATGTATTATCACAAAAAAGGCACGTGCAGAAATGTACGTGCCTTTTTGCAATGCATGATTAAATTTTGCTTAAGTTCTGTAAAGCGCGTTCGCTGATTATCAGTTCGTAGTGTTCTTCAAAATAAGCTGCTCCGGCGGGTACTGATTTTTCCTGGCGTCCATATTCGGACAGGCAGTTGCAGAGTTTATTGAATTCTTCGGGTGTATGAGAGGAACTTGTGACGATAAGGAAATATCGTCCGGTACTTCCATCCTTATAAAGGGAATTTACACCGTGGTAGAAGCCGTTCAAAATATGGGCGAGCCTTGTTAAATGATTCAATGAATCAAAGGAATAAATCTTTGCCAGATTGAGGGAGGAATCAGCTGATGCCAGGCTGTCGGCAGAATTTTCTTTGCCGGTCGCATCTTCTGCTGTTCCCGCATCCTGATAAGAAGCCTTCTGTCCGTTTTGTGAGCCATTGACGCGTCCTTCATGAATACGCTTGAATAAATCGAGCACATCGTCAGCCCCTTCATTCAAATCCTGGATCATATCATCCAGACTCTCATCATCCTGAACGCTTGGTGCGAATTTGGAAAAACGGGTATCCAGCTCTTCCGGATCCTCCACTTTAGTGATGATGAGTACAATGCAATCGGAGTTCAGAGGGATAGCTTCTATCATAAGCGGAATATCTTCTGCTTCAAAACCAAATTTCAGGGATGCCTGCTGCATCATGTCGCGGAAAAGGCTTTTTGCTTTTTCCGTACCATAGGCAAGCTCGCTGATTTTTAATTCACGATCTGCCAGGTCAGCTTTTGTAAGTGTACAACGAATCTGATGATCATTTACTTTTTCAATTTTCATGTTCTCACATCCTTAATATAAAGATATTGAAATTGTTGTCTTGTGTGACTGAAAATGCCTGTAAAATGAACATATCTGTATAGTATCTGCAATTATCAAATATATTATACTTAAGAAAGAAATAAGTCAAGCGTCCTGAGTAACTGTTTAAACTTTTTTAAGATTTTTGCTTGATATTTTTCCATTTTTCGGATATAATTTCATTCAGAGATGCTTCTGGACAATCAGTGTCAGAAGGAGGGCGGTTTTCAGCCGGAATGAGATGTTGTAATATCTCATTTATTATGATTCTATTATATCATATTTTAAGCAAACATTATAGTTGCATCGGATTTTTCCTGCATGCGCTATATCTTCTCCTCATCTATATAGTATGAGGATGTCTTACAGGCTTATGTGCTTGTCGTGGTAAAAATCATTTCCAAAATTATCACTAAGTTCCGTTTAATTCGCAAAATTCATGTTGTATTTGTTTTTTTTATCTTATTCCGCGATACATGTCCTGGAGCATCTTATTTTTTTCTGTTTAAATGTCGTCATTGCCGTAACAGTCATACGGAAGAATATCCATTTATATATCACGTTCCTTTTGGAGAGCAGCAGTTTTTGCTGAGGGTGTTTTTTCGTATAGAAATTACGGAGGATGTTAGACATGCACAAAGAGGATGACGAGATTAAGCTGGAGGAGCACTTAAGGAAAATGCACAATAAAGGTGTAAATTTATATCTTGAAGACAGGCCTGCTTCCCCGGAGGAAATCGCCAGGAAATTTTTTGTCAGCGAAGATGCCGTCTACATGCCCGATTTTGTCACCGATACGGATGGCAAATTACGGGAAGTACGGTATGATAAGGTAAAATACCGTTAATAACTCTTTTTGCCAAACAATAGAATTGTTTCCTATCTGATTCATAATCAAAATATTAAAAAATCACGAATTCCGTTATCCGCACAAAAGCGGTCCCCCGTACCGCCGCTGCGGAATATGGAAGAGTCAATTTCTGTCGGTTTATGTAAAAATAGGTAATGACGATGTTTAAATAGTCTGTTATAATAAGGACGGTCAGGAGGTTACGGATAATGAAAAAAAAGCTTCCGGTAATAATCGCTGTCGTCCTTATTATCGTGATTATTGCCATTACTGCAGGGACGAAGATTCTGGAACGTTTCTCTTATTCCAAAGAGAGGATGGACCTGAATGCATATTATGGTTTGGAAACGGGGGAGGATGTGGCCCTCGTATTAAATAATGAAATTAAAGAAGAAAAAGGAAAATTGTCAGAGGGCAGATGCTATCTGGATTTGGATACGGTGCATGAGTACCTTAATGACCGGTTTTATGCCGATTATAACGAAGGGCTGCTTTTATATACCACTCCGGATTCCATTATCCGGGCGGAGGCAGGTGCTTCCGGGGAAGAAGGATACATTCCCGCTTTTCTGGATAACGGCATAATGTATGTAGCGCTTGACTATGTAAAGAAATTCACTAATTTTTCCTTTACATTATATCAGGAGCCGAACAGGGCTGTACTCACAACTATTTGGAATGAGCATCAGGCGGCGGAAATCGGGAAGGATACCGCTGTCCGCTATCAGGGCGGTGTAAAAAGCGATATTCTTACGGATATGACAGCCGGAGATAAGGTCGTTATATTGGAAGAAATGGAAAATTGGAGCAAGGTGGCTACTGAGGATGGATTTCTGGGATATGTGGAGAATAAGCGGCTGAAGAACCAGCACAGCGAGACGCTTATCCCGGTAACAGACTATCAGGAACCGGAATATACCAGTATCCGCAGGGAATACAAAATCAATCTGGGATGGCATCAGGTTACCAGTGAATCCGCTAACTCCACACTGGAATCAGTGCTGGAGGGCATTACCGGTATGAATGTAATATCCCCGACCTGGTTTTTCCTGAGCGATGATGATGGAAATTTTGTGAGCATCGGAAGTACGGATTATGTAAACAAGGCTCACAGCAGAGGGCTTGAAGTATGGGCGCTTCTGGACAATTTTACCTATGATGTGAATACAAAAGAAATTTTATCCTATACAAGTAAGAGGGCTAAGCTGATTGAGGGCCTTGTAAATGAGGCGCTTGCCCTGGGAGTTGACGGGATTAATGTGGATCTGGAGCAGGTGAGCAGTGAAGCAGGAGAAGATTATGTGGAGTTTTTAAGAGAGTTGTCCATATCCTGCAGGGCGAATAACCTGGTGCTTTCCGTGGATAATTATGTGCCTAAGAATTACAATGCACATTATGACTGGAAGGAACAGGGAAAAGTGGCGGATTACGTAATTATCATGGGCTATGATGAGCATTACGGCGGTTCCCAGGAGCCGGGCAGCGTGGCTTCCATCGGTTATGTGGAGGAAGGAATCAGCACCATGGTCCAGTCCGTACCTTCGGAGAAAGTGATTAATGCCGTACCCTTCTACACGCGGATTTGGGAAACGTCCGGCGGTGAGGTGAAGAGCCAGGCCGTAGGTATGAGCGCTGTACAGAAGTTCCTTTCCGACAGAAATATAGAGGCGGTCTGGGATGAGGACACCTGCCAGAATTATGCCGAGGTACAGGATGGGGATTCCTTCTATCAGGTTTGGATCGAAGATGCCAGGTCTCTGGAAGTTAAGATGAATATCATGAAAAGCTATAATATAGGCGGTGTGGCTGCATGGAAGCTGGGATATGAAAAGGGACATCCTGAGGTATGGGATGTTTTGTCCGGTTTCGCTAACGGCTGAAGCTGAGCCTGAACCATACAGATATATTATAAAAAGAGAATGTTTTGCCTGCAAAGACTGCGGGCAAAACATTTTTTCGATCTATATTTGCGCTGTAAAGGAAAGGATCCGTCGATGGGTTCTTATTTTTATGGGAAGGACATAGAATGGAATAAGCAAAAGTCGGGAGGTTCCTATGAGGCAGGAACTTAAAGAACAGCTTCTTAAGGGCGTAGTGACGATTATTCTGTGTACGTCCGTTTTTTTTGCCGCAAGGCAGGCGGCTGTGCTGGTCAACGAAGGAACAGCGCAGAAGACGGAACAGTTTTGCGTGGTCATAGATGCAGGGCATGGAGGAGACGATCCGGGAAAAATCGGAATAAACGGGGCCCTGGAAAAAGAAGTGAACCTGCAGATTGCGGAGAAACTGAAAATGTTTCTGGAGGCATCGGATGTGAAGGTTGTCATGACCCGGGAAAACGACGGAGGCCTTTACGACGAAAATGCCTCCAATAAAAAGGTGCAGGATATGAAACGCCGGATCCAGATTATTGAAGAGGCCCAGCCTCAGCTTGCGGTCAGCATCCACCAGAACAGCTATGGCGAGGAGTATGTGAACGGCGCCCAGGTTTTTTATTACAATGGAAGTGTCAAAAGCAAGGAGTTGGCGGAGATGATCCAGAACCGGATGATACAGTATCTGGATCCGGAGAATCACCGGCAGGCCAAGGCTAACGACAGTTATTACCTGCTGAAAAAAACGGGAAAACCGATTGTTATCGTGGAGTGCGGTTTTCTGTCCAACAGCGCGGAGGCTGAGAAGCTTTGTGATAATTATTATCAGGAGAAGGTGGCCTGGAATATTCATATGTCGATCATGCAGTATCTTAATACGAGGGAGAAATAAAAAGGGAAGTATAAGAAAGTGGCAGGACTCAGGAAAAGTCCGGCCGCTTTTATGCGGTTTTATAAAAAGTGCCGGGCTTTTTTTCCTTTTACATCAGTACTGAATGTGGTATAATGTCCAGGAAGTAAGCCTGTCGGCGGATTTTCAGGCGGCAGGGAATAAAGTTTCCCTTTTGGAAAGGGGAAGAAAAGCGGTACTATGGATACGATATATGCGGTGATAAAAGGAGACAATGCGGATGAGGAGCAAATCCGCCGGGCAGGAGATATCCTGAAGGCCGGCGGTCTGGTGGCATTTCCCACAGAAACGGTTTATGGCCTTGGGGGAGATGCGCTGAATCCGGATTCTTCCAAAAAAATATATGCGGCCAAAGGAAGGCCTTCGGATAATCCTCTTATTGTGCATATCTGCAGATGGGAGGATATTTACCGGATTGCGGAGCCCGTGACGGAGGAGGCGGAACGTCTGGCCGAAGCCTTCTGGCCGGGGCCCCTGACTATGATTTTGCAGAAAAAGGATACGGTTCCCAAAGAAACCACAGGAGGGCTGGATACGGTGGCGATCCGTTTCCCATCCCATCCGGTGGCACGGAGGCTTATTGAAGCGGCCGGAGGCTTTGTGGCAGCACCCAGTGCCAATGCATCGGGGAGACCCAGCCCCACGATGGCGGAATATGTGGCAGAGGATATGAACGGCAGAATAGATATGATATTGGACGGCGGAGCCGTGGGAATCGGCCTGGAATCCACGATTGTGGATGTGTCGGGGCCGGAACCCATCATTCTGCGTCCCGGCTATGTGACGCAGGAAATGCTGGAGAAGGTGCTGGGAGAGGTGGAATTGGATCAGACGATTCTGGACGGGACCACCGCACTGCGTCCCAAGGCCCCGGGTATGAAATACAGGCATTATGCACCCAAGGGTGAGCTTTCCATTGTGGAAGGCAGTGCAGAGGCTGTTGTGGAGCATATTAACAGTCTTTGTGCCTGTGCGGCGGCGGAAGGAAAGAAAACCGGAGTAATCGCAACGGATGAGACTTTTGCCCGTTATACGGCCGACAGCGTGAAGAGCGTGGGGAGCCGGGAGGATGAAGAAGCCATTGCCCACAGCCTGTATCGGATTCTGAGGGAATTTGATGATGAAGAGGTGGAAGTGATGTATACGGAATCCTTTTCTTCCTATGGAATGGGGCAGGCGATTATGAACCGGCTGCTGAAAGCGGCGGGACACCGGATTATTACAGTATGATGGAAGGATAAGTAATTATCATTCAAATAATAAAAGCCGGAAGGCGGAAAGGTGCGTTTATGCTGGTAGCATTAGGAAGTGACCACGGCGGTTATGATTTAAAACAGGAAGTAATCGGATACTTAAAGGAGAAAGGGATTGCTTTTAAGGATTTCGGATGTATGGGAAAGGAGTCCTGTGATTATCCGGAATACGGAAGGGCGGCTGCGGAAGCGGTGGCAGGCGGAGAGTGTGATATGGGAATTGTTATCTGTACCACAGGTATCGGTATTTCCATTGTGGCGAATAAGGTGAAGGGAGTCCGCTGTGCGCTTTGTGCGGACACAGTTTCTGCAAGACTTACCAGAGAGCATAACGATGCGAATATGCTGGCTATGGGAGCGGGCATAATAGGAAAAAACCTGGCTCTGGGCATTGTGGAAACATTTCTCAACACTCCTTTTTCAGGGGAAGAAAAGCATGCCCGAAGGGTAAAGGCTATTGAATAAAAAGGATAAAAGGGACGCGGATATGTCCCTCAGGGACGCCGGAAGATAGGTAAAGGTATAAAAACATACAGGAGGACAAATATTATGGCAAAGGTAGTAATCATGGATCATCCGCTGATTCAGCACAAAATCGGGTACATCAGGAGAATTGAAACGGGCACCAAGGATTTCAGGCAGACAATCAGTGAAATTGCCATGCTCATCTGCTATGAGGCCACAAGGAGCCTGCCGCTGGCTGATGTGCAAATCACCACACCCATCTGTGACACCACAGTGAAGGAACTGAAGGGAAAGAAAATGGCGATTGTGCCTATCCTCCGTGCCGGCCTGGGAATGGTGGACGGTGTGCTGAACCTGATTCCGGCAGCCAAAATCGGGCATATCGGCCTGTATCGTGATCCGGAAACGCTGGAACCCGTGGAATATTACTGCAAGCTTCCCGCAGACTGTGCGGACAGAGAGGTTTTCGTTGTGGATCCCATGCTGGCTACAGGCGGTTCTTCCGTAGCAGCCATCCAGATGCTGAAGGATAAAGGCTGTAAGAAGATTCATTTTATGTGCATTATTGCGGCGCCGGAAGGTATCGCGAAGATGCAGGAGCTGCATCCGGACGTGGATCTGTATGTGGGAGCGCTGGATGAAAGGCTGAATGATCACGGCTATATTGTTCCCGGCCTGGGAGATGCCGGAGACAGGATTTTTGGTACAAAATAAAAGAAATAAGGGGAATTTTCATGAAAAGGACCGATTATATAACCTGGGATGAGTATTTTATGGGAGTGGCCAAGCTGTCCGGCATGCGTTCCAAGGACCCCAGCACCCAGGTGGGGGCATGCATAGTGAGCCAGGATAATAAAATTCTTTCCATGGGTTATAACGGGTTCCCCATCGGCTGTTCCGATGATGAGTTCCCATGGGATAAAAAGGGGGAGGAAGAGGATACCAAGTATCCTTATGTCACTCACAGTGAACTGAATGCCATTCTTAATTACCGGGGAGGAAGCCTTGCCGGGGCAAAGCTTTACGTTTCCCTTTTTCCCTGCAATGAATGTGCCAAGGCAATTATTCAGAGCGGTATCAAAGAAGTTATATATGAATGTGACAAATATGCGGATACTCCGGCAGTGCGCGCTTCCAAGCGGATGCTGGATGCGGCGGGGGTGGTTTACCGTCAGTATGAATCTGCGGGCCGTAATGTGACAATTGAATTATAAGAGGAGAGATGGGATGAAGACAGCTGGAAGGCGAAGGCTGCTTACAGGGGTTTTGACGGCTGTGTTGCTGGTCAGCATTCCGGTTATCCGGGCTGGAGCCACTTCTGATACGAAGGAAAAGCTGGAAAAGGCAAAGCAGGAAAAGCAGGCCACGGAAGAACAGAAAAATGCCACGGAAACCAATATTGATAATATGGAAGAAGCGAAGACCGGCCTGGCAGGAGAACTGGCCGGGCTTACTACGCAGCTGACGGAAGTGAGCAATAACCTGGAAACCATAGAAAACAATATTATCGCTAAAAATGATGAAATCGCCAAGACGCAGGAAGAGCTGGAGGAAGCCAAGAAAACGGAAGAATGGCAGTATACCTGTATGAAAAAGCGGATTCAGTTCATGTATGAGCAAAACAGCCAGATGTACCTGGAGGCATTGTTTTCGTCCTCCTCCTTTTCGGATTTTTTGAACAAATCAGAATATTTCGAGCAGATTGCCGCCTATGATCAGAAAATGCTTGCCCAGTACAAGGAAACAAGAAAGCAGGTAGAGGAAACAGAAGCACGTCTGGAGAAGGAAAAGGAAGAGCTGGATGAAATGAAGGCTTCCGCAGAGGCGGAGCATGAAAAATTCAGCGGACTGATTAATAAAACAAAGGGAAATATAAGCAGCTATTCCAATCAGATTGCCGGTGCAGAGGCCCAGGTTGCGGCGCTTGAGGCACAGATTGAGGAGCAGAATAAGAATATATCCGCTCTTCAGAAGCAGCTGGCGGAAGAAATGGCAAAATCCAGACTGGCGGCTAATTCCAGCTGGCGTGACATTTCCGAGGTTTCCTTTACGGAGGATGACAGATATCTGCTTGCCAATCTGATTTATTGTGAGGCGGGCGGGGAACCTTATGACGGGCAGGTGGCGGTTGGCGCGGTGGTCATCAACCGCGTGCTCAGTTCCGTTTATCCCAGCACTCTTTCCGGCGTTATTTATCAGAACCGGCAGTTTGAACCGGTATCCACAGGACGTCTTGCTCTTGCCCTTGCGGAAAACAGGGCGACGGCCAGCTGCTACCGGGCGGCGGATGAGGCGATGAGAGGAATGACCAATGTGGGAAATTGTGTGTATTTCAGGACGCCGATACCGGGGCTGGAGGGTATCAATATCGGGGGGCATGTGTTTTATTAAAAAATGGGGCGGCGGGGGGGCTCCCCCACGTTTTCATGAACCGGTCTGCCTCCGGCCTTCAGTCTTCGTCCCCGTGCATTCTGTTTCGGCAGGTGCAGACAAAAAAAGGGGCTGTTTCTAACCATTTTGTTCCTATAATATATTGCCAACGCGGCTTAAACTCCTCCCTTTGGTCGTCGAGCGACTTTAGTCGCTTACAGCGCCGCTAAGGGCGGGCAATATATTATAGGATCAAAACGGTAAGAAACAGCTCCCTTTTTTTGAGATGCACCTGTCGAGACAGAATGCACGGGGACGAAGACCGAAAGCCGGAGGCAGACCGGTTCATGAAAACGTGGGGGAGCTGGCAGGCGTAGGTTTTTGATTGTTTAATAAAAAAGCCATGGCGGGGAATGGAGGCTTCCGCTGTGGCTTTGTGTAGTAGAGGATTGAATTTGTTAATAGATGTTTTAACTTAATAAAGGGTTTATTGCTGAAGGAGCAGGCTTTGGGCTGGGTCGAAGCGGTTTATGGGGGCGGTCAGTTCTCCGAGTTTGCCGGCGTATATACGGTTTAGGAGGGCGTCGAGGGAGAGGAGGGCGGACTGGAGCTGGGGGATGGTGATGAGGTTGGCTGAGAGGGCCTGGGATATTTCGGCCAGATCTACTACCTTGACGAAGCCGTCGGGGTATATGATTACGTCTGCCAGGAGGTCTGTGACGATGAGGGTGTTCGTTTTTTCGTTATAGTCGTGGGTGATGATGTCGCAGTAGTAGTAGAGCAGGGTGTTGTCTGCGGCATAGAATTTGCTGATTTTGTAGCCTTCTTTGAAAAAATAGCAGGAATAGCCGTGGTGAAGATCCTTTCTTGGTTTCAGCGCCTGCCAGCTGGTTACCAGAATGTTGTCTGCATGCAGAAGAATCCTGTCATCCTTCAGAAGAACGCATTCTTCGGGAATCAGACGTCTGCGGTACAGGATGGGATCTTTCATAAGCGCCTCCTCCTCCTTTGGGACGCAGGGACTGCGTCTGTTCAGGGTATGCCAAAGGTTTGAAAATGAAGTATGTATTTGTCCAAAATACTACTCTTAACCGGACAAAATGTCAATGAAAAAAACCACTGTTTTGCTAGACAGAAACCATGAAAATGGGTATAATCATAAATGAGTGTTTTTACCCTGGGGTTAGTGTTGTATAATCGGCGAAAGGAATACAGAAGTGGATAAGAATGTTTTCAGGTATTTGTCCCTGATAACGCAGTTTGGCATTTATATGCTGGTCCCCATTTTTTTGTGCTCCTTTGCGGGCATGTTTCTGGATAAAAAGCTTGGCACATCTTTTTTTATGGTTATATTGTTCTTTGTCGGTGCGCTTGCCGGGTTCAGGAACATATATGTATTGGCACAAAAATTAACTGGGGACAAGAGTAAAGGCAGTCATGATGAAAAATCTTCTGGAAAAAGTAAATGAAACTGTCCTGGAATTATGGACGGGCATACTGCTGTGGGGGATCGTCTGTCAGTTGATCCCTGTATGGTTTTTAAAGGAAAAGGCGGATTACAGTCTGGGATTATGGCTGGGAATCCTGCTGGCAGGTGCTTCGGCCTTCCATATGTGGTGGGCCCTCGATCGGGGGCTGGACAGGGGAGGCGCAGCCCAGGGCTATATCAGGAAAACGGCTTTTATCAGATATGCCGTGATAGTTGTGGTTTTTGCGGTGGTAATGCTGACGAGAGCGGCTAATCCGCTGGCGGTTTTTCTGGGAATTATGGGTTTAAAGGCGGCGGCTTATCTGCAGCCTTTTGTGCACAGACGTCTGCATCCTGATAAAGAGGGGGAAGGGGAGGCGTTTGTGCTTCAGGATCCCCCTGAATGGAACGGGCACCCCGACGGAACGGACGGTGCCGAAAATATGGAAAAGAAGGAGGTGAATTTATAATGAATGGTATTTTGCTGTCTGCGGATTCGGAAGTGGATTTTATGATACATGGAATCTTTTCTTACAGTTTCTTCGGACATAAGGTGTGGATTACCACCACCCATGTATGCCTGCTGATTATTATGCTTGTGCTTATAGGTTTTGCCATAGCTGCAAACCGGGCGATGAAGCGGGCTTCGGAAGTGCCGGGCTTTTTTCAGAACATTGTGGAAATGGTTGTGGAAAAGCTGGATGGTATGATAAACAACGTAATGGGCAGGAATGCCGTAAAGTTTGCGAACTATATCGGAACGATATTTATTTTTATTCTGATATGCAACATTTCGGGTTTATTCGGCCTGCGGCCGCCTACGGCGGACTATGGCGTGACACTGCCTCTGGGGCTTTTGACGTTTACTCTGATTTTCTTTAATAAACTGAAGTATCAGAAGGTGTCAGGCTTCCTGAAAGGCCTTTGTGAACCATGGCCTATCTGGGCGCCCATAAATATTATCGGTGATGTGGCAGTTCCCATATCCCTGTCACTGCGTCTTTTTGCAAATGTGCTTTCCGGTACCGTTATGATGGCTCTGGTATACGGATTGTTAAAATGGTTTGCAGTGATATGGCCGGCAGCGCTGCACGTATATTTCGACCTGTTCTCCGGCGCAATTCAGACATACGTATTCTGTATGCTGACTATGACTTATATTTCAGATGCTATCGGAGATAAGTAAGGGAAACAACAGCGCAGGAAGGAACCGGCGTAATTGTTCATAGATGAAAAATAATGCAAAACCGCTTTTATGCGGAAGAATGGAGGAAATTATGGAGTTCAATGAAAGCTTTATTTTAGGATGTTCAGCAATCGGTGCAGGTCTTGCGGTTATCGCAGGTATCGGACCTGGTGTAGGACAGGGTATTGCAGCAGGACACGCTGCCGCGGCAGTAGGACGCAATCCCGGCGCTAAATCTGATATTACATCCACAATGCTTCTTGGACAGGCAGTTGCCGAAACAACAGGTCTTTACGGACTTCTTGTTGCCATGCTGCTCATGTTCGTTAAACCGCTGATTTAAGGTGCGGCCTCAATCAAAAATAGAAATGAAAGGAGGCCTGCATCTTGACGACAAAATTAGTGACGGCAGTATTAATGACTGCTGACGAAATGACGCCCCGTCTTTTTGATCTGGATTTCCAGCTGCTCGCGGACGCCGTATTGTCTATAATAGCCGTATTTGTGCTGTTTCTGGCAATGTCTTATTTCCTGTTTAATCCGGCAAGGGAATTCCTGAAAAAAAGACAGGATAAAATCCGGAATGAACTGGAAGAAGCGAGAGTCAGCCAGGAAGAAGCTGCCGCTCTGAAAAAGGAATATGAGGACAAGCTGGCAAACATCAATAAAGAAGCTGATGAAATCCTCAGCGCTACCAGAAAGAAGGCAACGGCCAATGAAACCCGTATTATTACGGAGGCCAGGGCTGAAGCCGCCAGAATTGTAGCCAGAGCCAAAATTGAAGCGGATCTGGAGAAGAAGAAGGTGGCCGATGAGGTAAAGAATGAAATGGTTTCCCTTGCAAGCGTGCTTGCGGGCAAGGTTATCGGGAATACCATCGACGCTGCAGCTCAGGACAGCCTGATTGATGAAACTCTTAAGGAAATAGGTGATAGCACATGGCTAAGCTAGTTTCGGAGACTTACGGAGAAGCGCTGTTTAGCCTGGGAATGGAAAAGGAAATCGTGGACAGTCTTATGGATGAGATAGATTCTCTTTGGAAAATTCTGAAAGAGAATCCCGGGTTTTCCAGCCTGATGAATCATCCGGATATCGGAAGGGATGAAAAGCTTGAAATCCTTCACAATGTTTTTGAAGGAAAGCTTTCCGATATTTTATACGGTTTTCTGGAGGTGTTGATTCACAAGGGCCGTTACGGCGCAATTGATGATATTTTTACTTACTATACGGACAGATACAAGGCTTTCCACAAAATCGGGGTGGCATATGTTACCAGCGCCGGGGCGCTTACCGACGGACAGAAGGCCAGGATAGAAAAACGCCTGATAGAAACCACGCAGTACAGTAAAATGGAGCTGCATTACAGCCTTGATAAAGATCTGATTGGCGGTCTGGTTATCCGGATTGGTGACAGGGTGGTTGATTCTAGTATCCGTACGAAGCTGGAAGGGCTGCAGAGGCAGCTGATGAAAGTACAGCTTTCATAAAGAGGATCCCGTGTATGCGGGAAAATGGAAAACCGCCCCTGAGGCGGAATATGAGGAAGGTTGAAAGTCCATGAATTTAAAACCAGAAGAGATAAGCTCGGTTATAAAAGAACAGATTGAGCGATACTCCTCCAAGCTGGAAGTGGCGGAAGTTGGTACGGTCATCCAGGTTGCGGACGGTATCGCACGTATCCACGGACTTGAAAACGCAATGCAGGGTGAGCTTTTGGAATTTCCTGGTGAAGTATACGGAATGGTACTGAACCTGGAAGAGGATAATGTGGGTGCCGTTCTTCTTGGCAGCCAGAGAAATATCCGGGAAGGCGATATGGTTAAGACCACCGGCAGGGTGGTTGAGGTTCCTGTAGGCGATGCAATGACAGGCCGTGTAGTTAATGCCCTTGGACAGCCGATTGACGGCAAAGGGCCCATTCAGACGGACAAATACCGCAAAATCGAGAGGGTTGCGTCCGGCGTTATTACGAGAAAATCAGTAGATACTCCTCTGCAGACGGGTATCAAAGCCATCGACTCCATGGTTCCCATCGGAAGAGGGCAGCGTGAGCTGATTATCGGCGACAGGCAGACAGGAAAAACTGCCATTGCCATTGACACAATTATCAATCAGAAGGGGCAGAACGTTAAGTGTATCTATGTTGCAATCGGTCAGAAGGCTTCAACGGTTGCATCAATTGTTAAGACCCTGGAAGAATTCGGCGCCATGTCTTATACGACGGTAGTGGCATCCACTGCCAGTGAGCTGGCACCGTTACAGTATATAGCACCTTACTCCGGCTGTGCAATCGGTGAGGAATGGATGGAAAACGGCGGGGACGTGCTGGTGGTTTATGATGACCTTACCAAGCATGCCGCGGCTTACCGTACCCTGTCCCTTCTGCTGAAGAGACCGCCGGGACGTGAGGCATATCCCGGAGATGTATTCTATCTGCATTCCAGGCTTCTGGAGCGTGCGGCGAGAATGAATGAGGAGTACGGCGGGGGATCCCTGACAGCTCTTCCTATCATTGAAACCCAGGCAGGTGACGTTTCCGCTTATATCCCCACCAATGTTATTTCCATTACCGACGGCCAGATTTATCTGGAGACGGAAATGTTCAATGCAGGTTTCCGCCCGGCAGTAAACGCCGGTTTGAGCGTATCCCGTGTAGGCGGAGCCGCTCAGATTAAGGCAATGAAAAAAATAGCCGCCCCCATCCGTGTGGAGCTGGCACAGTACAGGGAGCTGGCAGCCTTTTCCCAGTTTGGATCCGAACTGGATGCGGACACCAAGGAGAAGCTGGCGCAGGGCGAAAGAATCAGGGAAGTCCTGAAGCAGCCCCAGTATAAGCCCATGGCTGTTGAATACCAGGTTATTATTATTTTCGCGGCAACAAACAAGTACCTGCTGGATATTCCGGTAACGGAAATTACCAGGTTTGAAAGCGAATTGTTTGAATTTCTGAATGTGAAGTATCCTGAGATACCCGCTGCAATCAGAACGGAAAAGGTGATCTCTGAGGATACGGAAAAAGCGCTGATCAAGGCCATTGAAGAGTGCAAGGCACAATTCAGATAGAAAGAACAGGTGAATTTGTATGGCTTCCATGAGAGACATTAAAAGACGGAAGGGAAGTATCCAGAGTACCCAGCAGATAACGAAAGCGATGAAGCTGGTCTCTACCGTCAAGCTGCAGAAGGCCAAAACAAAAGCCGAGGAGTCCAAGCCATATTTCGATACCATGTATCAGACGGTAAAGTCCATTCTGGGAATGTCTGAGAATATCAGGCACCCCTATCTGGACGGCGGCACAGGCAGCAAAAAAGGGGTGATTGTCATCACCTCCAACAGAGGCCTGGCTGGAGGATATAATTCCAATATTACCAAGCTTCTCACAAGAGGCGATCTTCCCAAGGAAGATGTGGTGGTTTATGCGGTTGGGAAAAAGGGGAAGGATGCGCTGGAACGCAGCGGATACCATATTGCCGCCGATTATTCGGAGGTTATGGATGAACCCTCCTACCACGATGCCATGCATATCGGAAGGCGTGTATTGGAGGCTTTTGAACAGGGTGAGATCGGTGAAATCTACCTGGCTTATACAGTATTCAAAAATACGGTAGTGCATATTCCCGTTATGAACAGGCTGCTGCCCGTAAGCGCGGAGCCGTCTTCATCAGAAAAGGATTCTGCTTCAGGCGTATCTGATTCCGGTACGGTTACAGGGGAAAAGGCTGCCGGACAGAAAGAAGAATTTACAGGGCCGGAAGCGCCCATGAATTTTGAAATGGAAGAAGTGGACGCGTTGGATCTGCTGATTCCCAAATATATTACCAGTATGATTTACGGAGGCCTTTTAGAGGCTTCTGCCAGTGAGAACGGCGCGAGGATGCAGGCCATGGATTCTGCTACCAGCAATGCGGAGGATATGATCGACGATCTGACGCTTGCGTTCAACAGAGCCCGCCAGAGCTCCATCACCCAGGAACTGACAGAAATTATAGCAGGCGCCCAGGCGATCAGCTAGTGATCGCCTGCAATAAGCTAATGATCTCTTGCGATCAGCCAGTGATCGCTTGTGTTCAGTTAATACTGGTAAAAATAAAGGAAAGGAAACAACAATGGCAGAGAATAAAAACGGAAAAATCACGCAGGTTATCGGCGCGGTTCTGGACGTGAAATTTGAACAGGACTGTCTGCCTGATATAAACGAAGCGTTGAAAATTCCTACCAGAAGCGGCGGCACGCTTGTAGTGGAGGTTGCCCAGCATCTGGGTGACGATATTGTACGCTGTGTTGCCATGGGTTCCACAGACGGACTGGTGAGGGGCATGGATGTAATTGCCACAGGGGCTCCCATCAGTGTGCCGGTTGGAGAGAAGACCCTGGGACGTATGTTTAACGTTCTGGGTGAGCCTATTGATAATCTTCCGGCTCCCGCCGGAGTGAGCTATGAGCCTATTCACAGGCCCGCGCCGGAATTTGAAGAGCAGTCCACGGAAACGGAACTGCTGGAGACGGGTATAAAGGTCGTTGATTTGCTTTGCCCTTATCAGAAGGGCGGTAAGATCGGTCTTTTCGGAGGCGCCGGCGTTGGAAAGACAGTTCTGATCCAGGAGCTGATCCGTAACATTGCCACAGAGCACGGCGGATACTCCGTATTCACCGGCGTAGGTGAGCGGACCAGAGAAGGAAATGACCTTTATTATGAAATGAAGGAATCCGGGGTTATAGACAAGACCACCATGGTTTTCGGACAGATGAATGAGCCTCCGGGAGCCAGAATGAGAGTAGGGCTTTCCGGTCTGACGATGGCGGAGTATTTCCGTGATAAGGGCGGCAAGGACGTGCTTTTGTTCATTGACAATATATTCAGGTTTACACAGGCCGGTTCCGAAGTGTCCGCACTTCTGGGACGTATGCCTTCCGCAGTAGGCTACCAGCCCACGCTGCAGACAGAAATGGGTGCTTTGCAGGAGCGTATCACTTCTACCAAAAATGGTTCCATCACATCCGTACAGGCAGTATATGTACCCGCGGATGACTTGACGGACCCCGCGCCGGCAACAACCTTTGCCCATCTGGATGCGACTACGGTACTTTCCCGTTCCATCGTGGAGCTTGGTATTTACCCGGCGGTGGATCCTTTGGAATCCACTTCCAGAATCCTTGATCCCAGAATTGTGGGCGAGGAGCATTACAAGGTGGCCAGAGGCGTGCAGGAGCTGCTCCAGCGCTATAATGAACTGCAGGATATCATTGCTATCCTGGGTATGGACGAGCTTTCTGAAGAAGACAAGCTGGTGGTTTCCCGTGCGAGAAAGGTGCAGAGATTCCTTTCCCAGCCGTTCTTTGTGGCAGGACAGTTTACCGGTATGGAAGGAAAATATGTTCCTATTTCTGAAACTATCCGCAGCTTCCGTGAGATTCTGGACGGCGAGCATGATGATATTCCGGAAAGCTATTTCCTCAATGCGGGAAGTATTGACGATGTACGGGAGCGTGCCGGTGCACTTGCGCATGAGTAAGATAGAGGAGCGGTTATGGCAGAAGACAGGAACTTTACATTGAAAATCATCACACCGGAAAGAATTTTTTATGAGGGTCCGGTAAGCATGGTGGAGTTCAATACCACGGAAGGGGCAATTGGTATCTACAAAGGCCATATCCCTATGACCGTTATGATCAAGCCGGGCATTCTCACGATCACGACTGAAGAGGGCAGGCGGGAAGCCGCGCTGCATGCAGGTTTTGTGGAGATTCTGCAGGATAAGGTGACAGTTCTTGCAGAGGTTGTGGAATGGCCTGAGGAAATTGACGAAAACCGTGCCAAGGCAGCGCTGGAAAGAGCTGAGGAACGTATCAAACGCCATGAATCCAATACGGATCTGGCAAGGGCGGAGACGGCTTTGGAAAGAGCGATGGCACGTATTAATGTTTTGAAATAAAGGGGGAGAAAGCAGGTGTAGCCAGACGGGGAAAATCGTCCCGTTGGGAGTATGCCTGCTTTTTCGTTCCGATTCGGGTATTACATATGGGTATAGAATACAGGCAGCGGGAGGCGCGCGTATGCGAGAGGATATAAGTAAGGTTCTGGAAAATGTGGGAAAGGTGATTATCGGGAAAGAAGAGGTGCTGGAAAAGCTTCTGGCCGGGCTTCTGGCCGGCGGGCATGTGCTTTTGGAGGATGTGCCGGGTACCGGAAAGACAAAGATGGCGAAGGCTTTGTCCGCTTCACTCGGAGTGGACTTCGGAAGGATCCAGTTCACGCCGGATATGCTGCCTGCTGATATTACGGGTATGCACATTTACAGCCGGGAAACAGAGAGCTTTGTCTGGAAGGAAGGCCCTGTTTTTACCAATATACTACTGGCGGATGAAATCAACAGGGCGACGCCCAGGACGCAGGCTGGCCTTCTGGAATGTATGGAGGAACGGCAGGTGACGGTAGACGGAGAGACAAGAAAGATGGATGCTCCGTTTTTCGTAATTGCCACCCAGAATCCAGTGGAGACAGCGGGAACCTTTCCTCTGCCGGAGGCACAGACGGACCGTTTTATCATGAAGCTTTCCATGGGGCTTCCGGATCGGGAAGAGGAAATCCGGATTCTGGAGACCTATAAGGATAAGGATCCCCTGCCGGAGCTGAAGCCGGTGATGTCCAAAAAGGAGCTGCTTTCCATAAAGGAAGAAGCGGAAAGGGTTTATGTACATCCCCTCGTCAACGGCTATCTGGCAGATATTGCCCTGGCGACAAGGAAGCAGGAAAAAATAGTCATGGGAGTGAGCCCCAGAGGGACGCTGGCACTGATGCGCTGCGCGAAGGCCCGGGCCTGTATGGAAGGCAGAGCCTATGTGATTCCGGATGATGTAAAAAAGCTGGCATCCTCCGTGCTGGCTCACAGGCTGGTATTTTCTTTTGGAAGGAGCAGGCAGGAGGAAGCCGTGAAGCTTCTGGAGGATATCCTGGCAGCGGTTCCTGTTCCGGTAGAAGACTTTAGCAGAAAATAAGCCACAGGGGGAAAGCCATGCTGATAATCTGGATTGTTTTTGGCGCCGTATTTCTGTTTTATCTTCAAAAATGGATCTATGGCCATTATTGGGAGAAGGATCTTTCCGCAGAGCTGTCCTTTTCAAGAGAAAGTGCTGTGGAAGGGGAAGTATGCCAGCTTTCCGAGCGGGTGGAGAACGGAAAGCTTCTCCCGCTCCCCATGCTGAAGGTGAAGTTTCAGGTTTCCAGGAAGCTCCGGTTTTCCGACGAAGGGGACGGGGCTGTTACCGACAAATACTACCGGAACGATATCCTTTCGCTGGGCCCCAGGCAGCGTGTCATAAGGACAATTCCCTTTGTCTGCGGGGCAAGGGGGTATTTCAGGCTCCGGGAGATGGATCTGGTGGCGGCGGATTTATTTCTGACAAGGGAAATGATATCCTCGGCCACGGCGGACAGCACACTGTATGTTTATCCTGCCCCTGTTTCCGGTGTGGAGCTGGACAGCGCCCTGCAGAAGCTGAACGGAGAGATTTTGGCCAAAAGGCATATGCTGGAGGATCCTTTTGAATATCGGGGGATCCGGGAATATGCACCTTACGACGAGATGAAAACCATAAACTGGAAGGCCACGGCGCGGACGGGCGATTTGATGGTGAATATAAGAAATTATACTTCGCTCAGGGCAGTGCGGATTTTCCTGAATCTGGCGGATACCGGAATCCTGAAAAATGAACAGCTGGTGGAGCTGTGCATATCCATTGCCGCCCGGTTTGCGGGAGAACTGCTGGAACAGGGGATCCGTGTTGCAGTTTATGCCAACGGAGAGGATGTCCTCACAGGCGACCCCATGAAAATGCAGCCCAGCGCGGGGCCGGGCCATATGGAAAGCATAAACAGGGCCTTTGCCAGAATCAGCCTGGAGGAAGGGGTATATCCCTTCGGAGAGCTTTTCAGGGGAGAACTGGAGGAAGAGGGTAAGGATATGGCTACTTTGTTTTTGTCGGTGGACAGAAGCCCGGAATTTCAGGAGGATATCCGGACGTTTGCACGGATGGGCACGGACTTTACCTGGATGTGTCCGCTTTTTCCCCGGATGGAAAGCCATGTGGAGGAGGAAGAAGCGCTGCATTTTATCAGATTGGATGCGGAGGAAATGCTGAATGGAAAATAAGCGGCTCAGATACAGTATGCAGATACTGGAAGTAGTGATGAATTTCCTGGTGATATTCTGCCTGGAAACAGTGGTTTTTTCTTCCTTTTCCAATCTGGAAGGGCTCGTGGGAGAGACAGGCGCTCTGGTGAAAGCGCCGGGAATCCTGCGCCAGCTGCTTTTTCTGGCAGTACCCTTGCTTTTTCTGCTCATACGGGAAAAGGCGGGGCATTTCCTGACGTTTGTGGCCTGTCATGCCGTTTTGGCTGCCGCCGCTGTTTTTCTTCTGGGAGACGGTGTCATGCAGAGAGTGGTCTTCGGTGTTCTGGCAGCGGGTTATCTGGTGCGCTCCTTCCAGATTCGGATTTCCAGGCAGGAGGTAGGGGAAGGCCAGCTTGGACCTGTTGCGGGAGGGATTGCGGCGGGAGGTTCCTTTCTGCTGTGTGCTTATCTGGGACAGGAAACAGCCTGCGGCCGGATAGTGAATACGGCCCTTATTTACACCTTTTTTTATTTTGTTTACGCCTACCTGGAGCATCTGGTGCAGTTTGTGAAGTTCAACCGCAGCAGCAACGCCCATATCCCTGTACGTAAAATGCTGGTGCAGGGCGGCGGGCTTGCGGCTGTTTTCGGGGTGATTGCCGTATGTATCCTGGGTGCGGGAACCAATAACCGGCTTGTCCGGGGCATGATGGATCTGGTGAAAACGGCTGCGTATTATATCGCCAGGGCCATTGCCGTATGTATCAGCTTTCTGCTGAGTCTTTTTTCCGGGAAAGAAGGTGAAATGATTGAGGAAGGGGCGGCGGCCGGGCAGATGGATATGGGCCTGTCCGAAGCGGCTGCGACGCCGGCCTGGCTGGATGTCCTGATTAAAATAACGGAATATCTGATGGCAGCGCTGACGATTGCCCTGATTTGTTTTCTGCTGTACAGGCTGGTGCTTGCCGCGGTGAAGAAATTTTATGAAAAAGGTATCGTGCAGGATGAGGAAGAAGGACAGGCCACAGAGATCAGGGAGTCTCTGGAACGGAGAAGAAAAAAGAAAGAGAAGGAAAAGCCTCTTCCTTTTCTGACCAGGACACCGGAACAAAAGATAAGAAAATATTTTATCCGTACCGTAAGAAAGTTGGGAGCGCCGAAGGACTGCAGGACCGCAAGGGAGCTGCTGGAGACAGTTCCTGCGCCTGAATCGGAAAAAGAAAAGGCAGTGGGCGAGCTGCTCCGGCTTTACGAAAAAGCGAGGTATTACGGCAATTGCAGCAAGGAAGAAGCGGAACTGGCCGTGCATGCAGCCGAAACGATTGCCGGTAAAAAGAAATCGATATAAACCCTTTCCTGTCCGATCGCATAACATAAGATAAAGACGATTGGATGTGAAGCGCCTGAGACTGTCTTCAGGGGCGGAACAATTCGGAAAGGGAAAGTGATGGATGATATAAGGAAATTCCCGGGAAGATTTCCGGAAGAGCCTTACCGCAATGAAGATAAAGGGCGGAATATGCCGGAGTACAGAGGAGGCCAGAAGAGCTACAGAGAGTACGGGGGAAAAGGGATTCAGGATGAATGGAGGAACATAGGAGGAAATATGGATTACGGCTGTCCTTTCGGAGGCTGCGGCAGCACAAAAAAGCCGCTTCCTTTTTATATGACTTATCCTATGCCCATGTATTGGGATGACGAGGATGATGCCGTAAGGGATCTGGAATATTTCCTTCAGCTTTATCCGGAGGAAGCCCGCCGTTATCAGAAGAAGATCATGGATATCCTGGATACTATGGATTATAACGGAAGCCTTATTTATGATGAATATCCGGATCGGCTGGCTATGTACCGTCTGAGTGAGGGCATAATCGATAAGATATTGAGAGAAGAGGAACGTGCGGAGCTTTCGGGCCAGATTCCTGCAAATGCTTTCATGGAAAACAGAAAAACAGAGAATCAGGAACCGGTGCAGATACCGGCTCAGGAACCCGGAAAATGCGCGGAGGGAACGCAGGAAGAAATCCCTTCTGCGGAAAAACGGCAGATGGAGGTTACCTCCCACAGGGAAACGGATCGCCGGAATAAAGGGGATTTGATTCAGGTCCTTCTTTATTATGAAATTTTCAGAAGAAGACATGGCAGAGGAGGCGGCTGCGGGATTTGTTCTTCAAAGGGCAGAAGAAACAACGGCTTTTTAAAATTCTAGTTGTGGTTTTTATGCGGAGGAATTAAAATAGATTCAGACTTTCAGCCTGCAGCAAGGCAGGGAAGGCTTGTTTTTATACGATAGGATGCTGTTCCTGTCGTATAAAAACATCCGCAGGAATGTTTGAGGAAGAAAAGAAAACAGAGGTACTTTGGATGGAAGAATTATACAAGCTGTTAGAAGAAAGCCTGAATGAAAGATTATATCAGCTCAGTGTTGGCGGCCCCAGGAATAAGGATGGGGATATCCGCCTTAAGCTGAGGCCTGTAATGATAAAGACAGAAATTTATTTTCAGCTGGAGAGCTTTCGGGGAAATCAGGTATTCCATGAAAACCTGACTGCCGGTGAGGCGGCGGAAAAAGTGGGAAAAGCTTTGGTTTCCTCTTTCCGTCAGATGGACGTGGAGACTATGGATTACCAGGCGGTGGTTCTGGTCAGCAAAAAAGGAAAGATTACCATTAAGAAGAAAAACAGCGTCAAAAGGGAAGGCCGGGAGCTTTCCCATAACAGGACGAAAAAATATATTCTTGAGGAAGGCCGTCCGGTTGCGTTCCTGAAGGATCTTGGAGTACAGACCGAGGACGGGCAGATTATAAAAAGCCGTTATGACAAATTCAGGCAGATTAACAGATTCCTGGAATTTATTGCGGATATTATGCCTATACTTCCTAAAGAGAGATGTGTGCGAATCATAGATTTTGGCTGTGGGAAGAGCTATCTTACCTTTGCCATGTATTATTATCTTCATGAGCTCTGCGGGCTGGATATCCGCATTACCGGCCTGGATCTGAAGAAAGAGGTCATACGCAATTGCAGTAAGCTGGCGGAGAAATACGGATATACCGGCCTGGAATTTATGCAGGGAGACATTGCTGATTATACAGGGGAGGAGAAGGTGGACATGGTGGTTACCCTCCATGCCTGCGATACGGCCACGGATTATGCGCTGTATAAAGCGATATGCTGGGATGCCGGAGTGATCCTTTCCGTCCCGTGCTGCCAGCATGAAATGAACCGGCAGATCCAATGCGAGGCTCTTCAGCCGGCCTTGAAATATGGCCTGGTGAAGGAGCGTATGTCCGCTCTTCTGACGGATGCGCTGCGTGCAAACCTGCTGGAGGAGGCGGGATATGATACCCAGCTGCTGGAATTCATAAGTTTGGAGCATACACCTAAAAATATCCTGATTCGGGCTGTGAAGCGGGACGGCGGACAGCCTGTTGATACGGGAATAAATAAAATGGCAGACTTCCTGCATGTGCATACCTGTCTGCAGGAGCTGCTGGAGAGGCCTGTAGGCAAATAAAAAGGAATGGGAATGAAGAAGACAATTATCAAGGGATGCGTATTTGCAGCAACATTTATTGTGGTGCTTTTAATGAGCAGCCTGTTTTTGAATAAAGGAAATACGGACATGACGGCAGAAATGAAGCTGCCGGAGCTGCCTCTCGTTTATATAAATATGGGCGGGGAACATGTGAATATGATGCATGGCTTCCTTTCTCCTATGGAAGAAAAATATATGAAGGAAAGTATTATGCCCATCGGCCCGGACAGAAAACTTTCCATAAGTGTAAAAAAATATGATCAGACCGTGGATTCCATGGCCTTTGAGGTAAGAAGCGTGGACGGAAGCCGGCTGGTGGAAAATACGGAGATCACCAACTTCCGTATGGACGGAGAAAACATCACCGCAGATATCGTGCTGAAGGATTTGATAGATGAGAAGACAGAATACAGCCTGACGTTTCTTCTGAACCTGGAGGACGGCAGATGCGCCCGGTATTATACCAGGATCATACAGGCGGACGGTTATGGCGTGAAGGAAAAGCTGGCTTTTGTCAGGGATTTCAGCGCCGCCACCTTCCATGAGGACTGGCCTTCCGGGTTCGAGGGCAATCTGGAGCCCAACAGCGAAGGAGATAATTCCACTCTCAGCAAGGTGAACATACACAGCAGCGCCTCTCAGATCGGCTGGGCCGGACTGACTGTGGAACAGCTCACGGAGCCGGTCTTTACTATCCGTGATATCACAGAACAGACAGCGTCTGTAACGGTGGAATATATAGTGAGCTATATGCGTCAGGAAAAGGAAACCTTTGCCGTGGTGGATGAGGTCTACCGCGTCCGGCAGGGGACAGACGGGACCATGTACCTGCTGGATTTTGAAAGACGCATGAGTGATATTTTTTCGGAAGATAAATCCGCTTTTGTAGGAGACAAAATTGCGCTTGGAATCACGGATCCGAATGTGGAAATGATGGAAAGCGACGGAGGGAAAATTCTAGCCTTTGCTCAGGCCGGCGTGCTTTACAGCCTGAATATGACCGATAATAAGCTGTCCAAATTATTTTCTTTTTATGATCCAAACGGAAAGGATGAGCGTTCCTTTTACGGCGGGCACGAATTTAAAATTCTCCAGGTGGATGAAGCGGGAAATGTATTTTTCATGGTTTATGGATATATAAGCCGGGGCAGAAGGGAAGGCTATACGGGGGCGGAGGTTTATCTGTATAACAATTCCCTGAATACGGTGGAGGAACTGGCTTTTATTCCCACCCTGAAGGCGCCGGAAATATTTAAGGCGGAAGTGGAACAGCTGGCTTATGTCAACGGAAAAAATGAGCTCTATATGCTTCTGGACAGTCAGTTCATCTGCATCCATCTTGACAGGCAGACCGTGGAGGTGGTGGCGGAGAACCTGAATGGCGACAGTTATCAGGTATCGGAGAGCAACCGGATGATTGTCTGGCCGGATCAGGGGAAAAAATACGAAAGCACCAGCCTTACCCTGATGAATTTAAACAGTACGGAACAGGTGACAATAGACGCAGGAAGCGGCAATTATATCATGGCCCTGGGATTTATGAATGAGGATTTGGTATATGGGATGGCCCGGATATCTGATGTAAGCCTGGATGATACCGGCAAAATGGTATTTCCCATGTATCAGATTAAAATTCAGGATGAAAATGGAAAAGTCCTGAAGACCTATGAGAAAGCAGGGGTATATGTGACCGGCTGCAGCATGAATGAAAACCAGATCATCCTGGATCGTGTGGAAAAGGATGGGGAGGGAAATTTTGTCCCCTGTGAGAATGACCAGATTGTAAGCGGTGTGGTGGATGTCCAGAGAAGCAATAAGATTATTACTATTCCTTTGGAGGAATATAAAAATATTACCGAAATCCAGATGAAGTCCGATCTCGACGGTAAAAAACTCAAGTTCCTTACACCTAAGGAAGTCTTGTATGAAGGCAGCAGGGAAATTCAGATACCTCAGTCCCAGATAGCGGAAGAAAGCTATTATGTATACAGTCCGGGCGGAGAGGTGACGATTATGTCGGCGGCAGGAGAAGCGATCAATCTGGCCAATGATATAGCGGGCACTGTGATGGGAGAGAGCGGCGCCTATATCTGGCGAAGAGGCCGGCTGAATGTGAAAAACCAGATCATGGCTATCGAAGGCGTTCCTGTAACTGAAGAAAAGAACAGCCTTGCCGTCTGTCTGGATTCCCTATTTTCTTATGAAGGTATTATGAGAAATTCGGAATATCTGCTTGCACAGGGAAAAACGGTACAGGAGGTCCTTGAAGAAAATCTGGATGGTATGCAGGTTCTGGATTTGTCAGGCTGCAGCCTGGAAAGTGTACTGTATTATCCTGACAGAGAAATTCCTGTTCTGGCTATTCTCGGAGACGGAAACGCGGTATTGATTATCGGCTTTAATGAAAAGAATGTCGTACTGATGAATCCGGAAATGGGTTCGGTATATAAAATGGGAATGAATGAGGCCGCCCAGTGGTTTGAAGAAACCGGCTGTCATTTCCTGTCATACGTTAAAAAATAACAGGCGGTGTAAGATGAGCCCCATTCTACGAAGGCAGAATGGGGCCTTGCTATATAAGCTGTAAATCCCTATAATACAGGGTTTGCAACCGATAGTTGCGGCAATGAAAAGCAGAATTGGTAGTGCAACTTTGAGAGATCCCCTTATAATGCAGACAGTCGGGAACGAAGTGTTCCACACAAGACAGGAGGATTAAAACATGAATATTGAAATTGCCAACAGGCTTGTAACCTTAAGAAAGCGGAACAGTCTGTCCCAGGAGGCATTGGCAGAAAAGCTGGGAATCAGCCGTCAGGCAGTGAGCAAATGGGAACGGGCGGAGGCATCACCCGATACGGATAATCTGATTCTTCTGTCGAGGATTTATGGAATATCCATGGATGAGCTTCTGAGCACGGAAGATGAAATTCCGGTTTCCTATATGGATATGGAAGAAGAGAAACTGCCTGAAAAGGAAATACGGGAAGAGGAGGGAGAAATCCTGTCTCCGGAAAAAGAACCGGATGAATATGTACATATCGGTTTAAGCGGCATCCACTGCAAGGATAAAGACAGTGAAGTACATGTCGGCTGGAAAGGAATTCATGTAATCGAGAAGGATAAGGATGAAGTTCATCTGGATTCCAACGGCATTTATGTGAATGGAAAAAGATATGATTCTCATTTTTTCCGGGAATGGGCCGGTGTGGAATTTCCCTTCACGCTGCTGGTAATCGCCGCCTTTATAGCAATCGGTGTGCTTACCGGAGCATGGCATCCGGCCTGGGTGATCTTTTTTACCATACCCTTATTTCATTCCTGTGTGGAGGCCTTCCGGAGAAAAGATATGGGATGGTTTGCCTTTCCCGTTCTTATTATGATGATATACCTGCTTCTTGGCATATTCAAAAGTCTCTGGCATCCGGGCTGGTTGCTGTTTTTAACGGTTCCCGTATATTACGCCATTGTAGGCTTCATCAGGACGCGGAAAGAAAAACAGCTGCAGGATGATGAATCCTTATAAATTCCTTATAATTACCTGTTACACTCCTGTATATCAAAAAAAGAATACCGTCTTGTTATGATGAGGTATTCTTCCCAATACAGGAGGAAGGTTCATATGAAGAATGAAATATGCAAAAAAGGATTCACTGATTTTCAGCTGAAATGGATAGCGCTGGTTCTCATGGTGATGGATCATATTCATTATTTTTTCGAGTTTACAGGTAAGATACCGGAATGGTTTTCTATGCTGGGCAGATTATCGGCTCCGTTGTTTTTGTTTTGCCTGCTGGAAGGTTTCCAACATACCCGGAACCGTAAAAAATATTTTCTCAGGATATATGTCATTGCCGTGGGGATGGGGCTGCTGCAGTATATTTTTATCTGCTTTGTAAGAAGGCCGGATGGTTTCGTACCCCAGAATCAGATGCTTGCGACTTTTTCCATATTGCTGGTGATACTGCAGGGAATTGACTGGTGTAAGCAGAAAAAATGGGGAAGAGGGCTTTCGGCGATTGTGCTTCCTCTGATCTGGCCGTTTGTAGGAATGGGGCTTATACAGGCTGTTCCTTCGGCAGCGAATGCGGTGCTCCTTCTGCATTATACCCTTCTTCCCATGCATTCCGCTATTATCGACGGAGGGACTTACTTTATACTGGAAGGAATCCTTCTGTATTTATTCCGGAAAAGACGTGCGCTTCAGGCGGCCGTATTTTTTGTACTGGCCCTGATTTTGGAAGGGGTATTCCCGTTCCTTCTTACGCCCGGAGCTACGGCGGAAATGCTGATCACTACGATGTATGGCTGGATGAGCGGTTTCGCGGCAATACCTATGTATCTTTACAACGGACAAAGAGGGAAGGGGAATAAAAAGTTATTTTACTGGTTTTATCCGGCCCATGTATATATCCTGTACGGGATATCCTGGGTGATGCAGCTTTTGTGATGCTGAAGAAGGGAGAGGAAGTATATGGCCAGGATTATTGTGGCAGATGATTCGGAAGATATTTGCAGGCTTCTGAAGCGCGCGCTGGAAAAGGATGGGCATTCGGTGACTGTGATGTATGACACCCGGGCGCTGGACGAAAAGCTCTGCAGCCAGGCGGAGCTGATAATCCTGGATGTCATGATGCCGGGAGAGGATGGAGTGGCGGCGTGTGCCAGGATCCGGTCTTTTACGGACTGTCCTATTTTGTTCCTTACAGCGAAAGGGGAAGATGAGGATGTGCTTTATGGGCTGGGAGCAGGGGGAGATGATTATCTTACCAAGCCCTTCAGCCTTCCTCAGCTGAGAGCCAGGGTAGAAGCTCACCTGCGCCGGGAACAGCGCGTGCCCGTTTACCGGTTCGTATCGGGCAGGATACACTTTGATTTACAGGCGAAACGGGTATATGTGAAGGAAGAAGAGCTGCCGTTGACAAAAAGCGAATATCAGCTTTGCGAAATGTTCGCCAGACATCCGGGACTGGTATACACGAGACAGCAGATTCTGGAAGAAATTTTCGGGTACGACAGCGATTCCAGTGAGGCGGCGGTAACAGAGCATATCAAAAACCTGCGGGCAAAGCTGGCGGCCTTCGGGGCATCGCCGGTTGAAACCGTTTGGGGGATAGGATACAGATGGAATGCAGAAAAGGCGTAAGCCTGATACGGATATTGATTCAGTATATGTTTTTGTGCGGTTTTACAGCGTGCCTGATTGCAGTGTCCTTTTGGATAGGGCTGAACCTGCTTGTGAATAAGGGCGTTGCATATCCTGCAAATGCCGGGGAACGGATGGCGGCGGAAGCGGCGGAACGTATGAAGAAGGAAGGAATAAGCAGAGAACTGGTTCCTTTCTTATGCAGCTATGCCATATGGGAAAACGGAGAGCTGGCGGAAACCGATATGAACGATGAGGAACAGGCCGCTGCGGAGGAATATAGGGAATCCGGAAAAGATTCCGGTGGATATTATCATGTAAAAGCGGAAGGGGAAGGAAAAGAGGCTGTTCTTCAATTCCAATATAAGATGGAGCTGATTAATCCTGAAGTAAGAAAGCTGATTCCAGATGTTGAAAAATGGTATTTTATCTTTTGGGGAGCTGTTCTTATCGTGAGCCTGGGGCTTGTGACCCATCGATATGTGAAGATTTTCCGCAGAAGGCTTTCCGTTTTGCAGGATGCCGCGCTCAGCCTGTCCCGCGGAGAACTGGAGGAGCCCTTCGGCAGTTCGGGGATCCGGGAATATGACGAGGTGATGGATGCCATGGAGGAGCTGCGTACGGCTCTGCGTAATTCGCTGCAGGAACAGTGGAAAATGGAACACAGCCGCATCTCCCAGACCAGTGCGCTGCTTCATGACCTGAAAACACCTCTCACCATAATAAGCGGAAATGCCCAGCTTCTGGAAGAAACGCCGCTCACGGAGGAGCAGCAGGAGTGTTTGAGCGCCATTCTTAAAAATACGGAAGCGGCAGGCAGATATTTGGAAAGACTGAAAAGAATGACCCGGAATGTATCGGAAGGCGAAGAAAACAAACAGCCGGTATCAGGGGAACTGCTGCAGCAGGAAATTTTTAACGGAGCGGAAGAAATAGCCAGGGTATTCGGAGTGAAGGCGGAATGTGAAGGTGCTGTATTGCCGGAACTGATATTAGCCAGGCAGGATGTCTGCCGGGCAGTGCTGAATATTGTAAGAAATGCGGCGGAGCATACGCCGGAAGAAAAAAGAATAGTGATCCATTGCAGATGGCAGGCGCCCTTGCTGGAAATCTGTGTGTCTGATGAAGGGCCGGGTTTTTCCCCACAGGCACTGTGCCATGCACTGGAGCCCATGTATACGGAGGGGGAAAGCCGTCCTCAGGATGGACATATGGGGATTGGCCTTGCCTTCTCCCGGGAAGTCGCTAGATTTCATAGCGGAGAAGTACAGATTGAAAATACGCCGGAAGGCCATGGAAAAGTAAGTTTCCGGATACGGCCGGAAAGTGGGGAGCCACATAAGGAAGGAAAGGAACAGGAAATATGAAAAAATGGAAATGGACACTGGCAGGAGCGGCAGGCGGTCTGACTGCCGCCGCAGCTGTACACAGAAGGCTTCTGTATACGGAACAGGAACAGCTGACGGCTCCGGGGACGATGGTGGAAGTTAACGGGCACAGAATGCATGTATATGCGGAAGGTCCGGAGGAACTGGATGGCAGCGGCGGCAGAGTACATGACGAAGCAGTAACGCTGGTCTTTCTTTCAGGAGGAGGAACAGCGGCACCTGTTTATGATTTCAGGCTGCTCTATCGGAAGCTTTCATCCTGGTATCGGTGTGTGGTAGTGGAAAAGGCCGGCTATGGCTATTCGGAGATTGAAAAGCGAAGCAGACAGCTGGATGTCATGCTGGAAGAAACCCGACTGGCTCTGCGCCTGGCGGGGGAAAAGGGGCCTTTTGTGCTCCTGCCCCATTCGATGTCCGGGCTGGAAGCAATTTACTGGGCACAGAAATATCCTGACGAGGTTATGGGAATCGTGGGGATGGATATGGCTTTTCCCAAGGCATATGAAAATAAGAAAGCGAATCCCGGTTCTTTAAAGCTTATGGGAATGCTTGCTTTTTTTGGAATACAACGCTGTCCGCTGTTGCAGGTGGTGGGTAAAGAAGGACTGACGGAGGAGGAATACCGGCAGGCAAAACTTCTGGGGAACAGAAACTTTTTAAATAAGGTTGTTCTGGAAGAGGCGGCATCCGTATATGCGAATGCAGAGATGGTGAAGAAACACAGAAAGCCCGAAGTTCCCTTTCTCTTATTCTGTTCGGATGGAAAGGAGCTGGGCGGTTTCTGGGTGCCGCTTCAAAAGAAATATGCGGAAAGGCTGAACTGTGAATTAATCCAGTACGCCTGCGGCCATTATCTGCACCACTATAAAGCGGGAGAAATGGCAGAAACGATCCGTCCCTTTGTGGAAAAAATCCGGAAACAGAGAATGGCATAAAAATAAGGCTCCCGCAGGAGCCTTATCTATGTTCCTATATTCAGTTTCCGAAAATCTGTTTCCGGTATTTATTTAATGCGAAGGCCAGCAAAAGTCCGAGGACGCCGCAGGAAATAATTTCTCCGGCGGTTACTGTCAAAAAGGAAAACCAGAGCGGTTCCAGGCCATAAGCATATTTCAATATCAAAGGTACGATTATTGCATTGGCGGCAATAGGCGGCAGTACAGCCAGGAAACGGTTGGATTTCAGCGCACGGGTGCCGAACGCGCCGATCAGCGTGGCGAGGGAACCGAATATGATATCCGGAATGGCACATCCGGTAAGGATGTTGCTGATAAGACAGCCGATAAATAGTCCGGGAATCCCGGCAGGGGTAAAAATTGGCAGAATGGTGAGCGCCTCAGAGAAACGGACCTGCACAGCATAATTGGCGAGGCCGAAAGCGTTGGCTACAAATGTGAGCACAACATAAATAGCGGCAATCATAGCCGCCTGGGTCAGGAATTGAATGTTCTTCTTTTGCATTATTCTGTTCTCCTTTAGTTTTGTTTTACGTGTGGAAGGTCTCGAACACACGGGTTAGCCGCCGCGAATCCTTAGTATTTATAAGGGTTTGCGGCTTTTTTAGTATAACAGGAAATGGGGGAAAGTCAAGGCCTGACTCAACTTTTGACTCAACTTTTGGGGAAGGGAGATAATGGGGAGAGGAAGGCAGATGAAGGATAGGGGGCTGGATAGATCAGGGAAATGAGAGGAGAAAGGGGTCAGGACAGAAACAGGGGGATACCTGAATGGAAAATTTGTTTTTTGAAAATCTTGCAATGTGATGCAGGGAGTGCTATTATAAAGATATAAAAGGTGCTACCGATAGACGGTTGCCCCATTGATTAATTAGTTAGAAATAACCGCCAATCTTTCTCAGGGACGTGGCGGTTATTTCTTTGCTTCTATGTAAGCTATCAGGAGAGGAATGATGATTGCAAGAATCATCAGAACCAACGATAACAGTTCAAAGTCGCTCATTATCCATTCCCTCTTTCGTACTGGATTCCTGCAAGCAGGTTTCTATGTAATCAGAGGGTCACAGTCCCTCTGGAAGAGGGCAACCGCCTACCGTGTAGGGTAGCACCGGTAATAAGTATAGCAGAACTATATGATAAAAACAAGATGAATTAACGTTTATTTACGGTATTTACGGTATGCGGTATGAGATTAGGGATATGAAAGTGACCTGATTCACATTTTGACTCAACTCTAACTCAAATTAGCGGACTCCGAGGAATAGGAGATAAAGGAAGAAACTTGAATACATTGGCGAAAAGAAAGCCAAATCCTAATCCCAAAAGAGGAAAAAGGTTTGGCTTTCCCACTTATTCAGCTAAGCACATTTTTAAATATCACATATCATTAAAGTATATTGGACCGATACCTTCCCAGCAGCTTCTGAATCTTTTCATTAGGATCCAGCAAATCGCTGATGGAAGTATCATGGTTCAGAGTATCTATAAGGTAGGCAACATATTTGCTCATATTACAATTGATGTACCAGTCCCTTTCCAGAAGCTCAGGAGTCTGATAAATCAGGTTGGTGGTCAGGACACGGTCAATAATTCCGTCCGCAAAGGCTTTGTCGAAACCTTCCAGGCCATTGGTAAAGAGGCCGAAGGTAGCGCAGATGAAAATCTTGCGGGCTTTTCTTTTCTTTAAGGCTGCGGCAACCTCAAGGACGCTTTCGCCGGAGGAAATCATATCGTCAATGACGATCATATCCTTGCCTTCCACATCGGAACCCAGGAATTCATGAGCCACGATAGGATTGCGTCCGTTCACGATTTTGGTATAGTCTCTGCGTTTGTAGAACATGCCCATATCCAGTCCGAGGACATTGGCGATGTAGATAGCCCGTCCCATACCGCCTTCATCGGGGCTGATTACCATCATATGATCGGAATCAATCTGGAGATCCTTTTGGTTGCGGAGAAGATTTTTAATAAACTGATATGCAGGCTGCACGGTTTCAAAGCCGTGGAGCGGGATTGCGTTCTGTACTCTGGGGTCGTGGGCATCGAAGGTGATGATATTGTCCACACCCATTTTTACAAGCTCCTGAAGTGCGATGGCACAGTCCAGGGATTCACGGCTGGAACGTTTATGCTGTCTGCTTTCATAGAGGAAAGGCATGATAACATTGATTCTTCTGGCCTTGCCTCCCACGGCGGATATGATACGCTTCAGATCCTGGAAATGATCATCCGGTGACATATGGTTTTCATGGCCGCAGAGGGAATAGGTCAGGCTGTAATTTACCACATCTACAAGAAGATAAAGGTCCATACCACGTACAGACTCCAGAATGACACCCTTTCCTTCGCCGGTTCCAAAACGCGGCACCTTGCTTTGCAGGATATAAGAATCGCGCTGATAGCCGGAAAATGCAAGGCTGTTTTTGTGCTCGCTTTCTCTTTCCTGACGCCATTTTACCAGGTAGTGGTCTACCTGTTCTCCAAGAGTTTTACAGCCTGCCAGAGAGATAATGCCAAGAGAGCCTGCAGGGATTGTTTCTAGGTTTCGTTTTTCTTCCGCCATGGAATGGGATCCTCACTTTCTGTTGGTTAATCTTTTTTTGTACATTCGGATATCCGGTCCTGTCAGCTTGCAGAACTCAAAATTGCTGGTTATCCGTGAAAATATTCTTTCCTGATAACGTTCCTTCAAATCAGGAAGAGAGAGATTTGTGGAAATAATCATGGATTTCCTACGTATTAAGCGTTCGTTCAGACACGTAAAAAGACGGGACACATTGTATGGAGTATGCTGCTCTGTCCCGAGGTCGTCGATGACCAGAAGGTCACAATTATATAAATCATTATACAAGTAATCCAGGGTTTCCTGGTTCTTAAAATCAAAGGCGTTGCGGGAAAGGGTGTCAAAAAGGCTGGAAGCGCTGAAGTATATTACGGAATGCCCGCTTTCAATAGATTCTCTGGCGATACAGTTGCTCAGGAAGGTTTTTCCTGTCCCCACCGTACCGTAAAGGAAAAGGTTGCTTCCCGAATGGCTGAAGGTATGGGCGAAATCCTGGCACCGTTTAACCGCTGTCTGAAAAGTGGCCAGATCTTCCCCTTGAAAAAAATCAAAGGACAGAGTATTAAAATTTTCTTTTTCCAGCACTTCTTTCAGATTGGACTGCTGATAGAGCAGTTCTATTTCCGCCTGACGGAAGCAATGGCATTTTATGCCGTTGACATAGCCTGTATCCTGGCAGTCGGGGCAGTCGAAAATAGGATCCAGATAATCAAAGGGAAGTCCTGCGTCGCACAGCAGCTTTCTTTTGTCGCTGGTGAGCTTATGGAGCCGCTCTTTCAGTTCGGACAGGGCATTAAGATCGCCATTGAGCATCTTTTTTCCCTGTGCGACAGATAAGGTGGCAACGGATTCATCCAGATTCCGGTATCCGGTCACATGATTATATACATAATGAAGCCGTTCGTCACGTAAATGACGGTTTTTGGTCTGTCTCTGCTCGTACAGCCTCATGATGGAATTATATTGGGTATTTGTTAAGGCCACGGCTGTTCTCCTTTACCAGACTGATTCAGTTACGCAGAAGTTCCTGCTCCAGGGCGTCATAATCGTAATCGTTATGCATAAAACGATTATATTTATCAATGGAACGATCCGATGCGGGCTTTGCCGGCCGGTTTTTCTGGAAACCTTCGTCCAGCTTGGCGATATCGGCTTTGTGATGTACTCCGGCTTCCTTCCAGGAGGCCAGGATCTTGTCCGCATATTCGAAACGGTGCCTGTCGGTGGCCAAAACGGTTCTTTCACAGGATTCGATGATAATATCTGTTTCAAAAGCATATTCCTCACGCCAGCGGCGGATAAATTCCGCTTCTTTCCTGGTGGGGGAATTGGTTTTGCCCAGGGCATTCATAATGGAATAAACGCATTTATCATAGCGGCTGGCATGTCCTTCCGCCTCTGCGGGAGTGGATATATTGGCTTCCGCCCAGCTGATGGCAACCTTTTCCATATAACGGAAGTCTTTTTTTCCGCGTTCCACGCAGTATTGGAGCAGATAATCAATCAAATCATCTGAAAAATGAAGATGATCAGAGAAGAAAAGAATCGATTTCATATCGGAAGGGCTCAGAGTCCTGCCCAGGTACTGCTCGGCAATAAAAAGAAGCTGGGCCGTGGATTCCTTTTCCTGGAAGGCCTTCAGCTCGTCCAGGGTGTAGGAAGGCTTGGCAAACGCCGACGGGGCAGCCTGAGGGGGCTTATTTCCTTCCTTGGAAGGAGACTGCACAGCATAAGAGGCCGCACTTTTGGCTTCGGCCTTTTCCGGGAGAATTTCCGCTTCCTCGTTTTTCTCCTCCTGCCGGGGCAGCAGAGAAACTACGGGCGCTTTGGAAACAGCCGGTTCCTCCTTATTTTCAAGCTCCAGGAGATGAATACCGACCAGGTTTTTCTCATTATCATATTCAAGAGAAAGTACCTTGCATTTTTCCCAGTATTTTAATGCCCTCATCACATCCTTTTCCGTGTGGTTGAAGGCATCTGCAATTCCGGAAATACTGAAGGTACGTCCTGCATTCATCATGCGCAAAAGATACAGATATATTTTCAGCTGCGCATCGTTGGCTTCCGCCATATATTCATCGATAAAGCGGTTGGAGACGATGGTCGCGTCAATATAGTTATCCTGGTAAATCCTCAGACAACTCATAATCTCACCTATTTCTTCTATTTTCTATTTTAAGCAAATGCATTATATCATAAGGGTGTGGAAAAAGAAACAGTCAAAATGCCGAAAAACCTTGTAAACACTGGATTTTCAGGAATTGTGGAAAATGTGGATAATGTGGATTATAAGTGTGGGGGCACGGAAACCGGGGAAAGGCAAAAAACAAATATCCACACTTTTCATACACATGAAAAATGTGGATATTGTGGATAACTATTGCTTTAAGAGGTTTTCTCCTATATTTACAACGTCTCCGGCCCCCATAGTTATCAACAGGTCACCGGGGGTACAATTTTCTAAAATAAATTTCTGAATTTCCTCAAAGGAAGGGAAATAATGACATTCCGTTCCTGAATTTACGATTATTTCCTGCAAGGACCTGGAACTAATCCCCAGAGTATCCGTTTCCCTGGCAGGATAAATATCTGCCAGTATCACTTTGTCGGCAAGGGAAAGGGCCTGGGCAAATTCGGGAAGGAAGGCTTTGGTTCTTGTATAGGTGTGCGGCTGGAAAACGCACCAGAGGGTCTGGTGGGGATAATTTCTGGCGGCTTTTAAGGTTGCAGTAATTTCTGTAGGGTGATGTGCATAATCATCTACTATGGTAATTCCCTCTACGGAGCCTTTGTATTCGAAACGCCGATCCGTGCCGGTAAAATTTTTCAGGGCCCGTGCGGCTGTTTCCATATCTAATTTCAGATAATCCGCCAGAGCCAGCGCGGCCAGTGCGTTGAGGATATTATGTTCCCCGGGGACGCCCAGACTGACAGGAATATCTGATCCTCCGCGGCGGTGCAGGGTGAAGGAAGCATGGGCAAATTCATCGTGGCTGATACCGTCATAATAATAATCGCAGGAGGAATCGGAGCCAAAGGTGAGGACGGAACAGGAAAGCCCTCTGGTGATTTCTTCATAATCGGAGATATCGCCGCTTATAATGAGCAGGCCGTCTTCAGGCAGAAGCTGTGCAAAACAGCGGAAGGAGGAACGGATATCATCCAAATCCCTGAAAAAGTCCAGATGGTCTTCTTCTATATTAAGAATAATACCGATTCTGGGATAAAAGCTTAAAAAGCTGTTGGTGTATTCACAAGCCTCCGTTACAAAAAGGTCGGACTTGCCTACCCTGATATTACCCTGAATGGATTTCAGGATACCTCCCACGGAAATCGTGGGATCAGTACCGGCCGCCAGCAGTATTTCCGTTATCATGGAAGTAGTGGTGGTTTTGCCGTGGGTGCCGCTCACGCCGATGGGAGTTTTGTAATTGCGCATCATCTGCCCCAGAAGCTGGGCGCGCGTCAGGCTGGGAAGACCCAGCTCCTCCATGGCGGCAAATTCCGGATTATCCTTGTGGATAGCGGCGGTATAGACAACTAAATCGATATCATTTGTTATATTTTCACGGCACTGTCCGTAGTGTACAACAGCACCCTGTTTTTCCAGAAGTTCGGTAAGAGATGATTTTTTTGCGTCGGAACCGGATACACGGAAGCCTTCTGAAAGAAGAATTTCTGCCAGGCCGCTCATGCTGATGCCGCCGATGCCGATGAAGTAAATGTGAACCGGATGATTAAAATCTACTTGATACATAGGGATACCCTTCCTGTTTATTATTTGGACAAAACGATCTGCCATCAGCCATTTACGCCCTCTACTGACAGTGTACGCAGACTAAGCAGTCTTTGTTCATTCTGATATGTATTATACGCATTCATGAAAAAAAAACCAATAGGGAATTACAAAATCAAAACGGAGTAAAAGGATTTTTTGTCGATATACCGCATATTTTGTGAAAAATAGAAGAAAGGTGCATAAGAAATACCGGGCATATGTTATGGAAAATAGATAATAGAAGAAAAGTTAATGTTTTAAATATGTTAAATATACACAAAATTTAAAAAATAAGCGCAGAAAGAAATTGTAAAAGATTATTCACTTTTGTACAAGCATGTGTTATAATCTTATTACGTTATATACGTAAATCTATGCAGAATATGGATGCAGAAACATGAGGTGATGACATGATTAAGAAAGAAATGATTGCTATGCTGCTTGCTGGCGGTCAGGGAAGCAGGCTGGGTGTGCTGACCTCCAAAGTGGCCAAACCTGCCGTGTCCTTCGGCGGCAAGTACCGGATTATTGATTTCCCATTGAGCAACTGTATTAATTCAGGCGTGGATACCGTAGGTGTGCTGACACAGTATCAGCCGCTGAGGCTGAATACCCATATAGGAATCGGTATTCCGTGGGATTTGGACAGGAATATAGGCGGTGTCACTGTACTTCCTCCTTATGAAAAGAGTGAGAACAGCGAATGGTATACAGGTACGGCTAATGCCATATATCAGAATATTGATTATATGGACAGTTACAATCCGGATTATGTTCTGATTTTGTCAGGGGATCATATTTACAAAATGGACTATGAGGTAATGCTTGACTTCCATAAGCAGAACGGCGCTGAGTGCACAATAGCGGTAATGCCTGTGCCGGTGGAGGAAGCGAAGCGTTTTGGTATTGTCATCACGGACGAGAACAGTAAGATTGTTGACTTTGAAGAGAAACCGGAGAGTCCCAGAAGCAATCTGGCCTCTATGGGAATTTACATATTTAATTGGAAAACCCTTAAGGAGGCGCTGATAGCCAGAGCCGATCAGCCCAATCTGGATTTTGGAAAACATGTCATTCCTTATTGCCACGAAAACGGGGCCCCCATGTATGCTTATGAGTTCAACGGATACTGGAAAGACGTTGGAACGCTTAATTCCTATTGGGAAGCCAATATGGAACTGATAGATATTGTGCCTGAATTCAATCTTTATGAAGAATATTGGAAAATATACACAAAGAGTGAGATCCTTCCTCCCCAGTATATAGCTCCGGACGGCGTGATTGAGAGAAGCATAATCGGTGAAGGATCGGAAATCTGCGGAAAGGTTTATAATTCCGTGATCGGATGCGGTGTTACTGTAGGAAAAGATACGGTGATCCGCGATTCCATTATTATGAATAATACGGTCATTGGCAGTCATTGTGAGCTGAATAAGGCCATTATTGCAGAGAATGTGCTGGTTGGCGATAACGTCAAAATGGGAGTGGGAGATGAGGCCGACAACGATATCGCACCTCATATTTATAACAGCGGCATTGTAACTGTCGGAGAGAAGAGTACTATCCCCACAAACGTACAGATCGGAAAGAATACGGTGATATTCGGAGAGACGGATGATACGGATTACCAGGCAGGCACTCTTGCAAGCGGCAAATCTTTAATTAAGGCAGGTGACGAAAATTGAGAGCGATAGGAATAATTTTAGCAGGCGGCAATAATCACAGAATGAAGGAGCTATCTCAGAAAAGAGCTATCGGAGCGATGCCTATCGCGGGAAGCTACAGGAGTATTGATTTTTCGCTCAGCAATATGTCCAACTCCCATATCCAGAAGGTGGGCGTATTCACTCAGTACAATGCGAGAAGCCTGAATGAGCATCTGAATTCTTCCAAATGGTGGGATTTCGGACGTAAACAGGGCGGTCTGTTCGTTTTCACCCCTACGGTTACGGCGGACAACAGCTATTGGTACAGAGGAACCGCAGACGCTATTTATCAGAACCTGTCTTTCCTGAAGAGCAGCCATGAGCCTTATGTGGTAATTGCGTCCGGTGACTGTGTTTATAAAATGGATTATAACAAGGTTCTGGAATACCATATTGAGAAAAAGGCCGATATTACGGTGGTGTGCAAGGACATGCCTATCGGCGCTAATGTGGAACGCTATGGTACCCTTAAGATGAACGAGGACTGCCGGATAGAGGAATTTGAGGAAAAGCCTATTGTAGCCAAGTCCAATACCATTTCCTGCGGAATTTATGTTATCAGGCGCCGCCTGCTTATAGAAATGATTGAGCGCTGCGCTATGGAAGACAGATATGATTTTGTTAAGGATATCCTGATCCGCTATAAGAATCAGAAAAGAATATACGGATATAAAATTAAAGAATACTGGCGCAATATCGCATCGGTAGAAGATTATTTTTCCACGAATATGGATTTCCTGAAGCCGGAAATCAGAAACTATTTCTTTAAGCAGTATCCTGATATTTATTCCAAGGTTGACGACCTGCCCCCTGCCAAATACAATGTGGGAGCAAAAGTCAGCAACAGCTTGATTTCCAGCGGATGTATCGTTAATGGTACGGTAGAAGACTCCGTAATATTTAAAAAATCCTTTGTAGGGAACAATTGCTATATTAAGAATTCCGTTATCTTGAATGACGTTTACATCGGTGATAATACCCATATTGAGAACTGCATTGTGGAAAGCAGGGATACTATCCGGGCCAATACTTTCTATAAAGGGGAAGACGGGATTAAGATTGTGGTAGAAAAAAACGAGAGGTATGTCATCTAAAGATAAAAGGGGGAATCTCAAATGAAGATTACAGACGTGCGTGTGCGCAAAATCACCAAGGAAGGAAAGATGAAGGCCATCGTATCTATTACAATTGATGATGAATTCGTCGTTCACGATATCAAAGTAATTGAAGGAGAGAAAGGATTGTTTATAGCAATGCCCAGCAAAAAGGCTACAGACGGCGAATACAGGGACATTGCCCATCCGATTAATCAGGCAACAAGAGAAAATATCCAGAATATTATTCTGGACAGGTATGAGAAGGCACTGCTGGAGCCGGACGAAGGAATTTGATTATAAGGCGGGAATGCACATGCATTCCCGCTTTTTGTGAGACGTTACTCTTCCTATTTCTTTTGTGCCGGCCGTCTTCTCCGTACCGTGTGCCCGGCCTGTTGTCTCCGATCTTTGGTACCCGCCGCGGCTCTGTAAGGTTCCTTGCAGGACACGCTTGCGCTCGGATAATCACGCAGCG
>ERZ857840.163-NODE-163-length-115971-cov-4.679302_pt1 | contig 115971 bp, 97 predicted proteins | sample MGYA00519760_ERZ857840 | MGnify/ENA primary metagenome ERZ857840 (study PRJEB31778, sample SAMEA3449371) | human gut metagenome | biome: human gut; feature: human-associated habitat; material: faeces | place: United Kingdom | collected 2010/2012 ... | reverse complement strand
CTATTTCAGAAACGCCTCAAGATAATTGATCGAAAAACCCTTGGCTGAAAAATTACGTTCATATTCGGTTTCAATATTTTCGGCATTGAGCGGCGACGCGTGCAGATCATTCGTTATGTTCTCGAGGGTATACCCGCATTCTCCGAACGTCTCAAGCGAATACTCAAAAAGTCCGATATTGTCGGTCTTGAAGTATATACGCGCGCCCGGTTTGAGAACCGTTTTGTATTTTTCAAGGAAAATCGGGCTTGTCAGCCGCCTTTTTGCATTGCGTTTTTTGGGCCACGGATCGCTGAAGTTAAGATACAATGCATCAACGCTGTGAGACGGAAGATATGTATCTATATTCATTGCGTCGACATTGTCAAAGCGTATGTTTGCGCATTCCTCTCTGCTTGCTTTTTCCATTGCCATCATCATAACATCAGGAACCTTTTCAAGGGCAATGATACGTGCATCGGGCTGTTTTTTTGAAAGACCGACGGCAAATGATCCCTTGCCGCAACCTATCTCAACAAGCAATCTGCCGTTTTCGTTCTCAAATGACGCAGGCAAATCTATGCTGTCTCCGTTCTTCACCGTGTATAGGTACGACACTCTCTCAAGTCTGACGTCTCTGTTCTTTTTGGGTCGCATTCTCATAATAGCATTACCTCCGGATTGTTATTTTACAATTTTTTGTTCTGAAAGTCAATGAATATTTTTTTCGTCACGGCGCAAAATAATGCCGGAAGGAGAAATCGTTCATGCAAGTTTTTGATAAAATCGCGCTTGCGCTCGTAATCATCGGTGCGATCAACTGGGGTCTTGTCGGTCTGTTCAGCTTCGACTTTGTCGGCTGGCTGTTCGGCGGTCAGGGTGAAATCGTTTCGAGAATAATCTTCACTGTTGTCGGTCTCTGCGGTCTGTGGTGCATCAGTCTCCTTTTCCGCGACAACCGCGAAATGATTGAAGAGCGCTGAAAGCAATTAAATTGATATAATGAAGCACCGCCGGAGCTTTGATTTCCGGCGGTGCTTCATTTTTGGAACAAGGAAATAAGGAGTAAATGAAAACATTTACTTTACGCTTGCAGTCTTATAAATGAACCTGACCTGTCCTTCCATATCGTCTGCAAGACCGCTGAATGAAGTATAATCGTTAGAAACATCGGCAACTGCGCGGAGTCTTGTGACAAGTCCTGCTATATCACCGTCAACCGCATCAACGAGTTTCCGAATGCCTTCCTCATTGAATCTGCCGATACCATCGGAAAGCTGCATTGCGCCGTCCTTTAACTGTGTAACGCCTTCAACAAGCGCGGGGACATTATCCTTGAGCTGAAGAATGCCCGCAAGAAGCTGTGCCGCCCCTTCACTGAGCCGTGCACTGCCGTCTGTAAGCTGAGCCGCGCCGTTTGCAAGTGTTTTAGCGCCGGAAGCGGCAGAAGAGACACCCGCGGTATACTGTCCGAGTCCGGTATAGAACATGTTGTAGCTGTCAAGCTGTTGCTTGAGCGCAGTAATACTTGCAGCACCCGCCTTTGCGGTGGCAACGCCTTCCTCGATCTGTTTTCTGACATCATCGGAAGCCATATTCTGTTTTATAAGCAGCTGTACCTGTTCTTCCGTTTTGCTTTCGATAAGCTCTGCCTGATTCGCCATCTGTGCGGCAACATTCTGTTCAATCAGCGCTTTGACGTTGTCGCTCTGCATCTGCATTTCGATCGTGCCTTCGATCTGCTTCTGCTGCTCCTCACTGATGAGTCCTGCTTTAACGCCCTGTTCGTATGTATTCGCATCGAGGCTCAGCGTCGCAAGGATCTGCGCTCTGACAGACTCTCTCACCTTGGCTTCGACAGCGGGTCTGACCTGCGATTCGACGGCCTCGCTAACCTTTGCTTTTATGACGTCTCTCTGCGCATTGACGGCGGAAGTAACTTTTTCAAGAGCAATTCGCTCCGCTTTTTCACGCACAACACTTTCGTCAAGAGATTTCAAAACGCTTTCAAGTACGGTCGGATAATTATCGATCGTAAGAGCGGGTATCTCAATACCTGCGGCGGTAATCTGACTGCTTGCAATGCCGAGCAAAGACTCATAAACCTGCTTTGCACCCGCATTCAGTTCGCTGTTCTTACCGGCAAGCTGACCGAGACCGGCATTCAGTGCCGATGCACCAGCAGAGAGCTGCTTTGATCCGTCAGACAATGAGCCGACACCGTCATTCAGCTGTTTCGCGCCGTCCGCAAGCTGATCAATACCCTTGACAAGCTCATCGCTCTTTTCAAGAAGTGTGCAAAGACCATCATAAAGCGCCGAAGAGCCGTCAGTAAGCTGTTTCATTGCATCCTCAAGCTGCGTAAGTCTGTCCTCAATCTTATCAACATCACCAAGCTTTGACGTATCGATTTTGTTGAACAGACTGTTTGCCGCGATTGTCATGGTTGAAGTCATTTCAAAGGCGGTTACATCCGCGCTGACTTCGACGTAATCCGGGAATTCAAATTTGTCTTTGTAAATTCCCAGGCTCTCCTGCATACCGGGAAGTGCCACACCGATAACTGCCACACGACTACCGTCATTGATCACCTTGCCGTTCGTGACCTTGATATTAGAGAAATTATCTCCGTCAAGAAGCATACCGGTAAGCATTGCGAAAGGCACAAATATTCTCTGCTTTTCGCCGTCGATTTCGACAGTCTCATAAATATTGTTGGTGTATTCATATCTGATCACGACATGACCGCCCTTGCCCTTTATTTCATCGGGAGATACAGTCTTCCCATCAAGAGAATATGTCACCTTAATATCAACGGGCAGCGCTTCGTCGGACGTACCCTGGCAATAGATGTCCTTGCCGTTTGCGCTCCAGACTCTTGCGTTGCTGCCGTCGAGAGTGAAGCTTTCGTCGCCCTTGACATTATATACATCCTTGAGATTTGACTTGTCGGTCAGCGTACTGCTTCCTTCGTGGTTTTTGATCCAGTCGCTGACAATGATTTTGCTGACACTGCCGTCGGCATTCGCAATAACGTAAACCGTTTCGTCCTTTACATTTTTATCGTCGTTGTCTTTTATAACGGAAATGATTTTTTCGGGTTCGGATGAGGTACCGGATTCGTTATTTGCACCTGCGAATACCGTCGCGCCGACAGTGCCGGCGGTAAGTAATGCGCAAAGGCATAATGCAATGATCTTCTTTGATGATTTTTTCATGATATATTACCTCGCTTAATTGTTTCTTACTGATCTTTTCATCTTCCATGTGGTTGCGCATATGAGCTTATCGCAAAGCATCAAAAGCGCCGGCAGGAAGAGAATTACGCAGAACATACTGATTACGGCGCCACGTGCCATGAGCATACACATGGAGCTGATAATGTCGATATCGGAGTAAACCGCAACACCGAAAGTTGCTGCAAAAAGTCCGAGACCGCTGACAATGATGGAAGGTATCGAAGTCGAAAGAGCAATCGTAACGGCTTCCCTCTTTGCCTTACCTGCAATACGTTCGGCTTTGTAGCGTGTTGTCATCAGAATTGCATAGTCAACAGTTGCACCGAGCTGGATCGTGCTGATGCAAATAGGCGCGATGAACGGCAGTGACTGACCGAGATAATGCGGCAGACCGAGGTTTATGAATATTGCAAGCTCAATGACCGCAATAAGAATGAACGGGAGAGTGAAGCTCTTTTCGACAAGAGCAATGATGATGAATATTGCGATAATCGAAACGGCGTTGACAACCTGGAAGTCGTGGTTTGTCGTTTCTATCATATCCTTCATGCAGGGAGCTTCACCGATCAGCATACCTGTGCTGTCATACTTTTTGAGTATCGTGTTGAGCTTGGTGACCTGATTGTTTACGTTGTCGCTTGCGACCTTGTATGACGAATTGATGAGAAGCAGCTCCCATTTGTCACTTTCAAGAATACTGCAAATGCTTTCGGGAATCATTTCCTCCGGTACTCCGGCGCCGAGGACAGACTCAATACCGAGAACATACTTGACACCGTCGACCTTCTCCATTTCTTTTATCATGGAGCGGACGTCCTTTGAAGGAAGTTTTGAATCGATGAGCAACATATGCGTTGATCCGATATCAAATTCTTCAGACAGTTTTGAGTTTGCTATAACATACTCAATGTCCTCCGGCAGACATTGTCCCATATCGTAGTATACTTCATCGTTTGTTTTATCGTATCCGTAATATGCGGGAGCGATGAGCAATGCGAAAATAACAAGGAAAACGGGGAACACTTTTGTGATCTTCTTCGAAAGCTTATCCATGTTCGGTATAATCGAACGATGCTTTGTCTTCTGAAGCGGCTTGTCAAGGACAAGAATCAATGCCGGAAGCACGGTAACACAACCGAGTACGCCAAGAATTACGCCTTTAGCCATAACGATACCGAGGTCAAGACCAAGCGTGAAGCTCATGAAGCAAAGAGCGGCAAAGCCGGCAACTGTCGTAATTGAAGACCCGATTACGGATGTCAGCGTGTTACTGATGGCGACAGCCATCGCTTCCTTATTGTCCTGATACTTTTCTCTTTCTTCATTATAGCTGTGCCATAGGAATATCGAATAGTCCATGGTAACAGCGAGCTGAAGAACGGCGGCAAGTGCCTTTGTTACGTACGAGATCTCACCGAAGAAGTAGTTCGAGCCGAGGTTGATGAGAATCATCAGGCCTATACTGACAAGGAACACGAACGGAACGAGCCAGCCGTCAAGGAAAATCATCATTGCAAGGCAAGCGCATATAACTGCTATTGCAACATAAACGGGTTCTTCCTTTTCGCAAAGATCTTTCAGATCGGTAACAAGTGCCGACATACCCGAAATGAAGCACTGTTTGCCGGCAATGGAGCGTATTTCACGGATCGCGTCCATTGTAACATCGGCAGAAGTGGCACTGTCAAAGAACACCGCCATCATCGTGGCGTTGCCGGAATTGAATTCATTATAAATTTCATCCGGAAGTATTTCCATGGGAATCGAAATGTCGAAAATTGAATCATACCACAAAACCGTTTCAACATGGTCAACTTTTTCGATTTTCTCCTTCATTGCCGATATATCCTTCGGCTGCATGTCCTCTACAATAATGAGCGAAAACGCACCCTTGCCGAAATCATTCAGCAGTTCGTTCTGTCCGATGACCGTATCCATGTCTTCCGGCAAGTAATCAAGCATATCGTAGTTTATACGCGTCGCGACCATTCCGAAAAACGCAGGCACACATAATGCCAGCGCAAGAATCAGAATAAGTACGCGATGCTTAACCACCGCTTTTGAAAATTTCATAGTCTCTCTTCAATCCTCTTTCTCTGTATATTCGTGTATTTCAATGTAATCGGGTTGCTGATTGCGTACGATCTTGACTGCCGTAATGACTGTACTGAAATTCAGGATACCTTCCGCAAGGAGCGAAATACCCATCAATACGATTATCACGCGTATGCTTTCACTTGGTCTTACGAGAAGCAATATACCGCAAACGCAGGCGATAAATGCCACCGCAAGAATCAGCCACCATTTTCTGATCCCGAAGCGCTTTGAGTCAAGCGCGATCTGAATTTTCAGAAGTCCGTCGGCAAGAACGGCAACGCCGAGCACGACGCAAATAAAATTCATTATATTGCCGGGATTCAGCAGAATAATGATACCGAGCGCCAGCGTCAGTATACCGAACGCGAGATCATACTGAAAGGCAAGCCGGTAAAGATCCTTTGAAAAATATCCGACCAGCTTGAAAGCGCCGAAAACGATAAGCATGATGCCGCACAGCGTTCCGATAAGCGACGCGGAAAAGTCGGGTACGACTATCATGACGACGCCAAGAACGCAAAGCAACAGCGATACGATTACATATCCGATCTTTGCAGTCTGCATGGGTTTTGTTGAACGTGTCATATTTCATTCCTCCTCAAATCACGTGTGTGATTATATCCCATTGAACGAAAAAATAAAACAGACAGCCTCATGTCCATGTCCTAAAAGCATACACATTGGAATATCTGTATCGTTTTCAGACAAAATGGGCTGTCTGCACAAAAAACACCGTCCGGTCATATGAAGTGACCGGACGGCTGCCATTTAAAATATAAAGTTATCTGTTTGATTCGACGCTGCGTTTCACCAATTCTTCGATCATACCCTTGCGAAGCTCAAACAGGCGGTGCGACTGGCGCTGTATGTCGGCTTTCATGCCGCCGCTGATCCAGTTGATAATCTGACCGAAGCATTCACAGGAATAGAAGGTGATGATTATCTCCTTGTCATAGGGAGCAAACGGAAGCTCACCGAACGTTGTGTTGATGTATTTATCAACAAACGAATGGCACATATCAAGAAGATAATGCTCATACATTCCGCGGTTTACGGAATTGAAGATATGGTAAGCAGCCTTTTTGTTTTTGAGTGCAAAGGAAATTATAGCATCCATGCACATCTCCATCGAATCGATGGAAGGATACTCATTGATAATATTATCCGCCTGTTCCATTATCACCTCTTCAAGAAGCGCGGGAAGATCGGCAAAATGATAGTAAAACGAATTGCGGTTGATACCGCAATCCTCAACGATATCCTTGACCGTGATCTGGTTCAGCGGTCTTTCGTTCAGCAGTTTGATAAATGACGCCTTGATTGCCTGTTTCGTGAAATTCGGCATTGCACACCTCGCTGTTGTTACTGCGTTAAGGCATTAACGGACAATACAAGGACACAATCACACAATCGATTTTTCGTCAGTAAGCCAATAAATTCACAGAGTGCAATCAATTGCCGTCAGTAATTACCGTGAAGTACGTCTGAAAAACGAAAGCGGATGCACCAATCCCATATTGTTCGATGATGCTTTTAGTATATCAAACCGATATCGCTTTGTCAACCAAGCAAATATTAAAAATGATTTAAGCTTTCTTGAATAACCTTACCACCGCGAGGTAATGCGTCCTATGCCCGAAACAACACCTTCGATACCGAGTAGCAGAAGGTAAAACGCAACAATGTAGCACATTGTCTGCATTGTCATGAAGCTCAGTGACGGGCTTGCTATCATCATGAATCCGAGAACTATACCGATAATATTGGTGATAAGCGAGAAACAATAATAAAAGTATCTGCCCGCAATACGTGCCATGCCTATCCGGGCAAGCTGTGACACACAATGCGCAATGAACCACATCGGGAACAATATCGAAAGCGCCCACTTCCCCGCATCCGGATACGCGAGTATCATAATACCGCTCATGACACTGAGAATTCCGGTGATGAGCGACAGCATCGGACCAAAGCCTATAAACCTTGAAACACGAGCATATATCAATATGTCCTCAATGCCGGTGAAGATCGCAAAAATTCCGTATATGACAACAACGCCGGTCAACAATCCTTCAGGTCTGGCGAATGTGGAAACACCGAGTGCGATGAGCAAAACACCGATTATTAACTCAAACAAACCAAAGCCGGAGCGTCGTCTCATGCCGTTGCCTTCTTTCCCTCAAGAATATCCATGAATTCCGTACCTGTGATCGTTTCCTTTTCGTAAAGATACGACGCAAGCTCGTCAAGCCTTGCACGGTTGTCGCGAAGCAGCTTTCTTGCCTTTTCGTGCTGCGCCTTGATAATCTCGACGACTTTTTTGTCTATGTCCTTCTGAGTCTCGGCGGAACATGAAATTGATGTATCGCCGCCGAGATATTGATTTGTAACTGTTTCCATCGCCACCATATCGAATTCTTCACTCATACCGTAGCGGGTTATCATCGCCCGTGCAAGTCTCGTTGCCTGTTCGATATCATTGGAAGCGCCGGTCGTTATTTCGCCGAAAGCGATTTCTTCTGCGGCACGTCCGCCCGTGAGAGTCGCAATCTTATTCTCGATCTCACGCTTTGTCATAAGGACCTTGTCATTTTCCTCAACCTGCATGGTATATCCGAGTGCACCGGAGGTACGGGGAATTATCGTGATTTTCTGCACAGGTGCAGAATGAGACTGCAAAGCCGCAACAAGAGCATGACCGATCTCATGATACGAAACAGTCTTCTTTTCGCTGTCGGTCATAATTGCATTTTTCTTCTGATAGCCTGCGATGACGACCTCAATGCTTTCCTCGAGGTCTGACTGTTCAACAACCGTGCGACCGCTTCGCACCGCACGTAGCGCCGCTTCATTTATGATGTTGGCAAGCTCTGCACCGGAGGTACCGGCCGCCATACGGGCAATGGTATGGAAATCAACATTATCCGCGACCTTGATTTTCTTCGCGTGTACTTTCAAAATGGCTTCTCTGCCTATCAGATCGGGAAGCTCAACGGGAACGCGGCGGTCAAAACGGCCGGGACGTGTGAGCGCGGGGTCAAGCGATTCGGGGCGATTTGTCGCCGCAAGGATAATGACCCCGTTATTGCCCTCAAATCCGTCCATTTCGGTAAGCAGCTGATTAAGAGTCTGTTCTCTTTCATCGTTTCCGCCTATCTGACCGTCACGCTTTTTGCCGATTGCATCGATCTCATCAATAAATACAATGCATGGTGCCTTTTCCTTCGCCTGCTTGAACAGGTCACGGACCTTTGACGCACCCATGCCGACAAACATTTCAACGAATTCCGATCCGGAGATTGAAAAGAACGGAACTCCCGCCTCGCCTGCAACTGCCTTGGCAAGCATCGTTTTACCGGTGCCGGGAGGCCCGACAAGCAATATGCCTTTCGGCATTGAAGCACCGACATCGGTGTATTTCTTCGGATTATGAAGATAATCAACGATCTCCTTCAAACTCTCCTTTGCCTCTTCTTCTCCGGCAACATCGTCAAAATGGATCCCTTCCGTAGACGGAACGTATATCCGTGCGTTGCTGTTTCCGAATGACATTGCATTTCTGCCGCCCATTTGGGACATCATTTTCTTGCTCAGATACTGTCCGAGTCCGAAGAAAATCAGAATCGGAAGACCATATGTCAGGAGCAGGCTGACGATCGGAGACATCGTTTCTTCAATATTCTTGGCAAACGTGGCGCCCGATTCATAAAGGCGCTCCGTCAGAGTCGGGTCATTCATAAGACCTGTCTTATATATCGCCTTTTCGTCTTTATCCGTAAAGATAATCTGCGTATCCTCGACCTCTACCTTGCCGATTTCCTTGTCCTCTATCATCTTCATGAATTTTCCGTAATCCACTTCCGTGACGCGTTTCTGCATCATCAGGGGACTGACGACAAAATTGAACAGGAAGATAATAAGGAGCGCGATACCGTAATAATAGATCAACGGCTTTTTTGGTGATTTGACTTCCTTCATTGCAAAGCTCCTTTATATAATTTTATTTTACCGGAGAAGCAACCTTATCCTTCAGGATGACGTCATGTGCGCCGCCCTCGATTATACTCGTTCCGGAGACAACGGTGATCTTCGCCTTGTCCTGAAGCTCGCGGATCGTAAGTGCTCCGCAGTTGCACATCGTATGCTTGACCTTGCTGAGCGTCAGTCCGACATTGTCCTTGAGGCTTCCCGCATACGGAACATATGAGTCAACGCCTTCTTCAAATGACAGCTTCTTGTCGCCGCCAAGGTCATATCTCTGCCAGTTACGCGCACGTGCGGAACCCTCGCCCCAGTACTCCTTCATATAGCTGCCGTTGATGACGACTTTGCTTGTGGGTGATTCGTCAAAACGTGCAAAGTATCTTCCGAGCATGATGAAGTCTGCACCCATGGCAAGTGCGAGCGTTATATGATAGTCGTAAACAATGCCGCCGTCGGAGCATATCGGAATATAAATTCCGGTTTCCTCGAAATACTTGTTGCGCTCCTCTGCAACCTCTATAACTGCGGTAGCCTGACCTCTGCCGATACCCTTCTGCTCACGCGTAATGCAGATTGAACCGCCTCCGATACCGATCTTGATAAAGTCCGCGCCTGCCTCTGCAAGGAAGCGGAAGCCTTCGCGGTCAACTACATTTCCCGCCCCCACCTTTACGGTATCGCCATACTTTTTACGTATGAATGCAATGGTACGTGCCTGCCATTCGGAATACCCCTCGGATGAGTCAATGCAGAGTATATCTGCGCCGGCATCGACAAGAGCCGGTACACGCGTTTCATAATCACGTGTATTGATACCCGCACCGACAACATAGCGCTTCGAACTGTCAAGCAGTTCGTTCGGGTTTTCCTTATGTGAATCATAGTCCTTACGGAACACGAAATACAGGAGTCTGCCGTTTTTATCAAGTATGGGGAGCGAGTTGAGCTTATGATCCCAGATTATATCATTGGCTTCCTTGAGCGTCGTCCCTTGCTCGGCGTAGATAAGCTTTTCAAAAGGCGTCATGAAGGTGCAGACCTTTGTTGACGCATCAAGGCGTGAAACACGATAATCACGGCTGGTGACAATGCCGAGCAGCTTTCCGTTTCCGGTACCGTCATCGGTAACGGCGACAGTCGAATGCCCTGTTTTTTCTTTGAGTTCAAGAACATCCGCAAGCGTTGCATCGGGTTTGATATTTGAATCGGAGTAAACAAAACCGGCTTTGTAATTCTTGACACGGCGGATCATCTCGGCTTCCGCCTCAACGCTCTGAGAACCGTAAATGAACGAAATTCCGCCCTCGCGCGCAAGTGCAATCGCCATCGTATCATTTGAAACAGACTGCATGATTGCCGAAACAAGCGGAATATTCATTGAAATAGCAGGTTTTTCACCCTTGCGGAATTTTGTTACGGGCGTTTTCAGGCTGACGCTTTCGGGAACGCATTCGGAAGATGAATAGCCCGGCACAAGAAGATATTCCGAAAATGTTCTTGCCGGTTCTTGATAGTAGTATGCCATGATTGTACTCCTGTTAGTTCGTTTTTCTCAGGGCAACACCTCACAACCAACGATGAGAAATCACGTTAATCGTGCACTGCCACCTTTATTTTTTCAATTATACCACAGCAAATTGCATTTTTCAACCCCGAAAAAGCGAAAAAAGAATAATCCGGGCGAATCGTTTCGTCCGGATTACCCCTCAAAATGCCTCTATATCCCTATTTGTTTTTAACGAGCGTGATAGTTGTGCCGTTTTGGGTGAGTGAAAGCTTATCACCGTCAACCTTATAGGTATATGTACCCTCATAGCCGCTGAGATTTCCTTTTATTGTGAGCTGATCACCTTCAACCTCATAGTTGAAATTCAGGCTCACTCCGCCTATGATCGTAATGCTTCCGGTATTGTCTTCGTTAAATGTATACGTCGCTTTTGCGGAAACAGCGCCGATCTTGGTTTCATAGCTCCAGCTTCCGACAAGCTTGTTCGAAGAGCAGGAGACGAGTGCCATTGCGGTAATAACGAGCACGAGAATAAATGCGAATGTCTTTTTCATAGTTGCCTTTAATTTATGAATATGCATCGGGCTTATCCCGATGCATATTCAGCGATTGGAGTAATTACAAATCTCAGTCGAGCGTACCGAGACCGAGAATAAATTTTCTGACTGCAACGTAGTCCATTACGCCGACAGCCTTGTCGGAAGCGGTCTTGATATGAGCGGCTTGTTCAAACACGCCGTCAAGAGTGCCGATCTTGAGGATGTACTTTCTGATCGCGATATAGTCTGAAGTGTCGATCTTACCGTCGCCGGTAGTATCTCCCTTGAGAACGACAGTATATATCTTGCCAAAATATGTTACAGTGCAACCTGTGCCGACAAAGCCGGACTTCTTGACGCCGTCGACAGTAACATCGCCCTTGAAGTGTGCTTTGAATTCCTCAACGGTAACCTTGGGAGCTAGACCGGTAATAATATCACCGTTTACGGTGAGGCCGGTAATTTCGGGTTTGGGTTCGTCGGGATCTTCGTCGGTTGTGGGAATATCATATGAAACATCACCCATAACGCCGTTGTAGTTCTTATCGAATTCGTTTGCGGAAACGATCTTGTAGAAGCTGCCGGGAACGGTTATCTGCTTGTCGATATATATGCCGTGGAATTCGACATAATCACCGACCTTTGCAGCCATAAGGTAAGCACGGTTCGCCGCGCTGCCGTCCGTATCGCCGGCGATCTCGCTGTTATGAACTGCAATCGCGATCTGACCTTCCTTAAGAGTACCTTCGTCCTTACCGTTGGGACTCTTGAAGGATATGATCTTATATCCCTGCTTTGCTGCGTCCCATTCAAGGAATGCGGTGTGAGTCCATCTGATATTGCAGTCGCCTTCAGCGAAATCGGTGACGAAATCAGGTGTGAAAACCGATGCCATACCGCTGAGGATCTTTGTGTTGAAGTTGGTGACAAAGCCCGCCTTTTCAACGGTGAGTTCGCCTTCATAAGCGGCGATTTCGGAAACCATTATGAAGCGTGTATTGACACTGCCTTCATTGGAGTAGTGATATCTGATATAACGAGCCTGACCCTTTGCTTCGGGAATGGATACGGTGACGTGACCCTTATCATAGCCGAGACGATCCTTGTCGTTAACCTCTGCGACCTTCTTGAAGGTCTTGCCGTCGGTGGAGAACTCAATAGTGATCTTGGAAATTGCCGCAATAGCAGAAGTACTGTCGTGGTTGTTGATGGAAGTGGAAACGCCGTTAATGTTCATGATCTCGCCGAGATCAAGGGTCACAAAGCCCTTTTCGGTGGGATTGTTGACGCCGTTCCAGATCTTTCCGTCATATTCGCCGCCTTCGACAACACCGTCGGTAAGGTTGCCCTCATAACCGCCCTGCTTGACGTCGTCGGTATAGCTCTTTCCGAGTGCGACGTTGTTCTTAACGAGCGAAATTGCAGCCTTGAGTTCTTCAGCCGCCTTCATAACGACCTCGGAGGTTGCATTTTTGGTCGATCTGACCGCTTTTGCGAAATTGTATGCAGCATAGATCTTTGCAAGCTGTGCCGCGGAATAATCGGTATAAGTAATTCTATCGGCGGCATTGATTGCCTTGTCAAGCTCTATTGTAGAGCTGCCGACCTGTGCGAGTCTGGTGAGAGCCTGTGCGGCTTCGCCGTATGTGGGATGACCTTCGCCGTAAGCCTTCACAGCGTATTCATAAGCGGATTTGAGCTGCTCATTTGCGGAATCGTTCTTGAGTGTTTCTGCCGCTGCGTCGATTGCCTCCTTGAGACGTGCGGTTTCTGCTTCGTTTTCGAGAGAAGATTTCTTCACGAGAAGAACGCAGTCAGAAACAGATCTTGAGCTGGAAACGAGGAAGCCTGCTTCGCCATTACCGTTATTATTGACATACAAAGCGGATGAGCCGCCGCCGTCAAAGCGAATAACATTCGTGTAACCGAGCTCAAGCATATTCTTGGCAACATCGCGCATGGAGATACCGGAGACACCGTCTGCGTTATCGGTTGCAAACATGGCGACCGTACCGTCTTCCTTGATGCCGAGAGCGGTCCATCTTGTACAGAGAGTGACGGAATGAGTACCGATGGTCTTGTCACCCTGAGTCTGGTCAACACCGTCCTTGACGAGCCAGCCGATGTTTGCGATCGCGGAGCTTGCTTTTTCCATTATTTCGCGTGATTCCTCAACAGTTTCGGAAATAGCGATTTCGATGGAAGCACCTGCTTCGATATCGGCATATTTCTGGAGAGAGGAGCCGTTCTTGACAAAGAGGGCGAAATACTCGCCGGAATTATCAAGAGCAAATTTATTGCCTTTGGAATCCTTCTTGACCTCGACAACCTCAGCAAGCATTGTACCGCCGACAACGAGATCCGTCCCGGCAAGCTTCTTACAGATAAGCTCGGTACCGTTCACATCGCATTCTGCGCTGTCGGAGTTGCTGCCGCAGGAAACATCGAAATAATAGAATTTGTCGTTCCATTTGCCAGAATCGTTGTACTTGTTAATCTGACCGAGACCTGCGGGAACTTCAACACCGTCGATCATAAGACGATATGAGAGGCAGGACTTGACGGTTTCGATCGTTCCGTCGGGCATGAAAACGACGAGATTGTCGGAAAGACCGGCATGTGCGCAGGAGACACGACCGTTCGAAATGAACATACTGTTCAAATATCCGTTAGCCATGCTGAAGAACGAGCCGTTCATAGCCGCAACAACCTCATATCCGAAGCGCTCATTCGCTTTGTTGTAATGAGTCGAAAGCAAAGAACGCCAACCGGCATTGTTTGCGAAAACAAGCGGGATATATTCGCCGGGCTTGAACTCAACGGAAGCCGCGGGAACGGTTTTGCCGGCAGTACTTCCGGCAGTACCGGTGATCTGGTATGTTGTGGCAATAATACCGTCGCCGAGATCGATGGTATTGGTTACCTTGCGGTTGTCATCTGCCGAAACCGGCACTGCAAACAGCGCCGCTAACAGCGCAATGACAAGGAAAAGTGACATAAACGATTTGCGAAGTTTCATTTGAGCATTCCTTTCTTCATGTGTTTGTTAACATTATACAAAGAAAAAAGCGTTTTGTCAATAGTCTGTTCGCAATTTTATGAAATAATCGCAACAAGAAGCCCGAGCTGCGGAAAACCGACCAAAAATGTGACCAAATCAAATGTTTTTAAGGCAGTTATGGATTGTGCATATGGGCAAACCGATGACATTGAAATAATCACCGTCGATGCGTTTTGCGAATGTACAGCCTCTTCCCTGTAAACCATAAGCTCCGGCTTTGTCCATCGGCTCTCCGCTTGCGACGTAATCGGCGATTTCATTACCGTCAAGTTCACGGAACGTGACGTTTGTTGCTTCAACGCCGGAAATACGTTTTCCGCCTTTAAGAAGACAATAGCCCGTATATACGGTATGCGTCCTGTCCGAAAGTGTTCTCAGTGTCTTCACGGCTTCATCCGTTGTCGCCGGCTTTCCGATGATCACGCCGTCGAGGCACACGACAGTGTCTGCAGCAAGTATAACATCTTCCTCCGACGCATACGGCAAAACCGCCTCGGCTTTTTTCTGCGCCGTCATCATAACGGCACTGTCTGCGGGGGTGCCGTCCGGAACTGATTCATCTATATCGGCTGGATGCACTGTGAACTCAAATCCCGCAAGAGCAAGAATTTCGCGCCTTCTTGGCGACATTGACGCAAGAATAAGCATTTTCAAATCTCCTTTTTTGCAATATCGACATTGCAATATTTTTTCCATATGTTATAATTGTATCATATCACGACAGTAAAATAAAGGTATAATTATATGAAAATCGATCTGTCCGGCAAAAAAAGAATAGTAATAAAGCTGGGAACCTCCACTTTGACACATGAAAGCGGACTTCTGAATATCCGAAAAATCGAAAATCTCGTCAAATGCCTAGCCGATCTGCAAAACAGCGGAAGGCAGCTTATCATAGTTTCATCCGGTGCGGTCGGATGCGGGCTTGCAAAGCTGGGCCTCGCCGGAAAGCTGCTCACAACGGTCGAAAAGCAGGCTTGCGCCGCAGTCGGACAGTGTGAGCTTATTGACATATATGACCGCAATTTTTCGCTTTACGGTCACAAAATTGCTCAGGTGCTCATGAACAAGGACGTCATAGATAACGAACCGCGGCGTGATTCGGCGCGCAGTACGATGAATATGCTTATTTCGTTCGGGTGCATTCCCATCGTAAACGAAAACGACACTCTTTCGAATGAACAGATTACCTTCGGCAGTAACGACACGCTTGCGGCTTCCGTCGCCCGCCTCACAAGTGCCGACCTCATTATAAATATGAGCGATATAGACGGACTATACGACAAAAATCCGCGTATTTACAGCGACGCAAATCTCATCGAATACATTCCCGAGATCAACGACACAATACGAAGCTATGCCGGCGGAGCCGGCACAAAGCGCGGCACAGGCGGCATGGTGGCAAAACTGCAGGCTGCCGAATCCGCCGTACGTCACGGCATTCCGATGATAATCGTCAACGGTGCAAAACCCGATATACTCTATAATATTTTTGACGGTGAATTTACGGGAACATATTTTGAAGCGGAGGTATAAGACAAATGGATATTATTTCGCTTTGCGATTCCTGCCGCGATGCGGCGTTTGCGCTCGCGAACTCTGACACGGCTCTCAGAAACAGAATACTGACGACCGCCGCAGATATGCTCGTTGCCGAAAGCGACGCGCTTCTCGCCGAGAACGCAAAAGACCTTGAAAATGCACGCAAAAACGGAATGAAGGAATCGTTCATCGACCGCCTTTCGCTTTCCGCAAAGCGTATCGCCGATATGGCAGACGGAATGCGTCATGTCGCCTCGCTCCCCGATCCGCTTGGCGGCGGCAGTGTATGGACTCGTCCCAACGGGCTCGAAATTAAGTGCATCCATGTTCCGCTCGGTGTCATCGGTATAATCTATGAAGCGCGCCCTAACGTAACATCCGATGCTGCGGCGCTCTGCATAAAGAGCGGTAACGGCGTCGTGCTTCGCGGCGGAAGCGACGCAATCAATTCAAACACCGCCATTTCGGATATAATAAAAAGATCGCTCGAAAAATGCGGAATTTCTACCGACGCCGTCCAGCTCGTGACCGACACATCCCGAATGTCCGCAACAACGCTGATGAAAGCAAAGGGACACATCGACCTGCTCATACCTCGCGGCGGCAAAGGACTGATACGCTCGGTAACAGAAAATGCGGAGGTGCCGACGATCGAAACCGGTGCCGGAAACTGTCACATATACGTCGAAAGCACTGCCGATCTTGATATGGCACTCCGAGTTCTCATAAACGCCAAAACGAGCCGTCCTGCGGTCTGCAACGCCGCCGAGCATCTTCTTGTCGACAGAGCCGTCGCCGGAGAATTTCTTCCGATGGTAAAAGACGCGCTCTCCGAGGTGGATTTGCGCGGTGATGAGGAAACACGTAAGTACATCGACATTGCGCCCGCCACGGACGAGGATTTCGACACCGAATACGATGACCTGATACTTTCAATCAAAGTAGTCAATGATACAGATCAGGCAATCGCGCACATCAACCGCCATTCCACCCACCACAGCGAGGCGATACTCACTGACGACATCGCAAAAGCAAAGCTGTTCACCGCGTCGGTCGACTCAGCAGCGGTATATGTCAACGCTTCCACACGCTTCACCGACGGCGGCGAATTCGGCTTCGGAGCTGAAATAGGGATTTCGACTCAGAAACTGCACGCGCGTGGTCCGATGGGACTCGCCGAGCTTACAACGATAAAATATATCATAAACGGCGACGGACAGATACGCTGAAAAACACAAATCACGCCTATAACGGTATTTCCGCTATATGCGTGATTTTCATTTACAGCGGATTATAATGTACCCGCCGTTTTTATTTACAAACAGGGTGAGCGAAGCGTCACTGCGAAGTATCTCGGCATTTGCGTTGTCGGCGTGATTGATACGCTCGATTTTATATGTAAAAACCTTTCCCGTAATATCCGTAAAAATCACCGTTTCTCCGACATCAGCACCGTCTGCAAAACCGAAATTGCCGTTTTCACCGCTCCCGCCGATTATCAACGTACCGTCATACGCACTTCCCTCATATCGCGCCGGTCTGAAAGCCCACGGATTTTTGCTCCACCAGGCGGCAACAGGCAGTCTTATGCCGCATCCGGGAATCTCAAGAATGCCGATAAAATCATCACCGTCGATGTCTATCGCCGGCATTCTGGTGTCAGAACGCTCCTCAGCCGCAGCGGCAGTACGCTCAGGCATCACCGCCTCAATGCGGCTTATCAGCTTCTGAATATTGCCCTCTTTCCTTGTCTTCCCAAATGTAATTGCCGCAAACGCAAGAACAGCCGCGACAATCAGAACTCCTCCGGCAATCGTCAGTGCCGATGTTCTTTTTTTATTCCGCATCGCGTTTTTTCCTCCGGACGGCGCCGATGAATATAAGCAGTATTCCCGAAGCAGCCATAACTATCAGATACGGATAAACACTGTCGGTATCGCCCGTCGTCGGCGTATTATCTCCGCCGGAGCATGCATTAATTATGTCGAACGTAGTTCCGTTTTTCTGTATCCTGACGGTATAACCCTCCGGAATTTCAGCTTCCGCAACGCTCCAGACTAGCCGTCGTCAATTGCCTTCCATGAATACATCCATCCCGCCGAAGCGTTCAGCACGACGTTTCTGACCAAAACACCGTTTTTGTATATCCCCGCCGTAACACTTTCCGAACGCTTATCACCGCCGCCTTTCCAGACTTTCACGACACGGTACGTGATCTCATCACCCGACGGATTGACCGGCAGCCTTTCCGGCAAGACACGGCTCGTCAAGCATGACGTTGTCGATGTAAATGTTGCCGTCACCATCGATGTTAACGCGCTGTCCCGGCAAGGCAATGACCCTCTTCACGAGTATTCTGTTATTATAATAAAACGCAACGATATCTCCGGCGCTGGTTTTACTGTTTGACGACCCAAATCATCCGATAATGCCGATCCGGGAGCACCGATTCGGGGAATATTTCGAGATGCTGCCCGGATATCTTGAAATCTCACCCGATAAAAAAGCGACCGTTCCGAGTCGCAATGACTGAAACGGTCGTTTTTATGCAATTTAATTCGCTTTTATGCTGTTTTATTCGATTTTACGTTGCTTTATCCGCTTTTACGTTGTTTTATTCGCTTTTTATCGGCTTTTATCGGTGCCGGCTTTTCACGATTATTGTCTTTCGAACGAAATGAAGCGTGTTCCCTGAAATGTGAGCTTTCCGGCGTCGCCTTCGGCAATCAAACCGTATTCGTTCGGCTCCAGCATAAACTCCATACGGTCTCCGCTTTCAAACTGAAAGGTTGCATAATACTTTGTCCAGCCTGCTGTACGGTGAATTTGCCCGCCGTTGTTATGCATTGTTCCGTCGTGAAAATCCTGCCGCTTTGCGACAACGCTTGCCTGTGCCGAGATGCGGGGCGCCTTGTTGTTTGCTCTGTCCCGTGATATTCCGGTTACAATACTATATACTATCACACCGAATATCAGGAGGAACACCACCGAGAAAAGGACGAAAAACAAATCAAATCCACCGAAGCCCATTATGTCGAACCTTCCTTTACTATATCATATAGTTTTTAAGCGCTTTCTCTGCGGCTTCCGAGAAATCTTCCTCGGCAGACCACGAGAATTTAAAAAACACGCCCTGCCCGGCGCCGCCGGCAACCGCGTGTACATGCGTTGCTCCGGCAATATCACTTATCACAATGCTGAGTGTAAGCCTGTTTCCGGCGCGCTGATAATACTTTTCAATCACCGCAAAGCAGCACTCCTTACCGTCGTTGCAGGGTATACTGTACGAATCGAGTATTTCCCCGGAAATACTGCTGTTCAGGATGTAATCGGTGATGATATTCATCGCAGCCGACGGAGAAATGCTGACATTGAAATCGCTTGTCGCCATATATAATCATTCCTTTTTGGGGAGGAGACAAGCTCCTCCCCAAACGCTTTTTATTCTGTCACAGTTTCTGAAGTTTCGGCTTCAACAACTGCCGCCGCAGGAGCCTCGTCGCTTTTCCTGCCGAGATAATCGGGGAGCTGAAGACCTGCCATGCGGAAGACTTCTTCAAGAGGAGGAACGGATTGCATCATGCCGGAAAGGAAATTGGCGGTGGATGTTTTGCCGTTTCCGTTGCTGCCGCCGTCCCAGACAGTGACCTTATCGATCTTGATGTTCTTGATTGCGTCGACCTGAACACGCATGAGATCTTCAAGCTTGTCGGCGATCATAAGTTTGAGAGCCGCAGTGGGATCTCCGCCGGCAGCCTTCACGACTTCCGCAAAACCGGCAGCCTGCTTGGTGAGGATCTCTTCCATACCTTTTGCCTGTGCCTGCATTTTTGCATATATAGCATCGGCTTCGCCCTGTGCCTTGCGGCGGATCTGCTCTGCTTCAGCCTCTGCGGCAAGCTCCATCTCACGCTTACGCACTTCAGCCTTGACGATAACGTCGGCTTCAAGGGTTGCCTGCTGCTTTGCGAAACGGGCTTCCTCAGCCTTTTTCTCTGCGGCATAGGATTCTTCAAGTGCGCGAGCCGCCTGAACCTTTTCGGCGGTTATTGCGAGGCGGTCAGCCTCGGCTTCCTTTTCACGAAGTGTCGCATTCGACAGGGCGACAGCAGCCTTTGCGGCGTTTTCACCCTGAATGGCTGACGAATCGGCGTTTGACACGGCAATACGCTCGTCCATTTTTGCGTTCGCTTCACCGATAGAACCGTCACGCTGTTTTTCGGCAACGCTCTTTTTTGCGTCGTTGATAGCCTTCGCTGCGGCTTCACGGCCGAGCGCCTCAATATAACCGGATTCATCGCTGATATCCGTTACGTTAACGTTAATGAGGCGCAGACCGATCTTTTTAAGTTCGGTTTCAACGTTGCGACTGACAGCCTCAAGGAATTTGTCACGATCGGTATTGATTTCCTCAATGTCCATCGTCGCGATGATAAGACGGAGCTGACCGAAGATTATGTCTTTTGAAAGCTCCTGAATTTCGCTGAGCTTCAGTCCGAGAAGGCGTTCCGCGGCATTCTGCATGACACCCTGCTCGGTGGAAATACCTACGGTAAATCTTGACGGAACGTCGATACGTATGTTCTGACGCGAAAGGGCGTTCTGAAGGTCAACCGAAATTGAAATCGGTGTCAGGTCCAGGAATTCATAGGCTTCAAGAACCGGTTTGATGAACGCCGCGCCGCCGTGAATGCACTTTGACGAGCGCGCAGAGCCGTCTTTGTTCTTACCTACATTACCGTAGATGACCATGATCTTGTCTGAAGGGCACTTTTTGTAGCGCGACAGCAGAAAGATCAGCAGTGAAAAAGCGATCAACACGATTGCTACGATCAGGATAATTGTTTCCATAGAAATCTCCTTGTATTTTTTGTTATTTTGATTTTACGACCAGTGTACTCTGGCCGGAAAGTCCGATGACTACTACTTCTCTTCCCGACGGAATCTCATTTTCCTCATCGGTGACGGCATCAAGCTCAACGAAGGTATCCTGAAGCATCAGATTGACCTTTCCGTTGCCATCGCGGTTTGCCGGAATACGAAGATAGACAGTGCCGCTTTTGCCGAGAGCATTTCCGATATTACGGGTTCCGTCAGTCTGAAAGCGCATCATCCACGAAACGGCGAGCGCCACGAGAAGCATTGCGACAAAGCCGCCTGCAAACGATATGATGAGTGACCATGCCGTCGGAAGCCCCTGCTTCAGTGTTATGAGACCGACCCAGCCGAATATTGTGAGGAATGCGATTATCGTACGGAGCGACAGCAGTCTGAAGCCCGAATCGGGCGCATCTCCGTCGTCCGGAACATCGCTCCCGAAAACACCGTCGGGAGCGGCATCGGGAAATACATCAGGTATGCCGTCGCCGTCAATATCGATACCGCCGTCGGGCACGTCGGCATCACCGTCGGAGCCGCTGAGTCCTATTATCGAAAGGATTGTCTGAATAAGAAGTACCAATGTTGCCGGTATGGCAATACAGGCGAACACCTTCCCAAGCGATGATAAAGCTTCCCACCATTCTGTCATGATATGTTCCTCCTCTGAAATTTCTATTCAAGCTCACCGAGCAGCTGCTCGCATTTGCGCTTGTATTTGTTTGCAAGTCCGGCATTATACATTATGATCAGGACCTTTGAAAGGCGTTTTTTTGCGCCGGGTATCGGTTCATTGTAATCGTCAAGAAGCTCCGATATTGCTTCATCCGGGTGCTTGCCCTGTTCACACATGAAAACCATGTTCACGTAATAATTATAAAGCCGTGAGTCGTCGATAAGGTCATCGCTTTCATCGGCAAGCACGCCGTTGATATACGAGAGCAGTCTGACGACCTTTTCGATTGCCATTGAATCCTTCAGCATATTGATGATCACAATACGGCAGAACTGACGTCTTGAATACAGTTTATGAACCGGCGGCGAAAGAAATCCGCGTTTTACCCAGTTCTGAATCATATATCCTTCAAGCGACGTCATCGCGATGACCTGGCTCAGCATGAGACCACCGGTCTGAAATATGTTATCCATCACCGATTCGGCAATGTCGATCTGACCGTAATTTTTTTTGCCGATATCGATCTGTGTGCCGGGCAGAAAACAGCTCATACAATACCTCCCTGCTATATGCTCCGAAGAGCCTTATTCCTGGTTGCAAAACGATTATACCACATGGTCAAGTGATTGTCAAGAGGGATTTTGAAATTATTTTATGTTTTCATCAAACGATAAGGCAAGACAAATCCCTGTCACATCGTGCGTAAGGAATCGTCAGATTGTCTGTTGAAAAGTCGGAATAAAGGTGATATAATTACATTATCTATACGATCCGTGATCGGAGCATCCGCTTGCGGCGACGGAATCGTGCGGTAATGCTATATTAATATAATGAAAAAAGGTGTGATAGCGTGGCTTTTTCGATAAAAAGCGGTGACGCCGACATGACGCATGGCTCAATTTCAAGCGAGCTTTTGAAATTTGCCATACCTATGGCGATAGGGCTGCTTTTTCAGCAGTTATACAACACGGTTGATGCGATGGTCGTCGGTCAATATGTCGGCAAGGCTGCTCTTGCCGCCGTAGGCAGTACGGCAAGCATTGTAAATATGCTGATTGGGCTTTTTGCCGGGCTTTCGACAGGTGCGGGAGTCGTCATATCGCAGGCATACGGCGCAAAAGCCGAAAAACGTCTGAGCGAAGCGGTGCAGACGACGATAACGCTGACATTCATTCTCAGTGCCGTCGCAACAATCATCGGCATACTTATCGTTGACCCGATGCTGCGGCTGATGGATACACCCGAGGATGTTCTGCCGGAGGCTAAGGCGTATCTCACGATATATTTTGCAGGTTCAACGGGGCTTTTGTTTTACAACATGGGCTCGGGCATACTGCGCGCCGTCGGCGATTCACGCCGCCCGCTGTATTTCCTCTGCTTTGCCGCAATTGTCAATGTCGTTTTCGACCTCCTTTTTGTCGTTGGCTTCCGCATGGGAGTCGAGGGAGCGGCATATGCGACAATAATTTCCGAGTTACTTTCGGCGCTCCTCGTCATGTATGTGCTGACGAAAACGGACGCTCCGTACGCGATAAAATGGAAATCGCTTTCCCTGCATTTTTCGGCAGTGAAGCAGATTTTTTCGATCGGATTCCCTTCCAGCATTCAGCAGGCGCTCACAAGCTTTTCAAACGTATTTGTTCAGTCATACATAAACTTTTTCCAGACAGACTGCATGGCGGGATACTCAAGCTACAACAAGCTCGACGCATTCATTCTTATTCCGGTCCAAAGCCTTGCGCTCGCCTCATCGACCTTCGTCGGTCAGAACTACGGCGCCGGACAGCTCAAACGCGGACGCGACGGCGTCAAAAAAACGCTGTATATGTCCATTATCGTTACGGCGGCGCTGACAGTGCTGACGATGATCTTCTCGGGACCGTTGTTAAGTCTGTTCAATGACGATCCGGGAGTTATTGAGTACGGCAAAAAATTCGTCCTCATCATTTCACCGTTTTACGTCACGATATGCTTCAACCAGGTATTCGCGGGAGCGCTGCGCGGCATAGGCAGGTCAACGGCTCCGATGATAATCATGCTTTCATCATTTGTGGCGTTCAGGCAGCTTTTTCTTTACTGCAACAAGGTGTTTTTCGGTCATTCTTTCATCGGTACGGCGCTTGCGTACCCTATGGGGTGGGTCGTTTGCAGTATTCTGATGATAATATGCTACAAGCGAAGCGCCCTCGGCAAGGCATCGGATGACGCCGCCGGGGCAGTTTAAAGTAAGGGTCAAAAAACACAGGCAACGAAAAATCGCTGCCTGTGTTTTTTTATTGCAAATTATTTCACAAGTTCGGGGACGACAATGTCGCTTGAGGTGGAAAACTCGGTGAGAACAGCATAGAAGGTGATCTCTCCGTCAGCACCGTAAAAAATCGTTGCCAGAGTGCAGTTGGTTTCAACGTCAAAAATGAATTCATAGGTATATGCGCCTGTTTTTTCAACGTAGTAACCGCCGTCCTTGTCAGGGTAATTCATACCGGTGACTCTGAACGCTTTTCTTCCGAGATACGTGCCGTAATCCTTGATTGAATATTCGCCCATCGTCGGGGCAAGCATGGAATGCGGAGCTGTGTTGAACAAGATACCGTCAGTACGTGCCGGCAACATACGTTCCTGATTCATAACCACATGAGCTTCTGTATTGAAAGCAGTGCCTTCGGCAGAAGAACGTGTCGAAAGAGTGTTGGCATTTCCGTAAGTCTCAACAGTGTTTGCCACACCGGCTTCCGATGTCATTGACTGTGACTTATATCCGGTAAATGCCGAATGATTAAGCGTAAACTCGGTCACATCATAAAAAGCGTCGAACACACTCGCCGAGCGGTAAACGCCATCAGCTTTATTGATTTTATATGCGCCATTGTTTTTGCGCTCTTTTATAAAAGCTGTCAAATCAACGTTATAATTCGCTCCATTGACAGGGACATATATACTCGCAGGATTGTCATCAGATATATGCTTATCAATATCGTAAATCGTTCTTTCTACGACAGGCGCTGAAACATCGGTATTGGTATTTGCCGCTTCCCTTCTGCGATCCCATTCGGCAAGAGCAGCGGAAATGTCTTCTTCTGTCGGTTCCTTATCGAATCCGACGTAGACAACATTGTTATTCACGACGCTGTTGGCAGGTTCCGCTTCATCTGAAGCACCCGCAAACAATGCCGTGCAAACAAGTGTCACGATAACAAGGACAGCCAGGGTTGAGGAAAACGCGATCAAAGCCGTTTTGTTACTGTTGTGTTTCATCTGAATAAATCATCCTTTCAAAAAATACAGGTTTAAATCAGTCAATCCAATATGTTATCATGACCGCATCGGCGCCCGTTGTTGCGCCGCTTGAAGATTCGACAGATATACCGAAAAATTCATAATAATCCTGTATATCCTGGTCACAGACATGATTCCATCCCACTTCTGCAGCATTCTGATTCAATGTCCCCATCTCACCTCTTATAGGATATGAGTTAAAGACATTAGCACTGTAAACAGCTGAAGTGTTATTAAAAGTGCCTGACCACAAATATGCGTATACCTTTATATGGAGAGTACCGCTGAATCTGATCTGTTGTGAAAAGCTGAAATAACAGGTATTGGATGTCGGTGTCTGGAACGACGACGTTCCGTTGTACTGGTTCTGATTGCTGAGCGTCGACTGAAAGCCTGTCGTCGGAAACATTGTGTTTGCACCTGACGAAGCATCGTCAACGATCAGCGAAGTTGCTGCGGCAGACCTCACATGAAACCCGAACGCAACGCAAAAGACAAGCACCGCGCAAAGGATCTGTCTGATAATTGCTTTGTACACTTTAGTACCTCCTTGAAAAATATAGTAAAGTCGGCGAAGCAGAAACTTCTCCGAGCTTCCATTTGTATTGTATCACATAATTTTGTCGATGTCAACACTAAGAATCGTCATTTTTACTCTTTTTTATCGCCTACTGCTTTGATATGAAATGCATTATCTCAATTGGCAGTATTTGATTTGTATGCATAATTATCGGATAAAAATACCGGAACGGTGCATAAACACCGTTCCGGCACGAATAATACTGAATTTATTCGGTTACTGTTACGTTGACCGTGACGATCCTGCGGTTTCCGGCGGGGTCGCTCACTTCTATAATAGCCTTGTCGCTTCCGCGATATCCCTTCATGGCGCTGTATGCGATCGTACCCGACATATCGACACGTATGGAGCCGAATTGCGTGGTCAGAAGATAGCGGTAGGTCAATCCGGTGAGATCGCAGTCGGAAGAAGTCTTGTATCTTCCGCCCTTCACGGTGAGCTCAACCGATTCGGGCAAACCGCTCATATCAACGACCTCGCCCTGATTATATGAGCTGTCGAGCATATTGTGGATATACTTATATGTATCCTCGTACACCTGCTTTGAGAAATCCTCGGTATGATTAAGCGCAGAACCTATCGCGCCGCCGACTGCTCCTTCATAATAGAACTGTACGGAATTCATATATCCCGTAAGCGCACCGGCTCTGAGATACTGACGATAAATTGCGCAAGCCTCGGCACTGCTCGTCTGCTCAAGCTCAAGCTCAACGCACATGCCGTACAGCTTTGCAATCTCCGCACAGGTGTTCAGGCGTGTCGATTCCACGGAATAGAACATAAAGTTCGGCTGAAGGCAGGCGATATCAAATCCGGCTTCCTTCCAGCGCCAGCTGCCGTATGCGGCATAATACGGGCACCATATTCCCATATATCCCTTGGAATGGAGATAGTCATTGAAGCGTTTCAGCCCTTCAACGGCGATATCGTCATTAGAGGTGAAAAGTGTTTCATCGTTATAGTAGAAACCGAGCAGCTTTACGTTCTTGTATCCTGCAGCCCTGTCCTTTTCAATGGCGTAATCAGCCTGTTGCTTCAGCGATTCATAGACCTCATCGGCGCTTTTTGCTTTTGCACCGAGGCAGTTAAGATTGAGCCAATACGTAGCCTTTTTGTCGATGCCGAGTTCGGCGTTGACAGCGGCAACCGCTTTATCAAGCGCATCAAGATTAATTCCCTCGAAATATGTTTCGTCGGCAAATCGCTTGAAATCGTTAAAAAGATTACCTGTCGACGCAAAGCTTTTCATCGGAGCGAAGCAATATGAATCAAACATGACGTCAACGTATTTTCCGTTTTCGTCCTTTTTGCCGTAATAAATCTTTGCCTGATCCTCGTCAAGCGGTCTGTATGCAGAAGAGCTGCCGGTAACAGTGCCGATCCCCGCAAACAGCATAGCCTTGATGCCGAAGTCCTCCGGATCGGGGTATCTGCCCATTACAATCGTTTTGTCATACTCGGCGACGGCAGCGGAGGATGCATCTTTTTTGCCCCAGATCTCGATCTCGCTGACATATACCATCACACTGACATCGTTGCTCGGAACGGTCGGGAAGGTGAAGCGTACATAACGCGCCTTATATTCATTCTTGAACGCCGCTTCGAGTTTGTAGCATTCGGTAACTGAACGGTCGCCGTAATACTTGGTATAATCACCGTAAACGGTGACCCAGTTTTCGCCGTCGCTGCTGACGCTGACATTGACGACCGGCGGAACCGCAACACCTGCGGCTGACTGGTCAAGTATCTCTGCGGTCAGTTTGTCAACAGCCATGACGTTCCCGAGGTCAATCACGACATGTCTGCCGTGACCGCGCACAAATTTGAACCATGCACTGTCGCCGTACGTCGCATAAGAAGCATATTTCCCGTCGGTAAGCTTATACGCCTCTTCAATCGGTGTGTTGTCTGCCTCGACGCTCTCATTCATTGGATCGAAATGCTGAATCTGTATGTCCACGCCGTCAAGGCGCGCGAGGTTCTGATATGTTCTGTAGTCGCTGTCCGAGGGTGAAACGGGCACGGAAACATCCTTTTTCAGATTGTATTTATAAAAATCGAAGTTGCCTTCGTCCCTGCTTGCAATTTCGCCGACGGAAATGTCGACATCGCCGTCCTCGCAGTATTCATATCCGAATATCTCATCAAGGAAAATGAAGCCGCCGTCAGAACGGTTGCATATCACCCTTACATATCTCGCCGAGGTCGCTTTCGGAAGCGCAAAGCGATATATATACTTTGTGCTTTCATTGGTGTCAGCGGGAGTTGTGATGCTTGAAATGACAGTGTAGTTTTCACCGTCGTCAGAAACAGCCAGCTTTACCGATCCGGGCAGCGAAATTCCGTAGCTTTTTTGTCTCAGTGTTTCGACCTCAACAACAGCGAGCGCATGGTCATTATCTCCGAGGTCAAAATCGATGTTCACAGAATTGCCTTTCGTGAATGCCACCCAGTTATAGCCGTCAAAAATATCGCGCACGATGCCGTCGGTGAGTTTTGTTTTGTTCGGGTCGTCATAAGACGATTCGGGTGCAACGTTATACGAATATGTCATTCCCCTGAAAATGTTCTTCGCCTTCATCGATGCATCGATATCGGCAGTCAGATACGATTTTATAAGAGCGACATCATCGCTTTCAACAAATTCTGCCACTGATTCCTCTCCGAAGGATTCATCCGCCGAACCGCTTTCGCTGTCCGAAAGAACAATGCTGTTGTCAGCCGGTGCAGAGGACGTATCATCGGAATTATCCTTACACGCCGCAAGCAAAGCCGCAAGCATCGCCGCAAGAAGGATCGCGGTTATTATTTTTTTCATGCTTTTCATCCTTATACATAAGATATGTACTACATCAGTTTTGCCGCAGCAGCGATTATCTCAGCCGCTTTGTCAATCCCGAAGCGTGCTGTTTCGACACAGAGATCATAGTTTTCCGGTACGCCCCAGCTCTTTCCCGTATAGAAGTTATAATATGAGGCGCGCTTTTTATCGGTCTTTTTGATAAGCGCTTTGGCTGACGCTTCATTAAGCGAATGCTGCTTTGCTATACGGCTGACACGTTCCTCCATCGGCGCATACACAAATACGCGAAGCAACGGGTCATAGTTCGAAAGGATATCATCCGCACAACGGCCGATAATAACACAGCCGCCTTCCTTGGAAATGTTACGTATGACCTCCGACTGAATTGTGAACAGCCGGTCGCTCATGACCATTTCGTTTCCCGTCATCGTTGCAATCTGTCCGTTATAGCTTGACATTGCGAGCGAATAGAGGAAGCTGTTTGTTGCTCTTTCGTCAACGCTTTCAAGCACATCGCGGCTTATACCGCTCTTTTCGGCTGCCTTGACGATAAGCTCTTTGTCATAGCAAGGCAAGCCGAGAATTGACGCGACCTTTCTCGCTATCTCCCCACCGCCGCTGCCGAACTGTCTGCCGACTGTAATAATGCATTTACTCATGTTGCTGTGCTCCTTTCAAAATGTTGTGCTGCTTTTAATGATATCAATTTTACCATATTTTATGTCTCATGTCAAGAATTTTATAGCGTTTTTCTGAAAAAGCAACGACTTTTGAAACACAGCTTGACACAATGTAAAACCGGTGTTATACTATCGCCGATGTCATACAAAGGAAGGTGCACACCGATGCTCACCATATCAAATCTTAAAAAAAGCTATGACGGTAAAACCAATATAATCGACGACCTGAACCTCGTCATCGAGACCGGCGATATATACGGATTTATCGGTCATAACGGCGCCGGAAAAACAACAACAATAAAAGCAATCACGGGCATTCACCCCTTCGAAGGCGGCAGTGTCGTTTTTGACGGAATTTCGCTTTCTGAACAGCCACTCAGATACAAAAGCATGCTCGCCTATATTCCCGACAGCCCCGACCTTTACGAATCCATGACGGGAATCAGATTCATCAACTTCATCGCCGATATGTTTGACGTTTCCGCAACGAAACGCGACGCGAACATAAAGAAATATGCAGATGCGTTTGAGCTTACAGGCGCACTCGGTTCCCCCATCTCAACATATTCCCACGGCATGAAGCAGAAGCTCGCAATAATTTCCGCCCTTGTACATGAACCGAAGCTCGTTGTCATGGACGAACCGTTTGTCGGTCTTGACCCGCGCGCTTCTCACCTGCTCAAGGGATTCATGCACGAAATATGCGAAAACGGCGGTTCCATATTCTTTTCCACACACGTTCTTGAGGTCGCCGAAAAGCTCTGCAACAAAATCGCAATCATCAAGAACGGAAAAATCATCCGCAGCGGTCCGACAGACGAAGTACGCGGCGACAGCTCGCTCGAAGATCTCTTCCTTGAGCTGACCGAACAGGAGGATGAGCAGGCTTGAAAAAGTTTCTTTCACTGACCCGTGCTTCAATGTCCGCAATGTTTGCCCAGTCGCAAAGCGGCGGCAAAAGCAAAAAGGCTTCATATAAATTCAGAACGCTGATCCTGTATGCGTTTCTTGTCATATATTTCGGAGCGATGTCGGGATTTTTTTCCTACGTAATGTATCAGTCGCTCTCTGCGATCGGTATGCAGAAGCTGATACCGATGCTCGTTGTATTCGCGGCAACACTGCTGACGTTGATCTCATCTGTTTTCACAAGCGGCGGCTATCTTTACCGTGCAAAAGATCTTCAGCTCCTGCTGGCGCTTCCGGTATCTAAGCTGGCGATACTATGCTCAAAATTCTTCGGGCTGTATCTCTCCAATCTCACTGTTGCCGCACTGCTCTGCCTGCCCTCGGGAATTGTTTATCTCGTGCTTGACGGCGGCAGCGTCACCGGATACATTTCACTCGCAATCGTCACGCTTTCGCTTCCTCTTCTCCCGATCGTCATCGGCTGCATCATTTCGTATTTCATCGGACTTGCGACACGCGGTATGAAACACAAAAATGTCGTGACAATCGTCATATCAGTGGTGTTTTTCATCGGTGTAATGCTGCTTTCTCAAAACAGCGAGAGCATTTTCGAATACATCGAAAACAACGGTGCGACAATCAGCGAATCCCTTTCCAAATGGTATCTTCCCGCCGGACTCGCCGCAAACGCAATTTCGGGCGTGCCCATCGATCTTCTCTGGTTTGTATTGATCAATATCATCCCCTGTGCAATCGTACTGCCGCTCATAAGCATCCGCTATTTTTCGCTCGTTGAAGCATACAATCAGACGTTCAAGAAAAATGATTATGTGTATCGCTCACAGTACGAGCGCAAAAGCACAAAATTTGTTTCCTGCTTTTCAAAGGAAATCAGACGTCTGTTTTCCTCTGCAAACTACTTCCTGAACTCATGCGCCGGAGCGCTCATGCTGATTGTTTTCATCGTCATGTTTGCCAGCCAAGAGCTCGGGAACGAGATTGCCGCAATGGGTGACAACGGCGTTTTCCTCGGCAGTCTTATCATTTCCCTCACGTCGGTACTGGCATCCACACTCAGCTCAACGACATCAGCCTCAATATCGATGGAGGGCAGATCGCTCTGGATATATAAAACCGTCCCAATCGATACTATGACGGTTTTCAATGCAAAGCTCAGCGTCAACATTGTCATATTTGTTCCGGTCGTTCTCATCTATACAATAATTATGTCGGTGATGTTCGGTCTGCCCGCCCTTTACTGCGTTGCAATTTCCCTGCTTGCGGTATCATCGGTACTGTTCGTCACTGTGATGGGACTCATAAACAACCTATTCAAACCCAAGCTCAATTGGGTAAATGAAGCCCAAGCGGTCAAGCAAAGCGCAAGCGTTATGATCACAATGCTTGAAAGCCTCGGAGTGACCCTCATCTCAGCGCTGGTACTTGTGGCTCTTCCCATTCTCGTTCCCGCAATACCATTCCCCGCGTGTGCCGGAATTGCGTCGATTCTGTTCCTTATAACAACCGCACTTCTCTACAAAGTTCTGAAGGGTTGGGGAGTCCGCAAATTCGCTTCAATCAACTGAAGAATGCCGCATCGCTTCAAACGATGCGGCATTCTTATTCTTTCATTTTTTGTATCTTGAAATGTTGGTATAATCGGCTTTGCCGTCGACGGTGCGTGTCATGACATAATCGCCGTCGGAATTCACTTTGACATTGATCACGATCTTCGGCAGCTTTATCGCTTTGTACTCACAATAAAACGAAAATATAAGCTTCCCGTTTTCGGCAGTTGCAACGATTTTGACCGGTTTATCATACGGATTCACAAAACGCAGGTCAAGGTAGCCGTAATTGACCGTCGCGTCTCTTCCGGGCTGTGCATACGACACGCTCATTGAGTGAGGATGTCTTTCGGTGATCTTCATACCGGCAATCAGCGCAGTGTTATAAAGCGTCGATGACACCTGGCATATGCCGCCGCCGATTCCGCGTGCAAGCTCTCCACCGTAAAATATCGTGCTTTCGCAATATCCTTTGGGAACGGTGCATTCACCGACAACATCAAAGAAGGAGAATTCCTCTCCGGGCATGACGATCATCCCCGAAATTGAGCGCGCGGCAATTTCAATATTTGTCGCTCTGCCCTTATCGGTATATGTAAACACCGTTGAAAACTGCGACAGAAGGTGCGTGTACGCGGTATTTCGCGCAGCGTCGAGCTCATCAAGCGTTTTTTTCACGGTCTCAAGTTCGCGTTCAAGCTCTTCAAGGCGTTCGTTGTCAGTTTTCGCGCTTTCAAGCTCTTTTTCAAGACGTTCGATCTCGTCACGATACGACGCGATAAGAGCGTTTGTGTCGGAAACGTCGCCGCCAATCGCAGCGTTTTCCTCCTTCAGCTTTCGTATTTCCTCGGAAAGCTGCGCGATTTCGTCGTCTTTTTCGTAAAAAGACAAATTGCTCCGCGACAATTCATCGCGGAGCAATTCGACAGTCGATTCAGTAATCAAGAGCCGCTGATTCAATGTTCTGTTTTCTTCAGCGGGGTCAAGCACGAAAAACTTCACGATGACAACGAGAACCATTATGCCTGTTATAATACTCATTACAACAAGGACTTTTCTCATGTCAGTGGTTTTCATGACAATCAGCCGTTAAGATTGCCGATTCTTCTTGCGCAGTCTTCGCAAATGAGCTTGCCTTCAAAGAGCTTTGCGCCGTTGAAGCTGCCGCAGAAAATACAAGCGGGATTATACTTGTGAAGAATGATATTTTCGCCGTCGACAAAAAGCTCAACAGCTGTGTCCTGATGAAGATCCATAAGCTTACGAAGCTCCATAGGAAGGACTACGCGTCCGAAAGAGTCGATTCTTCTTACAATACCGGTACTTTTCATTAGTCAAAACCTCCACAGAATTATTTTATAACTCGATTATAGCATATCCAAAATGAAATTGCAATAGCTTTTTCAAACTTTTTTGCGCAATCGTATCAAAAGACAACATTTTTCTGCAAATTGGAAGCGATGTGAAGAAAAAACAAATTATTGGAATTCGATATACGCTTTTCAAAAAATCTTTTCAGTAAGGTCACCGAGTTTACCAACGACATAGTCGGGCGCGTTTTCCGAAGTGATGTCGCTTTCTTTACTTTCGCCGGAAAGCACGAGGATCGACGTGATTCCGTACTTCTTACCGAGCGCAATGTCGGTGTAAAGTCTGTCGCCCACAACCGCGATATCGTCAAACGGCAGCCCGGAAAGATTCGCGATATAATCGGCAGTTTCCTTATGGGGCTTGCCGAAATAGCGGGGTTCCACTCCGGTCGATGCGGTGATCAAAGCGCAAATTGCACCGCTGTCTGGTACAAACCCCTTTTTCACAGGACAGTTGAGGTCGGGATGAGTCGAATAAAACAGCGAACCGCCGCGAATGAGGTGGCAAGCCTTATCAAGCTTTTCATATGTAACCGTGGTGTCAAAGCTTGATACGACAATATCGGCGCTTTCGCCGTCGGTAAGAGTGATGCCCGCTTCACGGAAGCTGTTTTCGAGCGCAGGTGTACCGACAAGATATACACTTTGCCCCGCATGATGCCGTTTTAGGAAGTCTATGGTGACGTCCGCCGATGAAACGACATCGCCGTCGTCAGCTTCAAAGCCGAGACGACGCAGTCTGTCATAATACATTGAAATGCTTTTTGAAGCGTTGTTGGTGAAATATACGATGCGCACACCGTGCCTGCGGGCAGTCGAAATAAATTCGCGCGCACCATCGATCGGTGTATCATCAAGATATATTGTGCCGTCCATGTCAAGGACAAAAAGCTTTTTTCTTTTGAGATCGTTATTCATTATACTCTCCGTGATTATATTCGCATTGATTATACAGTATCGGCGCCGTTTTTTCAAGTGCTAATCCAATTTCTTCTTGATTTTTATCACACGTGCGTATATAATAAAATCAGGTGGTGATTTATTGTGAAAAATAACAAGAAGAATTATTATATTGCAGTTGACATGGAAGGGCTTCCCTGCGTCGTGGGAACATACGGCGCAGGAGTGACAGAAAGTTCTCCGTGCTATCAGATCGCCCGGCGCGAAGCGACGCGTGAAGCAAACGCCGCTGCACGGGCGCTTTTCGAATCGGGCGCCGAAACCGTTGTCGTATGGGACAATCACGGCACGGGCATCAACCTTATCTATGACGAACTTGACGAACGTGTCCTCATTGTCAACGGCGCCGGCTCGAAGAAACGCTTCCCCGAAATGGACCCTTCATTTGCGGGAGTTATTTATATAGGATATCATGCCTACGATACTCCGTACGCAACCCTCGCGCATGTATATTCATCAACCGCATTTCAATACCAGAAAGTGAACGGAAAGTCTGTCGGAGAAATGCAGATTGACGGTGCGATAGCGGGACGTATCGGGGTACCGGTTATTTTTGCGTCATCCGATGACATGTGCATCGCACAGGCAAAAGAATCATTCCCCTGGATAACGACCTGTGAGGTGAAGAAATGCCTTGCGTGGGGTTCTGCCATGAGCAAGCATCCGAAGGCAGTCGAAAACGAGATCTATGAGGGCGTCAAAAACGCCGTTGCAAACATTTCCGATTGTGAGCTGTATAAATTTACCGAGCCGTTTGAATATGAGGTGAGATACAAGCGCACCGAATACGCGATCGGTTCATCGCTGAGAAGTTATGACAACAAACCGTTTGAGGTCGTCGACGCTTACACGAGGCGAGGCAGTCTCATGATCCCCGAACACATTTTTGAATTCTGAGGTATAAAATCATGACGGAAGCTGTACCCTACACCCCAAAACAGCGAAAAGAGATGCGCAAAAACCTCCTCCGTACCTTCAGAGTCGTTGAATATTTTGACTTTTCGGGTGTACTTCCGGATTCGCCGGTTCAGGTAAACGAGGGATACATCATTTCAGACCTTGAAACACATGAGCTTTTTGCGTCGTTTGCGTTTCAGAACACATCCGGCAAGCAGATAATGAGCCTTGACATACGTCTGCTTCTTTATCAGAATGCCAATGTTCCGTATGAAAAGAAGAGCTTCACTTACTCATACGATAATATGACGTTCGGCGAGCGAAAAAACGGTATAGTGACAAAGAAGGGCATATTCGGGACAAAGCAATATACATATTATATTGCCGTCGGAGAAACCTTCGGACGCTCGGCATATATACCGATCCCCGACTCATATTTCAGAAAAATCGAGCTTGAGATCTCAAAGGTGACATTTTCGGACGGCAGCTTTGTCACGCCGAAGATGATCGTGCGTAATCAATGCACCGACTTCACCGAGCTTGACGACGCAAAGCTGTATGCCTTTACACGTATGAATATTTATGCCGCTGCCGAGGAGCAGTATCCGACGCGCGTCGTTCCTCAATTCGGCGAAACGGCGTGGCTTTGCTGCTGCGGTCAGAAAAACCTTGCAACCAGCGAAAAATGCGAGCGCTGTATGCGCGACCGCGACTGGCAGAAGCACGTATTTGACGCTTCCGTAATGGAGCAGAAGGTCGAAGAGCTGAAGTCAGCAAACGACTACTACCGCCCGGACAAAACGAAATACGAAACCTCGAAAAACTTCGAAAAAGAAGAGGAAATTCAAAAGCGCATCGCGGAATATGAGGCAGCAATGAAGCGCGTTGCCGAGCAGGAACGCCGACGCGAGCATCGCAGAAAGATGATAATTCCGAAAATTCTCATTTTTATTGCAGTCGTTATCGCGATATCGCAGCTTTGTATCTATCTGTTCGGCGTATTCAATTAATGAGTATTCGATACCGATTGTGCGATTTACAAAATAATTACAATAAAATTGTGAATTTTCTATTGACTATCGTCACAATATGTGGTATACTACACGTGAACAGGATTGGTATGTTGTTCTTTCAGTTCCGACAGCCTTTCCAAAATAAAAGCATTAAGGAGAAAACCGAAATGAAAAAAATCGTTTCACTTGCTCTCGCTATCCTTATGGTAGCTTGCCTCGCATCCGTTTTTGCTTCCGCTGATGTTGACCCCGAGCTCGGTGTCAACCGTGCCGTAAGCATTTACGAAATCGAAACCGCTCCCGTTGTTGACGGCGTTGTCAACGAAGGCGAATACGGCGACCCCATCGCAGTCTGGCCCACCGACAGCATCATGCAGTACAAGGGCGACTACGCAAAGAACATCGACGTCAAGATCTATATGTGCTATGACGCCGAAAATCTCTACTATGCAGTTGTCACCGAATGTGACGAACCCCATGTCGCTTACAACGAAGGCGAACACTACATCTTCAACGCTCATCACGTTATGTCCATGATTCTCCCCGACGATCCGCTCAGAGAGAATGAAGACGGTTCATTTGTTTATCCGGATGCTTCCGGCTATGACTGGGGCGTTCTCTACTCAGGCGGCTTCTGCTATGAATGGACAATGATCTTCAACTCCAAGACCAACGCTCCCGAAGCTGCTAACCACTTCCTCGGTCTCACCGACGAAGCAGGCGTTAAGTTCAGCACTTCTTCCGCTGACGGCTACGACACCTATGAAATCGTAATCCCGTGGACCGCAATGAAGTCAACCGCACAGCCCGAAGCACTCAAGGGCGAAGACGGCACCGTTTTCGGCTTTGACTGCGACCTCGGTCTTACCGACTACGGCACAGGCTATGATACTTCCGCAGGCAACTTTGTTTACTTCGGCGGCTGCTACACCACTGAAAACGCAAAGAATCTCCGCGGCTGCGCAATCGTTACCTGCTCCGGCAAGAACGAAGAGCCCGTTTCCGAGCCTTCCTCCGAGCCCGTTTCCGAACCCACTTCTGACAAGCCCACTGAGCCCACCTCCGACAGCGGCATCATCGCTCTTGCAGTGATCGCTTCTCTCGCAGTTGCCGGCGCAGTCATCACCAAGAAAGTCAGATAAATTCCGATTTTCAACTAAGACTTGAAAATTACAGAGCGGTAAGAACCAAATTCTTACCGCTCTTATTTTTTCACTGTTTTTCCTTGCTCTTGAACAGCAACGACCACAGCACCGCAAACGCAACGGAAGCACAGACCCCTGCGGCGGATGCGGTGAATCCTCCCGTAAGACAGCCTATCAGTCCGTTTTCATCGACCGCCTTCTTAACGCCCTGTGCAAGCATATGTCCGAATCCGGTCAGCGGAACCGTCGCGCCATAGCCCGCGAAATCGACAATATAGCCATAGACGCCGACCGCCGAAAGAAACGCTCCCACGCAGACATATGAAACAAGTATATTGGCGGGCGTCAGCTTCGTTTTGTCTATGAGTATCTGCGCCGCGAGGCAGAAAGCGCCGCCAACAAGAAAAGTCATCAGATATTCCATAATCAGCACCTTTCGAGGCAAACAAGATGTGCCACCGCCGGAATGGGCAACTTTTGCAGCACCGTCTTTGGCGAAAGCAGCGCGCCTGTTCCGATCAGGAGAACACGTTTTGCCTCACCGCATTTCAGTTTGTTAAGGTACAGACTTCCGCACACGCAGGCGGCGCAGCCGCATCCCGATGCACCTGAATTCACATCCTGTTTTTCATAGTCATACATAAGCATACCGCAGTCCGTGAGTCTCCCGCACGGGTCAAATCCACAACGCGAAAACAGCTCGCAGGCAATCTCATAGCCTTCCATCCCAAGATCACCTGTCGAGATAATATCATAATCCGCGGCGCTTTCGCCGGTTTCATCAAAATATCTGAGCACCGTATCGACCGCAGCCGTCGCCATCGCCGCACCCATGTTGTTTGCATCGGTTATTCCGTTGATATTGACCTTTCCGGCAAGCGCCCGTGACAGCCGTATATCGCATTTTTCGTTTGTCAGCATGAACGCTCCCGCGCCGGTCACAGTGTTCTGGGCGGTAGGCGTACGCAATGAACCGTATTCGAGCGGATATCTGAACTGCCGCTCCGAAGAACAGAAGTGCGATGACGCAAGTGTTATCGCATTATCCGCAAATCCTCCCGAAACAAACGCGCCGCCGATGAGCATCCCCTCAGCCGCCGTCGAACAGGCACCGTACAGTCCGAGATACGGTATCGGGAAATCCGCTGCGGTAAAGCCGGTTGCCGTACATTGATTCAGCAGGTCGCCGCCCAGCATCAGTTCCACATTGCTATCATCCGTCCCGGTTTTACCGAGCAGAATCCCCACTGCCCTTCCGCACATTTCCGCCTCGGCTTCCTCCCAACTGTCCTTGCCGAAATAGCTGTCGCTTTCACACATATCAAACAGCGAACCGAGCGGGCCTTCGCCTTCCAGCTTGCCGACCACAGTTGCAGCATCCTTTATATACACGTTTTTAAAATTACAGATCTTCATTTTATAAAATAATATATCACACCGTATATAACGGCGACAAGATTGCCATATACTATGACGGGACCGGCAATTTTGAACATCTCAGCGCCGACACCCATGACCATACCTTCGCTGCGCGCCTCGATCGCCTCGGAAGCCACTGCGTTGGAAAATCCGGTTATCGGCACAAGCAATCCTGCACCGAGATACCGAGCCGCTTTGTCAAAGCATCCGATTCCGGTGCAAAGTCCGGCAAAGAATATAAGCGTCACCGAAACAAGCGTTTTGCTGATATCCTCACTTATTCCTATATAAACATACAGATCTCCGAGTGCCTTTCCGATCACGCATATCAGCCCGCCGGACAAAAACGCAAAAACCGAATTTCTGAGACACGGACTTCGTTTTTCACGTCCCGCAACATATTCGCAGTACTCTTTGTTTGTCATTAATGTCATCAACCCCGAATCTATTATTCCTCGCGGTTCAAAAACAATACACGTACACAAACAAAAATATTACAATATACCCCTTGACATACGCGGAATTTGCGTTATAATTATGAGGTGTGTCCGATAATGTATCACAATAACAACGGAGGGAATGACTTGAAAGACAAGCAGAGACATTACAAAAAATACCTTAACCTCAGAACGATGATTGCCGAATCGGCTGAAAAATTCGGTGACAAGACCTATCTCAGATATTTTGACAATGACAAGAATATCTGTGACCTTTCTTTTGCCGACTTTGCAAAAAAGGTTGCTTCTCTTGCCACTTGCTTTCACTCTCTTGAAGACACACCGTCCCGCATAGCGATCCTTTCGGAAAACCGTTATGAATGGGTAATTGCATATGCTGCCGCGATTTCGTCAGGCAAGGTTGCGATTCCTCTTGACAAGGAGCTTCAGTTTTCGCAGGCGGCGGCTTTTCTGCGTATTGCGGAAGCCGACACGATTTTTTACAGCGCCAAGTTTGCCGACAATGTCAGGGATATCCTTTCATCCGACAGTAATATCCGACATTTCATCTGCTTTGACAACATCGAAACCGACGGCGATAAACGTTTTACGACATTTGACTCCTGCATTTCCGCCGGAGCCGAGGCGATCGCAAACGGCGATACTTCGTATTATCTTCTCCGTACCGATTCGGGCAGGATGTGCGAAATAATTTTCACTTCGGGCACGACGGGTACAAGTAAGGGTGTAATGCTTTCGGAGGATAACCTCATGACCTGCATTCACGCCTCCGCAAATATGGTGAACATCTCGGATAAGGACACGATACTGTCCGTGCTTCCCTTTCATCATACCTACGAAGCCTGCTGCGGTATCCTGACGCCTATCTGTCTCGGTACAACAGTATGTATCAATAACAGCCTGAAATATGTGACCCGTAACCTCAAAATCTTCAAGCCTACCGGGATGGTTCTCGTGCCTCTTTTTGTCACGACAATCAACAAGAAGATAAACGACGAGATCCGCAAGGAAAACAAGGAAAAGCTCATAAAAGGCGCTCTTGTTGTGACAAATATGGCGCGCAAGGCAGGCATCGACCTCAGGCGTGTCGCCTTCAAAAAAATTCACGAGTCTCTCGGCGGCAACCTCCGCACGATTATTTGCGGCGGAGCGGCGCTTGACCCCGAGCTTGTGAAACGTTTTGACGAACTCGGAATCAGCATTGCGCAAGGCTATGGTATAACCGAATGTGCCCCGCTTGTTTCCGTATCACCTTACAGGCATGTGAAGCCGGCATCTGTCGGTCTGCCGATTGAAGGCAGTGTCGTCAAAATCGTCGGCAGTGATGAAAACGGTAACGACATCGACCTTCCTACGGGAGAGATCGGTGAAATATGCGTCAAGGGTCCTCACGTCATGCTCGGGTATTTCAACAATCCGGAGGCGACAAAAGAAGCGTTCAACAGCGAGGGCTTTTTCCGCACCGGCGACTACGGCTATATCGATTCCGACGGATATATTTATATAACAGGTCGTAAGAAGAACATCATAATCTTCGAAAACGGCAAAAACGTATATCCGGAAGAGATTGAAGAATACCTCAGCCGCTGTGAGCTTATCAATGAATGTGCGGTGGTTGCCCGTAAGGTCGACGGCGAAGACCTCATAACAGCCGTAATTTTCCCGAACTACGATATGTTCGCCGGAAAAACCGATGATGAAATCAAAAGCGAAATAAAAAAAGCCGTACTTGCAGTGAACAAGACGCTTCCGTCATTCAAGCAGATACGCAATGTCGAAATCAAAAAAAGCGAATTCGAAAAAACCACGACAAAAAAGATTATTCGTTCCAAAATATAATCACCGTCGCGCCGACAGACGCGATATGCTGAAATTCACAACACTTAAAGGGGTTCTTTACAATGTTTGAAAAGCTGAAAGACATTCTCGTGGAAGAAATGTCCATTAATCCGTCCGATATAACGCTTGACGCGGAATTAGTCGGAGACCTTGACTTCAATTCACTTGAGCTTGCCGACCTGGTCGTGCTTTGCGAGGAAAGATTCAATGTCGAATTTGACGATACTGCGCTTCCGAATCTCGTGACAATCCGCGACGTCGTTGATTATCTCGAAGCTCACGCCGAAGATGATGAATAATCCGCATATTCTCTGATATAAAAAACATCGGGACTTCCGTACATAAAACGGGAGTCCCGATATTTTTTGTCGATATATCCGCACCAAATCGCGCAGTATCGACACAATATAAAGACACGGGTCACATTTTGTACCCGTGTCTGTTATTATTCTATTCTTCTTCGTTTCCGTTACCGACAAGCGAAGCGGCAACAGCGGCAGCAGTGGCGAGGATTGCAACACAAGCGCCGATAAGTCCGACGCGTGCAAGGCGTTTCTTGTTTTTAAGCAACGCCTTGTGTGCACGTGAACGCCCGAAATTATACCCTCTTCTGCATACGATGACAGCGCACTGCTGAAGGGCACGGACGGTTTCACTGTCAAAATGAGGGTCAAAGCCGTTGCCTATGGGAGAAATGCCCGTCAGGCAGTAAAACCAGGTGCAGGCGATCATATAGCTTGCTTCGGCAGAATGATGCGAACCGTCATCGGCATAGAGCGGGATCGCAGGATATCTGTCGCGACACTCCGCAAACGCAAGGGCTGACGGGATGCAATGCAGACCGAATTCATGTGCAAGCTCTGTATAATTGACGCAATGACGCTTTGTTTCCTCATACATTGTATCGTCGGAAACGGAAGCATAGCGCATATAAAGCACCGGCTCCGCACCGTTTTTCTCAACAAGCGGAAGCATTACCGAAAGTGCATTTTCAGTATCCTCTTTTGCGGCGTTGGATGCTTCCTGAATAATTACATAGTCATATTCTTTTGTTCTGAGCGCATTCCTGAAAGCCTTGCCGCGTTCATGCGCGGGATCGGCAAATTCCGAAAGATAAGCACTGCCGAAGGTGCAGTAATCAACGACAACGGGAATTCCGGCAGCCGCGCACATTGCCTTGAATTTCAGCGGTGTGCCGTTGAAATATGTGCTGCTGTTGCCGACAAAAAGATATTTTTTTGCATCCTCCGGCACCGCAGCCGGCTCATCATAATAGATAGTCAGATTGTTGTTCACGCTGTCGACAGCACCGTACATTTCAAAAACCGCTGTCATTGTTGCGTTATAAAGCATTGCGTTTTCCATACCCGCTCTGAAGCAGCGCCAGATTGCAGGGTCAGCCTTTGCGCCGAATGACACAAGAAATCCGCCCGACGGAATCTTCACGGAAATCTGAGGGCTGCCGTTTGTGCCGTCCTTGTTTGCAAGCAGATCACCGCCTATCTCATAAAGGCGTCCCTCCGGACCGAAAACCATCAGTTTTGTATGGCGGAAATTTTCTTCATCAGCGAAAACTTCACGCACAGTGTTTGTATTGTTCTGATATACTGTAACACTGCGCTGAGATGCGGCACATTCATAGTTGGTAATACCGATGATATATCTGTTCATGAATACCCTCCGATTCGGTTATCTTCTGTTTCATTTTCCTTGATTATACTTTAATCATTGCGAATTGTCAACATTTTTACTTGAAAAATAATGTAAACAATGATATACTGTCACTGAAAGGATGATACCCATGAACAACACACAGCCAACGCCCTATGAGCTGGCGCGCGACAAATACCGCACACTCGGCATCGATACGGACGCAGTAATAAATACAGTTTCAAAGCTCCGCATTTCCCTTTGCTGCCCCGACGGCAACACAGAATATCTCTGCAAAGCGGCAGACAAAGCATTTTCATATCTTCCCGTCCGACGCAAGCTGACCCTCTCTCCCCATCACGCCGATGACAGATCCACGGCTTCGCCGCAAAGTTTTCAGCAGTGGGTAGACTGGGCGCGTGAGTCTGACGCAGGTATAGATCTGCTCGTCCCATGCAGACAACAGGCATTTTCAAGCATCCTCAGTGATACGGCGCAATCGGCGGTTTCGGAAGCGATAAACCTGCGTCGTCTCGGCGAATATTTCGGCAAAGCCCTTTCCGTAAAATCGATCATATCCTTCTGCTTCGATTCTCAGCCGCGCAATGATATCAATCCGCTCGCCGCAACGGCGCGTACCTGCACATCTCTTGACACCCTGTTTTCCGACCCGATAGCGCCGGCGGTCGCTCTCGATGCCCTGCTTTCCCGCGGGAACGACAGCGAGCTTCCCGTCGGTTACGCCGTCAGGAATAACAAAGCGGTTTCTGTTTATGCCGACGAATCGGCAATAAACCGTATACCTGCCCTTTTAATGTATACAGACGAACTGTCTTTGATTTTCCGTGACGACAAAAACGTATCACAGATCGCAAAACTGCTTGTTCGTTCTTCAATACTCGGAAGAGTACATATAACGATTGCCCCGTCATCTGCGCCCTGCGGTATAACCGCGGCATGGATAATGCTCGCACGCTCCGTCATCAAGGCGATCCTCAACGCAATGCTTGAGCCTTCCGAAGCGCTGAAACGACTTGAGCTTACCGACGACCATATATCCGCCGCCGCAATTGCCGAAGAACTTGAGGGATATCCCTGCAAACAAATATGGGACCAACTCCTTGTCTTCTCCGGAGTCGGCGGCTCCTGGCTCAAGGACATCAAAAAATTTGAGGGCGAGTGCGCAAATGGAAAATAAACTTTCAAACATACCCATCGTCAACGAGCTTTGCCGTATGACCGATAATATGTACCGTCTCGGTTGGGACGAACGAAACGGCGGGAATGTCAGCATACTGCTTTATGACGGAGACATTCTTCCTTATATAAGCCGCAACTATGTCGGCAGAACCGATAAGCGCGTTTTTCACCTCGGATACGATGCGTCGCCGCTTGCCGGAAGATTCATTCTTGTCACCGCGACCGGACACTATTTCAGAAACATAAGCCGCACTCCCGAAAGTTCTCTCGGTGTACTCCGTATATCCGACGACGGAAAGAGTGCAGAATGTGTCTGGGGCTTCAATGATGGCGGTGCTCCAACAAGTGAACTCGCATCACATCTCATGACGCATATCGCACGTCTTTCAGCCGATAAAGAACATACTGTCGTCATGCACGCTCACCCGACAAACATTGTCGCCATGACATATGTCCACACGCTTGACGAAAAAGCCTTCACCCGTTCACTCTGGAAGCGTCATACGGAATGTATGATGGTTTTCCCGGAGGGGGTCGCCGTTTTACCGTGGATGCTTTTCGGCTGTGATTCGCTCGGCGTTGCAACCGCGCAGAAGATGCGCGACTTCCGCCTTGTTGTCTGGGCTCATCACGGTATACTCGGCACGGGACGCACACTTGACGATGCCTTCGGGCTTATCGAATGCGCGGAAAAGGCAGCCGAAATATATATTAAAACCGCTTCCCTCCCGATACTCAATGACATAACGAACGAACAGCTCCGAGCAACGGCACGTCATTTCGGAGTCACACCGAAAGACGGCTGGCTCGAATAGCTTTATCCACCAAGCAGTCATGCACGTAACGGCACGGCTGCTTTTTGTTAATGTAGCACGAGAACATCGCAAAAATCTTTTTGTATTTCGCCAAGAATTTTATATAAATCACTTGACAAATTAAATTGAATGTGATACAATGTATTCAAGAAAGAAGGGAACACCATGAACAAAAGTATGTATAGCCTGATCCTTATGGATGACGTGGTGCGTGAGATCGATAAGATTGCACTGCGGATGAACACAAACCGTTCTAACCTCGTGAATCAGATACTTGCCGAATATGCTTCCATGATGACACCGGAAAAACGTATCAACAGCATCTTCAAATACATAGAAAGTCTGATGACCACAGGCAGCGATATCATTCCGTTTGTAACACCGAATCAACACACGATGTCAATGAAATCCAGCCTGCAGTACAAATACCGCCCCACTATAAAATACGAAGTGGAGCTGTACCGCGCACCTGAAGGCGCTATCGGCGAGCTGACCGTCTCCTTCCGTACACAGTCGCAGGCACTGCTTGAAGCCATCGCGCATTTCTTCAGATTCTGGAAGCGTCTTGAAGACGCATATATTTCGGGTCTTTACAGTGCGCCGATCAACTATGAGCTTTATGACGGCAAGTTCGTCCGCAGTATAAGCGTGCCGCAAAACCGCGATTACTCGAACGAACAGCTCGGCGATGCCATTTCGTCATATGTCAAGCTCCTTGACAGACTGATGAAGGGCTATATCAGCGGAGCGTATACTCCGGAAATGCTCGAAAACGAGTACCGTACCGCGCTTAACAAGGGCGTCGGACTCATATGAGCAAAAAACAAAATTCCAATCGGAAATGAGTTGACGATATTTTATGAACGCTGAAAAATTCACTCAGAAATCTCTTGAAGCAATCAAGACGGCGCAGGATATGGCGCTGGAAAACAACAATATCCAGATCATGCCCGAGCATCTTATGTATGCACTGCTTGATCAGGAGGGCGGTTTGATTGGTTCACTGTTCACCAAAATGGGCGTTGACGTGAATTCAACACTTGCCGCTCTTGACACGGTTATTTCGGGTATGCCCGCAATGACCGGAAGCGGCAGAGAACCCGGCAAGGTATATGTCGCACCCGAAACCGACCGCATCCTCACGGCGGCAGAAAAGACAGCTGCTAACATGAAGGACGAATATGTCTCGGTCGAACATATAATGCTCGCAATTTTTGACAACCCCACAGCAAAGCTGTCAAGGCTGTTCAAAGAAAAGAATATTGACAAGCAGGCATTCTTCACTGCACTCGCAAGCGTCAAATCGGGACGCGTCACAAGTGACAATCCCGAGGAAACCTATGAGGCGCTGAAGAAATACGGCACAGACCTCGTGGAACGTGCGCGTAGTCAGAAGCTTGACCCCGTAATCGGCAGAGACAGCGAGATCCGTAACGTAATCCGCATCCTTTCACGTAAAACCAAAAACAACCCCGTACTTATCGGCGAACCGGGCGTAGGTAAAACCGCCATCGCCGAGGGACTCGCACAGCGTATCATGCGCGGCGACGTACCTGAAGGACTGAAGGACAAGACCGTGTTCAGTCTTGATATGGGTTCTCTTGTTGCAGGTGCAAAGTTCAGAGGCGAATTTGAGGAGCGCCTGAAAGCTGTTCTGAACGAAATCAAAAAAAGCGACGGCAGAATCATCCTCTTCATCGATGAGCTTCATACCATCGTCGGTGCAGGAAAGACCGAAGGCTCCATGGATGCAGGCAACCTGCTGAAGCCGATGCTTGCCCGCGGCGAACTCCACTGCATAGGTGCGACAACACTTGACGAGTACCGCAAGTACATCGAAAAGGATGCCGCGCTCGAAAGACGTTTTCAGCCCGTCATGGTAGATGAGCCGACCGTTGAGGATACCATATCGATCCTGAGAGGTCTGAAGGACAGATACGAGATCTTCCACGGCGTAACGATAACCGACCGCGCCCTTATTGCGGCGGCAACTCTCAGCCATCGTTATATAACCGACCGTTTCCTTCCCGATAAGGCGATCGACCTTGTCGATGAAGCCTGCGCGTCACTGCGCACCGAAATTGATTCCATGCCGTCAGAGCTTGATGACATCCGTCGCCATGTAATGCAGCTTGAGATCGAAGAGGTCGCCCTCAACAAGGAAAGCGATAATCTTTCCAAAGAGCGTCTTGAAAAGCTTCGTAAGGAGCTCGCAGAGGAGCGCGAGAAATTCAACTCGATGAAATCCCGCTGGGATGTCGAGAAAGCGGCAATCGAAGATGTCAAAAAGCTGAAAGCCGAGATTGAAAAGACAAACGCCGAGATCGAAGACGCACAGCGCAATTATGAATACGAGAAGGCATCACGCCTGCGTTATTCAACGCTGCCGGAGCTTCAGAAAAAGCTTGAAGCCGCAACCGCAACCGCAGAAAGCAAGGACAACGCTTCCCTGCTCCGCGATAAAGTGACGGAAGAGGAAATAGCCGCAATCGTCGCACGCTGGACGGGAATACCCGTATCCAAGCTGATGGAGGGCGAGCGCGAAAAGATACTCGGTCTTGACGCAATTCTCCATAAGCGCGTGATAGGTCAGGACGAAGCGGTAAAGAGCGTTTCCGACGCAATCATCCGTTCCCGTGCCGGCATTGCCGACCCGAACAGGCCCATTGGTTCGTTCCTGTTCCTCGGTCCCACGGGCGTCGGCAAAACAGAGCTTGCAAAGGCACTTGCCGAGGCGCTGTTTGACGACGAACATAATATAGTACGTATCGATATGACCGAGTACATGGAGAAATTCAGCGTGTCCCGTCTGATAGGCGCGCCTCCCGGATATGTCGGTTATGACGAGGGCGGTCAGCTTACCGAAGCGGTACGCAGAAAACCGTACTCCGTCGTACTGTTTGATGAAATCGAAAAAGCACATCCCGATGTGTTCAACATTCTGCTTCAGGTGCTTGACGATGGCAGAATCACTGATTCGCAGGGCAGAACGGTGGACTTCAAGAACACCATAATCATTCTGACCTCCAACCTCGGCTCGCAGTACCTGCTTGACGGCATTGACGAAAACGGCAACATTACCGATGATGCCAAAGCAAAAGTCAACACCGTACTGCACCAGACTTTCCGTCCCGAATTTCTGAACAGACTTGATGAGATCGTGTTCTATAAGCCGCTTACGCGTGACAACATCAGTCACATCGTTGACTTGCTCACAGCAGGACTTGCAAAGCGTCTTGAAGAAAAGAACCTAAAGCTCACCATAACACCTGCTGCAAAGGAGCTTATTATCGACGAAAGCTTCGATCCCGTGTTCGGCGCACGTCCCATGAAGCGCTACATTCAGTCGCACCTTGAAACTCTCATTGCACGTGCACTTCTTGCCGGAGACTTCTCTGACGGCGCGACAATAACAGTTGACAATGTTGACGGAGAACTGAAAATCGCATAATATACATCCCAATTCCGAATCCGAGATTTCCCGGATTCGGATTTTTTTGTATCATCAAATATATTTGCTGCGTTTGTAGCACTAAGCCGGTTGACTGCGACATTGACTGCGGCGAAAAGACTGAAGGCAAGAAAAACCTTGACAATCAAACCGATGTATGATAAACTTGACTTGTTAATATGACGGCAGTACCGCGAAAACGACATTGCCGTATGAAAGGACGGTCTGAATAATGACTAAACTGACTCTTGACAATGTCTATGGCGGCTTCAAAGTTACGAAGTCCTCGCACATTGACGAAGTATGCGGCGAGCTGTATGAGCTCGAACACCTTAAATCGGGCGCAAAGCTGATATATCTTGACTGCGACGACGACAACAAGGTATTCTCCGTTATGTTCAAAACACTTCCTGAGAACAGTACCGGCGTATTTCATATCATAGAGCATTCCGTGCTTTGCGGTTCAAAAAAATATCCTGTAAAGGAACCCTTTGTCGACCTGCTGAAAGGTTCAATGGCAACCTTCCTCAACGCTCTCACCTTCTCAGACAAAACAGGATACCCTGTCGCAAGCTGCAATGACAAGGATTTCGCAAACCTCATGGAGGTTTATCTTGACGCGGTGTTTGAGCCGAACTGCCTCACGCGCGAAGAGATATTCATGCAGGAGGGCTGGCACTACGAAATAGAGGACAAAAACGGTCCCATGACATACCGCGGCGTCGTCTTCAACGAAATGAAAGGCGCCTATTCCTCGCCCGACCGTCTCATAATCGAAGAAGTAGGTTCTGCCCTCTTCCCCGACACGCTTTACGGCTATTCATCCGGAGGCGACCCCGCACATATTCCGGATCTTACATACGAACAGTTCAAAGCAGCCCATAAAAAATACTATCATCCCGAAAATTCATATATGTTTCTTTACGGCAATTTGGACATAAAGGAACGCCTTGAATTCATAGACAGAGAATATCTCTCTAAATATACCCGCACCGGACTGCGTTTTGATATTCCGATGCAGAAGCCGGTCATCAATATGGATGTCACCGCCGAATACCCCATAACGGAATCGGACACAGAGGAGAAAAACAGCTATATCGCCTTTTCCGCAGTCGTTGCCGATTTTTCGGAGCGCGAAAAAATCCTGGCATTTGATATCCTCATTTCCGCTCTGACATCAACAAACGAGTCTCCGCTCAAGAAAGCGGTGCTCGCAAGCGGTATCGGAAGCGACCTCTCGGCTTTCATCTATGACGGAGTCGCACAACCGTACGTTTTCTTTGAACTGCGCAACACCGAACCGGACAAAAAAGAGGATTTCCTGAACCTTCTGACAAATGAGCTGAAAAAGCTCGTCAAAAACGGTATTGACAAGAAGATACTCAATGCCGAAATCAATCAGGCTGAATTCCATCTCCGTGAAGGCAAACAGGGCAGAACACCAGTCGGTCTGCTTTATAATTTTGACATTATGTCAGCTTGGCTTTACGGCGGTGACCCCGTAATGTACCTTGAATACGAACAGGCGATTGCAAACATCCGCAAGGGCGCGGAGGGCAGATATTTTGAAGACCTGATCGAAAAATTCATCCTTGACAACGAACATAAAGCCGTTGTGGTCATGACTCCTTCACGCACTATCGCCGCGAAACAGGCGCAGGCTGAAGCCGATCGCATTGAAGCATACAGAAAAACGCTTTCCGACGCCGAGCTGGAGGCGCTTGTTGAAAAGAACCGCAGACTTGTCGCATATCAGCAGTCAGAAAACACTCCGGAAGAAATCACAACGCTCCCAAAGCTGGAGATTTCCGATGTCGGCGACGATATAACCGAAATGCCCTGCGAAGTGAAGGAATATAACGGAAGAACGCTGCTCTATACAAACGCCTTCACAAAAAAGATCGCATATATCAACTATTATTTCGACCTTTCGGCACTGAAACCGGAATACCTTCCTTATGCTTCGCTTTATGCGACACTGCTCGGTGAAATCTCCACCGCAAAACACTCCGCAGCTGACCTTGACGCAGAAATAAAGACCAATCTCGGCTCGTTCGAAACCTCCGTGAAAACATTCACGAAATCGGACAACATTGACAGCGTAACCCCGGTATTCTGCGTACGTTCAAGCATAATCGAAAGCAACCTCGACGACGCGCTCACACTTGTCGGTGAGGTGATCGACGAATCGCGTCTTGAAAAGAACGAGATCGCAAAGTTCATTCCGCAGATAAAAAATGACCTCCAGACATCGATAATCTGGAGTGGCGACTCATACGCTTCCCTTCGCGTCGCTTCATACTGCTCCGTTGAAGGTGCATATCAGGAACGCATGGAGGGCATCTCATATTATTTCTTCATCAAGGAGCTTTGCGACCGCTTTGACAAGGACTTCGACGAAGTGAAAACAGCTCTTGAAGCCGTTGCGGAACAGCTCACATTCGACAATCTCACAATCGGTATAACAGGCGAGCAATCCGCACTCGACAAATTTGAAAAAGCCGCTCCTCTGTTCAGACAGGGAGTTTCCGGTGAGCATTACACAATCGCTCCCGAATATCACGGAAACGAAGCATTCATAATTCCTTCGGCCGTAAACTTTGTTGCAAAAGGTTTCAATCTCATCAAAGACGGCTTTGAATACGACGAAAGCCTGAACGTCCTCCGCAACATCCTCTCCCTTGACTGGCTTTGGAACGAGGTACGTGTCCGCGGCGGTGCATACGGAACCGGATTCTCCGCTTCCAGAACAGGAGACGCCTGTTTCACTTCGTATCGTGATCCCGGTGTAAAAACCACTGCCGAAACCTACGACAAGACGGTCGGATATCTTAAGGATTTCGCGGTCAAGACGCCCGATATCGAGAAGTATATCATTTCCACCGTTTCTTCGTACAAACGACCGATCTGCCCCCGCGACCTCGGTTTTGCCGCCCAAACCAACTGGTTTGAAGGCAGAAATGACGATATGCGCCGCGCGGGCAAGCGCCGCGTTATGTCAACCACCGCTCAGGATATCGAAAAGCTGTCCGCATTGGTGAAGAAGCTGACCGAAAAGAACCTCTGCGCCGTTGTCGGCAACAAGGAGAAAATCGACGAAGCGGGCGACCTTTTCACGATCAAGGTCAGTATATAACAGCTAAGCAATGCCGAAATTGTGCAAAACATGATTGTCCGAAAAAGAGCCTGCGTTTCCGCGGCTCCTTTTCGTTGCCTGTGCAACCTACGGTTGCAGTATTTGAACAGATGAATTGGTGGAAAAATCATATTTTTTGATGTATAATCATGGTAAAATAATTTCACTGAAACGAACGGAGGTCATCTATGATTTCGGAACGCATTTATTCAATACGCACAGAACGTCATATGTCGCAGGAAGCCGTTGCAGAGAAGCTCGGCGTCTCCCGCCAATCAATTCAGAAGTGGGAGGCGGGCGATTCACAGCCAACGGTGCAGAATCTCATTACCCTTTCAAGACTGTTCGGAGTAAGCGTTGATTACTTCTGCGGCAACAGCGAAACCGAAGTGGAAGCAAACCGCATGGGTATTCCGATACTTCCATCATACGAAAAGCAGTATCTCTGGGACTCCTATTTCAAAGCTCTCGGTACGGAATACCGTCAGTCCTTTGACGAAGGCAAGGACATTGCAAAATACGAAGAGCTTTTCAAAATCGTTTCTCAGCTCCCAGACAACAAGTACAAATCCCAGCTTGCGGAAATTTTGTTTTCAATCGTAACAGAAGCGCCTCAGAGAGATGATTTCGGCTATTATGAACCGAACAGCCTCGATGCCATCATCGCCTCCCGCAACGAAAACGGCATAAAGCTCAGAATACCTGCCGAAAAAGTTCTTTCCGACAAGATGCTGGGCGGCTGGTTCGGACGTATATGCGGTTGTCTGCTCGGCAAGCCCGTCGAATGTATGTATGGCAGCGAGCTGAACACGGTGCTTAAAAAAACCGGCAACTTCCCTCTCCGCCGTTATATCGAAAGAGAAGAAATCACCCCTGAGGTTGCTGAGGGTATACTTCATCCTATCATGGAACGTGCATTTCCGCGCAATATCGGATATATGCCCTCCGATGATGACACAAACTATATGCTTCTTGCCGTCAAGCTTATAGAACGATATGGCAGAGATTTCACATCTGAAAACGTATTGCAGAACTGGATTTCATCCCAGCTCATTGATCAGTACTGCACCGCTGAGCGAGTCGCATACCGTAACTATCTGAACGGATATCAGCCGCCTGAATCAGCCGAATATCAGAATCCGTACCGCGAATGGATAGGTGCGCAGATACGAGGCGACGTATACGGATATATCAACCCCTGCAACCCCGAGGAGGCGGCATCCATGGCATATCGTGACGCCGCGATTTCACATATCAAAAACGGTATCTACGGTGAAATGTGGGTCAGCGCAATGATTGCCGCCGCATTCGGCACCGATAACCTCAAGGACATAATAAATATCGGTCTTTCTCAGGTACCCCGTACCTCCCGCTTCTATGAAGCGGTCTCAAAGGTCGTCTCCGACTTTGAAGCCGGTGTCAGCGAAAGCGATTTCTTTGACGATTTCCACAAGCGCTGGAACGAAAAGAACTCCCACGACTGGACACACGTCATTTCAAATGCCGAAATCGTTGCCGCCAGCCTGCTTTACGGTAACGGCGACTACGGCAAGAGCATCTGCATATCCGTTGCGCAGGCATTCGATACCGACTGCAACGGCGCAACCGTCGGCTCTGTACTAGGCGTCAGAAACGGCTTCAATTCGATTCCGAAGGAATGGACCACACCCGTCAACGATACCCTTGAATCCGGTTTTGACGGTCACGCAAGAGTATCCATAACCGAGATGGCGCAGAGATCACTCAGACTCGCCACCACCAGACAGAGGTAACAACATATGAAAAAGCTGATTACATCCATTCTTTTGGCATCTATGCTTATCTCTCTTGTCGCCTGCGGCGGCAATACCGGAACGGAATCCTCCGACTCGGATTCCCATACCGAAAGCGATGATTCTTCCGTTTCTTCATCCGAAAGCTCAGCATCGGAAGAAGTAAAATACCGTGTCCTTACCAAAGCCGACCTCACCGACAAAATCAGAGGCTCTTGGGCAGGTCAGATGTACGGTGTAACGTGGGGCGCGCCCACCGAATTCCGTTATTGCGGTCAAATCGTTCCCGAGGATGCAGTGCCAGATATGTCAAAGCTCGACATCAATCACGGCTTTAACGAGGACGACCTTTATGTTGAGCTGACTTATGTTGAGGAAATGCGGAAAAGCGGCTATAATTGCTCCGTCGAGCAACTTGCCAAGGCGTTCGCCGTATCGACATACCCGCTTGACCACGCCAATAAGTACGGACGTGACAACGTAAAAGCAGGCATAATGCCCCCGCTTTCCGGCTCTCCCGAATACAATATCCACGCCGACGACATTGACTGGCAGATAAATGCCGATTTTGTCGGTGTAATCTACGCGGGCGATGCTTCAGCCGCCGCTCAGCGTTCTTTTGATATCGGACACATCACAAACTACGGCGACGGCGTATACGGTGGCGTATTTGTTTCGGCAATGCACTCCGCGGCTTTCACGGCAACATCGGTACGCGAAATCATCGACGCCGGTATTGCGTCAATACCCGAAAACACCACCTTCCGTAAGGTAATGGACGATGTTGTGGACTACTACGAGCGTGGCGAATCGTGGGAACAGTGCTGGCAGCTTATCCAAAACGATTACGGAAATGCCGACCGCTGCCTCTGGTACGCCACATCTCCCGCAAACATTGACGCAAAGCTCAATTCCGCATACGTTCTCATGGGTCTGCTCTACGGCGAAGGCGACTTTGAAAAAAGCACCCTTATTTCCCTCCGTTGCGGACAGGACAGCGATTGCAACCCCTCGACCGTTGCCGGTATTCTCGGCAATTATTACGGCTTCAACGCCCTGAAAAAATACTTAAGCGGGCTTGATATGACGGGAACGTCGTTTGCGACCACATCAATGTCGTTCGCCGCCGCGGTTTCTCTTTGCGACCGCTTTGCAAATGAGTTCCTTACCGACAGCGGCTATGCCGACGGTGACGCTTACAGCCTCCCTTGCACTCCCGTAAAGGCGGTTCCCTACGAACAGTGGGAAGCCATGCCCTCTGCCGAGCTGATTCTCGCCGAAAACAACGGCACTGTGACGGTGTCGCTGTCCGCTTACGACGCCAGCGGAATTGCCGCAACCCGCCTTGATATGGGCGACGGCAGTGTATTCGACGACGCCATCACCATGTACAGATACAAGGAACCCGGCACTTATACCGTATCAGCCACCGTTACCTCCGGCGAAGGCATTTCTCGTACTTTGACCGCAAAGGTAACGGCAACCAAAGGCTATGAACCTCCCGAATACAAGGGCTACGGAAACCTTGCGTATCTCGGCATCATCACCTGCAACGTCGGGCAACCAAAGGGTAGCGGAAGCAAGGACATCGAAATAATCCGCGACGGCAAAATTACCCGTACAAACCTCGGTCAGTACGATACCTTCTTCTATCGCGGCGACCAGCATGAAGAATATATCGGATATATTTTCTCCGAAGCCTACTCGTTTGACAAGGTGGTTTTCACCGAAGGAATGCAGTTCGATAACGGCGGATGGTTCGAAAACGGCACCCTCCGTATCGAAGCGCTTATTGACGGCAGCTGGAAAAAGCTTGACGTAGTTTCCGAACCCGAATATCCCAACGGCAACAAACAGTCGGATTTCGGCGCGAACTTTGAAACCTATGCCTTCACCTTTGAACCCGTAAAGGCGTCGGGCATACGACTCATCGGCTCCGCCGGAGGTTCCATGCACTTCATCTCGGTTGCCGAGCTTGAGGTTTACGGCTCCAGATAACAAATAATCCGCAAAAAAAGCGGCAGTCGCGCTCAACCGAGCGTTGCTGCCGCTGTTTTTATATGCACTTTTTCAGATGCGGGTCAGTATTTTTGCGTTCAGAGCGACATATTCGTTCAGCTCGTCCTTTGTAAGCGGACGTGAAAGCAGAAGAGCCGACATATAAATCTGCTTTGCGGCAAGCTTGCGTGTTTCCTCGTCCATTGCGGGCAGACGCTTGACCGCCTCGCTGCCGCTGTTGACAACAAGCTTTTCATAAACTGCGGGAGAGCCGCCGAGACCGTAAACCTTCATCATATCTGCCATACGGCGTGATTCTTCTTCAATGGAAATAAGCGCCGGCGCGTCCTCACTGCCCATATCGCAAAAGCTGATATCTTCCTTCTTCTTTCCGCTGACTTCGGCAAAAAGCTCCGCGAGATCATTGTCGCCGTCGTTTTTTTCGCCGACCGCATCAAGAGATGCATCGATACGGCGGAATTTCAGTTTGTTGTTCTTACTCTCAAGGAACTGCGCAAAATTTGTATCAATAAGCTTACCGAGCTTCAGGACTTTGATTCCCTTTGCATTGTAAAGCGACACGTAATAGCTGTGCGCATCGTCCTCGGTGGTGTAATAAAGCGTACCTTCATCCTTGCCGTCAAGGTATTCCGAAACGGTGACATGGCTGCCGTCGGTCACGGCAAATATGATGCAGTCCTTGACACGGTCATAGAACTTGTCGTCGCGCATACAGCCGTATTCAACGTAAACCGAGAGATCCTTCCAGAGCTTTTCGAACCCCTCGCGGTCGTTGTTGAAGCAGAAGTTGACCCTGTCGGCAACCTTCTTTGCAATATGCTGGCTGACCTTGCTGACATAGGTATTGGTCTGAAGATAGCTTCTCGACACGTTCAGCGGAAGTTCGGGGCAGTCAAGAATACCACGCACATTAAGCAGGAATTCGGGCACAATTTCCTTGATGTTGTCCGAAACAAACACCTGATTGTAATACAGGCTCACCTTCGGCTCCATGCTGTCAAAATCATTTTTACGCTTCGGAAAATAAAGAATTCCCTTGAAATTCAGAGGATAATCTGCATTGATATGAACCCACATGAGCGGATCTTCATAATCGCCGAAATTCTTCTTATAAAACTCCTTATATTCCTCATCGGTGACATCGCCGGGCTTCTTTTGCCAAAGAGGAGAAACGTCATTAATCTGCTCGTCCTTTTTGTCACCGCAAGTGAGCTTCACGGGGTACGGCATGAATGAGCAGTACTTTTCAAGCACTTCTCTTATCTTTTCGCCGTCAAGATAGCTTACCTCATCATCGGCAATATGCAAAACGATGTCGGTTCCCCTTCCTTCACGGCTGCCGTCCTCCATCGCGAACTGTCCCTCGGCAGAGCAGGTCCAGTGAACTGCACTGCTTCCGTCATATGATTTTGTGATGATTTCAACAGTGTCGGAAACCATAAACACGGAATAGAAGCCGAGACCGAAGTGACCGATAATACCGCCGGAATTGCCTTCCTTACTTTCGTATTTGTCAATGAATTCAAGCGCACCCGAAAGCGCGATCTGGTTAATATATTTTTTGACCTCGTCGGCATTCATTCCGATGCCGTTATCGGATATCGTAATAGTACGCGTATCCTTGTCAACAGTGACGCTGACGAGCGGTTCGCTACCGTCGGATTCGATATTTCCGAGAGAAACAAGGCGCTTGTATTTTGTGATTGCGTCGCAAGCGTTAGACACGACTTCTCTCAGGAATATATCCTTATCGGAATAAAGCCAACGCTTGATAACTGGAAATATATTTTCCGTACTGACGGAAATTCCGCCTTTTTCTTTTTCCATAGTGATAAGACCTTCTTTTTCATTTCAGTTTTTTGTTTTCAATTCCGGGCCTGGTCGGGTCATGCGCCGACGCGCCCGATGTTTTTGTGCCGCAATAATGGCGCAAAAGACCAGAGTGGTGATTTCCCATCATCACTCTGGAATTATATGGTGTCCCGTTTTACTCAGCAGCGGGTTCCTCGCCGTCATCGGCTTCGTTTGTGTTGTCTGTTGTATTTTCGAAATCACATCCGTCAGCATCGTTTTCGAAATCGCAGAAAATATCGCTGTCATCAAGCTCTTCATCGTCAAGATCGTCGAAATCGTCGGCGACGGCAAGCTTCTTGCAGCAACACTTGCCGCTGAAAACGAGAGCAAGGTTAGCAAGAGCGCCAGCAATGCTCAAACCGGCAAAAATTGAAGAAAGTGTCTTTTTCTTACCGGAAAAAATTGCGGAAAGCAATGAACAAATAAGTGTCTGCGCACAGAGGACGCGGATGAGATTCTGTTTGTCGAGCTTCATGGTTAGTAAGTTCCTTTCATAATCGTTTTTATTTTTTGTTATCGGCAATAAGCTTGGCAAGATATGCGTTGATGAAACCGTCGATCTCGCCGTCCATCACTGCCGAAATATTACCTGTTTCATAGTCGGTACGGTTGTCTTTGACAAGCGTATATGGCATGAATACGTATGACCTTATCTGGCTACCCCATTCGATATTAACCTTTTCGCCCTTTATGTCGGCGACCGTCGCAAGATGTTCACGTTCCTTTATCTCGAGGAGCTTGCTTTTCAGCATACGCATCGCGGTTTCGCGGTTCTGCACCTGGCTACGCTCCGTTTGACATCCGACGACGATTCCGGTCGGTATGTGTATGATACGTATTGCGGAGTCGGTTTTGTTGATGTGCTGACCGCCGGCGCCGCTGGAACGGTGGGCTTCGATCTTGAGGTCGGCATCGTTGATCTCGATATCTTCCTCGTCATTGAATTCCGGCATGACGTCCACACACGCAAATGATGTATGTCTGCGTCCCGATGAATCGAATGGAGAAATACGGACAAGGCGGTGTACGCCGGATTCGGATTTGAGATGTCCGTATGCGTTTTCGCCCGAAATGAGGATCGAAACGTTCTTTATTCCGGCTTCTTCGCCATCAAGATAGTCAAGCACCTTGACCTTGAACTTATGACGCTCGGCAAAGCGGCAGTACATACGGTAAAGCATTTCAGCCCAGTCCTGAGCCTCGGTACCGCCCGCGCCGGGGTGAATCGAAAGAATCGCGTTGTTCGCGTCATATTGTCCGCTGAGCATTACGCTGATTTTTTCCTCTGCATACTGCTTTTCAAGTGCCGTGAGGTCGGTTATGACCTCCTCGGCGTAGGAATCGTCTTCCTCGTCGGCGATCATATCGATCAGCGTCGTGAGGTCGTCATAGGATTTCGAAAGCGTGATATATCCGTCAAGCAGACTCTTTTTTGCCTTGAGCTGCTTCAACACCTTCTGGCTGTTTTCAGCGTCATTCCAGAAATCGGGAGCGGCGGTACGGTTGTCAAGCTCGGCAACCTCTTTTTTCAGCTCCTCGGCGTTTATCGCGTCGCCGAGCGCGGCAATATTCTCGCCGAGAGCCTTTATTCTCGGCATATTCTGTTCTATTTTGATATGCAAATCGGTATCCTCGCTGACATTTTCTATATTATTATTATATCGCTCTATATGCCGGTTGTCAAGCGTAAAGCGAATTGTTCACAAAAAAATGCAGAGTGTCCTGTAAGCCGGGTTCTGTCTTGTGCGATCATCTATCTTGTCCGTGCGTTGCCGCACGGCTCTGTGCCACCCATGGAGCTGTCGAGCAGACGTGATGCTCCTTATGCGGTGTTGCTTCGGATAGGGTTTACATGGCGGAACAGTCTCCTGCCCGTCGGTGAGCTCTTACCTCGCCTTTCCATCCTTACCTGAACAGTTCAGGCGGTTTCTTTCTGTTGCACTTGCCCGGAGGTCGCCCTCGGCGGATGTTATCCGTTATCCTGCTCTGTGAAGCCCGGACTTTCCTCACGGTATGACCTTTCGGTATGATACCGCGCGATCGCACGGAGCACTCTGCTTGGCGTGACGTGGGACGAACCCGCGCCACTCAGTTTATTATATCACGAAAATATTTTTTTGTCAAACAGTTGATAATTATTTTTGTTTGTTATATAATTAAAAATAATACCGCCGCTCCGTCAAACGGGCTTCGGAGATACCGGTGCAGGCAGATGCGGCGGCGGAATGTGCGGTATTGCATTAACAATTATGACCGAATTGAGGTGTATATATGCCAAAGGATGTACTTCGGTGCTACACAGGCAAAAAAATCGGTTTCGTCGGACTCGGGATCTCGAATATGCCGGTTGCACGGCTCATGTTGGAGCACGGGATCGATGTAACTCTGCGCGACCGCAAGGCACAGCCGGAAATTGACGGGTTCCGCTGTCTGTTCGGCGACGGATATCTCGACAGCATTGACGAGGATATACTTTTCCTCGCACCGGTAATAAATACCGCAAGGCTGCCGGAGCTTATCGCAGCAAAGGAACGGGGTGTTCTGCTGACAAGCGAAATGGAGGAATTCTTTCGCCTCTGCCCCTGCCCGAAAATCGGCGTGACCGGCAGTGACGGCAAAACCACGACTACGACGCTGATTGCAAAAATGCTGGAATCGGCGGGCAAAAAAGTGTTTCTCGGCGGAAATATCGGCGTAAATCTTTTCTGCCGCCTTGAGGAAATCACGCCCGACGACATCGCGGTATGCGAGCTTTCGTCATTCCAGCTCATCAAAATGGATATTTCGCCCGAAACCGCGGTACTCAAGAACATTGCTCCGAATCATCTCGACTGGCACGCCGATATGAACGAATATGTCGAAGCGAAAAAGAACATTTTCCGTTTCCAGCAAGAAACCGACCGCTGTGTGCTTTCCGCCGACAACGAATATACAAAAGGCTTTTTCAGCGATGTCAAAGGCAAGCTGATACCCACATCCGGCGAACGGCTTCTCGAAAACGGCGTTTCGTATCTGCCCGACGGTATATACGTCATGGGCGAAAAATGGCTTGACGACAGTGATATATTCATTGTAGGCAAACATAACCGCAACAATTTTGCCGATGCCATCGCGGCGGCACTTCCGTATATAACCCGTGAAAACGTGCTTGAAGTCGCACGCAGCTTCAGGGGTGTGAAGCATCGCATACAGTACATCGACACAATCGACGGCGTGAAATATTTCAATTCATCGATCGACTCCAGCCCGTCACGTACCGCCGCGGCGCTGCGCTCATTTCCCGAAAAAGTGATAGTCATATGCGGCGGTTATGACAAACATATCCCGTATGAACCGCTCGGTGAACTTTTCGAAAAACATGTAAAGGCTGCTGTCACAATGGGGGCGACAGGAGGAAAGATACGCGACGTACTTGAAAAAGCTCATTTTGACGGTACGGTACTGACTGCGTCCGACATGCACGACGCAGTAAGAAAAGCAAAATCCGTCGCCTCAGACGGGGACACCGTGATTCTCTCCCCCGCCTCCGCAAGCTTCGATCTTTTCAAAAACTTTGAAGAACGCGGAGACGTATTTATTGAAGAAATCGCAAAACTAAAGATAAAGGACTGAAAAAATGGAAAGAATTTTTGAACTCGCAAGCTTTCTCAGTCAGCTGCCGTCGGTAGGCGGCATGGAGCTTGACGCGGCGGACGCCGTAAAAAACTATTGCGAAAGCATGAATCTGTTTGACGAAATTCGCATTATACCGACAGGAACGGTGCTTGCCTACTGCCGTTCGGGCAAAAAACACGCAAAAACGCTGCTTCTTGATGCGCATCTTGACGAAATCGGCTTTGTCGTGACGAATGTATTCGACGACGGCTTTGTTTCCGTCACAGGCGTCGGCGGAATCGACACACGCGTACTTTCGGCAAGCGAAGTCACGATATACGGCAAGGAGCCCGTCAAAGGCGTTTTCACATCAAAGCCGCCGCATCTTCAGGTGGCTGGCGAACAGAACAAAACAATCGATATCAAAGATCTGTATATCGACACCGGGCTTGACTGAAAGCACCTGAAAGAGCTTGTCAGGATCGGCAATCTCGCCGATATGAACGGTCCCATAGAACGTCTTCAGGGCAGTCGTATCGTATCCAAGGCAATGGACGACAAAATCTGCATGTCGCTCATAATTCGTGCTGCAGAGCTGATAAAGCAATCCGGCGCCGATATCGACATCTGCTGTCAGTTCTCTACCGGTGAGGAGACCGGCTATTCCGGAGCAACGACAGGCACCTTCGCCGCAGCGCCCGACTACGCAATTGCAATCGACGTCTGCAACCCGCGTTTTCCGGAGGGCGACAAGTCGCGTGAACACATCGATCTCGGCAAGGGCGGAGTAATATCTTATTCCGGCACGACCTGCCGCAGCTTCACGAAAAAACTGGTGAGTTGCGCCGAGAGAAACGGCTTCTCATACGTTCTGAAAGCCGACCCCGGCAGAACGGGAACGAATGCACATGTAACCGCGATATCGCGCGAGGGCATACCGACAGCGCTGATATCGATACCACTCAGATATATGCATACGGCATCGGAGGTAATCGACCTTTCCGATTGCCTTGAAACCGCAAAGCTGATTGCGGCATTCGTAAAAGAACTCGGAGGTGAAGACTGATGCTTACTCTTCTTGAAAAGCTCTGCAATGCATTCGGTCCGTCGGGCTATGAGGATGAAGTCAGAGCAATAATTATCGACGAAATAAAGGATTACGCGACATCGTACCGTGTGGACGCCGTAGGCAATCTGATAGTATTCAAAAAAGGCAGAAAGGTTCCTTCATACAAGCGCCTTTTTTCCGCGCACATGGACGAGGTCGGCTTCATGATAACCCACATTGACAAAGACGGATACGCCTGCATTGACAGTGTCGGAGGGATTGACCGCCGCGTCGTCGCAGGCAGACGCGTCATAGTCGGTGACAAGCGCGTTAACGGCGTGATCGCCGCAAAGCCGATCCACCTTCAGCCCGCAGCAGAACGCGGTATATGCATTCCGGTCGAAAAATCATATATCGATATCTGCACAAACTCCGCAGAAGAAACCGAAAAGCTGTTCGGTATAGGCGACCTCGCATCGTTTGTACCGAACTTTGAACTGTTCGGTGACGGAAGGGTCAAATCAAAGGCGATCGATGACCGCTTCGGATGCGCGGTACTTGCCGACATGATAAAAACCGATCTTGAATACGACACATATTTTGCCTTCTGCATCTGTGAGGAAACAGGCTGCCGCGGCGCGCTCGGCGTTGCATTTTCCGAAAAAGCGGATTTTGTCTGTGTCGTGGAGGCAACCACTGCGGGCGACATACACGGCGCGCCCAAATCCCAGTACGGATGTATTCAGGGCGAAGGAGCCGTCATATCCTTCATGGACGGCGGCACGGTCTATGACAAGGAGCTTGTCCGCCGCGTCATGACGCTCGCAGAGGAAAACGGAATCAAAGCGCAGCTCAAGAATCTTGCCGTCGGCGGTAACGACGCTCAGGCATATCAGAAGGTTCCCTGCGCGGCAAAAGTACTTGCCGTCTCCGCTCCCGCACGCTACATACATTCCCCCGCAGCAACCGCAAAAATCAGCGATCTGGAGGACATAAGAGCGCTTTTGCTCTTCCTCGCCAATAACGAAATCAATATCGGAGGTCAGACAAATGCTTAACCTGATGAAAAAATACACCGCTCCCTTTTCAGTTACCGGAAACGAGCATAAGCTCGCGGAAATCATAAAATCCGACATTGCGCCCTACGTTGACAGCGTAACAGAGGACGCAATGGGCAACCTTATTGCCTTCAAAAAAGGAGAAGACAGCTCGAAGCGCACAATGTTTGCCGCTCACATGGATGAAATCGGATTCGTCGTGACTTACATAGAAGAAAACGGCTTTATCCGTGTCACTCAGGTAGGCGGTATAAATCCCGTCGCGTCTTCATACAGCGAAGTTGTGTTCGAAAACGGTGTCAAGGGTGTCATCGCAATTGAAGGCGGCACCGCATTCGGAGATATTGCAGTAAAGAAAATGTTCGTTGATATCGGTGCAAAAAACAAGAAGGACGCCGAAAAAAAAGTTTCGATCGGTACGTATCTTTCGCTCACACAGCGAATGGTGCATCTTGCAAACAACCGCTGGGCTGCAAAAGCTTTTGACGACAGAGTCGCCTGCGCGGTGCTCGTCAGAGCGGCAATGGAGGCAAAGACCGTAAAGTATGACACTTACTACGTTTTCACCGTTCAGGAAGAGGTCGGCTGCCGCGGCTCCAAAGCGGCTGCAAATGCAATTCAGCCCACCTACGGCATAGCCTGCGACGTAACCGTCGCATACGACTATCCCGGCGCAAGCGGCGGCGCTGTTTCGATCGGAGGCGGCGCGGCGATCAAGGTCAAGGACAGCTCGGTCGTCTGCTCACAGCTCATTGTGAACGGTCTGACAAAGCTCGCCGACGACGCAAAGATTAAATATCAGTATGAGGTACTCACCGCCGGCGGCACGGATACATCCTCCATGCAGGTCGCAGGCGCGGGCTGCTATGCCGGATGTGTTTCAATCCCTCTCCGCTATGTGCATACACCCATTGAAACGCTTGACAAGGCAGACCTTGATGCATGTGTCGCACTGATTCGGGAGTTTATCGAAAAAGCGGTATGATAATCAGTGAAAATATAAGAGCGCTTGCGCGCGAATGCGACAGCGAGCTTGCCGGAATATACGCCCGCATAGACGATATCGCGACGTACAACACCGAAAAGGTGCTTGACGCTTTCCGTGAAGAACGCATTTCGGAGCGTCATTTCTACCCCACGACGGGCTATGGCTATAACGATGACGGCAGAGATGCGGCGGACAGGCTTTTTGCCCGCTGTCTCGGCTGTGAAGCCGGCTTTGTCAGTCATAACATCATATCCGGAACACACGCAATCGCCATCGGACTTTACGCTCTGCTGAAACCTGGCGACACAATGCTTTCGGTCACGGGAACGCCGTATGATACGCTTCAGGGCGTCATCGGAATAAACGGTGAAGAGGATTCCGTCATATCGGGCGGAGTTGCATACAAAGAGATCCCGCTGACCTCCGAAGGGCGGCTCGACATACCTGCGGTGCTTGCCGGACTTGAAAATGACAGAAGCATAAAAATGGTTTATGTTCAGCGCTCCAAGGGCTATGATTCGCGCCGTACGCTGACATCCGCCGAGATCGACGCGCTTTACGATGCAGTAAAATCAGTATCGGACGCCTATGTCTTCATTGACAACAATTACGGCGAATTCACCGCAAAAACGGAGCCGAAGGGCGATCTTCTCGCAGGGTCGCTCATAAAGAACGCGGGCGGCGGCATTGCCGAATGCGGCGGATATATCGTCGGAAGCGAAAAAGCTGTTGCTCTTGCCGCCGGAAGGCTCACGATACCGACCGTGGGCAGAGAAGCCGGAGCATCAATGGGATTGACAAAGCCAATGATAAAAGGACTGTTCTACGCGCCGCATACCGTCGCAAACGCCATGAAAACAGCGCACTTTGCGGCATTGCTGTTTGAAAAGCTGGGCTTCGGCGTCAACCCGTCTCCCTTTGAGCCGCGCGAAGACATAATTCAGGTCATTTCCCTCGGCAACCGCGAAAAACTCATTGCCTTCTGCGGCGGAATACAGTCCGCTTCTCCCATCGATTCGTTTGTCGTGCCGACTCCGGGATATATGCCCGGCTATGAGGACGAAATAATCATGGCTGCCGGCGCATTCACACAAGGCTCATCGATCGAGCTTTCGGCAGACGCGCCGCTCCGTGAACCGTTCCAGGTATACATGCAGGGCGGTCTCACCTTTGAATCCGGCAAGTTGGGAATCATGTCGGCAGCGACCGCAATAACAAAATAGTCTTGTTTAATACGCCTTGACCAGTCATGTCGGGGCGTGTTTTTTTGTAGCATAAACAGTTGACAATAAGACGCCGATGTTCTATAATATATTATATTTTTTGATAATGAAGTGGTATACATATGTCCAAGACTTATATTCCCGAAGGCTATAAAAGCGAACTCAACCTTTACCAGACGCAAACCGCGATCGGGCTCCTGAAGCGCCGTTTTGAAAAGCGTCTTTGCCTTGCCCTCAACCTCAAACGCGTTTCTGCGCCTCTGTTTGTCAATCCCGAAACCGGACTCAACGATGACCTCAACGGTATCGAACGTCCCGTGCGCTTTGATATAAAGGAGGACGGGTGTGAAGCGGTTGTCGTTCACTCGCTCGCGAAATGGAAGCGCATGGCGCTTTATAAATACGGTTTCCCTGTCGGCGAAGGACTGTATACCGACATGAACGCGATACGCCGCGACGAAGACATGGACAACCTCCATTCCATTTACGTTGACCAGTGGGACTGGGAAAAGGTCATAAGCCCGGAAATGCGTAACGTCGAATATCTGAAGCAGACCGTGCGCGACATCGTAAAAGCAATATGCGGCACACTTGACGACCTCAAAGCGGAATTCCCGACACTGACGACAGAGCTTTCACCGGACGTGACCTTTGTGACAACGCAGGAACTTGAGGATACATATCCCGATCTCACGCCAAAGCAGCGCGAGGATGAGATATGCAGAAAATACCGCACCGTATTCATCATGCAAATCGGCGGCAGGCTCCGTTCGGGCATAAAGCATGATGGAAGAGCTCCGGATTATGACGACTGGACCCTGAACGGTGACATCATGTTCTGGAATGATGTCCTCGGCAGAGCCTTTGAAGTTTCCTCGATGGGAATCCGTGTTGATCCCGATTCTCTTGACAGACAGCTCACGGAAGCAGGCTGTGATGACAGACGCAAAATGGAATTCCACCGCATGCTCCTTGAAGGCAGGTTGCCGCTCACGATAGGCGGCGGTATAGGTCAGTCGCGTCTTTCGATGCTCCTGCTTTCAAAATGTCATATTGGCGAGGTCCAGGTCTCTCACTGGGATGACAAAACACTCCGTACATGTGCCGCAAACGGCATTGATATTCTCTGATAATACGCTTTTTCACAGTATATTTTTGAAAGGACGCGCAAGATGACAAGAATCGAATCGATCTTCGGCAGTATGGTATTTTCGGATAAGGTAATGCGTGAGCGCCTGCCAGAGGAAGCATACAAAAGCCTCAGAAAGACCATCGAAAACGGAAAGACCCTTGACCTTTCGCTCGCAAATACCATTGCGGCTGTCATGAAGGACTGGGCGGTCGAAAAGGGAGCCACCCATTTCACTCACTGGTTCCAGCCCATGACCGGTATCACCGCCGAAAAGCATGATTCGTTCATTTCCCCGCAAAAGGACGGCACGATAATGCTGAAATTTTCGGGCAAGGAGCTTATAAAGGGTGAATCCGACGCGTCATCATTCCCTTCGGGAGGTCTCCGTGCCTCATTTGAAGCACGCGGATACACAGCGTGGGACCCCACCTCATACGCATTCATAAAAGAAAATACTCTCTGCATCCCCACCGTTTTCTGTGCATATAACGGTGAGGCGCTCGACAAGAAAACACCGCTCATGCGCTCAACCGCTCTTGTGTCTGCTCAGGCGAAGCGGGTTCTGAAGCTGTTCGGAATCGAAACCAAAAGTGTTGTTCCCACGATCGGCTCGGAACAGGAATATTTCCTTATCGACAAAACCTGTTTCGATCGCCGTGAAGATCTTGTATATACCGGCAGGACTCTTTTCGGCGCACGTCCTCCGAAGGGACAGGAGTTGAGCGATCATTATTACGGCGCAATCAAGCCGCGTGTCAAAGCGTTCATGGCGGAGCTTGACGACGAGCTCTGGAAGCTCGGAGTTTATGCCAATACCGAGCATAACGAAGTGGCTCCCGCACAGCACGAACTTGCGCCGATATACACAAGCGTCAACATCGCAACCGACCAGAACCAGCTCACAATGGAGTGCATGAAGCGCATTGCAGAGCGTCACGGTCTTGTCTGTCTGCTTCACGAAAAGCCCTTCGCGGGCGTTAACGGTTCGGGCAAGCATATAAACTGGTCGCTCCAGACAGCGGAAGGGTCAAATCTTTTCAACCCCGGAAAGTCTCCGTCGGAAAACGCCGTATTTCTGCTTTTCCTCTGCGCCGTGATACGCGCCGTTGACAGCTATGCGGATATACTCCGCATTTCCGCCGCGACCGCCGGAAACGATCACCGTCTCGGCGGCAGTGAGGCTCCGCCTGCGGTGTTCTCGGTATCCGTCGGCGACGACCTCTATGAAATCCTCAGTGCGATTGAAGAAAACCGCCCATGCAACAACAAAAACGCAGGCGAGCTTGAAATAGGCGTCGATTCACTGCCGCACTTCCCGCGCGACACCACCGACCGCAACCGCACCTCCCCGTTCGCCTTCACCGGAAACAAATTCGAATTCCGTATGGTCGGCTCCTCGCAGTCAACGGCAGGTCCCGTCACAATGCTGAACACCGCTGTCGGCGACACTCTTTCCGATTTTGCGGATGTACTCGAAAACGCCCCCGATTTCAATGAGGCACTCAATCTCCTCATCCGCAAAACGATAAAGGAGCATAAAAAGATTCTGTTCAACGGCAATAACTATACAGACGAATGGATTGCCGAAGCGAAAAAACGAGGGCTTGTCAATTTCACCTCCACACCCGAAGCGCTCCCTCATTTTACCGACAAAAAGAATTCCGCTCTGTTTGCAAAATGGGGCATATATTCCGAAAGCGAGCTGAAAAGCCGCGTTGAAATACTCCAGGAAAACTACATCAAAACTCTTTCGATCGAAGCGCTTACAATGATGGACATGGCAAAACGCGATGTCGTCCCCGCACTGATACGCTTCTCCGGCGATGTTTCGGCATCCGCCCTTTCGAAAAAAACAGTGTGCGCCGATGCTGACATCACAATTGAAGAAGATATCATAAAAGAGCTTTCCCTTATAACAAAACGTATATACGAATCCGTCGCTCGTCTTGACAGAGAGCTTGCGCGGGCAAACGCAATAGGCGACATAACGAAGCGTTCAATTGATTACCGAAACCGTGTTTTCTCCGAAATGGAAGCGCTCCGTGCCTTCGTCGACAAAGCCGAAACGATCGTCGCAAAGACCTATTGGCCCTACCCCTCATACGGTGAAATTCTTTACAGCGTCTGATCGGACCTAAAACAACACATATAAAAACAAGCAGCGCTTCTGACGTTCACTCCGTCGGAAACGCTGCTTTTGTATTGACATTAAGGAACCACACGGATTTACTCAACCGTTCTTTTCTTTGCGGGCAGAAGCGGCATCGGTGATTCCTTCGCCGATTATGTATGCGATCATCGTCGCCGCAGCAGTAACGACTGCAACGATCTGCTCCGCCCTGATGTCGCTGACACCAAATGCGGCGCATATCGCGGGCGTACTCGTCATGCCTCACGAGATGACCACGGCTTTGCTGACACTGTCGTTTCCGAAAAGCCGACGGTATATTATTCCTACCGCGACGACAGGAACGACCGTTATAATCGCACCGTAAATAACCCATACGGGCGAAAAAGCTGCTACGGCTTGCGCCCCCGCCGGCACGCCCGTGCCGACAAAAAACAGCATCAGTCCGATTCCTCTGAGCAGTTTACTGCACTTTTGCGGCAAAGCACGCTTTCCGCCATAGTATCCGAACACAGCCGACACTGTAAGCGTTCCGGCAGTCCACCGATCGGCACTCCGGAAAACGGCAGCGGTATCTTCCCCACCGCACTGCCGGCGGCAACGATAACACACACCGGCGAATGATGTAAAAAAGTCGTATATCACCTCCATGAACCACCTCATCAGTCGAACATAAGTGCAATCACCGTAGTGATCAGAGCACCGCAGATTGACGAAATGAGTGCCGTCACTATCTGATGAAGCCGCTTACTCGGCTGTGCCTCCATCTCATCCAGCTTGCGCTCGTGGCGCTCAAGATGCAAATTTGTGTGCTTGATCTCATTTGTAAGAACACAAAGCGTTTCATTCATCGTACGTATCTCATTCTGAACCGCTTTAAGTCCTGCCATTTCGTGCTCAAGCTCGTCGATACGTCTTTCGTGCTTTTCAAGCACAATCTCGATTTCCATATTTTTTCACCTTCCATTCAAAAGCTTGTCCGGGACGCGCGCTTTCCCAAACTGCAGCTGCATTATAGCTCACAAAGAGGACAGACGGTGTCCTCTTTGTAAAAAATACCGTCATTTGTTTCGAATCAGTTGATACACAAAAACCCGCCAAAAAATATTCATTCATATTTCTTCAAAAAAACATCGGAATCTATTGCAAAAAGTCGAGATTTATGGTATAATTGCAAACAGTATAGCGAACTGCTCCACACATTCGGAACATTCGCTATCGCAATTATCGGCTGAAAAAGGACACCCCATGATTTTTGAAGCCGGAATGCGCTTCAAACGCATTCCCTCCGCCATATGTTGAGCCAATGTGGGACGGTTTCCCGCAAAACATCCTCCACAGATGTTCCGGAAAAAGACTGCAGTAATGCGGTCTTTTTCTCTTTTCCGGCATAAGCGGCGCGCAGACAACAGTGCAATAAATATTTTATTCGCTCACAATCCGCCAATCAACAACAATAAATGGTATACAAAACGTTTTCAAGCAATATTTTTCATATTCTGGCGCAATGGTGTTGACAGCATCAGCAAATTATGCTATTATCATGCCTGTGTCTGCACAGCGCTATTGTTATTTTGTTACAACGTTCTGCGTTCCCAACTGCCTCACCTCCCTTATGTCAATGGCAGTTTATCAGCTAAAGCGGACAGAGCCTGTCCGCTTTAAAAATAAAAACCTCAATTTTTTCGGAAACTGACGGCATGGAGGAGCGTAATATTAACCCGCGGCTTACGATTTTGTGCGATGCAGGGAGCGGAGGATCGAATGAATACGCGGATATTTCGAGATTATGCGGTGTGCGCAGCGCCAAAAAACGGCGACGCGGGCGATGTATGTTTGGATTTTGTCACTCAATTGACTCTTTTTAACGCATTATCCGACAATATATAACGTCATTAGGCATGAATTTCCGGATAAGAAAAACACAACAAAAAACAGAGTCTGTTAAAACTCTGCCAATAAAAACACCCGAAAGCATAATCCTTTCGGGCAAAAAATCACCTCTGCAAACCGGACAGCTTCTATCCGTTACAGAGGTGGTTTTACTATTAATACGGGACGTATTCTCGCGAGCCATGCATACACTGCCGCATGATTCAAATAGTACGCAGTATTTTTTCTGCTATTTTACGTCTGAAATCGCTTTTTTGATTTCCTCGGATGTCAGACGTTCCTTGGCAAATTTGTAGGTACAATCGTAAATGAGTCTCCAGTTGGGATTATCCGAAACGCAGGCGGAACGGAATGCTCCGCTCTCATAATACATCTTTACGGTGTTCATGTATCCCTCTTCGACACCGACATCGAGATATTCCAGATATTTGGTGATCATCTCGGGTGTCTGCTCCCAATGAACCTCAAGTTCAACGCAAAGCCCCAGCTTCTTTGCCGCTTCGGCGTTGTAATAAAGCCTTTCTCTCTTTGAATTTGCATTGAAAACATAGTTGGGCTGCATGCAGGCGATATCAAAGCCGTACGACTTCCAGTCCGCAAAGCCCGCCGCAGTGTAATAAGGGATCCAGAAAAGACACAGTCCCTTTGAATGGATGTAATCGGCGGCAAAACAGATTATCTCGCGGTTTGCTTCAGTGACCGATTCTTCAAACCAATAGAAGCCGCCAAGCTCGGTATTTGCATAATTGCCTTCACGGTAGCGGCGCATCTGCTCGTCAATCATCCATTTGACGGCTTTTTTCATATCATCGATCCTGGCAAAGTCAAGGTTTCCGTTGCCGTCTATGTCACCGAAGTCGTGTATTTCGGGACGCGGGTACATTATCGTAAAGAATACCTTGCTCTTGTAATTTTCAATTCCGAGTTCTTTTCCTATCTCGCCTGTAACCTTGTTCAGTGCATCAATGTTATAGCCCTCTCTGAACTGGCAGTCAACGTAATATTTCCAGCCCTCAAAGCGCTTTGAGTCCTCACCGAATTCGAATCGGGTATACGGCAGGAAAAGGAACGAATCAAAGAAGGTATCCTCAAGCTTTCCGTCCTTGTCGTAGTAGCCGACGATCTTTTTGAATTCATCGGCAGTTACATAGTTGTTCCGATCGTTTACATCCGGCATGCAGTGATAGACCAGAAGCACGTTATGGGCATTTTTTATGCTGTCATATGTCGGATATCCGGCAATATGTTCCGCTTCGTCGGGGACCTGAACGATTTCTTTTGCATTTTCAAGGCTCTTTGTGCCGTAAAGCTCAAACTGCTCGCAGTACACATGCAGCTCCAGCTTGAATTCGACTTTGAAATATCTGATGATGTAGCGATCACCGAAATCAACTGTCATGACAGCCCTGTCGGTGTCCCACTTCGGCTTTTCGGGTCTTGAAGCCGCAAGCTTCTGCCAGCCTTTTCCGTCGACACTGCCGTAAACGCTGATGAAATCCGGAAGTCCGCAGCCGGTCTCCTTCTCATAAAGTATGCTTATGCTCCATGAATCGACTGCCGAAAGGTGACCAAGATCGAATATGACCATGCGCTTTGCACCGCCCGTAAAACGGTTCCACGCCGGGTCGACGAACGTATATGCTTTGGCGAAATTGCCGTCATTGACCTTTCCTTCGGAGGCAAGAGTATTGAAATGAGCGCAGTCAAAGCCGCCGTCTATCGGCATTTCGGGGATTATATCATACGGTACGCCGCGAAGAAGATTCTGACGTATGTTGAAATCGGAGTCTTCGCTGCTCCAATAGGACGGTTTGTCGGTAAAGACGATGCGGGGGGACTCGTAATATTTATCGGGCATAATGGTTTCTCCGTACTTTTTTCTTTTTGCATAATTATAAACGAGCTGAAACGCTTTGTCAAGACAAAACCGGATTTTCACCGGAAAAACGCCGGACGAATTCCAATGAAGGCGGAGTTATAATGAGAGTGTAAGGCAACGAAACAAAGATAAATTCAATGTGAAAGCGAGGTGGAACGAAAGTGCGAAATGAAGAAAATCACGCTTAGGCAGAAAATCCGCGACTACTTCAATATTTACCTGCCCGAAAACGAGGGTGAGGTCGCAGACATCGAATCCTTTGCCGTTTATCTCGGCATAACGCGGGATGAGCTGACAGCGCTTGAAATGTCTGAGGAATGCGGACGCGAGGTTGCGCTTGCAAAGTCAAGAATTGCGGCAATAAAGAAGCAGCTTGCATTCAGAGGTAAGATACCCGCAGCGGTTTTGTCCTTTGATTTCAAGAACAATCACGGTTATCGCGACAGAGCGGAGCCGGAGCCTCAGGTCACTTCAAATACCCTGATATTGCAGGGAGAAGCGGAAAAATGGAGCGAATAATCATGACGAAACGGAGGTGAACGACACGGAACACATTTGCAGACTTGAGCCGAATCCGAAACAGACGCAGTTTTTTGAATCAAAAGCCAAGTATACCGCCTACGGCGGTGCACGAGGCGGCGGTAAAAGCTGGGCTATGAGGACTAAGCTGATATTGCTTGCGATACGCTACCCGGGAATAAATATATTACTTCTGAGACGCACCCTGGGAGAGCTGAGGGAAAACCACATTTTACCCATGAGACAGCTGCTTGACGGCTTTGCGGAATACAGGGAATCCGGACGTGAATTCCTTTTTCCGAACGGTGCGAGAATCAGGCTGGGATATTGCGACGCGGAAAACGATGTTTTGCAGTATCAGGGGCAGTCCTATGATGTAATCGGACTGGAGGAAGCGACGCATTTCACCTATTTTCAGTTTCAATGCCTTACGGAATGCAACCGCTCCTCCGGCATGATGAAATGCGCTTTCAGACCGAGAATGTATCTGACCTGCAACCCGGGCGGAGTGGGAAATGACTGGGTAAAGCGGCTTTTTGTAGACAGGATATACCGCGGAAGCGAGGACCCGGAAAACTACGTTTTCATAAAAAGCCTTGTCTATGACAACGCATTCCTTATGAAAAACGATCCGGATTACGTAAAAACGCTTGAGGCATTGCCGGAAATACGACGCAGGGCGATGCTTTACGGCGACTGGAACGCTTTTGAGGGAGCATTCTTTCCTGAATTTGACGAGGAAAGGCACGTCACCGCCGGATTCGACATACCGTCTGACTGGCTGCGTTTCCGTGCATTGGATTACGGGCTTGACATGACGGCGTGTCTCTGGATGGCGCTTTCTCACGAAAAAAACGTATATGTTTACAGAGAGCTTTATCAAAGCGGGCTTATCCTTTCGGAGGCGGCGAAAAAAATACTGTCGCTGACGCCGAAGGACGAGAAAATACGTTACACCGTCGCAAGCCCGGACCTTTGGAGCAGACGGCAGGACAGCGGCAGAAGCGGCTTTGACATCATGTGCGAGGCGGGGCTCAGAGGGCTTCGGAAAGCAGACAACTCACGGATAGCGGGCTGGCGGGTCGTGAGGGAGTACTTAAACGGCAGCGAGCCTTCCAAGCCGGGGCTTATCATTTTCAGATGCTGTGAAAATCTGCTGCGTACCCTGCCGCAACTCAGGTTCGACGAACATATAAGAGAAGACGCGGCGTCCGAGCCGCACGAGCTGACGCATGCGCCGGAAGCGCTGAGGTACGGTCTTATGTCGCGTACGCCGAAAACGGAAATCAAGCCCGGGCGTTTCACCTCCAAGGTATGGTCATTTGAAAGACTGCGTGAGGAGGACGGATATCACCAATTCATCAATTATTAACGGGAGGAAAATGTGAAACAAAAGGAACAGTACACCGAGGAGTGGGAGCTTTATGAAAAAGGAAAGGAATACAATTATTCTCTTGATCTTTACAACAAAGTCGCTTCAAACGAACGCTTCTACCGCGGTGACCAGTGGGAGGGCATCAATTCAAACGGACTGCCCAAGCCCACATTCAATATTTTCAAGCGCATTATCAACTATTACACGTCCAACCTGCTTTCAAGCTCGGTGAGTATGCGGTTCAGCTATGCGTCTCCGTTCGGAAGCGGAAACGCCATAAGTGCGGACGAGGCGGCGGCATATGCGGAGCTGCTGAACGGTATCTGCCGGACACGGTGGGAGAAGCTGAAAATGGACAGCCTGCTCCTTGACGCGCTGACCGACGGGGCAATATCGGGCGACGCAATTGCATACACCTACTGGGACAAGTCGGTACGGACCGGGCAGCCGTATTCGGGCGATTTCCGCACGGTGCTTGTTGACAACACAAATGTGTTTTTCGGCGACCCGAACATGCGCGACCCGCAAAAGCAGCCATACATCCTCATTTCGATGCGGGAAAACGTTTCCGAGCTTCAGAAAGCAGCAAGAAAAGCGGGATTGTCAGAGGATGTCGTCCGGAAAATCGTACCGGATTCCGACAACACGACGCAAAGCGGCGACATGGCGAAAAAAGAGATCGAAAGCACCAAATGCATTTCACTTATCCGGCTCTGGAAGGATGAAAACGGGCATGTGCTTTTCAGAAAATCGGTGCGGAGCGCAGTGCTGACCGATACGACGGACACGGGGCTTACGCTTTATCCGATATGCGTTTTCAACTGGACAAAGGTCAAGAATTCCTGGCACGGCGAGGCGGTGGCTACCGGACTTATCGAAAATCAGATATTTCTGAACAAGGGCTTTGCCATGGTAATGAAGCACATGATGGACACGGCGTTTTCCAAGGTCATCTATGACGGTACGCTTATCGACGAGTGGTCAAACAAGGTCGGAGAGGCGATACGCGTGGACGGTCCGGTCGGAGATGTTGCAAGGATCATATCGCCCGGAGCCATGCAGTCGGGCATGCTGGACGTTTTGCAGCTTGCGCTGACCAATACAAAGGAATGCCTCGGTGCTACGGACGCGGCGCTCGGCGATGTGAAGCCCACGAACACATCCGCAATACTTGCTTTGCAGCAGGCGGCAACACTTCCGCTCGAAAACATCAAACGGCAGTTTTATCAGTTTGTTGAGGACATCGGCACGGTATGGCTGGATTTCATCTTTGCCTATTACAGCGACGACCGACTTGTATACATCCCCGAAGGCGACGGTGGCAGATATACGGCGCTGAAGCTCGGAAAGGCGCGGAATGCGCTTTTTGACTGTCGTATCGATGTGGGCGCCGTCAATTACTGGTCGGAAATTTCATGTCTCAGTACGCTGGACAACCTGCTGACAAACGGCTATATCAGTACGCTTCAGTATCTTGAACGCGTACCGGACAACCTTATACCCAAGAAAAAAGCCCTGATGGAGGAGATCAGACTTCAGCAGGAGCAGAAAGGACAGACAAATGACACAGAAGCAGATATATGACGCGGTATGCGATCTGGCGGACGACGAAAGCGTTTCGCCGGAGGAATATATACTTGCGCTCATAAAGAAAAGAAATGACAGCGTTCTCGAAGGCACGGACGGACTTCCGGAGGAGATCAGAACCAGACTCGCGGGCGCCGAAAACGCACGCAGAGAGGCGCGCGAGATCAAAAGGCGCGACCGGGAGGAGCAGGCGATGAAAAGCGACATTGAGCAGTTCCGCGAATATTTCCCGGGCGTCAGCGCCGATATGATACCGGCAGAGGTGTGGAACGAAGCCGCAGGCGGTATTCCGCTGGCTTATGCCTATGCTCTTTATATCAGGGTTAAAGCCGAAAACGACGATAAAGCCGCCGAAATCAACCGATACAACGGGGAAAGGTCGCTCCCGGTCGGTAACGATGAATCGGAAGCACCGTATTCCAAAGAAGATGTTGAGGGAATGACACCTTCGGCGGTCAGAAAGAATTATAAAAAGATACTGAATTCCATCAAGAGCTGGAAATTCTGAGGAGGATAAAATCGTGAGTAACTACAACAGCATTGAAAAAATCATTTCCGCGGAGATTCTCCGCACAAACGAGGACAACCTCATCGCAAACAAAATATGCAACACAAATTTTGCCGGTGAAATCAAAAATGCCGGCGACAGCGTCGTGTTCGTAGGCATGAACGAGCCTACCGTTTCCAATTACACCGGTACGCTGAGCTATGACACCACGCAGGACAGCGCTGTCACGCTCGACATAAACCAGGACAAGGTTTTCGCCTTCAAAATCAAGAATCTTGAAGAGCTGAGAAGCAGTATCGGGCTCCGAGACAGTCAGACGAAACGTGCATCGTACAACCTCAAAAAGGAAGTCGATACATACGTACTCGGTCTTTGGAGAGATGCGGCAAATCAGATGGATCCGGTTGACGCCACTCCGGCAAACGCGCTGTCGATCATCGCGCAGCTCAAGGAAAAGCTTGAGGAGGCGAACGTTCCCGACGGTCAAAGCTGGATCGTCATTCCGCCTTTCCTTAAGGCTCAGCTCGTTATTGCGGGAGTCAAATTTCAGATCAACAACGGCATCAACGGTACCGGCATGATCGGATACACGAACGAGCTTGGGTGTGACCTGTTTGTTTCAAATCAGCTTGCCGCAAGCGGCGGCAAGACCGTTTGCCTTGCAGGCTCTTATTCCGCTATCGCTTACGCGGAGCAGGTTCTCGAAACTCAGGTCATTGACAGACTTGAAAATTCGTTCGACACCGCCATCAGAGGCAGGATCGTATTCGGCGCAAAGGTTATCAAGCCGAACGAGCTTGTTGCCTGCCCTGTCGGCAACGGCGGTTACAGCATTTAACACGAAATCAACTTAACGGGAGGATTATATTATGGCAACAAAAATCAATGTCACAAGATGTGCAAAAAGAAACGACGCCACAGCCCTCAGCAGTGTGACCTGTAATTCGGCAACCGCAGGCGCGGCGCAGGATTACACTCTCACCTTTGACGGTGCGGATGACCACTCCGGAATTATTGTCCACAACGCAGGTACGAAGGATATCACCGTAAAGCTTTCGGATGCCGACGGTTGCGGTGCGGTCAAAAACAAGGCTCTCAACGTTTACAGCGGGTCGTATGTACTCATTCCGATCGAAAGCGGCAGATGCGCAAAAAACGGCATCGTCACGCTGACCGTAACGCCCGAATCTGGCGCGACTCTTTCTGCCTGCCAAGTCACGGTCATGGGCTTTGTCACCGGTATCGTCACTAAGTGAGACTGCAATGACGGGACGCGAACTTTATGCAGCAGCGCTCGACATCGCGGGGATCAGGCTGAAAAGCGGCGGCATTCCCGCCACGGCAGACGACCTTTCGGCACGCTCTGTTTCACTCATCAACATTCTTATCGCCGAAAACAGCTTTCTGAACGGTTTGCTTGACCCGGGCGCTGCGGCGCCGGTGCTTATATCGTCGCTTGACGACACTGTGTCGCTTGATGCAAAGCTACTTGGTTCCGCGCTTCCATACGGACTGTGTGCACTGCTTATGCTGCCAGACGATCCGGATGAGGCGGCATTGCTTCATAACAGATACGTTCAGGCGATCGTCAGGATCAAAAGCGAACTTCCCGCAAAGCGGCAGGATATCACGGAGGTTTACGGTCGGACATGAGAAAAAATCACACGATAATCACACGATTCGGAGGACTGAATCAAAGTGCGTATTCGGGAGATGACACGGTTTACAGCCCCGATATGCTGAATTTCCGCATTACGGACAGATATGAGCTTGAAAAGCGCGACGGTTTCGAAACCGTCGCGCAGTCCACCGCACCGGTACGCGCAATGTGGTGCGGTGAGATCGCTTCCGTCAGACAGCTTATTTACGTTTCGGCGGGACAGGTCGTGAGCTACGGACTTTCGGACGGCAGTTCTACGGTAATCGGCAGCATCGCGGACGGTGTCACGAATATTTTCGGGTTCGGCGGCTTGGTTTACATTCAAAACGGCGTTGACTATTACCGCTATGACGGCAGTACGCTTGAGTCGGTTGAAGGATATATTCCGATTGTCGCAATCTCCACGCCGCCTGCGGGCGGCGGTGTGCCGTATGAAACGGTAAACATGCTGACTGCAAAGCGGAGACAGCTTTTTTCAAGCGATTTTACCGCAAAGGTTTATGTACTTGCCGAAAAGGAGCTTGACAGCATCGTCAGCGTCAAAGTCAACGGTGCTCTCACAAATCAGTATGACGAAGACCTCGAAGCGGGAACGGTTGAGTTCTTCGCGCCGCCGGCTGCGGGTCTCAACAATGTCGAAATCACATACAGCAAAAGTCATTCACTCAGGCAGAGGATCACAGGAAGCAGTCATTCCATGCTGTTCGGCAGCAATGCGGACACGCGGATTTTTATGTGGGGGAATCCGGGGTTCCGGGCGTATCGTTTTCATTCGGAGCTTGCAGACGGCGTTCCCAGCGCGGAATACTTCCCTGAGCTGAATTATACGGTCATAGGCGCGTCGGAAATCACCGACATCGTTCAGCAATATGACAGGCAACTTATTTTTACGCCAGATTCGGCGTATTACAGCTACTGCGATGTGCGTACCGACAGCGCGGGAAAGGTTTTTTCATCGTTTCCCGTGTTTTCGCTGAATTCGTCGAAGGGCAACCTTGTTACGGCATCCGGTTGTGCTGTCAACGGCAAGCCCGTCACTATGTGCCGCGACGGTATCAACATATGGGAATCGACTGCGATAGAAAACGAAAAGAACGCCGTCTGCTTCTCTGCGCCGATCGCCGACGTCATACGCGGGGTGCAGGCGGCGGGAGAATGGAGCAAATGCAGGCTGTTCGATTTTCAGACGGCAAGCGAGCTTTATTTCGCTTACGGCGCGGTGATGTATATTTTTAATTACCGGCTGGGTGTGTGGTATGCATATGACGGAGTGGAGGCGCTGTTGTTTTGCGACTGCTACGGCGAGCTTTATATTGCGGGAAATGACAACAGCATTTACCGATACGGCTCCGGATCGAAAGCGCATACGGCATACTGGACTTCGGAGTGCATGACGCTTTCGCAGCCGCTTTCACGCAAGGACATCGGAAGCGTCGTGCTTACGGCAGTCGTGCGAAACGACACGGAGGTCACGCTTGAATGCCGCGACGGCGAAGAACGGTCGGGTATGGCGGTGTCGCAGACATTTTCGCCTTCATATTCCGGAGTCAGGTATGTTGCGGCGCGACAGCTGCGTATCTCCATGCGGCGTGTTCACTCACTGAAGCTCAGGGTAAGCTGCGGAAGCGGCAAGGCGCTGACGCTGAAAAGCATCGGCATCATTTCAACAAAGAAAGGAGAAGCCGAATATGGCATATGAAGAACTTATCAGGAAAGCGAAGGAGTATCTTGCGCCCGAAAGCGGCGAATTCGAAAGCTATTACAGAAAAGCGGCGGAAAATCTCAGAGCAGATTACAACAGCTCGCTCGCGGAGCTGAAAAAGCAGTACGGCAAAGACAAAAACGCCGCCGCGGCTCAGTCGATGCAGAATCTGCGAAACATGAATCAGTACCTCGCGGCGCGTGGTCTTTCAAGAAGCGGCGAAGGAGTTCAGGAGCAGCTTAACGCAAATATTTCGCTTGCGAATACACTCTCGGAGCTTGCGGACAGCAATTCAAGGCAGATGGCTGAACTTGCGAAAAGTAGAAATTCGGGTCTGCTTGCGCTTGAAGAAAAGCGCATTGACCGAAAGGACGCGAACGAAAAGTGGCTCACCGAGCGTGCGTTCGAAGTTGCCAAGGCGGAGAACGCAAAGGCGGAACGCGAGGAGGACATTGCGCGGGAGGCACAGCAGATCGCGGACGAACGTGCATATCAGGATGCGGTGCGCCGTGAAAAGTACGCATACCAAACGTCAACGCGGGAGGCAGAGCAGGCTTTCAAGCAGAGAAGCACGGCAGAGGCGCGCGAATACGAGCTGATGAAGATCGCCTCGCAACGCGAATACGAGGATGCAGTGAGAAAATACGAACGTGAGCTTGAAGCGGAGATACGTGCCGAAAAAGCAAAAACAGACGCCGAAAAAGCCGCTAAAGATCAGGAATACAAGATGGAGTATTATTTGCGGCAGCAAGCGGACAAAGAGCGTCTGCTTGACGAAGAGCGCGAGTACGAGGAACGTATCAAGGCAAGCGACAGAAAATACAATGAGGCTCAGAAGCAGGCAGAGCGCGAATACAGCGCCGCTCAGAAGGCGAAAGAGCAGTCAGATGAAAAGCGTCGGATCGCCGAAGAACGCGCATACAAGGAGAAGCTTGCGGAAGCGGAAAGAGCGGAAAAGGAAAAGCAGGCAAGACAGGCGCAGCAGGATAAGCTGGAGCTTTACAGATTGCAGCAAGCCGACAAGGAACGTCTCATTGCCGAAGAACGGGCATATAATCAAAGTAAGAAAAACGGTGCAGGGACAACCGGAGACGGAAAGGCGAAAGACGACAAGCGGAAAGATGCCGCTTCCCTTTCTTCAAGCGAAAAAAGCTATGTGAACAGTACGGCGAGATCTATACTTTCGGCGGCAACGGAGGGCGGAAAAAGATTCACCACGCTGAAGGAACGCGGCGCCGCGTATGAGCTGCTTTCGGAGCTTGAAAAGCAGGAAACGGGAGCGGAATACGTTGACGCCGTGCGAAACAGCCTTATTGCGGCGGGATACAAAGAGCCTACCGCAGATGAGCGCAGAGTGCTTTCGGTTGCGGAAGGCGCTAAGGAGGCTTACAACGACGCGTACCGAAAAACAGTTGATAGGCTTGCGGAGGAAAGCATAAACAGTATTGCCGCCAAACCGCTTGCAGCCGGGAACGCCGCCGACGCTCAGCTTGAATATATCTTCACTCATACGGGAGATACACAGGCATTTTACGAAACCTGCGACATACTTTCCATAAGCCGCGACGCCGCTTTCAGATATCTGCAAAAGAAAAACGCCGCTGAAAACAGCGGCGGAAGCGGCATGAAAAAAGCATATCAGAATATACTGAAGGATTAGGAGAATTTTTATGGATCTCAACGAATATATTTCGCCGTCGCTGGCGGCACTCGTGCCCATACTCTATATATGCGGCATTGCCATCAAAAAGAGCAGTATCGCTGACTACAAGATTCCGTTCATTCTCGGAGGTATCGGTATCGTACTGGCAAACATATGGTTGTTTGCCGCAGACATTCCGTCAGGTTGGCAGGATGCGCTCACAAAGTTGCTGTCCGGCACAATGCAGGGCATAATCTGCGCCGCTTGCAGTGTTTACACCAAAAACATCGTCAAGCAATACGGAAAAAGAACAGACGGCGGAAAGGACAGGAATGGCGGAGATGCTTAGACTCATACGCGGATGTATTGCGCTTGTTATAGGCTATATCTACGAAATATAGCCTATGGACTACATCATTGAAGCAATTGTTATTGCCGCATCGTCCACAGGAGTTTTCGGCGCGATAATTGCCGCGCTGCTTTCAAAGGCGTTCCGGAAAGCAAAAGAGGACGCGGACAACAGGAGAAACGAGCGTTATGAAGGAGAACTTCTGAGAAGCGAATACGAAGAGCTGTCCGCAGAGCTTCTGCTCTCGCTTGCAAGGTATCAGCACGGCTGTACCGACGAAGCCGCTTTGAGAGAAGCGGAGGAACGTTTCACAGAGCTGATGGAAAAGCGCAGGCGGCGCAACCGCGAACAGCTTTTCAGACACATTGTCGTGTAGTGTAGCTCCCTTCAAGACCGATGAAAGCTGACATACTCTTTTCCCAAAAAGCAGGAGTCATGGCATCCTTACAAAACGGAAAACCGCAAAGCATCGATTCGTCATCGGTGCTTTGCGGTATTCTTTCAGATAAGAAGCATTCTGTCGTTGCTCAGAGATCTTCCGGATACTTCACGGAAGCCGTCAAGAAGATCCTGTACTGTCAGTGAGCTTCTCTTTTCCCCCGAAACATCCATCACGATCCTGCCGCGGTCCATCATCACGGTGCGGTTGCCAAGTTCAATGGCAGACTGCATATTATGGGTTATCATAAGGCAGGTTATGCGGTTTTCGGCGACGATACGTGTCGTCAGCTCAAGCACCTTTTCTGCCGTTCCCGGGTCAAGAGCGGCAGTATGTTCATCGAGAAGCAACAGCTTCGGTGTGTTGAGTGTCGCCATCATGAGAGTAAGTGCCTGGCGCTGTCCGCCGGAAAGAAGTCCGACAGGCTGGCTCATACGGTCCTCAAGTCCCATATTCAGGAGTGCGACACGCTCGCGGAAACGTTTTTTGTCGGCTTTGGAAAGGAAGCTGAGCCATCCTCCGCTTCCCGCCGCAAGTGCAAGGTTTTCTTCAACGGTCATACCGGGTGCACTTCCGCGCATCGGGTCCTGAAACAAACGCCCGATCTGCTTTGCACGTTTATACTCCGGTTCAAGCGTTATGTCGCTGCCGTCGAGGAATATTTCGCCGGAGTCAACCGTGAAGTCACCTGCTATCGCTCCGAAAAGAGTTGACTTCCCTGCGCCGTTTGCGCCGATAATCGTTATGAAATCTTCTTTGTTCACCTTGAAAGAAAGATTGTCAAGAGCGGTTTTGGAATCAACCGTCCCGGGGTTGAAGGTCTTTGTTACGCCTTTGAATTCAAGCATTGGTGCTGCTCCTTCCGAAACGCTTTTTCAGCCTTCGTACCGCAAGCGGGAGCTGCTTTTTAAGGTACGGGAGAGAGATCGCGATGACAACTATCACGGATGAAACGAATTTCAGCATAAACGCCGGCATATGGAACCTGAGAGCGACGGTATACACAAGGCGGAAAACAAATGCGCCGAGGACCATACCGACGATGCGGAGAGGTATTTTCCTCTTGCCGAGGAATACGGAGCCGATCAGCAATGATGCCAGCGCAACAGTGACCATACCGGTGCCGATGTCGATATTTACCGATTTCTGCGACTGTGCCAGCAGGCAGCCGGACAATGCGGTGAACGAGTTTGCGATGCAGAGACCGATTATTGTTGTGACAGTGGGATTTATTGACGAGGAACGGACCATGTCGGGGTTATTGCCGGTCGCACGGATCGCAAGTCCGAGACGTGTCTTCAGAAAGAACGCAAGGAACAGTCCCACGAGCAGTACTGCTGCCGCGGCGATTATCAGCCTGTATGTATCGGCAAATGCGGTTTCCTTTAATGCATCGCGTAAAACGGTGAAAACCGTTTCGGTCCTGTTCATATTGAGAAGCGAGGAATTGCCCATAACCGCGATATTGACGGAATAAAGAGCGGTATTCACTATGATGCCCGCAAGCAAGCTGTTCACGCCCATTTTCGTTTGCAGTATTGCGGTGACAAATCCAGAAAGGACGCCTGCCAGCATTGCCGCGGGTATTGAAAGATACGGGTGTCCGGAGATGGCGACTGTCGCGCCTACCGTTGCGCCGAGGGTAAAACAGCCGTCGGTCGAAAGGTCGCATACGTTCAGCATCGAGTAGCTGAGAAAGAGTGCGAGCACGGTGAGCGCACTTATCAGTCCGAGCTCCAACGCCGTTTGCAGCAATGTCAGCATTTTTTGTTACCGTCCTTTTTCAGAATTATTCGAAGTCTTCCGCTGTGGTTATCGTCTGTACCTTTGTGCAGTAGGGAGCGAAGGCTTTTTCGAGATCTTCAAACTTCAGACCGAGCTTTTCGCAGATTTCGGTGTTTACGGTTGCGGTACCGTTGTCAAAGGTACGCACGGAAAGGGTGGCGGGAGCTTTGCCGTCAACAAGGATTTCGGAAACCATATCCGCTGTTGCGACGCCGAGGTTTGCATAGTCAACTCCGTAACCGAGGAACGCGCCGTTCAGGGCAAAGGAATCAGCGCCGGTGAAGTGCGGAAGCTTTGCGTCGGCAAAGATCTCATAAATGGAAAGCTCGGCTTTCATTACGGTGTTGTCGGTGGGAGTGAATACGGCTTCTACGCCGTCGCTTACAAGCGCCTGCGCGGCAAGGCTTATTTCATCAACAGTCGTTCCTGTACGCTCGATCACTTCGATGCCTTTTGATTCAAGGAATTTCTTTGCCGAAGCGATCGGGGTTGTGGAAGCATCCTGACCGATGTCGTAAAGCAGGCCGACTTTTTTGATGTCGGGGTTCTGCGCAAGGATAAGGTTCATTACCGCGTCGGTGTTGAGGTAGTCGGATGTGCCGGTTATATTTGCGCCGGGCGTTTCAAGAGAATCGACAAGCTGTACGCTGACAGGGTCGGAAACAGCAGCGAATACGACGGGAATGTCCTTACCCTCGGTTGCCGCCTGCATTGCCATTGCAACGGGGGTTGCGACACCTATCATAAGATCAACGTCATCGGCAATGAAATTTGCGATTATCTGTGACAGAACATTTGAATCGCCGTTGCAGTTGTCATATCGGATTTCGAAGGTGACTTTCTTTTCGGTACCGATCGCGGCAAGACGTTTTCTGATATTCTCGACTATCTGGTTAAGTGATGCGTCGTCAACATAATTGCAGATGCCGACGGTATAGGTCTTTGACGAAGGTGCCGTGCTGTTTTCGGACTTGCTTGCTTCGTCTGTGCCTCCTGAGCACGATGCAAGTGCGGCGAGAGTGAGGATGAGGGCTATGGTGAGAGCTATTATCTTTTTCATTTTGATGTGTTACCTTTCATGATGATTTTGATTTTGACGGGATTCGCATAGATTTATATATTTTTGATACGGCGCTTCCGCGCCAGTGCTTTGTCATACAGAACATCTTTTTTACCTCCGTTTGCCGGAAAAACAAAAATCCTGCCCCGGCAATAAATAATGCCGGGACAGGAAAAATTCCTGTGGTGCCACCCTGCTTGACGCTGAAAATGCGTCCACTTACACGTACTGACATACGCTGATTTTGTTGACGGAGTTATCCTACTCCGGCGCACATACTTCGGAAAAATCCGTTTCCGTTTGCCCTCAGAAGTCCATTCGGGTCCGTCTTTTTCTGCCGCAATCACACCGCCTGCGGCTCTCTGGAAGAACAGGTTCGAAGCCTACTTACTCTTCATCATCGGTTTGATGCGAGTATTATATCACGTCATTTTTCGTTTGTCAATAGCATTTTTGAATTTTTTCGGATTTTTTCAGAGATAAACCGCTCTGCCGAGTGCGAACGAATACAGTACAGCGCGGCTGACCCTGCGCCCCGTCATCTTTTCAACAGCGCGGCAATAGTAACCTATCTGTGTCCTGTGGCGCGTTTTGAGCAGTTCCTCGCCGTCGTTTTCACGGACCCGGTCGGTTTTGTAATCCACTACGGTATATGTGCCGTCAGGATTTTCGAAAAAGCAGTCTATCACGCCCTGTACAAGAATGTTTTCCTCACCGGTTCCGCCGAGTACGACCGAATCCTCGATCAACGTGAAACGCATTTCACGTTTCAGCATTGGCGAGGTTTTCATTTCTGCGTACAGCGGAGAGCCGAAAAAGCGTTCGATCTCGGCGTAGCGTATCGCTTTTCGGGTGTGTTCGTCGATCAGTCCCGCAGAAAGAAGGCGCATTGCCTCGGCGTACACACCGTTTGTCTCGACATTTTCGAACGAGCAGAACTGCATGAACATATGCGATGCCGTACCCATCTCGGCGGGAGTCGGTTTTCCGCTTTCGGCAAAATCGGGGGCTTTCAGCGTTATACTGCGCGAGACGGTGCGTTCGTATTCGTCGTCCTCAAGAAGTCCGAGACGCAGCTCCGAGACCGCGACCTTGGCGGGGGTTCTTGTTGCTTCGGGATAGTCATAGTCCTTCCAGCTCACCTCTTCGCCGGCGACGCGCTTTTCGGCGGCACGGCGGAAATACTCGGGCGTCGGAAGTGCGTCAGCCATCATAACATCGACATTGAAGCACTTTGACTTGTTACCGTTAAGGGCGTATATCATGCGCTCCATATTGCTGTTTTGCTCGAAGAAGTCCTTGCGCGTCACCTCGTCGGGATCGCCGTTAAAGCAGCCGGTGACGTACAGCTGCTCCTTGGCGCGTGTGAGAGCGACATAGAAGCAGCGAAGCTCCTCACGCAGCATTTCCTTTTTCTCGGAAGCGACAGCCGCAAGCTTTATAAGCGGCTGATATGAGCAGAGTCCGGCGGCGGTCCTGAGATCGCAGTAAACGAAATTATCGGCTCCCACAACGTAAGGCATCCGAAGGTCCTTCACGTTGAATTCGCTGCCTGTGCCGCATACTATGCATATCGGGAATTCAAGCCCTTTTGAGCGGTGAAAGGTCATTATCCTCACGCAGTTTTCATTGCTTCCGCTTCTGCCTTCAACAGAAGTTCCGAGGTTTTTCAGGTATTCGAGAAACGCTCCGAGTCCGCGATATGCGCCCGATTCATATGAGACGGCGAGCTTATACAGCGTCATCAGATTGTTCTTCTTTTCGTCGCCATGGTCAAAACAACTTACCGTTTCGACAAGGCGTGTGTCGGTATACATACGCCATATGAGCTTATGGGAAGGCATTTCAAGCGCCAGTGACGACAGGTGTCCGACAGTCCGGATGAAGACGGAGCATTTTTCAAGAGTATTTATATCGGGACGCTTTCCGCGCGGAGTTTTGCGGCGCAGTCCCGAAATATACGGCGGCGTTATTTTTTTATCTGCGGTATAGCGCCTGTGATGCGTTTTGCGGTCGTATTCGTTCGCGCAGGCGGAAACGGCGGAGTAAAACGACAGTTCGGGGCGGAAAAGACGCGTCAGACGAAGTTCCTCAGCCGTAAACATGAATACCGGACTGCGGAGTGAGGCGGCAAGCGCTATTTCGTCCGTCGGGTCGTCGACAACCGTCAGAAGCGAAACCGCAAGCATTATTTCGGGCTGTTCGAGGAAACCGTTGTCGTTTTCGGCGGCAAACGGAATGCCGTGTTTGCGGAAAACACGCTCGAACGCCGCGCTCCTGCCCGACGCAGAACGGAGAAGTACCGCAAAATCGCCGTATTTCAGCGGCGTGCCGTCGGCTCGTGTCGCGCGGCTGACAAGGCTGAGTATCTGTGCCGCCGCGACGGTCGCTTCGCATTCGTCGCGCTTGCCGGACGGTGCGTCCGTTATGCAGGTGACGATGGCGGGGAGCGGATATTTTACGCCGGAGGCAAAAACAAGCTTTTCGTTTTCATAGGAATATCCGGTATTTTCGGGTGTATAGAGCTTTTCGAAGACGGCGTTTACGAAGTTTACGACATTTTCACTGCTCCGGAAATTCTCGCGGAGGTAAATCTTGCCCGTATCGCCTTCACTGTCAACATCGGGAGCGTTTTTTACTCTGTCTCCGAATATACGCGCCGAGGCGTTTCTGAAACGATATACGGATTGCTTCACATCGCCCACGAAGAACGCATTGTTCCCCTTTGAGAGGAGCGAAAAAATCATGTCCTGAAGCGGGTTCACATCCTGGTATTCATCGACGTAAAGCTCACGTATTCCCGCAGCGTAACGGCGGCAAAGCCCGGTTCGGACGATTCCGCCGGGCGTCCTTTTGCCGAGCAGCTTCAATGTCAGATGCTCAACGTCTGAATAGTCGCATATTCCGCGCCGGTTTTTCACGGCAGTGTATTTTTCATCAAGGGCAAACAGGATGCTCTTTATCGCTTCGTTTATTCTTATTACCTTTTCGCAGTCCTCTGCTATCTGCTCTTCGGTGAAGGCAAAGCTTTCCGCAAGCTTATTCATGCGGGCGGTTATGAAGTTTTTCTCATGCGTTATATGTTCTACCGCATCACGCTCCATTCCGACGTTATACAGCCTGCCCGCAGAGAAAGATGTGACGGCGCTTTTCAAGTCGGAATAACCGTCGTATTTCCGTTGACATAATTCGGTTAAGTCGTCATACATTTTTTCGATGATGACGATATGCTTTTCGGATGTTGCGGCAGCTTCAACGAATTCAAAAAGCTTTTCCGCACGAATTCTCAGAGTATTGAGTTTACGTAATGTATCGTCCATGATCTCGGCACCCGCAGGCGTCGCGAAAAAGCCGCCGGACCTGCAGTCAGCCGTTTTCAGCTTTTCGTTTTCAATGGCGGATATGTATGAATCCTTCCAGAACGGTGTCGCGCGGAATTTGCCGTACAGCTCAAGAAGCATTTCGTCAAGGCGGTTCATATTTTTATCTCCGCCGAATGAATCGGCAAGGAGGACTATATCACCGTCGTCACGTTCAAACGCTTCCTCTTCCACCTCGGTAAGACATTCGGCAAGCAAGGGCTTCGTTTCGCCGTCGTCAGCCATACGGAGACGCGGGGAAAGCCCGAGCTGTTCGAAATTTTCACGCACAAAGCGATAGCAGAAGGAAGATATCGTTGAAATACGGGCAGACGCAATTTTCAGGCTCATTTCGGACAGCCTTCGGCTTTCGATATTTTCAGCCGCCGCAGATGACAGGGCTGTATACAGCTTTTCCTTCATATCGGCTGCCGCGGCTTTTGTGAAGGTGACGACAACAATGTCGTCGATATCGCCGCCGTCGATGATCCCGCGTATTATACGTTCGGTAAGTACTGTGGTTTTGCCGCTTCCGGCTCCCGCCGAAACGACAAGAGACTTTCCTTTTGTTTCAATGGCTTTGAGTTGTGACGGTGTGTATTCAGGCATTGTCGTCCCCCATTTCTATCTGATTTTCGCTGTGCTCGCGGCATATACTGTTGTCGCCCGCAAGGCGGCAGACCGTTTTCATGTCGCAAAAGCGACAGGCGTTATGGCTGTCGTCAAGCTTCAGCGGTGACACGTTCATATTGCCGCCCGTCAGCTCATCGGCAAGCTTCCCGATGTAGTTTTCGACGGACAGTTTCAGCTTGCCGAGCTGTTCGACAGTCGCCACGGAAGAACGGTAGTCAAAGGTTTCGTCCTTTTTGAGCTTTGCGGGAAGATATATCCCGCATACGCCTTTTTCCATTGCGTCGGCAATTTCCGTGTCAGCAAGAATAATGCCGCTTCTTTTGAAACGCTTTTTCACATACTTATCTATGTCGGCTGCTTCGTCCGGTGTCGATTCCTTGCCGGGAGCAAGCGACGCCGGTACATACAGCACCCCCGCGGGGAGTTTGTTTTCCTTGCGGCAGAGGGAGAACAGATACATGAGCATTTGTAATCCAAGTCCCTCCTTCAGTGCCTTTTTCGAAAATACGGTGGATCCAGTTTTATAATCGACAACACGAATATATATTTCGCCGCCGCGTTTATATTCATCGACTCTGTCGACAGTGCCGCAGACGTTCACACGCATTCCTCTGGGAGAATATACAACGGTCTCGTCGCCCGTGAGTTTTCGTTCAAAGGCAACAGGCACAAAGCCGCTTCCGGACAGTTCGTCGGAAATGTTGCGTATAAGCAGGAAAAGCGTATTTTTGAGACGTGTGCAGATATATCTGAAACGGCGGTCGCCCTTGCCTTTGCATACTGACAGAATGTATTCGTCCGTGAGACGGTCGACCTCTGTCTTTATTTCGTCATCGGACGGTGGTACAAAGCCGCCGTTTTTTACGCGCGACGCCATGAAAAGTTCAAGGATGCGATGCACAAAGGTGCCGATCTCGGGGTAATCAAAGGCGGCTTTTTTGTTTTGCGTCAGCTTCAGGATGTATCGCCCGAAATATGAAAATGCGCAGTAGGTATATTTTTCAAGGCGCGATGGAGAAAGATACAGCCCGCTTGCGGTACTTTTTGAAATGATTGCGTTTGTGTCGCAAAGAGGCGACGCTTCAGCGCGTCCGGTCATATCGAGTCCCATCGATGCGAGCCGCGCGACAATATCCTCAGGCATTGCGAGGATATTTTCCGCCGCGGCTTCCGGTGAAAACGATATGTCAAAAAAGCTGTCACCGAATGACGTCCTTTTCGCGTCCGGAAAAAGGCGCATGAGATGAAGTGCCGCTATTGAGGGGCGGGACGGTCTTGCATCGTTATAAATGACCGTCAGCTTTTCGGTCGGAGACGTTGCCGCGACGTAAAAATACAGCTTTTCCTGTGCGCGGCGCTTTTTCGATGTGTCGCCCATGTTTATGCCATGCTGTTCAAGCGCCGCAAGCTCATCGTCGCAAAGAAGTCCGCTGTTTTCGGCAGATGCGGGAAAAACGCCGTCGTTTACTCCGAGAAGAATTGCCGCGCGGACATTGCCGGAGCGCACCATTGATGCGTCGCCGACTGTCACGGCATCCGAAAAGAGAGGGATCGTGCCGACCTTATATTCGGAAAACGCAAGCCTCAGCATGAAAAGAAGGCGTTCGGGAGTTGCTTTGCTGTCACCGCATACCATTGAAAGCTGTTCGAGAACGGATATCACAAGTCCCCAGAGCTGTGTCAGCTTCTGCGCTCCGTCCTCATCTCCGATGCTGCGGCAATATTCAGCCTTGCGTACAGTCGCTTTATCGGCGCCGCAGGACACAAGATGAGTGTACAAGGCAGAGGCGCAGTCGGAAAACGTCGCATTTTTGGCGCAAAGTGCGTCATAAAGTGCAGAAAGCTGTTCGCAAACAACATTTTTCGCGCTGTTGACATCGGCAAGTTCGCGCTTTTGCCGTTCTGTCGCTTCCTCGATATATCCGTCAGGATTGGCAAGCCACGGCTCGTTTTTTATCCATGCTTTGCCGCGTATATCCCATGTGGATGCGTAGCGTATGAGCAAACGCGATTTCTGAGGCGGCAGTCCGGTGTAGCCGCTTTTTATGTATTTTTTCATTACGGGAAGCGAAAAGCCGTCGGCGCACGCTTCAACCGCAGAAAGCAGAAACACGGGGAGCGGCTTTTCGGCAAGTTCATCCTTTGATGACATGAAAGCGGTTATTCCGTGCTTTGTAAGAACGGCGTCGATAACGCCGTCATACTGCGAAGATGTACGCGCGATTATCGCGATATCGCGCATGCGCATCCCCTGCCCGATCAGGCGTGTCACCTCTGCAGCCGCCGCTTCACATTCTTCAAACATCGATCGGCAGGCGACAAAATGCAGTGAATCGCCTGCATCGGCGGTATCCGCCGTGCTTTTCCATATATGCTCTTCGGCAAAGGCGAGTGCCGACGACGAAGCGCGATGATTTACCGGCAGAATTATATCCTTTGTTTTCACGACACGGGAGACACGGAGAAATGAGCCTTCGGTTTCGTCAAAGGTTCCCGTCCGGTCTTCGGGATCATACAGAAATGATATGTACACATCACGCGCCTGACGCGCTATCGCATCTATTATGCGATGTTCCTGGCATGTGAAGCTGTAAAATGAATCGATTATAACCGTTTTCTCTTCAAAAAACGGCATTTTTTCAAGCTTTTCGGCGTATGTAGTCAATGAATCGGCGCTGTCGCCGCCAAACTGCGACGACAGTTTTTCGTATTCCTTTGCTATTTTCGCTATATCGCCGATCTTGCCGGCAAATGATCGCGGGAGCGCTTCAATGGCGTTTTCAAGCATTTCCGTGCTGATGCCGTTCTGTTTCAGAAGCGCAACCTGCCCGGCGGCGTTTTTCACAAAATCGACATCACTTGCAACGTTTTTATAAACTTCAAGGTCTTCCGCAACATTTTCAAGTGCCGTTGCCATGAGCATATCTCTGCCCGCTTTGTCAAGAGATGAGGCGCTGAGTCCGCCGTATTCACGGTATGTGCGGTTCGGCAGACGCTCGAAGTTGAGTATTTCACAGCGAAGGTTTGCGCGGTCACCGAAGCGCGTGAAAACAAGGCGTTCATAGTCCAGCGACTGCTGTTCGGGAACTATGACGACGGCATCACCGCCGGAGGATATTATATCTCCCAGCAGGCTCAGCATATATTCTGTTTTTCCGCTGCCAGAACGGCCGCATACGCGATACAGCATTGGGTTCCTCTCAGTTGAATAATTCAAGTATAAACAGCTTCAGTCTGAAGCGTAGTGATGATTTTGATTTTGTAAATGTGGCGGTCTCGCCGCAGTTATCGACCGAGCTTATGCTCCTTGCCGCGCCGTTACACATCGGCGGGAACATCACGCACCACCAGTTCTTTCCTTTTGCGTCTCCGAGACGGACACAGAGGGAAAGGTACTTTCCTCCGGGGATCTCGGCATCGCCATAGTCACGTGTCGGAAAATCCTCGGTCTCAAGGGTCACGCTTCCGCAATAGTCAAGTCCGTTTGCGGAAAGAATGTCGTTTGCGGTCTGCTCAAGGGTATCAAGGGAGCTTTTTGCAATACCGACGGCTTCGTTATATGTGCTGACGTCAAAGATCTCATCCGCCTTTTCAAGAAGCGCGTCACGGACGGCAAGCTTCACGGTCTGATCGCACTCCGAGTCGGAATTTGCTATCACATGAAGCCTTATGACGTTTTTATATATATTTTCCTCTTTTACGGGCAGAAACGCCGCCGAAGTCAGACACACCCACAGTGCCGTCGAGATGCATACAATTATACGGGAAGAGCTTTTCATACTGTCACCTCAAAAATTTATTGGTTTGATGATGGACAGCATTGCGAAGATTTATGCAGGCTTTTCTTAATTATTGTTTAAGACCTTTTAAGTTGCCTTAAGAATGATTGATTTTGTGCGTGACGGGAAGTATAATACAGACGTAAACTAAAGTGAGAAGCAATAATCGGGAGGTTTTTTATGAAAATTCTTGTACTCGGTGATTCGATAACAAAAGGCATTGTCTATGATGATATCAAGAAGAAATACGTCTTTTCGGACAAGAGCTTTGTCAGCCTTCTGAAGCAGGACAATCTTGAAATCGAAAATGTTTCGCTCATGGGCTCAACCGTGACAAAGGGGCTTCAGACACTTGAACGTCTCGGCAGCGAAGTGGGTAATTACGACTACACGGCGATTGAATTCGGCGGAAATGACTGTGACTTTGTCTGGTCCGAGGTTGCCGATTCGCCCGATTCGCCGCATCTTTGCAAAACTCCGCTTGAAAAGTTCCGCGTTGTATATGAAGAGATTGTCCGCAAGGTACGCGCACTCGGAAGCAAGCCGGTCATCGTTTCGCTGCCGCCGATCGATTCGTCCAAGTTTTACAAGTGGATCATCCGCGGGCTTAACGAAGCAAATATTTCAGCATTCCTCGGAGACAAGGAACGGCTCGGCAGATGGCAACAGTATTACAATCTCGCGGTTTCGCAGATCGCGCGCGTCATGAAGGTGCCGTACATCGACATCACTTCCCCGTTTTTTGAAAACAAGAACTTTGATTCGCTCACATGTACCGACGGGATCCACCCCAGCGAGTCGGGTCACAGGCTGATATACAACTCAATCAAGGCAAATATCATACCGCAGATCGCATGATTGTCAACACGCGAAGCTCAACGCTTCGCGTGTCTTTTTGCTTTTACGTCTGAAATTATCCTGTCGGCGATTTCCTGCGTCTCAAATATGCCGTACACCGACGCGCCGCTTCCGCTGAGCATTGCCGCAGATGCGCCGCTTTTCAAAAGCTCTGTCTTCAGATGCGCGGTTTCGAAGCGAAGTTTATTGCACACAGGCTCGAAATCGTTGAAGATGCTGCCGCAGAGAAGTTCAAAATCGTTTGTTTCAAGGGCTTTTATAACGATATCGGAGGAACGGTACGGACGTTCCGCTTTGTCGACTTCCGCATACATTGCGGCGGTTGAAGCACCAAGCCCCCATACAGCCGCACCGAAACCGCAGGAAAGATTATCGGTGATCGGCTCCAGCCTTTCGCCGCGTCCCGTGCAGAATGCGGTTTTGCCATCAATGAAAAACGGTACGTCGGAGCCGAGAAGAGCGGCGAGGCGCTGCTTGTCCCCGACGGTCATTTTTGTTTTATAGACGACGTCAAGTGCATTTATGACCGCCGCGGCATCGGTACTGCCGCCGCCGAGTCCTCCGCAGACAGGTATCCGCTTGACAATCTTCATATGCGCGCCGCCGGTTATACCGGTTTCATTGAAAAACAGCTTTGCCGCTTTATAGGCGATATTCCGCCCGTCTGTCGGCACATATCGGGCTGTACAGTCTATCGATATACCGCTGTCACGTGCAAAAACCGTGACAGTGTCATGAAGCGGTATGGTCTTCATGACCGTTTCGATATCATGATAGCCGTCCGGACGTCGGGCAGCTATATGCAATGTAAGATTTACCTTCGCGTGCGCTTCAACCCTTTTGCAGGTCATTGATGAATTCCTCCATGCGTTTGAGCGCTTTTTCAAGATGGCGAAGCGAATATGCGTATGATATGCGGGCAAATCCCTCTCCGCATTCACCGAAAGCAGTACCCGGCACAATCGCAACGTGCTTTTCCCTGAGCAGCCTGCCGCAGAATTCCTCGCTTGTCATGCCGAAGCCGGATATATCGGGGAACACATAGAACGCGCCGCGCGGAACAAAGCAGTCGATACCCATATCGTGAAGTCCGGAAACGACAAAGCGACGTCTGCCGTCGTATTCGGATTTCATGAATTCGATATCTTCGTCTCCGTTTCTGACGGCTTCAACCGCCGCAAACTGGCTTGCAGTGGGAGCGCACATGATGGCAAACTGATGTATCTTGAGCATCTGTGCGGTTATTTCGGGCGGAGCGAGAGTGTAGCCGAGACGCCAGCCTGTCATTGCATATGACTTCGAAAATCCTGCCGCAATGATCGTGCGTTCACGCATACCGTCAAGAGAGGCGATGGAAACATGCCTTTCGCCGTAAGTAAGTTCGGCGTATATTTCATCGGATATCACAAGAATGTTGTGTCTTCTGATCACTTCGGCGAGATTTTCAAGATCGTTTCCGTCAAGCACCGCTCCTGTCGGGTTATTGGGGAAAGCGAGAACAACTGCCTTGGTTTTAGGAGTTATTGCGGCTTCAAGTTCTGCCGCAGTGAGACGGAAATCGTTTTCCGCTCTGAGGTTTATCGTCACGGGAGCGCCGCCGGCAAGAGTGACAAGCGGAGAATAGCAGACAAAGCATGGTTCGGGAACGATGACCTCGTCGCCGATATTGACTACTGCGCGGAGCGCAAGGTCTATTGCCTCACTGCCGCCGACGGTAACGATTATTTCATTCTTCGGGTCGTATTCAAGCCCGAACCGGCGCTTCTGATATGCGGAGATCTCACGCCTCAGCTCAACCGTTCCGCTGTTTGAGGTATAGTAGGTTCTGCCCTCCTCAAGGCTCCGGATGCCTGCTTCGCGGATATGCCACGGAGTGTCGAAATCGGGCTGGCCGACTGTCAGCGACACCACATCCTGCATTTCTTCAAGTATATCGAAGAATTTGCGGATTCCGCTGGGTTTCAGTTCCATCGCACGGGAAGAGAGCATCTGATCATAGTCTATCATTACCAGCCAATCCCTCTCTTGTCCTCTTTTTCGGCTTCAAAGGAAATACCGTTATCCTTATATTTCTGAAGCACAAAGTGTGTCGCGGTGGAGGTTACCCCATCGATCGTCGCAAGCTTTTCGGCGACGAAATACGCGATATCGCGCATTGTCCTGCCTTCCATCATAAGCGCGAGGTCAAAGCCGCCCGACATGAGGTAGACGGACTGTATTTCGGGATAATTGCGTATACGCTCTGCAACGGCGTTGAAGCCTCTGTCACGCTGAGGAGTTATTTTCAGCTCTATGAGAGCCGACACGGTGTCGCTCTTTCTCAGTTCAGGGTTGATTATTGCTTTATATCCGGCAATCACGCCTTCATTTTCAAGTTCTTCGATCATTGCCGAAACTGTTTTTTCGTCACTGCCGAGAGCAGCGGCAATCTGTGCCGCCGTGAGGCGGGCATCGTTTTCAAGCATGGATATGATTTTATCCTTCATTTTTCAAGCTCCTTTTCAAGCGGATAATGTTTTTTGATGCCGTTTTCTATGACAACAAAATATCTGAAGCCTATATCGAAACACATACGGTAGGCTTCGCGCAGCCCCTTGCCGATATCGGCTGCGTAATGAGCATCGCTGCCGAAGGACAGCTCTCTGCCACCAAGCTCATAATAAAATGCGGCAAGGTCGCGATTCGGAAGCGTCACTCCTATGGGCTGACGCAATCCGGAGGTATTGATTTCAAGGGCGACGCCCTTATTTATTACGGCTTTCAGAATATCCTCAAACTGCTCCCTGCCCTTATGCTCAAGGTCGATGAGATATTCCTTGCCGTGCTTATAGTAATACCGTATCGGGTATGTTATGTGCGCAAGCACATCATAGGCGTCTGCGGTGAGCATTTCACGCACCTCGGAAAGATACAGTTCCCATGAGGCTTTCAGCTGTGCGTCGCTTTTGCCGTCAAAGAAATCGGGGCTCGAAAACAACGATCTGTCGCGCAGGGTGTGCGTTGAGCCGATAACGTATTCGTATCTGTACTTTTCAAGCCATTTTCTGGTTACGTCGGGCTTATGCATCATCTGCGCCAGCTCAACACCGTATATGACATTGAGCCTTCCCGCGTATTTTTCTTTTGCCGCCATTACGTCACGGCGGATACCGTCGGAGTCCAGAGGCTCATGCAGCGGACTGCCGACGTTATCTATTTCAAGATGGTCGGTTATGGCTATTGAAGCAAGTCCGATCTCCAGTGCGCGCGCTGCCATTGCATCGATCGAGCTTCCTCTTTGCTTGTCGACATCCTCCGAATAGAGAGAATGCGTGTGACAATCATGCATATGAATATACCTTCTTTGCGTTAAAACAATGTCATCTGATTCGATTCCGGCATTGAGCCGAGGCAACCGTTCTGGACAAGGGTATCCACGACGGTCTTCGAAAGCGAGGCAACGGTTTTCAGCTCTTCAAGTGTCGTCGCTTCACCGCTGCTCACCGCCTTGTATATATTGTCCGCGGCAGTTTCGCCGAGTCCCGCAAGAGAGATCAACGGCAGTCGTATCTTACCGTCCTCGGGTACAAATGTGAATGCGGTTGATCTGTACACATCGATCGGCAGGAACTGAATGCCGCGGGCATACATTTCGTTGACAATCTGGAGCACGTTGTATGTGTCCTCGTCTTTTTGTGTGAGCTCGGTTCCCGGAGCGGACATACGTGCAAGGTCAGCCTCGATCGCTTTTTTTGGGCGCATCACCGTCTGCGATTCAAAGCCGTCCGGCTTCGCCGAAAAATAAGCCGCATAAAACTCAACCGGGCGATGCACCTTGTACCACGCAAGCCGCAGAGCCGCAATTACATAAGCTGCGGCGTGAGCCTTCGGGAACATGTATTTTATCTTTTTGCAGGAGGCGATATACCATTCCGGCACCTCATGTTCACGCATGACATCTTCAAATTCCTGCGTCAGCCCCTTACCCTTTCGCACCGACTCCATGATTTTGAAGGCGTATGTCGGCGGCAGTCCGCGATGCAGGAGATACAGCATTATGGAGTCACGGGTACCGATGATCGTGTCGATCGTACAGATGCCCTCTTTTATCAGCGTTTCGCCGTTATTGAGCCAGATGCCGGTACCGTGTGACAATCCCGAGATCTGAAGCAGATCGGAAAAATTCTTCGGGCGCGCCGTCATCATCATCTGTCGTACATAGCTTGTACCCATTTCGGGAAGGGCAAGCGTTCCCGTATCACAGCCGACGGCATCGGCATTTGCGCCGAGTGCATCGGGTGATGTGAAGAGCGAATACACCTTTGTATCGTTCATCGGCACGGTGCGGACATCTATTCCCGTATAGTCCTCAAGCATTCGGTATATCGTCGGCACATCGTGACCGAGGATGTCAAGCTTGAGCAGCGTATCATGCAGATATTCGAACGCGAAGTGGGTCGTTACGACACCGCTCGACTCTTTGTCCGCAGGATGCTGTACGGGGGTGAAATCATATATTTCGTATTTTTTTGGAATGACAACAATGCCGCCCGGATGCTGTCCCGTTGTGCGCTTTATGCCGACACAACCGCAGGTCAGGCGGTTTATTTCCGCCTTGCTGAGGTTAATCTTTGCGTCCGGATGCTTTTCGTTATATTCGTCAAGGTACTTCATGACATATCCGTACGCCGTCTTGGACGCAATCGTACCCACCGTTCCGGCACGGAAAATATTTTCCTTACCGAAAAGGACTTCGGTGTATTTATGAGCATCGCTCTGATTATGCCCGGAGAAGTTCAGGTCGATATCGGGCGCTTTGTCACCGTGGAAGCCGAGGAAGGTTTCAAACGGGATATCGTGCCCGTCATTTATCATTTTCTCGCCGCATTCACAGTATCTGTCGGGCATATCGAAGCCGGAGCCGACACTGCCGTCAAGGAAAAATATGCTTTTTTTGCATTTCGGGCAGCGGTAATGAGGCGGCAGAGGGTTGACCTCCGAAACTCCGCAGAGAGTCGCGATGAAAGATGAACCGACCGAACCACGTGAACCGACAAGATATCCGTGCGCTTCGCTGTTCTGGACAAGCTTGCGCGCAATTATGTACAAAACGGCGTAACCGTGCGATATGACGGAGTCAAGCTCTTTTTTTGCGCGTTCCGCAACGACATCGGGAAGCGGGTCACCGTACATTTCATGCGCTTTATCATAGCAGCACTGCATCAGCTCCTCTTCGGCGCCTTCGATTTCGGGAGTATATGTGCCGTCCGGTATCGGTTTTATCCCGGCTTCGACCATGTCGGAGATAAGACGTGTGTTGGTCACGACCGCTTTATATGCCTTCTCGGGTCCGAGATATGCAAATTCTTCAAGCATCATATCGGTATTGCGGAAATAAAGCCCGGTCGTTCGGTCGGCATCGCCGAATTTGAGTGCATGAAGAAGTATCTGACGATAGATCTCGTCATCCTTATCAATAAAATGTACGTCGCCGGTCGCAACATATGGCTTGTTCTGCTTTTCGGCAATGGCGATGATACGTTCGTTGATACGTCTGAGCGCTTCGTTCGATTCAACCCTGCCTTCGTCAAGCAGATAGCCGTTATTGCAGTCCGGCATTATTTCAAAATAGTCGTAAAAGTCGGCTATTTTATACAGGTCGGCGTTCGGACGGCTGTCAAGTATCGCACTGTACAGTTCTCCAGTCGAGCATGCGGAGCCGATTATCAGCCCGTCACGATGCTGTGTGAGCACCGTTTTCGGAATGCGCGGGAAACGCGCGTAGTAATCGAGATATGAATAGGAAATCAGCTTATACAGATTTTTCAGTCCGACCGGATTTTTCACAAGAATGGAAATATGGTACGGACGCTGCTTCTTAGGATCGGAGTGCTGACTCATCTCTTTTTCAAGGTCGTCAAGAGTATGCACGCCATCAGGTTCCATCTTCTGAATCATGCAGCGGAATATCTCCGAAAGCATCCGACAGTCGTCGCAGGCGCGGTGGTGGTTGAATTCGCCGAGTCCGTAATATTTGCGTACTGCGTCAAGATTATGCTTTGAAAGCTCTGAGTTGAGGTATTTCGACAGTGCAAGAGTGTCAAGATAGGGGTTGGTGAACGGTATGCCGTTTTGCTGAGCGACCTTACGGATGAAGCTCGTATCAAAAGAGGCGTTATGTGCGACAAGTATCTTCCCGCCCGCAAAATCAAGAAATTGCTTCACCGCCTCGGCTTCAGGCGGAGCGTCTTTCACCATATCATCGGAAATTCCGGTAAGCTGCGTTATATTCGCCGGTATGGGCATTCCGGGATTCACGAATGTATCGAATTCCTCGAGAACCTCGCCGGATTTATAGCGCACGGCGCCGATTTCGGTTATGCCGCATGTCGCGGGAGAAAGTCCGGTTGTTTCGATATCGAATACGATGAATTCATCATCGGCAAAGCTGAGTGTTCCGGAAACTGCGCCGAATGTCGCCTTTGAAGTGTCGTCTACGACGTAGCCCTCCATGCCGAATATGGGCTTGACATCGGGAAAATCCTTCTGAGCCTTCATAACCTCCGGGTATGACTGTGCGTTTCCGTGATCGGTGAAGGCTATGGCATCCATACCCCAGTCGTGAGCGCGCTGCATGACCTCATACGGTTCGCAGAGTGCGTCGTTTGCCGACATATTCGTATGCAAATGAAGCTCCACGCGCTTTTCGGGGGAGTTGTCCTGCACAATTATACGTTTGATTTTCGAAACGGCTGAGGCGCGGACAACGAGTTCGCCGTCAAACTTATCTATACTCGCAATGCCGCTGACCATTATAAATGCGGGCGCTTTGAATTTTACGGGCGCGTCGGAAGGCGCTGTATAGCGCACCATTACGGATGCTTCAAGGTCGGTGACGTAAAGACGGTAATTGATCTTGTCGCCGTCGCGGTTTTCCTTTTCCTCAACGGAAAACAGCTTGCCGCAGAAAGTCACACGTTTTTCAGGCGCTATTTCGCTGACGGGGATGAGCTTATGTTTATGCTCGGTGCCGCAGATAAACTTCGGGTCGCTGATATCGAAAGTAAGTCTGCCGCTTTTTACGATATCGCCGTCACGTGAAAAATCCTCGCCGTCAAGCGGTGAAAAAGATGCGGATTTTTCTCCGTCGTCTGCCGAAAGCGCATTTTTCTGCGATTCCTCGCGCTCCTTCTGCATACGTTTGTAATCCTCGCGCGCCTTGGCGTTGAATTCACGTGCGCGGTCGGTCTCAAGGATCATACCCGCAAAATCTGCGGTAAAAGCATAATCGACATCAATGCCGAACTGACTCTTTGTCGCTTCCTTCAGGAAGGTATGCACACCACTGGCATACAGCAGTGAGGGTTCCAGGCCGTCGGTCAGTTTGACATTCATGCGATGATTTTCGCTGTCATAAACGGCGTTGTATTTTATGAAGTAACCGTTGCCGATGCTGGTATCGCAATATGTATTGAGGTATCTGACGAGTTCAGGGAAATAATCACTGCCGAAATAAGACGAATCGAAGTGCGGAAAAAAGCGGAATTTTGCTATCCGATACGCTTCACGTATGCCTTCGGCAAGCGAAAAAAGCTCGTCAAATCCAGCCGGAGCGCCGAAATCGGCATCGCAATATATTATTCGGTTTTCTTTATCTATCTTCAGCGAAAACGACGTGATCTTGTCGATCGTCTTCTGCTCTTCCGCAGAGGGCGTGAAACGTCTGAAGCGTTCATTGAATCCGTTTGTCATATGAGCTTTTCGATTTCTTTTACAAGTGTATTTACTATTTCGCCTTCCGCGACCTTGCCGCAGGGCTGTCCTTTTTTGAATATAAGCGCTTCCCCTGTTCCGCCCGCAGCACCGACATCGGCTTCACGTGCTTCACCCGGACCGTTCACGATACAACCCATGAGTGCGACTTTTATCTTTTTTTCGGTTTTAATTCCCGAAATCCTCTTTTCAAGTTCCTCGGCGAGAGAGACGAGATCAATCTTTGTTCTGCCGCACGTTGGACAGGACACAATCTCTATGCCGCCGGAAAGTCCAAGAAAGCTCAGCAGTGCCTTGCCTGCCTCCACCTCTTTTTCGACGCTGTCGGTCAGTGAGATACGTATCGTATCGCCGATACCGTCGGCAAGCAATGCTCCGATTCCGGCACCGGATTTGAGATATGCAGCCATTCCTCTGCCCGATTCGGTCACGCCGAGGTGAAGCGGGCAGTCCGACATTGAAGCAAAAATGCGGTTTGCGGCAATCATAGTGCGGACATCGGAGGATTTTATGGATACGACGGTATTTGTGAAGTCATATTGTTCGAGCTGTCTTACGGCGCTCATTGCACTTTCGGCAAGTGCTTTTGGTGTCGGCGCACCGTATTTTTCAAGCAGATCCTTTTCGAGAGATCCGCTGTTTATGCCGACACGTATGGGAATATTATGCGCGTTGCAACGATCGCAAACCGCTTTTATACGTTCGGGAGAACCGATATTTCCGGGATTTATGCGTACTTTGTCTATACCGGCATCGCAGGCAGACAGTGCAAGGCGGTAGTCAAAGTGTATGTCGGCGACAAGCGGTACTTTTGTGTGTTCTTTATAATATGCGATATTCGCCGCCGCCTCCGGGGTGTTGACCGTAAAGCGGACGATATCGCAGCCGCGTTCTTCAAGTGAACGTATCTGACGCAGGGTGGCTTCCCTGTCTGCGGTATCGGTGTTTGTCATGGACTGTACGGTCACAAGGCTTCCGCCGCCTATAAATACGTTGCCGACTCTGATTTTTTTTGTGTTTCTGCGTTCCATGCTTTCCTCCGGGTGATCAGATGAGTGTGAACAGATCCTTGAAAGCGACAAGTATCATGAAGCCGAACAGAATGACCATGAAAACGCCGTTTATGACTGCCTGTGCCTTTTCGCTGAGCGGTTTGCGGCGTATTGCTTCAATTATGAAGAACAAAAGATGTCCGCCGTCAAGCACGGGTATCGGTAGAAGGTTCATTATGCCGAGGCTCACCGAAATGAGCATTGCAAGAGACAGCAGGTTCATGAGCGTGACATAGGTGCTCTGACTGTCTGAAATTATATGCTCAACCTCGCCGCCGATACCGATAGGCCCGGAAACGGCGTCCATTCCGTATTCGCCGCGTATTGTGCGGTAAAGAGATTCATATGTCATACGGACGCTGGAATACGACTGCCAGAAGGCGTTATACATGACATTACCGAACGTTTTGCCCGTATATTCCGGAAGAAAATCAATATCTCCCATAGAGACGCCGCTTGATGAATCGACCGGGAAAATGACACCCGAAAGCGTAACCTCGCTGCCGTCGCGTATCACCTTTACTTCAAGCGGGTCTTTACCACGGAGAGCTACGACATATGCGATATCGTTATACACGCGGATCGACGTGCCGTCGATCTCGACGATCTCGTCTCCGACCTGAAGCCCTGTTGCGTTTGAAATGGAACCCGAGCCGAATTTTCCGACAGTCGTTGTGGGCAGGCTGTGAAGACAGCTTACGAACACGGTCATCAGAATGAAGCCGGTGAGCAGGTTCATGAAGGGTCCGGCGAGCACAACTATCGCACGCTGCCAGAGCGGTTTTGTGTTAAGTCCGACCTTGCCTTCGTCACCCTCTTCGGGCTTGTCGGCGCTGGTTTCGCCGACCATGGATACAAAGCCGCCTATCGGGAAAGCACGGATCGAAAAATCGTTGACCTTGCCCTTCCATGATTTGAGCTTCGGTCCCATGCCTATGGCAAATTCACGTACGCCCACGCCGAATGAGCGCGCGGCGACGTAATGTCCCAGCTCATGAATAAATATCAGGAAGCCGAACAGTAAAACGGTATAGAGAATCGTCAGAATTACGGACATATTTCCTCCTATTTCAAAAGAGAAGCGACATTCTCGCGCGCCAATTTGTCGGCGGCAAGAACGTTCGTTAAAGAAGCGTCGGATGTGTATGAGGTTTTTTCGGTTGCCTTCATCACGAGACGCGAGATATCGTTGAAGCCGATCTTTCCTTCAAGGAAAAGCGCGACAGCCGCTTCATTTGCGCCGTTCATCGCCGCCGGAGCGGTGCCGCCCCTGCGTATTACGTCACGTGCAAACGGGAGAAGCGGGAAGGTCTCTTCGTCGGGATGCGAAAAGGTCAGCTTTCCTATCGCCGTCAGGTCAAGCCGTCCGGCGAGAGACGGTCTGCGTTCCGGATAGGTCAAGGCGTACTGAATACACTCGCGCATATCGGGAAGCGAAAGCTGCGCCATAACGACATTATCATCAAATTCCACCGCCGAATGGCATATGCTTTCACGGTGGATAAGCACCTCGACATCGTCGGGCGAGACGTCAAACAGCCGTACCGCTTCGATAAGCTCCAATCCTTTATTCATAAGCGTCGCACAGTCGACGGTTATTTTGGCGCCCATGCTCCAGTTCGGATGCGCAAGCGCCTGAGCCACAGTCGTATTCTCAAGCTCGGCACTCTTTTTGCCGTAAAATGCGCCGCCGGAGCAGGTCAGAAGTATACGTTTTGCCTTTCTGCCGTCAAGGCACTGAAAAATCGCGGAATGCTCGCTGTCGACAGGTATGAGTTCGGTTCCGGTTTCACGCGTTTTTTTCATAACGCTGTCGCCGTACACGACAAGCGTTTCTTTATTTGCGAGCGCAACGCGCTTTTTGCCGTCAAGCGCGGCAAGCGTCGGCTTGAGCCCGCTTATGCCGACAAGAGAATTGACAAGCACATCGCAAGGAGTCTCGGAAGCGATTCTTTCAAGCTCCTCCTCGCCTGTTACCACCTTTGAAGATGTATCCGCAAGGCGGGTTTTCAGGCTGCTGTATTTCCTTTCCGAAATCCAGACGGTTTCAACATTGAACCGACGCGCCTGTTTTTCAAGCAGACTGTCGTTCGCATAGCCCGAAATTGCATTGATTTTCAGTTCAAGATGCTCCGCAACCTCAACCGTCTGTGTGCCGATCGATCCGGTTGAGCCAAGAATTACAAGTGATTTCATGCGCTTACCGTATTGATGATAATAGTAATTATGTAAACCATCACGGCTATCGGGATTATGCTGTCAAAACGGTCAAGCACACCACCGTGACCGGGAAAAATGTTTCCGTAGTCCTTGACACCGAAATGCCGCTTTGCAAGTGACGCGGAGAGATCGCCTATCTGTCCTATGAAAGACAACGGTATGGCGGTAAGTGCGGCTTCAAGCACATTGAAATGTACACCAACACCGCAGCCGTTGATTATAAGTGCAAGTATCACCGAACCGACGACCGCGCCGACAACGCCGCCGATAGCGCCTTCAACAGTCTTTTTCGGCGATATTTCGGGACAAAGCTTGTGCTTGCCGAGGAAACAGCCCGTAAAATACGCAAACGTATCGGTCATCCATGCTGCTACGAAAATGATGAGGTATTCATAAGGTCTGAGGTCGCGCACACGCACAAGCAGTGTGAAGCCGACAATGATGCTGAATATCTCGTAGAAAGCTATACCTATTTTTGTAACGTCCGACTTCCTGTATCCTATGACGGAGCAGACGGTTATATAACAAAACAGCAGTAATATCAGCGGGACGATGTATTCATGTGCATAACGTGCTACGATCGGCATACCGGCACCAAACAGCATGACCGGCACCGAAAGAGCTGCGTGCTTCAATTGCCCCATGCATTTCAGCATTTCATAGCATGCAACGGTGCAAAGCAGCGAAATGGCTATCGGAAAAACAACAGTGTCCGAAAACCAAAGTATCGGTACGAGCAGTGCGAGGGCGACAACAGCCGTAATTATTCTTTTAAGCATAATTTCTACCTTCCTCCGAAGCGGCGGTTGCGTTTTGAATACACTTCAAACGCCTCTTCAAGCTCTTTTTCACCGAAATCTGGCCACAGCAGATCGGTTATCCAATACTCACTGTATGCCGACTGCCAAAGAAGAAAATTCGATGTGCGATATTCGCCGCCGGTACGTATGACAAGATCCGGGTCGGGCATTCCCGCGGTATCAAGGCAGGCGGAAAGGTTTTCCTCGGTGGGTTCCAGTCCCTGCTCTTCAAGGCGCTTTACCGCACGCACGATTTCGTTTCTGCCTCCGTAGCTCAATGCGACGGCAAGCTGCATGCCTGTGTTCTGCGATGTTTTTGCGGTGCTTTCGGCAATTGCCTTACGCATTGAATCGCTGAAATACGTCATGTCGCCGATCACGCGGCAATGTATATTGCGTTCGTTGAGGTCGGATATGTATTTTTTCATTGCCATAGTCAGCAGTCCCATCAGACCGCCGACTTCTTCGGTGCTGCGCTTCCAGTTTTCGGTGGAAAAAGCGTACACGGTAAGATATCCGACACCCATATTGTTGCAGTTTTCAACGAGGTCAAGAAACGCGTCAAAACCCTTTTTATGACCAGAAAGGCGCGGCAAGCCGCGCCTTTCAGCCCAACGGCCGTTGCCGTCCATTATTACGGCTACGTGACGCGGAGTTTTTACTTCCGCGGTCATATTGCCATTATCTCTTTGTTCTTCTTTTCGACGCACGCCTCAACGTCGGCAATGTACTTATCGGTGAGATCCTGAATGGATTTTTCGCTCGCCTTCTGTTCGTCCTCGGTCATTTCGGATTTTTTCTTCATATCCTTGCATTTGTCGTTTGCCTCGCGGCGGATATTTCTGAGCGCAACCTTTGCGTCTTCACCGAGCTTCGCGGTCTGCTTTGTCAGCTCTTTTCTGCGTTCCTCGTTGAGGGGCGGGAAAACAAGGCGGATCGATTTGCCGTCGTTCTGCGGATTTATGCCGAGGTCGGACGCCTGGATCGCTTTTTCGATATCCTTAAGCGTTTTGGCTTCCCACGGAGTGATAAGGAGGGTACGTGCATCAACGGTCTTTACGGTGGCAACGCTTTCAATGTCGGACATCGTGCCGTAATACGATACCTGGATCCTGTCAAGTACACGCGGAGAGGCTCTGCCCACTCTGATGCTTTCGAACTCCTCATTCAGCACCGTTATGGTCTTTTTCATTTTTTCCTCATAGATTTTGTTGTCAAGCTTCATGGTTGATTCTTCCTTTCGTTATTCGGGTTATTTTATGAGCGTTCCGAGTCCCTGTCCGAACGCGGCTTTGCATATGTTTAAAGGGTCGTCAAGTGCAAAAAGTCGGATCTTTATGTTGTTTTCCCTGCCGAGTGCGGCGGCAGCGGGATCAATCACGCCGAGCTTTTTGTCGATTATTTCGTCGTATGTGACTTCGTCGTATCTTACGGCGTCGGGATAGATATGCGGATCCTTGTCGTACACGGCATCGATCGCCTTGCCGGACAGCACGCAATCGACCTGAAGCTCCGCTGCGCGGAGCATTACGCCGGTGTCGGTAGTGAAAAACGGATATCCCACGCCGCAGGCGATTATTACAGCCTTACCTGAGCTCAGATACTCACGTGCCGTATACTGTGAATAGGTTTCGCAGAACTGGCTCATCTGCACGGCAGACATGACCGCTGTTTCGACTCCGGCACGGATGAGATAATCCTGAACGCAAAGTGAATTGATGAGCGTCGCAAGCATACCCATCTGGTCGGCGCGGACACGGTCGACGGTCAGCCCACCCTGTCTGGCACCGCGCCATATGTTTCCTCCGCCGATGACTATTGCGACTTCTACGCCGTTTTTCCTCAGCTCCGCGACATTTGTCGCGATAGAGGTAAGGATGCCATCGTCATAACGCTTGCCCGAATCGCCCGCAAGGGCTTCGCCGGACAGCTTCAATAATACTCTTTTATACATATATTTTCTCCTGAAGGCAGTTGCCTGCTTCTTGTTATTTCTGTGTACTTCTGATCAGCCCGCCGGGATCGGCAGTCTGTCAAACGGTTCCGGTATGCTGTCTATCCAGCCGATGAGATAAGCGGTGTAAGGGCATATGCCGAACATATCCATATCGTTGCCCACAACCGACATTATCGCGTTGGGGTAAAAATGCTCAAGCGCCTCCGCAGCATCGGGGCTGATGAAGTTGTCATACAGATCATCCGCGCCGAAAAGATGAAGCAGTTCGTGCGCATAAGTTCCGGCAACGGAATAATAGGTGTAATCAGTATCAGTGGAATAGTACATCACAGCGCGTTCGGAGGAATAAATTTTGTAATCGTAAAAAGTGCTGTTGCAGGCAAGAGCGTAACTTCTTCCTATTTTATTGATATGAAGCAGCACGCACCAGTTGTCATATTCGTCAAGATCAAAATACGACGATACACAGCCTTCGAGATTGCGGTATGTTGTATCGGCAAACAAAAGCTCGATCCAAAGATAATCCTCCATGGATGTCGTAATATTCCGTGAGGTTTTGAGGTATACAGACGAACGCTTATCCGTTACATAGAGTGAAAGATCGGCGCCGTACGCTTCAGCCTGAGCAGAAATGAAATCGGTGCCGGCATTTACAAACGCCAGAGCTCCTTCTATGTCGTCGTCGCTCCATTTGGAAACCGCATCATCTATAAAAAGATTTATCACGAGACATTTTCCCGTCAGCCGTTTTGCGCTGCCCTCATTCTGACCCGGTTTCAAACCGCTGTCTTCCCATTTTACGTCAGATCTACCGTCAAGCCAGAGAAGGAAGAGTGAATTTTCAAGTAACCATTCACCGTCATGCTTTGCGGCAGTGAAGGTATATTCCCTGCCATCAGAAGCCGGCACGGTGAATTTTGCATGAAATGCGTCGCTTTCAACAAAATCGGCGTTTTCAGTATCCGGAACGAGGGTATAATCCGGCAGATAGGTTTTGCATATTACAGTATCGTCACCGTCGACTTTTATTATTGCACCAGCCGCTGTCGGATATGTCAGCAGGCGGTCAATTACGTCGCTGTCAGGCGAATACACCGAGGAAAGAAGATCGACCAAGGCGTCATACCTGCGGTATTCACTTGATTCCGGAAGAAGATAGTAGCTGTAATCGGCAGGCACATCGGGGGCGACTTCACCGAGCAGAAACAGCGAAATTATCCGTGAATCGTCTTCGACAAGCGAAAGTATCTCATTCTGTGCCTGTGTGAAACCCTTGTCTGTCCGGTCATCGGAGGTTTCATCGGTTGATGAAACACCGTCGGTATATGAGGGACCGCCGGAATATGAGCTAATGTCGTCATTTTCCGTGTCGTCAAGTAAGCAGGACGAAAGCAGAAGTACACATAAAACAAGCAGTGCAAGCAGTTTATTTTTCTTTTCAGTCATTCAGATTATACCTTCCGTTGTGAGAAGAGCCGAAATACAGGCGCTCTTCCGCCAATGGTATTATTATACCATCAACAGATGTATAAAGCAAGCAAAAACTTTTATGATTTTATGCTTTTGCTTTATTTAAGAAGATTTCCTTCTTCATCAAGCAGTCCCGTCCGCAGTATATCGCAGTCTGCCTGGTCAAATCCGAACCATTCACAGATATACGCGACATTCAGATGTGACTGGCTTCCGCAGTCGGCGGTTACACGCAGAAGAATGCCGTTTTCGGTATCGGATGCGCAAAAAGAACGTATGAGAGGACGTATATCGGTTTCGGTTGCACCGTTTTTTGCCTTTTTCAGCACTTTCATTGCAGTTGACGGCAATGATATATCGGCTGCCTTGCGATCTGTTTTAATGCGTATTTCATACGTTGCCGCTCTCAGACAGGCAAGCTTTTTCACCGGTGCGGCGACGGCATACGGCATGATCTCGGCAGGAAAAACGCTTTGCAGCTTTTCGAGCACTTCGGGATATGTCTCATTATCGTCAAGCAGCGTGACATCGAATATTTCGTATGTACTTTCCTGAAACAGCGAAAGCGGCATGGCGAAAACAAGCTTCATATGAGGGTTGAAGCCCTCGGTGAAAGCGAAGTCACAGCCTGTTCTCTGCAATGCGCGTATCACAGCACGCTGTACGTCAAGATGCGAAATATACGCGGCACAGCCCTTCTTTTCAAAAAACACTCTTATCGGCAGCATCTTCTTTTACCTCCGAGCTTATTCGCGCCGCAGGCAGAACACTGTGTGCGGCAATCGGGAGTTGTCAAACCGTTTGCGGCTTTCTTTGCTTCACGTATCAGGAATTCTTTGCTCACACCGCAATCGATATGATCCCACGGCAGCGTTTCTTCAAACGGAATCGTGCGACAGGCATAAAAATCCGGGTCAAGTCCCGCATCGGTGAACGCCTTTATCCACGCGTCATAGCTGAAAAACTCATCCCAGCCGTCAAGGCGCTGACCGGCTTTCACAGCAGCATATATCGCGGCGGACTGCCGGCGATCGCCTTTTGCAAGCATTGCTTCAATACGTCCGGTACGGGCATCGTGGTAGTTATAAGTGATCTTCTTGGTTTTGATCTCGCCCTTCAGGAACTGCTGACGGCGTTCTATCTCCTCGATCGGCTGCTGAGGCTGCCACTGGAACGGTGTAAACGGTTTCGGTACAAACGAAGCGACGGAAAGGGTTATATTGAGATATTTCCCGTTCCGTTTCTGTGAAAAGAATTCGTCAACGATACTCTGACCGAGAGCGGCAATACCTGTAAGGTCTTCATCGGTTTCGGTTGGAAGTCCGAGCATAAAGTACAGCTTTATCTGCGATCTTCCCCCGTCAAACGCCATTTTACAGGCAGAAAGTATTTCCTCCTCAGTGATGTTTTTGTTAATCACATCACGCAGACGCTGTGTACCGGCTTCCGGGGCAAAGGTAAGTCCCGATTTCCTGACGGACATGACTTTTTTCATCAGCTCCTCATAAAATGCGTCAATGCGCATTGACGGAAGCGACAGGGATATCTTTTCATTCTCTGTCCACGAAAGCAGTTTATCGACAAGCTTGTCTATCTCGCTGTAATCGCTTATGGAAAGAGCGGACAGTGATATTTCGTTATATCCCGTATTGCGGCAGCTTGCCATAGCGCAGGCGTTTATGCTGTCTGAGGATTTTTCACGGTACGGGCGATAGACCATACCTGCCTGACAGAAGCGGCAGCCTCTGATACAGCCGCGGAACACTTCGACCGTTACACGCTCATGAACGGTTTCAAGATACGGCACGGGAAAATCCGTCGGGAAAGGTGCGCTGTCAAGATCCTCGACGATACGCTTTGTCACAACAGGCGGCACGTCGTCATATTTCGGAGTTACTGCATTTATTGTACCGTCGGAATTATAAGCGACATCATAAAGAGACGGAACATAGAAGCCGTCAAGATGAGAGGCAAGGCGGAGTATCTCGCTCTTTTTCATGCCCTTTTTGCGGCAATCGCGATAAAGGGCGCAAAATTCGGTGAGCATATATTCCCCCTCTCCGATCGCAAAGACATCAAAGAAATCCGCGACCGGCTCGGGATTATATGTGCAGGGACCGCCGCCGATGATTATCGGATAATCCTCGCCGCGGTCGGCGGCAAATGCGGGAATGCCCGAAAGCTCCAGCATATTGACAACATTGGAATACGAAAGCTCATACTGCAGCGTGAAGCCCACTATGTCAAAATCGCCGAGAGGGTCGCCCGATTCGAGCGCATAGAGCGGAAGCCCGTTCTCGCGGAGTTCTTTTTCAAAATCACTCCACGGCGCATACGAGCGCTCACACCAGCAGTAATCAAGCGCGTTCATCGTGTCGGCAAGAATTTTTATGCCGAGGTTTGACATACCTATTTCATAGGTGTCCGGAAAGCAGAAACAGAAGCGCACGTCTATATTCTTCTTGTCCTTTATGACACTGCCGTACTCGCCTCCGGTATATCTGCCCGGTTTTTCGACGCGCCGCAGAAGCGGCATATATTCGTTTCTAATCATTGATATTCACCTTTACAGATAGTTTTTCAGGAACTGTCCCGTGTAGGACTCCGGGCAGGCAGCTATTTCCTCCGGCGTTCCGGTCGCGACAATCGTACCGCCGCCGTCGCCGCCCTCAGGTCCGAGGTCAATGACATAATCCGCAGTTTTGATTATATCAAGATTATGCTCTATCACAACGACGGTATTTCCGGCATCGACAAGCTTGGTCAGCACATCCTTGAGCTTATCGACATCGGCGGAGTGAAGTCCCGTTGTCGGTTCGTCGAGAATATAGAGCGTTTTGCCGGTATCGCGCCTTGCAAGCTCGGTCGCAAGCTTGACACGCTGCGCCTCACCGCCCGAAAGAGTTGTGGAGGACTGACCGATTTTAATATATCCGAGTCCGACATCCGAAAGAGTCTGAAGTTTGCGGTATATGCCGGGATAATTTCTGAAAAACTCCACGCCCTCGTCAACAGTCATTTCAAGAACATCGTATATCGATTTATCCTTGTATTTCACCTCAAGTGTTTCACGGTTATATCTCTTGCCCTTGCATACGTCGCAGGTGACATATACATCCGGCAGAAAATGCATTTCGATCTTCAGTGTGCCGTCGCCCTGACAGCTTTCACATCTGCCGCCCTTGATATTGAATGAGAATCTGCCCTCTTTATATCCTCTCGCCTTAGCCTCCGGTGTGTTTGCAAAGACCGTTCTTATATCGGTGAACATTCCCGTATATGTCGCAGGATTGGAGCGCGGCGTTCTGCCTATCGGCGACTGGTCGATATTGATCACTTTATCGATATTTTCGATACCGCGTATTTCGTCGTGCTTGCCGGGCATGAGTGTCAGTCTGCCGAGAGCGCGTGCCACACCGTTATACAGAATCGAATTGACGAGCGACGATTTTCCCGAACCGCTCACACCGGATACACATATGAATTTTCCGAGCGGAAAATCCACGGTTATATTCTTCAGGTTGTTTTCTCTTGCTCCGACAACAGTTATAAAACTGCCGTTTCCCGGTCGTCGCACCTTCGGCACAGCTATAACCCGGCGGTGAGAAAGGTAATCGCCTGTGATTGAGCCGTTGAACTTCATAAGTTCATCCGGTGTTCCGGAAAACACGACTTCGCCGCCGTGCACTCCGGCGCCCGGTCCGATATCGACGATATAGTCACAGGCACGCATGGTATCTTCGTCATGCTCTACGACAATGACGGTATTTCCGATGTCGCGCAGGCGCTTCAGTGTTGCTATCAGCTTATTGTTGTCGCGCTGGTGAAGTCCTATACTCGGTTCATCAAGGATATACATGACGCCGACGAGCGACGAACCTATCTGTGTTGCAAGTCGGATACGCTGTGCCTCTCCGCCCGAAAGCGTTCCCGCGCTGCGGGCAAGGGTGAGATATTCCAGTCCAACCGACTCAAGAAATCCGAGGCGAGCGTCAATTTCCTTTCGTATTTCCTTCGCAATAGCTTCTTCTTTCGGAGTGAGCGACAGCGCGTTCATAAAGGAACGCAGCTCGGTTATCGACATATGGCAGATTTCATCTATATTTCTGCCGCCGACTGTCACAGCAAGAGATTCGTGCTTGAGACGCTTTCCGCCGCAGGTCGGGCAGGGGATGTTTTCCATGAAATCTTCGTAATACTCGCGCTGCTCAGGGCTGTTGACCGTCATGTCGTAACGGCGTTTTATTATCGCAAGTACGCCCTCAAAGCGCGGTTCTCCGACGACACGGCGCTTGCCTTTCAGGTTGCCGTGCAACAAAACAAACATTGCCTCATCGGAATAATCCTTGAACGGTGTATGAATATCAAAACCGTAATGTCTTCCGAGGGCGTTGAACATATCGCCGGTATATGAACCCGCTTCAATTGATTTGAAGCCGTTTACCATAATACCGCCGTTGAAAAGCGAAAGATTTTTATCCGGCATGATGCGCTCCGGCGAAATTACAAACGACTCGCCGAGACCTCCGCAGGCTTCGCAGGCGCCGAACGGAGAGTTGAACGAAAACATTTTCGGCGTAAGCTCACCTATGCTTATGCCGTGTGTCTTGCAGGCGTAATTCTGCGAAAATGTCATAATCTCTTCACCGCTGTCACGCAGTACGAGAACATTGACAATACCCTCTGCAAGCTTGAGAGCGGTTTCGATGCTGTCCGTCAGGCGGGTTCTCATTTCATCACCGTGCATTACAAGACGGTCAACAACGATTTCTATCGTGTGCTTTTTGTTTTTGTCAAGTTCCGGGCGTTCGTCGATATCGTAAACGGTATCATCAACGCGCACACGGACGTATCCGTTTTTGCGCGCATCCTCAAAAGCCTTGTCATGTGTTCCCTTTTTGTCGGTGACGACGGGAGCGAGAACCATGAATTTCGTGCCTTCTTCGAGCGTCATAACATCGGCAACGATCTCATCGACAGACTGCGAGCTTATGACCTCACCGCATATCGGGCAATGCGGCACGCCTATACGTGCATACAGCAGGCGGAGGTAGTCGTATATTTCGGTAACGGTGCCGACGGTGGAACGGGGATTTCGTGAAGTTGTCTTCTGGTCAATCGAAATCGCGGGAGAAAGTCCCTCGATATAGTCCACATCGGGCTTGTCAAGCTGTCCGAGGAACTGGCGTGCATACGATGACAGCGATTCCACAAATCGGCGGTGTCCTTCTGCGTACAGTGTGTCGAACGCGAGCGACGACTTGCCTGAGCCGGAAAGACCGGTTATTACAATGAATTTGTCTCTGGGCATTGTCAGCGAGATATTTTTAAGATTGTTGACCCTTGCCCCTTTTATAACGATATCAGATATCATTTTTCTGTTCCTTTTACAGCAGCTTCTTTATCTTGTCTCTGATCACGGCGGCGGATTCGAAATCAAGCTCCTTTGCCGCCTTCTTCATGTCGGCGGTAAGCTTTTCGATCAGCGACTTCTTTTCGGCGGCGCTGAGCTTGCCGCTGTTGACCTCCTTCATTTCCTCGGAGGCTGTTATTGCAAGCGGCATCGAAATCTCCTTGACGATCGTTTTTGGAGTTATGCCGTGCGCGATATTGTATTCGTTCTGTATTTTACGGCGGCGGTTTGTTTCCTTTATTGCTCTGTCCATTGAGCCCGTAATATTGTCGGCGTACATAATCACTTTGCCGCCGGCGTTACGCGCCGCTCTGCCGATTGTCTGTATGAGCGATGCTTCGCTCCTCAGGAAGCCCTCTTTATCCGCATCAAGAATCGCGACGAGCGATACCTCCGGAAGGTCAAGCCCCTCTCTCAAAAGGTTTATGCCGACAAGTACGTCGAATTCGCCCATGCGCAGATCACGGAGCAGCTCCATGCGTTCTATTGTTTCGGTACCGTGATGCATATAGCGGCACTTGACTTTGTGATTTTCAAGATATTCGGAAAGATTCTCTGCCATCTTCTTTGTCAGAGTTGTGACAAGCACTCTTTCGTGCCGTGCGACGCGTTCGTTTATCTCACCGAGCAGGTCATCGATCTGCCCTTTTATGGGACGCACCTCAACCTCCGGATCAAGCAGACCGGTCGGGCGTATTATCTGTTCAACGATCTGTGTTGAGCGTTTTTTTTCAAAATCGGCGGGGGTTGCGCTGACAAATACCGTTTGTCCTTTCTTTTCAAGAAATTCATCAAAACGGAGAGGGCGGTTATCATATGATGACGGAAGGCGGAAGCCGAAATCAACAAGGTTTTTCTTGCGCGCCGTGTCGCCTGCTGACATACCGCGTACCTGCGGCACAGTGACATGACTTTCGTCTATCATCATGAGGTAATCCGCCGGGAAATAGTCAAGAAGTGTATACGGCGTGCTGCCCGCGGGACGACCGGACAGGACGCGGGAATAGTTTTCGACACCGGAGCAATAGCCTATCTCACGTATCTGCTCAATGTCGTAATTCACGCGCTCGGTTATACGCTGCGCCTCGACGAATTTGCCCTGCTCCTCAAACCACGCGGCACGCTCCGCCTTTTCGCTTTCGATTTCCTTGAGCGCACGGTCGCGAAGCTCCTTGCTCGTCACATAATGCGTTGCGGGGTATACCGCAGCGTGTGACAGCCTTGCAACGGCTTCTCCGGTCACTGTATTTATCTGTGAAATACGGTCTACCTCATCGCCGAAGAATTCGACACGTATTGCATCGGTATTTGTGTTGGAAGGAAATATGTCCAGAACATCACCGCGTACGCGGAAATTATTACGGTCAAAATCAAGGTCGCTTCTAGTGTATTGAATGGCGACAAGACGCTTTATAACATCGTCGCGGGAAATATGCTGACCGGGACGGACGGATACCACGTGACGCTGATATTCTTCCGGATCACCGAGAGAATATATACACGAAACGGACGAAACTATTATAACGTCACGGCGTTCGAACAGTGCGCTGGTTGCGGAGTGGCGAAGCTTGTCTATTTCATTATTTATCGATGCGTCTTTTTCAATATAAATGTCCTTGCCGGGTACATATGCCTCCGGCTGATAATAATCGTAATACGAAACAAAGTATTCGACCGCATTTTCGGGAAACAGCGCTTTGAATTCCGAGCAAAGCTGTGCCGCAAGCGTTTTATTGTGGGCAAGTACAAGTGTGGGCTTGTTTACGTTTGCGATTATGTTCGCCATCGTGAAGGTTTTGCCGGAGCCGGTCACGCCCATGAGCGTCTGTTCCGGATCTCCGCGCAGCACTCCTTCGGTAAGTCTCTCTATCGCTTCGGGCTGATCGCCTGTCGGTTCGAATTTTGATACCAGTTTGAATCTTTCCACGAACTCACTCTCCCGTATTGTTATCTATCGTGTTAGTATACCACGAATTTTCAAAAAAGAAAAGAGGAAAGCACGATATTTTTTGAAAAAAGGCATCGTCTCAGCAAAAGCAAAAAAATCACCTTCGGTAATGAGGCCAAGGTATTGCGTTTGACGAAAAAATGTGATAAAATAAAGCAACAAAAATTGAAAGGTATCCGAAAATGAAAAAAATTATTGCTCTGCTTTGTGCCGTTGCCTGCCTGTTCGCTCTCTGCGCCTGCAAAAATGACGAAGTAAGCGAGATCCCCGAAGGCATGCTCAAAGCCGGCGGCGATTCAAACGACTATTATTTCTATTATGACAACAGTTGGACTCTCCAGACCGCTTCAGCGGGAACTGACAGCGCCGAAATCATGATCAAGCCTGCGGCAGACAATTCCGGCATTTCACCGAACGCCAGCCTTTCTGTTGTGGCATTTTCACTGACAAGCGAAAAAAAGAACTATACAGTTTCAGACCAGTGGAAGGAATACCGCGCCGAGCTTGAAAACGCTTTTCCGGAATTCACATACGATGAATCCAAAGACGAAGAGATCAGGCTTGACGACGCACCCGCTAGTAAAAAGCGCTACAATATCACGATTGGCGACAATACATACACATTCATTCAGGTGCTCTGCATACGCTATGCAAACGTGTATCAGATAACGTTTACCTGTCTTGAAAATGAATTTGAAGCAAGAAGCGGAATCGTCGATAAGGTCATAAATAACTTCCATTTCAGATAAAACATCTCCCCTGCCGTTTTTCATGTTTTTTATTCATCAAAAAATCTAAATTGCAATATCAAATAGGACATTTTTGAAAATAAAATCAGAGCAGTGGTA